>UOGJ01000075.1_pt1 | contig 50020 bp, 52 predicted proteins | sample 1989031 | NCBI WGS metagenome assembly UOGJ01 (sample SAMEA4712195, study PRJEB27164) | hydrothermal vent metagenome | biome: marine basaltic hydrothermal vent biome; feature: marine hydrothermal vent; material: mineral | place: Pacific Ocean | collected 2011-06-14/2011-07-23 | depth 1719 m | reverse complement strand
GTTTATTTGATACATTTTTACTATTAAGTCTTTTACCTTTTGAATTTAAAACATGAAACCAAGATGTTTCTTTATGAAGATCAACTCCTACGTAATTCATGGGCGGCTCCTTCCTTTTAACGTACTGTTAATAGTGTGGTTTTAATTATACCAGCACTCAGGAAAGCCGTCCTTTTATTGTTAGGGTCTCATATTATCAAGTCTTGTTTTGTTGACTTTGTAGCCTGTATGTTAACATAAAAAATATGTCACGCAATGACACTTTTTGATGTTGAAATTCCCTTAAACTCCATTAGGAACAGACACCCTATTTTTGTCAAGAGACTCATTATATCTCTGCCAATGGAATCTTTTTTAATCAAGAATTTTTGGACAAAGGCTTAGCCGCGATTTGGTAGGGTTAAATCTCCGGTTGATTTTTTTGATAAGGAAGAGGGAAAAGGAGTATTCTTTAATTAAAAAAAATTCAGATCAATTGTGATAAAAGTGTTTGTGCAGGGACGATGATGGGTTGGGTTTGTTTGAAGCAGTTTTTGTTAGTAAACGTCATATCGAAAACAACTTGAAAAGCGTGCGGCGCTTGTAGTTTTTTTTGAAAGTAGAAAAGAGACTTGCTTAAGCTGATATTTTGAGATTTTTTAACTTCTACCAAAAACCATGGTTCTTCTTCTTTTGTAACAATAAAATCAACCTCACGCTTTTCTTTATCACGTAAGAAATATAATCCATAATTGCCCAGACCTCTATCCTGCCAAAAATGAAAGAAATGGGGTCAAGTCTTGTTTTGTTGACTTTGTAGGCCTGTATGTTAACATAAAAATATGTCACGCCCATTACGTATAGAATATCCTGAAGCATGGTACCACGTTCTCAATAGAGGGAGACGCAAGGAAAATATTTTTTTTCAAGACGCCGATCATAAATTATTTTTTAAATTAATCGGGGAAGCTAGCCGTCTTTATAAATTAGAAGTACATGCGTATTCATTAATGCCCAATCACTATCATTTATTAGTACATACTCCCGAAGGAAATTTGTCAAAAATTATGTGCTACATTAATGGGACGTATACGCAAATTCTTAATAAGAAATATCAATATGAAGGCAGCTTATTTAAAGGGCGCTATAAATCTGTATTAGTAGAAAAAGATGAATATTTATTGGAGTTAGTGCGGTATATTCACCGGAATCCGTTAAAAGCAGGGCTTGTGAAAAAGCTTGGTATGCATCAATGGACAAGTCACCGAGCGTATATGCGGAAAAAAGAACGGCCGGAATGGCTTAAAGTTAATCAAATTTTAAGTCGATTTGGAAGATATGAAAAAACAGCTTTAAAACAAATGGAGGAATTTGTTAATGATTCGGTGTCGATAGAGTTAGAGGAAAAATTAGATGGAATTAAATGTCCATCGGTTTTAGGGGGAGATGATTTTAAAGAAAAAGTTAAGGTGTTATTGAAGGAAAAAAAGATAGAATCTCAGGATGTTCCGGAGTATAAAGAGTATTTAGAACAAATAGGTGTTGAAGAGTTAATTGATGAGGTTGCCAGAGAATATAATTTTCAGCCAAGTATGATCAGAAAGAAGCGCGAGCCAAAGAATGTTAATCTTAGGCGCGCGATTATTCTTGTATGCCGTGAGGATTTACAGAGGAGTTCTAAGGAAATCAGTGTTGCGCTTGGAGGAATTAATCGATCTGTGATAACGCGGCAATATGTAGCAGCTTGTCAGGATTTAAAGGAGCAAAAAGGGTGTTATAAAGATGTAAAAAATGTTCTTCGATGTGTTGAGAAGATGAATCTAAAGCAACAAAACAAGACTTGACCCCTTTTTATTGAAAGGATGGGAAAAATGAGAAAAAAATTATTAATGAGAAGTGTATTAGTATTGGCTTTAGTGGTTGTTTTGGGGGAGTTTAATAAAAGTGAAGCACAGCAACAGGCCAATTCATTGGTTCAAGCTATGGTCATGGATACGTATCAAAAAATAGTCACTCAGAATGTTCGGCAGATGGTTGTCCAACAGAAAATTGAACAAGTGGCACAAAAAGCTATTGTTCAGCAGATGATACAAAAAACTGTATTGGAAGGATTAAAACAATCTGTTGTTCAACAAGCTGTGCAGAGGGCTTATCAACAAGGTGTGGCCTTGGTTACACAGCAGCGTCAACAGCAAGTTGTTCAAAGTGTAATTCAACAACGCTTGCAGGCAGCTATTCAACAAAATATTCAGCAAGTGGTACAAGAGCAAGTTATGAAAAAGATTGCTCAGGGGGTTATTGAACAGCAATTACGCCAGCGTCAATTTGCGATGGCACAAGTTGCTCAGAAGCAATATCAACAAAAAATTCAACAAGCTGTTATATTACAGCAACAGCAAATCGTGGCTCAAAGACAAGCCGTGATGCAGCAACAAATTCAATTACAATATCAGCGCGCATTGCAGCAGAGTTTTGGGCAAAATTAATAGGGAGACATAATTTATGCATATTGATAAATTTATGGAAGGCCTTATTCGCCGAAATCCTGCACAGCCGGAATTTCATCAGGCCGTCGAAGAAGTCGCGCGGTGTGTCCTTCCGTTTATGAAAGCAGATAAGCGTTATAAAAAGGTGAGTATGCTGGAGCGTATGACTGAGCCGGATCGGATTATTATTTTTCGTGTGTCTTGGGAGGATGATGAGGGGTGTGTGCGTGCAAATCGAGGTTATCGTGTGCAGTTTAATAATGCCATTGGTCCTTATAAAGGAGGTTTGAGATTTGATGGGTCTGTGAATTTAAGTGTATTGAAATTTCTTGGATTTGAACAAACTTTTAAAAATGCTTTAACGACATTGCCGATGGGGGGAGCTAAAGGGGGTTCGAACTTTAATCCTAAAGGAAAAACGGATGGAGAAATTATGCGATTTTGTCAGTCTTTTATGACGGAGCTTTCTCGGCATATCGGAAAAAATGTAGATATCCCAGCCGGTGATATAGGATGTGGTTCCAGAGAAATTAGTTATTTATTTGGACAGTATAAACGGATTAAAAATGAGTTTACCGGAACTGTAACAGGGAAAGGCTTATCCTTTGGCGGAAGTCCTATTCGGACAGAGGCGACTGGTTATGGAAGTGTTTATTTTGCTCGTGAAATGTTAGCACGGCAAGAGGAGTCTTTAGAGGGTAAGATATGTCTTGTGTCTGGTGCGGGTAATGTATCTCAGTTTACAGCACAAAAATTAATAGAGTTGGGAGCGAAGGTTGTAACGCTTTCAGACCGATCGGGGTTTATATATGATCCAGAGGGTTTAACACCGGAAAAATTAGCGTATGTGATGGATTTAAAAACAAACAGGCACGGGCAATTGGGGGAGTATACGAAAGAATTTGGTGGAGAGTTTTATGCTGGGAAGAAACCCTGGAATGTGTCTTGTGATTTAGCGTTCCCTTCGGCAACGCAGAATGAGATTCATAAAGAGGATGCAAAAAATTTGATTAAGAATGGATGTAAATTGGTTTGTGAAGGGGCGAATATGCCAACGACCTTAGAAGGTGTTCGTTGTTTTCAAGAGGCACAAATTTTGTATGCGCCTGGTAAGGCCGCTAATGCAGGAGGGGTGGCTATTTCTGGTTTAGAAATGACACAGAATTCCATGCGCTTGACATGGTCAAGAGAAGAAGTTGATATGCGTTTACAGGAAATTATGCGACGAATTCATGCACAATGTGTGGAATATGGTAATGGCTTAAATGATTACGTTGATTACGTCAAAGGTGCCAATATAGCTGGATTTGTCAAAGTCTCCGAAGCACTGCTTGCCTATGGAATAGTTTGATTATGCAGGCTATTTCCATTAAGAATTTAACAAAAATTTACGCCAATGGTACGGAAGCTTTAAAAAGAATTGACCTTGAGGTTGAGCAAGGGGATTTTTTTGCATTGTTAGGGGCTAATGGCGCGGGGAAGACGACGATCATTGGTATTTTGACTGGATTGGTGCATAAGACGGGAGGCGAGGCTAAGGTTTTTGGACATGATGTTATTACTCAGGCGCATCAAGCTAAAGGTTTGATAGGTGTGGTTCCGCAAGAAATGAATTTTAATGCATTTGAGCAGGTACAGGCTATTATCGTTAATCAGGCAGGTTATTTTGGGATTGATTATAAAACAGCTTTGCGGGAATCAGAGGGATTATTAAAGCGATTAGAGTTATGGGACAAAAGGCATAATATTTCGCGTAATTTATCAGGAGGCATGAAGCGACGTTTGATGATAGCACGAGCATTAATTACGAAACCAAAGTTATTAATTTTAGACGAACCGACGGCGGGAGTGGATGTAGAGCTGAGGCATTCGATGTGGAAATTTTTGGATGAGTTAAATAAGCAGGGAACAACAATTCTTTTGACCACACATTATTTAGAAGAAGTAGAACAATTATGTAAAAATGCTGCAATCATTAAAGATGGAGCAATTTTAGTCCATGATGAAGTGAAAAATTTAGTAAAGATGGTTGAGCGAGAGACATATGTATTGCATGTTGCAAAGGTCAAAAATTTAGAAGCCCTTAAAGATTATGATGTTTCTTTCATTGATGATAATACCTTCGAAGTTGATTTGCATAAACAGGAAGATTTACATAAGTTTATAGAACGCGTACAAAAATCAGGAATGATTATCACAGATATTCGTCCCAAAGGGAATCGAATGGAAAAGCTATTTTTAAATGTTTTAAAAGAGGAAAAATAACCAAGTACAACCCCCGGGGTTGTACTTGGTTATTTAAGGTTATGAATTTTATTGCTTATAAAACTATAGTTCGGAAAGAGGTAACGCGTTTTTTGCGGATTTGGCCTCAGACGTTGTTTCCTCCAGTGATTACGCAGATGTTGTATTTTTTGATATTTGGAAAATTTATCGGTTCACAAATACGGGATATTAATGGGATTAGTTATATGGCATTTATTGTTCCGGGTTTAGTGATGATGTCTGTTATTAATAATTCGTATATGAATGTGGTGAGTTCATTTTTTAGTTCAAAGTTTCAGCGAAGTATCGAGGAGCTTCTGGTCTCCCCGGCGCGTAATAGTGTGATTATTGCCGGTTATATTACGGGGGGTTCTTTGCGTGGGGTTATGGTGGGGTTTTTGGTTTTTTGTGTTTCATTCTTTTTTACGCGGCCTACGATTCATCATGCAGGGTTTATTGTATTTTTTATTATTCTTACATCAATTGTTTTTTCTTTGGGTGGTTTACTTAATGCGATTCTGGCTAAGAAGTTTGATGATATTTCTATTTTTCCAACTTTTGTGCTAACGCCGTTGGTTTATTTAGGAGGTGTTTTTTATTCAGTTGAAAATCTTCCAGGATTTTGGCAGACAGTATCAAAGGTTAATCCTGTGCTATATATGGTTAATGGGTTTCGTTATGGGTTTTACGGAATTTGTGATGTGAATTTAAGTGTGAGTATTGCAATTTTGATTGTCTTTGTTTTAGGTTTAGCTGGAGTGAATTTATATTTGCTGGGAAAAGGGGTTGGGCTTAAGTCTTAATTTATACCAATTCCATTAAATAAGTACTCAATTAAAAAGCTTATTTGCTCGTAGAATCATCGAGACAAATAAAATTAAATCAAGAATTAATTAGTGGAATTGGTATTATGATAATTTTTTAAGGTCACGATAAAAATTTTCGTGTGTTCCTAGAGCAAGGAGTGTGAGTGTTATTGTTTGGTCTTCATATGTATACGCAAGAAGAGTCAATTGTTTGGCCATCTTGAATTTATAGACAGATATGCTTGCTAAATCACCAACCTTAGCATCTCCAATATCAGGATCATTAACAATTATTTTAACAGCATTATCTAAATCTTTTTTTTGGTTTTTATGTAATCTTTTGACTGTCTTACTAAAGGTCAAAGTCTGAACAATAGTCATATTATTTACCCAAATTCATAGGGAGTTACTTGCTTATCAGCTAATTCTGCTTTTGCTAAAAGAATATTTTTAATGAAGTTATATGGTAAATCAGGATTTTCTTCTGCCATTTTTCCAATGGTTAACCAGTATTCAATTTGTTTTGGTGTAGAACGACGATATGCCGCACCATAACGCCGTGCTTCGTTAACAATATCGTCTGTAAGTTTAATTGTTATTGCCATAATGATTTCTCCTTTAATTTTAGTATATATCTAAAGGAGGCATAAAGCAACTTATTGCGTAAAAATGGTGTCGTTTGGTTTTTTGGAAGGGTTTTAAGATGCAACTTTATACTGCTTGGCAATGGCGGCACTATGTTTGAAAAGGCGAATGATGGAGTCTTCAATGACTTTTCGGTATTTAACTTTCATCTTTAGTTTAGGAAGAATTTTTAGGGTTTTTTCGACGCGTGTTTGTACTTCTTTAAGGCTATATTGAAGGCTTTTGGATTCAATGAAAATTTTGCGTACAGCAACAAGATCTTTAAATGTTTTTTTTGGTTTATCAAAATAGGTAACAAATTCTTTGCGTTTTTTCGGAGGTAATGTTTTATAAGCATGACAAACAAGAATAGTTTTTTTAGATTCGGCTAAGTCACTTAAGATGGACTTGCCAATATTTTTTTCAGAATCAAAAATACCGATAATATCATCCTGAATTTGAAAGGCTTGACCGACAAGGATGCCAAGTTCTGAAAGTTTTTTTATGTCTTTTTGATCTGCGCCAGCTAAAATCGCACCAGTGACGAGAGGGCAATCAAATGTATACCGTGCGGTTTTAAGTGTATAGTTTAGGAATACATCTTTTTCTGTTATTTTATTGAGTTTTTCAACACCATGAATGGTGTCAATGAATTCACCCATAGCTGTGAAGGCAGCGGTTTGAATAAAATATTTTAAAGCTCGTTCCTTACGTTCTGGGGCTTCTTTGATAGAAAGAAAGGCGTCAATCGCAAGGGCATAAACAATATCGCCGGCAACAATGCTTAAGTTATAACCTAATTTTTCTTGATCAGTGTTTTTAACAATTTTTCCCAGAAGTTTATGTAATGTTGGTTTTCCTCGACGAAGATCAGAGCGGTCAATGATGTCATCATGAATCAGCATGAAGTTATGAAGAAGCTCAATGCATGTGGAGGCATTATAAATAGAAGGGGTTGTTTTTTTATTGGTATACCCAAGGTAACTTAGAATAAGGAGAAGGGGGCGAATGCGTTTTCCTGGACGTAGAGAAAATTCACGAATGCTTTTGTAGAGAATGGGGTGGACAAGATGAAGTTTGTATTCATCTTTAATCGTTTCCATAAAATTTGCAAGGCTTTGATCAATTTTTTTTCTTATAGTGTCAATCATGGGCGATATGGTAACATAGGGGTTGTTTGGGTGCAATCACTTTTATAAAATCTTAAGAAAAGGAGAATTATGATTAAAAGGATATGTTTATGTTTAATTATGAGTGTTGTTTTAAGTGTTTCTGCTTTTGCAGACACAATTTTTTTAAAAGATGGAAGCGTTATTGAAGGAGAAATTATTTCTAGGACAGCACTTTTTGTAGTGATGAGAGATGAGAGAGGAGTCCCCTCTAAATATCATATGGAACAGATTGGTCACATTTATGGGAAAGAAGAGCAGGCGGCGGCTAATGCACTTTTAATAGACCCTTTAGAAATTGAGGGTGTTGAGGAAGAAAAGGTTCGATTGATTGTCGAGTTTATTGAGGTGAGTGGGGTTCATCAAAATATGCAGGCAAGCATTCAGCAAATTATTGATAATGCGCCTGAGGAACGTCGATGGGATTTGGAGGAATTGTTTGATATTAATATGTTGGTTCAGAATTTGATTCCTATTTATGATGCTTACTATACAGAGGAAGATTTGAAAGCATTAGTGGCATTTTATACAAGTCCGGTTGGTCAAAAATTTTTTGAAGTAACTCCTAAAATTATGGCTGAGGCGATGCAGGTTAGTGTTCAGTACTTTCAGGAAAAGATTAAACAGAATTAAATAGGACAAAATAGGTCTTTTTTTTATTTTAATCAATCTATTTTTTTATTTTATTTGACCTGAAAATTTTTTTTTGTTATATTATTGAAGTTTTTAATGACATTTTTTAACCCAAAACCCTAACCATTTAAAGGAGTTACAAGCATGATTGAAAGATATACATTATCCAAAATGGGCAATGTTTGGTCGGAGAAGCATAAATTAGAAATTATGCTGGATGTTGAGATTTTAGCTTGTGAAGCAATGTGTAAGCTTGGGATTATTCCAAAGAAGTCGTTGGATAAAATTAAGAAAAATGCTACGTTTGATATTGAGGCAGTGAAAAAATTAGAAGAGAAGACTAAGCATGATATAGGGGCTTTTATTAATACAGTTGGTAAGAGTATTGGGGCAGAAGCGAGGTATTTGCATTTGGGTTTAAGTTCATCAGATCTTTTAGATACATCTCTTTCTGTTCAATGTGTGGAAGCTAGTAATCTTCTTATTGCGGATATTAAAAAATGTCTTACTGTTTTAAAACAAAAAGCTAAAAAATATAAAGATACACCATGTATTGCGCGGACGCATGGAGTTCATGCGGAGCCGACGACGTTTGGGCTTAAGGTGGCGGTTTGGTATGATGAAATGAAGCGTAATCTTGATCGGATGGAAAATGCTAAGGAAATGATGCGTGTGGGGAAAATTTCAGGATCAGTTGGGACGTATGCAAATATTGATCCTTTTGTTGAAGAATATATTTGTGAAAAGTTGGAGTTAAAGCCTGTTAATATTGCCACAGAAATTATTCAGCGGGATAATCATTGTCAGTTTGTAACTACCGTAGCGCTTATTGGTTCGACGTTAAATAAAATTGCGACAGAGTTGCGTTTATTACAGAAAACAGAAGTTTTAGAAGTTGAGGAACAATTTTTTAAGGGACAAATTGGATCTTCTTCGTTACCTCATAAACGTAATCCGATTACATGTGAGCGTGTTTCAGGGCTTTCTCGTTTATTACGTGCGAATGCTCAAGCGGCTTTTGAAAATATTTGCCTTTGGCATGAACGAGACATTAGCCATTCTTCGGTTGAGCGTGTGATTATTCCAGATAGCACTATTGTTTTAGATTATATGTTTCATAAAATCACAGGTGTTTTGGACAATCTTATTATTTATCCAAAAAATATGATTGTTAGTCTTAGTAAGACTAAGGGGCTTATTTATTCACAACGTGTTTTATTGGAATTAATGCATAAAGGTGTCGCGCGTGAAACCGCGTATGACCTTATTCAAAAGGCTGCCATGCAGGTTTGGCAGGAAACATCGGATTTTAAAGATATTTTAAATAGAGATCGAAAAATTCGAAAATATCTTAAGCCTGCAGAAATTGATAAGTGTTTTGATATTAAATATTATGCACGCCATACAGATAGAATATTTAAAAGGATAGGGTTAAAATAATGGAAAAAAGAGAAAAAATTTATGAAGGTAAAGCCAAGATTCTTTATACAACCGATGATCCTGATTTAGTCATTCAGTATTTCAAAGATGATGCCACCGCTTTTAATGCGGCTAAAAAAGGAACAGTTGATGAAAAAGGAATTATTAACAATAAGATTTCTGAAAAAGTATTTGAGCTTTTGGAATCTAAAGGGATTCCAACACATTTGGAAAAACGATTAAATGATCGGGAAATGTTAGTTAAAAAGGTTGAAATTATACAAGCTGAGGTGGTTGTTCGTAATAAAGCTACGGGTTCCTTGTGTCGTAACTTAGGGTTTGAAGAAGGGCTTCTTCTTGATCCGGCTCTTTTGGAATTTTGTTATAAACGGGATGATTTAAATGACCCGTTGTTTACGGAACAGCATATGTTGGCGTTAAACATTGCAACGAGCAAAGAGATCGCTGTAATTGAAGACATGACACGTAAGATTAATGAGCTTATGAGAGCTTTTTTTGCTGGTTTAAATTTGGAGTTAGTTGATTTTAAATTGGAGTTTGGTCGGTATAAAGGAAAAGTTATTTTAGCCGATGAAATTTCTCCAGATACATGCCGGCTTTGGGAAATCGGTACAGGAAAAAAATTAGATAAAGACCGATTTCGACATGACTTAGGAAATATCAAAGAAGCCTACGAGGAAGTTTTGAGTCGAGTAAGCGGGTAAGTCATGCTTTGGCGTATTGAAATTAAACATAAACGTGGTGTTTTTGATTCCTTGGGTTTAGGGATTCAAAAGGATATTGTCGATTTAGGCATTTCTTCTATTTCTAAAGTTGAGATCGTACATGTTTATAGTCTTCAGGGTGATATAACTAAAAAAGAAGTGCAGACGATTGCAAGAGAGCTTTTAACTGATAGTGTTACGCAATCCTTTACCCTTTCCTCTTCTAAAAATCCTACTCAAGAAAAAAAATCTTCTCAATATCATATTATTGAAATCGCCCATAATATCGGAGTTATGGATCCTGTTGAGGCTTCAACGCTTAAAGGGATTCGGGACTTAGGTATTTCTGTAGAAACTGTACGCACAGCACGGGAATATTGTCTGCATGGAAAAATGACAGCTAAGCAGAAAAAAATTATTATTTCTAAAGTGCTTTCGAATAAAATTATTCAGCATGCTGTTGATATTAAAGACCGTTATCGGGAGTCTAGTGTTAGTCATAGACGAAAATTTAAGTTAAAGATTATTGATTTGATCAAGGCTTCTGATCGGCAGTTAATGAAATTAAGTAAGGATGGGCAGTTATTTTTAAATTTAGATGAAATGAAGGTTATTCAAAATTATTTTCGTAAGTTGAAACGTAATCCGACGGATTGTGAATTAGAGACACTTGCACAAACATGGAGTGAGCATTGTTATCATAAAACATTCCGTGGAAATATTCAGTATGAATATACGGAAGGAGGTAAAAAGAAAAAGAAAATGATACGGAATCTTTTAAAGTCCACGATTGTGAAGGCCACGACGGAGCTTAATAAGTCTTGGTGTGTAAGTGTGTTTCATGATAATGCAGGGGTTATTAAATTTGATGAAGAAGATAATGTATGTTTTAAAGTGGAGACACATAATCATCCATCGGCCTTAGAGCCTTTTGGGGGTGCTAATACGGGAATAGGGGGAGTTATTCGTGACACTCTAGGAACAGGGCTTGGGGCTAAGCCTGTTTGTAGTACAGATGTTTTTTGTTTTGCCCCGCCGGATATGGATTTTGATCAGCTACCTGCAGGAACACTGCATCCTAAGCGTGTGATGAAAGGGGTGGTCAGCGGTGTGCGGGATTATGGGAATAAAATGGGAATCCCGACGGTTAATGGGGCAATTTTATTTGATAGGCGTTATGTGGGGAATCCTCTGGTGTATTGTGGAAATGTTGGCATTATGCCGAAAGATAAGGTTTTTAAGAAGGTGTATAAAGGGGATTTAGTGGTTGTTGTCGGCGGGAAAACAGGGCGTGATGGGATTCATGGTGCGACATTTTCGTCTGGAGAATTAACAGATGAATCTGAAACTGTTTCATCGGGAGCTGTGCAGATTGGAGATCCTATTCAGGAAAAAAAGGTTCAGGATGCGCAATTGCAGGCACGGGATAAAAATTTATATACAGCGGTAACGGATTGTGGCGCGGGAGGGTTATCAAGTGCAGTTGGGGAAATGGGCGAAGAATTGGGTGTTTGTGTTGATTTAGACAAAGTACCATTAAAGTATGCCGGTTTGACTTATGAAGAGATTTGGATTTCAGAGTCGCAGGAACGGATGGTGTTGTCCGTTTTTCCGAAGAATATAAAAAAATTATTAAAGGTTTTTGCTGATGAGAATGTTGAGGCAACAGTGATTGGAACGTTTACGGGAAGTAAGCGTTTAGAGCTTTTTTATGAAGGGAATCAGGTTTGTGATTTAGGTATGAAATTTTTATATGAAGGTAATCCAAAAATTACTAAAGAAGCTCGATGGGCTCAGCCTAAGACGAAGAGTCCTAGAATAGTTCAACCAAAAAATTTAAATGAAAAATTATGTGAAGCATTGTCGCATTACAATGTGTGCTCTAAAGAATGGGTGATTCGTCAATATGATCATGAGGTGCAAGGCGGGAGTGTGATTAAGCCTTTAGTGGGGATTAATTGTGATGGGCCGTCGGATGCCAGTGTGGTGGCACCAAAATTAGGAAGTACAAAAGGGATTGCGATATCCAATGGAATTAATCCACGTTTTGGAGAAATTGATCCTTTTTGGATGGCGGCTTCTTGTATTGATGAAGCGGTGCGACAGATTGTTTCTGTTGGTGGCGATGTGACCAAGATTGCTATTTTGGATAATTTTTGTTGGGGAAATCCAGATAAGCCTGATCGTTTGGGAGGTTTGGTACGTGCAGCCGAAGGGTGTTACAAAGCAGCGATGGGTTATCAGGTTCCGTTTATTTCAGGGAAGGACAGTTTGTATAATGAATATGCCGAGGGGAATAAATCGATAGCTATTCCAGGGACATTATTGATTTCAGCGATAGGGATTGTGAATGATATTACAAAAACAGTGACGATGGATTTTAAAAAAGAAGGAAATTTAATCTATGCCATTGGGACAACATTTGATGAATTGGGAGGTTCCATTTATTTGGATACGTTTGGTGTACTAGGTGTTGATGTGCCTAAAGTAAATATGAAAAATGGAATAAAAACTTTTTTAGCTTTGAATAAGGCGATGTCTAAAGGTTTGGTACAGTCGTCGCATGATTGTTCAGAGGGCGGCATTGGAGTGGCTTTGGCGGAAATGGCGTTTAGTGGAGGTTTGGGGGTGACAGTACGTTTGGATCAAGTTCCTTATAAAGGAGAACAAGGGCGTAGTGATACGGTATTGTTTTCTGAATCTAATACACGTTTTCTTCTTGAGGTCAGCCCTGAAAATCAGAAGAAATTTGAACAAGTGATGAAGGACGTGCCGTTAGGATGTATAGGACATGTTGAAGCAACTCCGGAGTTTGTTGTTTATGGAATGCAGAAAGAAATTTGTGTTAATACATATATTGCCGAGCTAAAAGAATTCTGGCAAAAACCATTGAGGTGGTAATATGGTAAAGCAAAAACATGTAACAGAAGATTTTAAGTTGGAAGATCCATGGCGTATTTTTCGGATTATGGGGGAGTTTGTTGAGGGCTTTCATCGTATGGCAGAGGTTGGTCCGGCAGTAAGTATTTTTGGATCGGCAAGAACGAAAAAAACAAATAAGTGGTATACGCAAACGGAAGAAACAGCATCTCTTTTAGTTAAGGAGGGTTATGCTGTTATTACTGGCGGTGGACCAGGAATTATGGAAGCTGGAAACAAGGGGGCGAGTAAGGCTAAAGGAGAATCTATTGGCCTTAATATTGATTTGCCATTTGAACAGAAGCCTAATCGATATATTAAAAAATTGATTAATTTTCATTATTTCTTTTGTCGTAAAGTAACCTTTGTTAAATATGCTAAGGCGTTTGTTATTTTTCCAGGAGGTTATGGAACGCTAGATGAATTGTTTGAAAGTATTACGTTGATTCAGACATGCCGTTTGGAAAAATTTCCTGTGATACTTTTTGGTAGTGATTATTGGGGTGGATTGCTGGACTGGTTAAAAGATTCTGTTTTGAAAGCAAAGCATATTGATGAAAAGGATTTGGATCTTTTTGAGGTGGTTGATACGCCGGAAGATGTGATTAAGTCTATTCGAAATTTTTATAAAAATAAAAAATAATGTAAGCATTCACAGCATATCCCTTTTAGGCTTAAATTTAAACATAAATGTTAGACACAAAAAATTTAAGCCTAAAAGGGATATGCTGTGAATGCTTAAAAGATTATTATGGCTAAAAAAGTAAGAGTTATTGTATTACGCACGGCTGGAACAAATTGTGATCAGGAAACGGCGTTTGTTTTTAGGTATTTTGGTGCGCAGGCAGATTTGATACATATTAATAAACTTTTAGATGATAGTTTGAAGTTGTCGGATTATCATATTTTGGCTATTCCAGGAGGTTTTACGTATGGGGATGATATTGAGTCTGGACGAATTTTAGCTAATGAATTGCGATTGAAGTTGGGTAAGGAAATTAAAAAATTTATTAAAGCAAAAAAGTTGGTCATTGGAATTTGTAATGGTTTTCAGATTTTGGTTAAGACAGGAATATTACCGGGTGGACAAAGTAGTGATGTTGATAAACAGACAATAAATTTAGTTTCTAATGATTCTGGAAAATTTGAAGATCGTTGGTGTTATTTAAAAGTAAGTGGTAAAAGTGTTTGGACAGAAGGGTTAAATGATATTGTTTATTATCCCGTAGCGCACGCCGAAGGAAAGTTTGTTGTGCAAAGTAAAGGGGTAGTAGCACAATTAGAAAAGAAGGGACAAATTGCCTTTCGGTATTGTTCAGCTCATGGCAATAAACCTGTTTATCCTGAAAATCCTAATGGTTCTGCAGGAGATATTACAGGGATTACTGATTCAACAGGACGAATTTTAGGGCTTATGCCGCATCCAGAACGCCATTTCTTTTTTATCCATCACCCGACGTGGACGCGTTTTGAAAAGAAGGCTATGCTTGGAGAGGGTGCGAAGATTTTTGAGAATGGGGTACGATATGTTAGGCAAAGTTTGTTAGCCTAGGAAAAGGTTATTGTATGGTGAAAATTCGTGATGTGATAAAAATGATTGAAAAAGATGGTTGGTATTGGATCAAAACGAAAGGAAGTCATCGTCAATATAAGCATCCAAATAAATCAGGAAGGGTTACTATTGCAGGGCATTCTGGACAAGATCTTGCTTCAGGAACATTAAATAGTGTTTTGAAACAGGCCAAGTTGAAAGGAGGGGAATAAATATGAATAGATTTTTAATTGTTATTGAAAAAGCAGGAGATAATTATTCCGCATATTCTCCGGATTTACCAGGATGTATTGCTACAGGAGAAACAAGAGAAGAAACAGAAGAATGTATGTATCAGGCCATTAAGATGCATGTTGAAGGGTTGGTAGAGGACTGCCTTCCCGTTCCTAAGTCAGAATCATTTTCGGAATATGTGGTTGTGTAGTTCAATAAGAATACCGAATTGTTGAAGGTGTTTATTGATATTAAAAATTTATAAATTGCTAATATGCCCAAAGTAACTTACAAATCCAGCGGTGTTGACATTGATAAAGCAGAGGTTTTTGTTCAGGCGATTAAGGGAAGTGTAGCTAAGACGTTGACTTCTTCGGTGATTCAGCGTAAAGGAGCTTTTGGAGGACTGGTTGGATTAGATACCAAGAAATATAAAAGTCCTGTGCTGGTGTCTTCGACAGATGGGGTGGGAACTAAACTGTTATTAGCTAAGACAATTGGAAGGCACGATACAGTTGGGATTGATTTGGTTGCGATGAATGTGAATGATATTTTATGTACTGGGGCAAAGCCTTTATTTTTTTTGGATTATATTGCTTGTGGAAAGTTAGATCCTAAAATGTTAAAAGATGTTGTTAAAGGGGTTGCTAAGGGATGTCAACAAGCAGGCTGTGCTTTGGTTGGTGGTGAGACAGCAGAGATGCCGGGGATGTATAAACTGGATGAATATGATTTGGCTGGGTTTGCCGTCGGGGTGGTTGATAAAAAAAAGATTATTGATGGAGCGAAAATTAAGGCTGGGGATCAGGTGATTGGACTGCCATCTACAGGATTGCACTCCAATGGGTTTTCATTAGCACGTAAAGTTTTTTCAGTAAAAGAACAGAAAAAATATGCGAAAGAGTTATTAACTCCGACAAGGATTTATACAAAAGAAATTTTAGCTATTTTGGAAAAATTTTCGGTTAAGGGTTTAGCGCATATTACAGGCGGGGCTTTTTATGAAAAGTTAACCAAAATTTTACCAAAAGGAAAATGTTTCGCGATTGATAAAAAATCGTGGTTAGTTCCAAAAATATTTCGATTAATTCAGGAAAAGGGTAATGTTGCAGAGGAGGAAATGTATCGGACATTTAATATGGGGATTGGTATGGCGATGGTTGTGGCTAAGAAAGATGTACAGCGTATGAAGGTGTTTTTAAAAAATAAGAGAATTAAGTTTTATTCCATTGGAGAAGTAGTTAATCATAAGCAGAAAAGGATATTATTATGAACGTACTTGTAATAGGATCAGGTGGTCGAGAGCATGTTTTAACTTGGAAAATCAAGCAGAGCCCGTTGGTTAAAAAAATTTATTGTGCGCCAGGAAATGGAGGAATGGAAAGTATCGCAGAATGTGTGGATATTAATCCAGGAGCTATTCCAGCACTTGTTGAATTTGCAAAAGATAAAAAAATTGACTTAACCGTCGTGGGTCCTGAAGCACCATTGGTGGCGGGAATTGTTGATGCTTTTGAGAAAGAAGGTTTGAAGATTTTTGGGCCTAATCGGCAAGCAGCGCAGCTTGAGGGAAGCAAAGTTTTCGCAAAGCAATTTATGATGCGTAATAATATCCCGACGGCAAAGTTCGCTTCTTTTGGTAAGATTGAATTAGCCAAAGATTTTTTGATGCGTGCAAAATTTCCATTGGTTGTTAAGGCTGATGGACTGGCTGCCGGTAAGGGTGTAATAATTTGTCAGGATTTGCAATCGGCAAAAAACGCGGTTGATCAGATTATGCAGGATAAAGTTTTTAAAGAGGCAGGATCGTATGTGGTTATTGAAGAATGTTTAGAGGGTGAAGAAGCTTCTATTCTTGCGATTAGTGACGGAGATCGATATTGTTTATTGGATTCATCGCAGGACCATAAACGTATTTTTGATGATGATGTGGGGCCGAACACCGGTGGTATGGGGGCTTATTCTCCGGCGCCGATTGTAACGCAGGAATTATTTAAAGAAATTGAGGCTAAAGTTATTGGTCCGGTTATTCGTGGAATGAAAAATGAAGGTATGCCGTTTAAGGGTGTGCTTTACATAGGATTGATGATTACGGAAGAAGGGCTTAAAGTGTTAGAATTTAATGTCCGTTTAGGTGACCCTGAAACGCAAGTTGTTTTGTCGCGGTTACGTACGGATATTGTTGAGATTATGTTGGCGAGTTGTGAAGGCGGTATTGGAAAAATTCAGACGAAATGGGATCAACGCAGTTGTGTTTGTGTCGTGATGAGTGCGGGAGGTTATCCTGGGGAATATGAAAAAGGTGAGGAAATTAAAGGTTTAGATGCTATTGATGAAAAAAAAGATGGAATTATATTTCATGCAGGAACCAAAAAAGAAGGTGATAAAATGGTCACATCTGGTGGGCGTGTTTTAGGGGTTACAAATTTTGGCGATGATATTGAAATGGCGATTAAAAATACCTATACTACCGTTGAAAAGGTTAGTTTTGAGCATTGTTTTTTCCGCAGAGATATTGGCGCAAAAGCCCTAAGACTCATGCACGAAATCCCAGAGGCGATTAGTCATCGCTAGATTGAGTCTTCTGATAAAAAATTAAGAGAATCTATTGACACAATGTATGATTTTTTTAAAAAATAAATTTAGGATCCAGATCTTTATCAAGCGTCTAAGAAGGTTCTTACAATTTTAGAAGATCTCTGGGATAGTTATTGTAGTTTTATTGATAATCTTCAAATTCCCATGGATAACAATTTTGTCGGTGATTATTAATGTGCAGCCTGTAAATTTTCCTTTTTTGTTTGGGTTTCTTGATGAAGATGGGCGGCCTTTAGCAGCTTGTCCACAGGATGGGGGGAGTTGTCTGCTGATTGTTTAGATCAAACCATGTCCCGATGAGAGATCCGCAACAGGATATGGTGATTTGACTTTGCTCCTTGACAAGTATCGTTTAAAAGATCATCTTTTAGATAGGAGGGGTGGTTATGGAAAGTGTATATACATTAACTAAGGCAAAAGCTAATCTTTCTTCCATTGTTAGTGAGGTGGAGTTTGGGCATCAGAAGGTTTTTATTACGTGTAAAGGTAAAAAGTATTGCGGCATTGATTCCTTTTGATGAGTATCAGCGACAAATGAAAAAGAGTAGTTCTAAACAAGAAGGGTTAATTGCGGCTAAGGGGGTCTTGGGTGATGTGGATAATTTGGACTCTTGGGTAGAGCATATTTATGAGGTTAGAAAAATAGAGCAAGATCGAAAGGTATTGATTTGATGTCTTTGTTTGATACCGACACACGGAGCAATGTTATTAAGAAAAGGCCGTCGTCTAAGTTACTCACGAAATTAAAAAAACTTCCAAAAGATCTGCAGTTTACAACATCTATTAATATTTCAGAGATTTATTATGGGGCCTATCGTTTTGAGCATAGGGACAGGATTCTTGAAGTTTTTGAACAATATATCTTTCCCAATGTTCATATTTTGAATTTTGATGCCCAAAGCGGGAAGATATTCGGTAAATTAAAAGCTCAGTTGGAAAAAAAAGGAGTTAGTCGAAGTGAGCCAGATTTAAGGATTGCCTCCATTGCTAAACAGCATCAATTTATTTTGGTGACGGGAAATATGAATCATACCAATTCCATTAAATAATTGTACTATTTTAAAGGCACATTTCTCGCAACACCATCGAGAAATGCAAATGGTATTTGGTAATTATTTAATGTAATTGGTATCACTTTAAGGATACATCTGGGCTAAAGGTAGAGAATTGGATTTAAAATTGTATTATGTCTCTCCTCGGAAACAATTTTTTGACTATTAAATCATATTATGTTATTTTATGGGCTCTTTTATAAACAATTAATTAGGAGAAATCAATGTCTCAAATTCAAGTGGCTATTATGATGGGAAGTAAGTCTGACGTGGGAGTTATGGAGCAGGCGGCTAAGATGTTAAAAGATTTTGGGGTCAGTCATGAAATGCGTGTGCTTTCTGCTCATCGGACACCTAAGGATACGGTTGAGTATGTTGAAGGGTTGAAGGATCGAGGGACTAAGGTTGTTATTTGTGGGGCAGGTATGTCGGCGGCTTTATCAGGCGTTGTGGCAGCACATACATTTTTGCCGGTTATTGGGGTTCCGATTGATTGTGGTTTTCATGGATTAGATGCGTTATTATCAACATCACAAATGCCTCCAGGAGTTCCTGTTGCTGCAGTGGCGGTGGGTAAGGCTGGGGCAAAAAATGCGGCGTTGTTGGCGTTAAGAATCATGGCGCTTTCAGATGCAGCTATTACGACGAAGTTAGAAAATTTTTCGAAAGAGCAACGAGAGCAGATTTTAGGGATAACGCTGTAGTTAGGGGTTTTTCTGAATAAAATTGGTGGTTATTTGATGAAAACAAAAGTTATTAAAGTTGATCCTCAGTATCCTGATATGAAGGATATTGCGCATTGTGCTAAGATTATTCGTAAAGGCGGATTGGTGGTTTTTCCGACGGAGACAGTTTATGGAGTTGCGGCAGATTTTTCTAATCCAAAGGCTATGCAGCGTTTGCGTGAGGTGAAAAGGCGCACGGAAGATAAGCCTTTTTCTATGCTTATTTCTCAACGAAGTTTGGTTTCGAATTATACTTCGATGACAGATCCTTTATTGTACAAATTGATTTGGTCATATTGGCCGGGGCCTTTGACGTTGGTTGTTCCGTCTAAGGAAGAGGGTCAAACGGTAGGTGTACGTATGCCGAATAATGAGGTGGCTTTGCGATTAGTGCAGGAATCTCAATGCACGGTTGCGGCGCCGTCTGCTAATTATGAGGGGAATCCTCCACCATCGACATGTGAGGCGGCATTGAAGGATATGGATGGTTTAGTTGATGTGGCTATTGATGGGGGGACAAGTGAGTTGGGTTTAAGTTCTTCGGTGATTGATTTGACGAAAAAACAGCCAGTTGTTTTACGTGAAGGAGCGGTTACGCAGGAGGATTTACAGCAGGCAATGAATAAAAAAATTATTTTATTTGTATGTACGGGAAACAGCTGTCGGTCGGTCATGGCAGAATATCTTTTAAGGGATATGGTTCGAGGGCGTGATGATGTGGAAGTTCTGTCGGCAGGGACGAGTGTTTTTTTAAAATCGACAGCAAGTGCTGAAACGATTATTGTTTTGCGTGAGGAAGGGATTGATGCCTTGGAGCATGTATCGCAACCGATTGGGACCGTTTTATTAAAACAGGCAGATTTAATTTTTGTGATGACACGACAGCATCGTATGCAGGTGTTGGAGCGTGTCCCTCAAGTGGAAAAACGGGTTTATCTTTTAAGAGAATTTGCTAAGACGGTCTTACATGCAGCAGAAGATTTAGATATTCCTGATCCAATTGGACGGACACATCAGGCATATAAAGACTGTTTGGTTATGATTAAGGAGGCCTTACATAAAGTTGTGGAGTTGGTTTAGTCCAAGAATTGGAGAATACTGTGAAAGTTTATGTTGGAACGGATCATCGGGGAGTAGATTTTAAGAAACAGGTTTTGAATATTATTCAGAAATTTGGACATGAAGTGGTAGATGTTGAGGGTACAAAAGATAGTGACGGTAGGGTTGATTATCCTGAGGTGGCATGTAAGGTGGCGACAGAGGTTGTTCAATCAGAAGATCGACGAGGTGTTTTGATTTGTATGTCAGGGATCGGGCAGGCGATTGCGGCTAATAAAGTGCAGGGGGCTTATGCAGCATTATGTTACAACGCTGAGGCTGCAGCATTGTCACGTCAGCATAATAACGTGAATATTTTAGTTTTGTCGTCGAAGTTTACTGAACCGGATAGTTTGGAAGATATTTTAACAGCGTGGTTTTCTGCTGAATTTGAAGGAGGAAGACATCAGAAGCGGGTAGATTTAATTAAAAAAATAGAGGGAGAACAATGAAATATTTACAGCAAACAGATCCTGATGTGTATCAATCTATTGTTGATGAATTGGCGCGTCAGAAGAATAATTTAGAGCTTATTGCTTCAGAAAATATTGTTTCACAAGCAGTGCTTGAGGCGCAAGGAAGTGTGTTGACTAATAAATATGCCGAAGGATACCCTACAGCGCGTTGGTATGGGGGGTGTGAATATGTGGATGTTGTGGAGAAGTTGGCGGTTGAGCGTGCTAAGGAATTGTTTGGGGCTGAGCATATTAATGTACAAGCGCATTCCGGTTCGCAGGCGAATATGGCGGTGTATTTAGCGGCGTTGGAATATGGAGATACAGTTTTAGCATTGGATTTGGCGTGTGGAGGACATTTAACGCATGGATTAAAAATAAATTTTTCAGGAAAGTCCTACAATTTTATTGCGTACAAGGTTAATAAAGATACGGAAATGTTGGATTATGATGAGATTGAAAAATTGGCTAAAGAGCATAAACCAAAGATGATTGTTGCTGGAGCTTCTGCGTATTCACGGACGATTGATTTTGAACGTTTTCGTAAAATATGTGATCAGGTTGGCGCAATACTTTTTGTTGATATGGCGCATATTGCCGGTTTAGTGGCGGCAGGGTTGCATCCAAGTCCGGTGCCCTATGCGGAGTTTGTGACAACTACAACGCATAAAACATTACGTGGACCTCGGGGAGGAATGGTGTTGTGTCGTGAAGAATTTGCTAAGAAAATTGATTCGCGTATTTTCCCAGGGATTCAAGGTGGCCCGTTGATGCATGTAATTGCGGGTAAGGCGGTGGCATTTAAAGAAGCATTGAGTAGTGATTTTAAAATTTATCAACAGCAAGTTATTAAGAATGCACAGGTTTTTGCGCAGGCTATGGTTGATTTAGGATATCGTATTGTGACGGGAGGAACAGACAATCATTTATTTATGGTTGATTTACGTCCAAAAAATATTTCGGGAAAAGAAGCATCAGATGTTTTAGATGAGGTTAGCATTACGGTTAATAAAAATTTAATTCCTTTTGATCCAGCATCTCCGGTTGTGACGAGTGGTGTGCGGATTGGGTCGCCGGCGGTAACAACGCGTGGGATGAAGGAAGAAGAAATGAAACAGATTGTGCAATTGATTGATCAGGCGATTTTAAATAAAAACAATAAAGAAAAATTGACGCAAGTACGTCAAGAGGTTCAAAAGTTAACGGAGTTATTTCCTATTTATGAGGATCTGAAAGGTTAATATGCGTTGTCCGGCGTGTCACCATAGTGAGACAAAAGTGACTGATTCTCGTTTAAGTGGTGAGGGAGATTCTGTTCGGCGTCGGCGAGAATGTTTGAAATGTGAAAAACGTTTTACGACGTATGAATATGTTGAAAATGTGGCGTTGATGGTGGTTAAGCGCGATGGAAGAAGGCAGGCCTTTGACCGAAAAAAAATTATTGCAGGGTTGGTTAAGGCCTGTGAAAAACGGCCGATTAGCATTGATAAAATTGAAGAGGTGACGGGTCAAGTTGAGCGCAGGGTACAAAAGAAGTATGACCGTGAAGTTGCGGCCAAGGACATTGGCGAGGTTATTATGGAAAAACTCTCAGCACTAGATGAAGTGGCTTATGTTCGTTTTGCTTCGGTCTATCGTCAGTTTAGAGATGTGAATCAATTTATGGATGAACTTAAAGGGATGTTATCTAAAGAAAAAAAATGATACCAAGTACAACCCCGGGGGTTGTACTTGGTTAATAAGGAGTGAGATGTGATATTAGTTGAGTTAAGTAAAATTATTATTGATGAAAAACGGCATGATCAAATTATTGTGCTTAAGGAAAAGGATGGGGATCGGCAGTTTCCTATTGTGATTGGTTTTACGGAGGCCTCTAGTATTAAAATGAAGATTTCAGATATTAAGCCGCCACGTCCTATGACACATGATTTGTTGATAGATGTTATTGGTGGTTTAGGCGCTGTGGTTGATTCTGTCATTATTGATAAAATGGTTAATAATACATTTCATTCTAAAGTGGTATTAAAACCGAAAGCCGGCCGTAAAAAAACAATTGATGCACGCCCTTCAGATGGAATTGCTTTGGCTGTACGTTGTGGTGCCCCGATGTTTGTTGATGAAAATGTTCTTGAAAAAGCAGAGATTTTTAAGACCAGTGAATAGCCCTATTCTTACCGATTATCCTCAATTAACCATTCTTCAAAATATTGTAAAACAGAAAAAAGTTGCCGTTTATTGTGTCGGTGGTTTTTTGCGTGATCACGTTTTAGGACGGACTAATAATGATTTGGATTTTGCCGTTGAAAAAGATGCGCTTAAAGTAGCTAAGCTGTTTGCTGATAAAATTAAGGGTGCGTATGTTGTTTTAGATCAAGAACGAGGATGCGCTCGGGTTATTAAAAAAATTAAACAGAAGACATATACTTTTGATTTAGCTGATTTTCGTGCGGATACATTCTTAGAAGATTTAGCGCATCGTGATTTTACGATCAATACATTGGCGATGGATATAGCCTGTATTACACCTTCTACAGAAATTTCTCAAGTGATTCTTGATCATAAGCGTGGGATAAAAGATATTAAGGCTAAGCGTATTAAGCGAACGTCTGTTCGTGCGTTACGTGAAGATCCTCTGCGTATGGTGCGGGCTTTTAGTCTTCAGGCTAATTTGGGGTTTCGGATAGAGCTTTCTACCTTAAATCAAATTCGTAAGGAAAAAGATGCCATTTGTACGGTGTCATCGGAGCGGGTTCGTGATGAACTTTTTAAAATATTGTCTTCGCCGAATGCAGCAAAGGTGTTAAGAGCTATGGATCGCATTGGCCTCTTGGCTAAAGTGATGCCGCAGATTACAGTGATGTATGGGTGTACACAAGGAGGATATCATCATTTAGATGTTTGGCCGCATTCTATAGAGACTGTTCGGCAGCTTGAGAAGGTTTTTAAGAAGGATATTAATAAGTTTAATGAAGAGGATGTTTTGGATATTAGAGAATATCTTGATGAGAAATTAGGTGGGGAGTGTGCACGTTTTGCGTTAATTAAATTGGCGGCACTTTTGCATGATGTAGGCAAGCCGGATACGAGGAAGAAGAGGCCTGAAGGAGGTTTTTCATTTCATGGGCACGAACGTGTGGGGCGAGATATTGTCAGGCATGTGGCACGCATGTTAAAATTATCAACACGTCAGCGGCATATGGTTGAAGATATGGTTATTTTTCATTTGCGTCCGGGGTATTTATCTAATTTTAAGCAGCCAAGTACGCGGATGGTTTTTCGCTATTTTAGGGATACAAAAGATGAGGCGTTAAGTATTCTTCTATTATGTTTAGCTGATCAGCGTGCGACGTGTGGGTCATTAACAACCGAAAAAGATCAAAGGCATCATGAAAAAATTACCTATGATTTGATTGAACGGTACTTAGCCAAAAAGCGTGAAAAGCCTTTGGTTCATTTTATTAATGGCGATGATTTGATTAAAAAGTTTAAATTGAAACCCTCGCCTTTATTTGGGCAAATTTTGACTGAGGTTGAAGAGCAGCAGGTGTTGGGAAAAGTGTCAACAAAGCAAGAGGCTTTGGCGTTGGTGAAAGTTTTAGTTGAAAGGAATAATTAAATTGAAAAAAATAATACTCAATTTTTTTCTTCTGATATTTTTATTTCAAAATAACAGTTTTGCACAAGGACCTCAGCGTTATGAAGGGAAGTTAAAGCTTGATTTTAGTCAAACGTATTTAGTGCAATTACCTGAGAATTATGATCGGAGTAAGAAATATCCTCTTTTTATCGCAGTTCCCTGGGCTTCTGGAACGGCAGAACAGCAGTATGAACAGTGGAATAAGCACGCGAACCGAGATCAATACATTTTATTGTGTCCGCGTTTTAAATATGGTTTTCAATGGTTTAAGGCAAAGGGAGAGGATGTTTTGCTTCAGATTATGCATGAGTTGTACTACAAGTTTCCGTATGACAAAAAGAAGGTGTATTTAGTTGGAGCCTCTGCTGGAGCATTGTTTGCACATAATTTTGCTTTTAAGCATCCTAATTTGGTGCATGCAGTTGGTGTTTTTGCGACAGAAGAATATGCCCCCGTACCCACGACAGCTCGCGCGCGTCGTGTAAAGTTTTTTATTGGAATTGGTGAAAAAGATAAAGAGAGAATGGAGGCAACGAGCAATTTTTATGAAGATCTTAAAGAAAAGGGATTTGATGTGGAGATGAAAATATTTTTGGATACAGTGCATGGATTAGATGTGGATATGAAAAGGGATTTTATGGAGTATTTAAAGAAATGAAAGGAATCTGTATCTGGTGTTGTTTCTCTGCTGTCAGGCATTAATTCCTATGGTACACTTAAGTTAGAAAGGATATTTTCTAATGAAAGAGTGTCCTGAAATATTTAATTGGATTGATTCTCAAGAAGATGTGATGCTTAATCTGCTCACTGAGTGGGCTGGTATTAATACGCATACTTCTAATTTTTCTGGTTTACATAACTTTTCCGAAAAAATCACATCTGTTTTTTCTATTTTTAATGAATCGATTGAATATGTTGATTTGCCTTCCTATGAAGCTATTAATAATAATGGTGAAGTCGAAAAATGCAGTGTGGCGCCGGCGATTGCTTTGTGTAAACGTCCTGAGGCGAAGAAACAAATTTTATTTGTATGTCATATGGATACGGTGTTTCCTAAAGAGGGGGCATTTCAGGATGTTGTGCGGGAAAGGGATTTGTTGAAAGGGCCTGGTGTGGCTGATGCTAAGGGAGGTATTGTGGTTATGTTAAAGGTCCTTGAGGCTTTTGAACAATGGGAGGGAAAGGAATCTGTTGGATGGAAGGTGGTTCTTAATGCTGATGAGGAGATTGGTTCACCGAGTTCAGCTGATTTTATTATGGAAACAGCTAAGAAATTTAATTTTGGATTTGTTTTTGAGCCATGTTTGCCTGATGGAAATTTGGTTGGTACGCGTAAGGGATCAGGGAATTTTACGTTAGTTGTGCGAGGGAAATCAGCGCATGCGGGGCGGCATCATGTGGATGGACGTAATGCTATTGAGGCGGCTGCCGAATGTATTAGTAAAGTTGCAGGTTTAAATCATCAACGTGAAGGTTTGACGGTTAATATTGGGGTGATTGATGGAGGGACGGCTTTTAATGTGGTTCCGGAATTAGCGATTGTGCGATTTAATGTAAGGATTAAGCAAGGTAAGGATAAAGTTTTTGTAGAGGAGAATATAAATAAGATTATTCAAGAAGTAGCTCAAACGCATGAAGTAAATATTCAGTTGCACGGAAGGTTTTTTGCAACACCGAAAATTTTAGATGAAAAGGGGCTTAAACTATTTAATCATGTTAAGGTTTGTGGTCAGGAATTAGGAATGGACATCCGATGGTTTGAGAGTGGAGGGGTATGTGATGGAAACCGTTTGGCAGCCGTTGGTTTACCGACGGTGGATACATTGGGTGTACGTGGCGGAGGTTTGCATAGCGATCAGGAATATATGGAGGTGGAGAGTTTGATTGAAAGGGTAAAATTGGGAGTGTTGAGCTTGATAAAGGAGGGCCTGTAATGAATAAAACCATCGGACAAAAATTTCGGGAAGATGAGAGGGTTATTAAGGCTAAGCAATTGATACAAGAGGCATTGGTTGAGCATCAGGAAAGTTTAACATTAATTCAACCAGCAGTGGTTGAACTGAAAGTTTCTTATGAGGATATGCTTAATGAGTTAGGAGAGTTGCGCGGAAGGGCGTTGTATTATCCGTATTTATCAAGTGGAATAGGCAATGGGGCTTTGGTGGAATTAGCCGACGGGAGTGTGAAATATGATTTTATTTCAGGGATTGGGGTTCATTACATGGGACACAGTCATCCACAGATGGTGAGAGCTGGTGTGAATGCAGCGTTAGAAGATACGGTCATGCAAGGGCATCTGCAACAGGGGGAGAAAACGATTGAATTGATGGAGCATTTGGTAACGATGGCGTGTACAAAAGGGGGGAATTTAAAGCATTGTTTTTTGACATCCTCAGGGGCGATGGCGAATGAAAATGCGTTTAAGATTATTTTTCAGAATAAAGAACCTGCAAAACGATTATTGGCTTTTGAAGGATGTTTTACAGGGAGAAGTTTGGCGACGGTGCAGATGACATACAATCAAGGGACGAAGCAGGGGTTGCCAAAAGTTTTGGATGTTGATTACATTCCTTTTTTCGACGCAAATGATCCCAAAGAGAGCACGCAAAAGTCTGTTGATCAGTTGCGAAAATTATTAAAAGAGCATCCAAGAGAATATGCGGTCATGTGTTTTGAACTGATTCAAGGTGAAGGAGGATATTATCCGGGGAGCCGTGATTTTTTTATGGCGTTGATGGATATTCTAAAAGAACAGAATATTGCTATTATGGTTGATGAAATTCAGACATTCGGGCGAACAGAAGAATTATTTGCTTTTCAATATTTTGGTTTGGACAATTATGTTGACGTTGTTACTATTGGAAAAATGTCTCAAGTATGTGCAACATTATTTACACCGCAATACAATCCAAAATCTGGATTATTAAGTCAGACGTTTACAGCGAGCAGTTCAGCAATTCATGCAGCGTGTACAATTTTAGATGAGGTAGAAAACAATGGGTATTTAGGTAAAGATGGAAAAGTTATGCGTTATGGGGAGTACTTTCGTAGTTGTTTGAAAAAGTTGTCTGAAAAATATCCAAATAAAATAAAAGGACCTTTTGGGTTGGGGGCGATGGTTGGGTTTACTGTATTTGACGGCAGTGTAGAAAAAACAAAGGGTTTTTTAACGGCGTTGTATGAAGCTGGAGTGATTGGTTTTATGGCAGGAAAAGAACCTGCCCGTGTACGCTTTCTTATGCCGATTGGTGCGGTGACGGAGAAAGATATTGAAAGTGTTTGTGAGTTAATTGAAAAAGTTTTAACTATTTAAACCAAGCGCAACCCCGGGGGTTGTACTTGGTTTAGAAAGGGAATTTATATGTTTATTATTCGTCCAGTCAAAGAAGAGGATATTGATCAGGTGGTTGCTTTGGCGGCACAGGCTAAGGCGGGGTTGACGACGTTACCACATGATCGTAAAATTTTGATGCAGAGGATTGAGGAATCTGTGGCGAGTTTTCATAAAAATGTAGACAAGGCGCAAGGGGAATTATATTTTTTTGTGCTGGAGGATTTGTCGAATAAGAAAGTTTTGGGCACGTGTGCGATTGTTGCTAGGATAGGAGGTTTTGATCCTTTTTATACATATGAAATTAAGACGACGGTTAAGGCGTCGAAGTTGTTAAATGTAAAAAAGGAGATTCAATATTTACAGCTTTTAAAACAGCATAGCGGCCCCAGTGAAATCGGGACATTGTTTTTATCGCCAGAGGCGCGTAAGAGTGGTAATGGACGTTTATTGTCTTTAAGTCGATTTTTATTTATGGCGCAATATCCTCAACGATTTCAGCAAGAGGTGATCGCAGAGTTGCGAGGTGTTTTGGATGAAAAGGGGCGGTCACCCTTTTGGAATGCGGTATGTAAGCATTTTTTTGAAATTGATTTTAAAAAAGCAGATTTAATGGGAATGGAGGATAAAACATTTATTGCTGAGCTCATTCCGCAACATCCGATTTATATTCCTCTTTTGCCTAAAGAGGCGCAAGAAGTGGTGGGTAAGGTGCATAAGAATACTCAACCAGCAGAGTTTTTTTTATTGCAGGAGGGTTTTCATTTTATGAATGAGGTTGATATTTTTGAGGCGGGGCCAGTGGTGGGGGCACGATTGCAGGAGGTGCGATCTATTAGTGAAAGCCGGGAGGTTGTGGTGGGGGGTATTGCAGAAAGTTTGGAGTATGGCCATGATTGTTTGATCGCCAATGTTCAGTCATTTGAAGGGTTTCGTGTGGTGTTAGGTTGTTTACGTATTGATGAGGAGAAGGTTGTGACTGTTGAGCGCAGTGTTGCTCAAAAATTAAATGTTGTGCAAGGGGATAAAATTCGGTTTGTTGAGTTGAGGGCGCGATCATGAAATCATTGAATCCAGCTAACGAAAGAGTTATTTGGGAAGAGAAAGAGGCTGATGAAGAAGATATTAATGCCGCTATTATTTGTGCACGGAAAGCCTTTTGCTCATGGTCTAAATTTTCTTTAGAACAGCGCAAAGGAATTTGTATTCGTTTTGCAGAACGTCTTTTTGATCAGGAGGCTGAGTTTGCAGTGTTGATTAGTGTAGAAACAGGAAAGCCTTTATGGGAATCGACGTTAGAAGTCAAAGCGATGCAGAATAAAATAAAAATTTCTATTCAGGCTTATGATGAACGGTGTGGTATTAAGGGAAAAGATTTAGGATTGGCTATGAGCTACACACGGTTTAAACCTCATGGGGTGGTTGCTGTTTTAGGGCCATTTAATCTTCCTGGGCACCTTCCTAATGGACATATTGTCCCGGCATTATTGGCTGGAAATACGGTGGTGTTTAAGCCTAGTGAACACAGTCCTTCTGTCGGGGAGAAATATGTTCAAATATGGAAAGATATTGGGTTGCCTGAAGGGGTATTAAATTTGGTGCAGGGGACAAGTAAAACAGGACGATTTTTAGCTGGGCATAGGGATTTGAATGGATTATTTTTTACGGGGAGTTATGCTACAGGATCATCAATCCATAAATTATTTGGGGGGTGTCCGGAAAAAATATTAGCCTTGGAGATGGGGGGTAATAATCCCTTGATTGTGGATCATATTAGAGATGTTAAAGCCTCTGTTTATACAACCATTCAGTCCGCATTTATTACATCGGGACAACGTTGTGTATGCGCGCGGCGTTTGATTGTGTGTAATGGAAAAGAAGGCGATCGGTTTATTAAACAACTTTTGTTAGCAGTACAGAAAATAAAAGTTGGCGCTTATGATGAATGTCTGGAACCGTTTATGGGGCCGGTTATTTCAGGAACAGCGGCGAATAAGGTATTACGTACACAGGAGTGTTTATTGCAACAAGGTGGGGTGGCATTAATTAAGATGGAGCGACTAGGTGATTGTAGGGCTATGTTAAGTCCGGGAGTTATTGATGTGACGTATTTAAAAACAAAGAAAGATTCTGAAATTTTTGGTCCGTTATTGCAAGTTATTAGAGTTGACGATTTGGATGAGGCTATCAAGGAAGCGAATCGTACAGAATATGGATTGGCCGCGGGAATATTAACGGATGATTTAAAAATTTATGAAAAGTTTTGGAATCAATCCCGTGCAGGTATTGTCAATTGGAATCGAGCATTGACGGGCGCAAGCTCTTTGGCTCCTTTTGGTGGTGTGGGTAAAAGTGGTAATCACCGTCCAAGTGCCTATTTTGCAGCGGACTATTGTTCATATCCTGTAGCATCCATGGAGAGTCATACATTAACTTTACCAGAGAAGTTATCTCCGGGGGTGGTCGTTTAATGAAAACATTCGAAGTCAATTTTGATGGTCTTGTTGGGCCGACGCATAATTATGCAGGGTTAGCTTATGGAAATTTACCTTCGGCTTCTAGCCGCTATTCTATTTCTTCGCCTAAAAAGGCGGCGTTAGAAGGGTTGGCTAAAATGAGTCAATGTTTATCCTTAGGTTTAGTTCAGGGGATTGTTCCTCCTCAAGAACGTCCAGATTTAACGTTATTACGGGAGGCAGGTTTTAGCGGGAGTGATAAAAAGATTTTGGCAGATGCTTACAAACAACGTCCTCAATTATTATTTCAGTGTTATAGCGCCGCTTCAATGTGGACGGCGAATGCGGCGACTATTTCTCCTTCGGTAGATACGCAGGATCATCGTGTACAGATTACACCGGCAAATTTAATTTCTCAAGGACATCGTTCTATTGAAGCGGATCAAACGGCAAAGGTATTAAAGATGATGTGTGCTAATTCTAAGCATTTTATTCACCATCCACCATTACCTTATGATGAAGGTTTAGGTGATGAAGGCGCAGCGAATCATATGCGTTTATCAGCAAGGCATGGTGAAAAAGGGGTTGAGATATTTGTTTATGGTAAAGATATTTCTGATTCAAAAAATATTTCATCTAAAAAATATCCTGCACGACAAAACTTAAAGGCAAGCCGTACGATTGCTTTGACGCATCTTTTAGATGAACGTTATGTCGTGTTTGCACAGCAAAGTCCGGAGGCGATTGATCAAGGCGTTTTTCATAATGATTTAGTGGCGGTTGCTAATGAGAATGTATTTTTGTATCATCAAAAGGCCTTTGCCGATAAAGACAAAGTGATTGCAAAGATTCGTCAAAAATTAGAAAAACTTTCTAGTGGAAATTTTTTCTTTATTGAAATTCAGGAAAACTGTTTGAGTATTAAAGAGTCCGTAGAGACATTTTTTTTTAATAGTCAAATTGTCACATTACCTAATGGTGTTATGGCGCTCTTAGCACCTAAGGCATGTGAGGATAAATTGGTAAAGCCTGTGATTGATGAAATTCTTGCAGCAAATAATCCAATTTGCGAGGTCTATTATGTGGATTTGCATCAAAGTATGTCTAATGGGGGTGGTCCAGCGTGTTTGCGTTTACGGATGGTATTAACAGAAGAGGAGTATCAGCATATTCATCCAGGTTTTTTATTAAACGATCTTAAAATTTGCTTGTTGGAAGAATGGATTCATCAATATTTCCGTGATCAGCTTTCTATCGAAGATCTTCAAGAAGTTACCTTTCTTAAAGAGTCTCGCAGAGCCCTTGCTGAGTTGACGAAGATATTGAATTTAGGGGATTTTTATGGTTTTCAGTAAAAAAGGAATGATTCATTTATGAAAATTAAAAATACAGAATTAAAAATTATTAAAGCAGATTTAACGGAATTGGATGTTGATGCGATTGTGAATCCGGCGAATAATGAGTTGTTGATGGGTGGTGGGGTTGCTGAGGTTATTCGGGATAAAGGTGGAAAAAAAATTGAGAGGGAGGCTTTGAAGAAGGGCCCAATTGAGGTTGGTGATTCGGTGGCAACAGGAGCAGGTCAGCTTAAAAGTAACTATGTTATTCATGCCACGACGATGGGGATGGATTTTAAGACGGATGAGGTAAAGATTAGAAATGCAACAGCTAGTGCATTGCAGTGTGCAGAGGAGTTAGGGGTTCAGTCTGTAGCCTTTCCGGCTTTAGGCTGTGGTGTGGGAGGTTTTTCTCTTGTGGGGGCAGCTAAAATTATGACGCAAGAGGTTTTAAAGTGTTGCAAGGGTTCGGCAACGATTAAAGAAATTATTTTTTGTTTGTATGACCAGAAGGCGTTTGAGACGTTTGAAAAGACGGTGAGTGGTTATGTTCGTCATATTCAAGAAGACTTAGGTCCGGAGCCTTATGTTACGACGGACATTATTATTGAAATGCCGCAAGGAATTATTTTGATTGAGAGGTCTAATCCTCCGTATGGTTGGGCATTGCCTGGAGGATTTCTTGATCCAGGAGAGTCATTGGAGGAAGCGGCTAAACGAGAAGCTAAAGAAGAGACAAATATGGATTTAGTTGACCTGCTTCAGTTTCATACATATTCTGATCCCAATCGTGATCCACGTTTTCATACGATATCAACGGTATTTGTAGCTACAGGAAAAGGAGTTCCACAATTTGGGGATGATGCAAAGGGGTTGAAAATTGTGAAGTATAAAGATTTGTTGAGTTTGGAATATGCTTTTGATCATGGTAGTATTATTAAAGATTATTTAGAAAAAAATAGTAGTGAGGAAAAAGGAGAAAAATATGTCAGAAAAAACACCAGAACAAGAAAAGCCAGTAGTGTCTAAAGTTGATGAAACATTAGTTCAAGAGGAGAAGCAAACGTTAGAGCAGGAAGTTGTTGTTGTACCGAAAAATAATGCACAGCGTTTATTTGTAGTGGTTGGTCGTGATGGCGAAATGAATAAATCGGCTGTTGATATCATAACGAAATTAGGATTTGAGCCAGTTTTATTAGGATCTAGTCAAGAAGCAACGGCAGCGATTGTTGGTAATCCAGAAAACTACAAAGATATTTCTTTCGCAATTGCTGTTCTATCAGATGATGATGTAGCAACACCTAGAGAAGAGTTTCCGAAAAATGCATTGCTTCAGCCTGGAGCTGAAGAGATTTTTCTTTTAGGTTTTTTAACAGCACAATTGAAACCTCAAAATATTTTTTCTATTTTTCAAGCAAAACAAAATTTTAAAAAACCTTTTCAACATACAATTCTTTCCTATGTCCCTTATGATAAAGAAAACCGTTGGCATTTTGATCTTGTTCGTGCGCTTAAAACAGCTGGTTATGATGTGGATGCCAATAAGTTGATGTAATTGGTATAATTTTGTTATTTATCGAAAAAGTTTAAGCAGTAGAATGTGGATTGTTTTCGAATGAACGCAAACATAGGACTGTAACGCCTGTCTGCTATGGATCAGGTAGGCTCAGATTTTTTGGTCTCCCCCCTAAGCTAATACCTATATATCTAGCAAAGCGTAAAGTTATGCTATAAAAGCTTTTAACATTATTATTTTTATGTTAAAAGAATTAAACATGAGTAATCCATAGGCGAAAAAGTGTTACGCTAATTCTATTCATATTTTATGAAAAATAGATTCCCAACGTACATATTAATTATTTTATTAGGCATTATCATGTCTGGTTTTTTTTATTTGAAATACCAGACAGATATGGAGTCTTCTCGGCAGCGTTATATTAAGGAAAAGCATTTAGAGATATTAGAAACAGCTAATGAAATAGAAAGAATAGATGTTAAGAAAAATAAGGAATTTGCTTTACTTGGTTATGTGATTGTGATGATTGTGATGATTTTTTTATTTTTAGGATTACATCTTATGCGTAGGAATGATGTTATTGCTGAAAAAGCTAAATTTGAGCTGGAAGAAAAGGTTAAGGAGAGAACGTTCGATTTGGAAAGAAAGAATGTGCAGCAGAAAAAAATTGAGGAAGAACTCCGTCAGGGCAAGGAATATACTGCCGCAGTTATTGAAACAGCAAATCAAGCTTTTGTTAGCATTGATTCTAATAGTTTGGTTATTGATTGGAATAAACATGCGGAAGTTATTTTTGGATGGTCTAAGGATGAAATCATAGGCAGACCTTTAGAGGAAACGATTATTCCTGAAAAATTTAAGGAAGGGCATCAAAAGGGAATGGATCATTTTTTAAAAACAGGTGAAGGCCCTGTTTTAGGTAGCGCGGTTGAATTAGAGGGGCGTCGTCGTAGTGGAGAAATTTTTCCATTAGAAATACTTATTTGGCGTTTAGAAATAAAGGGCGGGTATCATTTTTTTGCTTTTATTAATGATATTAGTGCACGTAAACGGGTTGAGCAACAGCTTAAGGATAAGATGAATGAAATGGAAAAATTTTATGATTTGACCATGGATCGGGAGACGCGTGTGATTGAATTAAAAGAAGAAATTAATAGTTTATGTGAAGAGGTTGGAAGACCAAAAGTATATAATACAAAGGATGAAGGGGTGGTATGACATGAATAGTAGACAAAGAATTGTGTCTTTTTTAATTATTATTTTGAGTGGTTTTTTTTTTCAAACCTCTGAGGTATGGGGGCATATTAATCAAAAGACTCCGAATGATACGTACTCAAAAACACAAATTATTCTTAATCATGTTGCATATATTCGAGAGAAACAAGGAATTGATGCCCCTATTACTATTGAAATCCCACCACAGAAAGGAAAAACCCCAGGGCATGTTTTAAAAAAGTCATATGAAATTCTTGAGAAGATTAGTAAGTTTCGTGTCAATAATTCGTATGGTCCTATCACTATTCCTCCGTTTCCAACTCGAGAAATCACACCTGATGAAGTTTATGAAAGTACACAAAGAATTATCAATGAACTGGAGCTTTTAGAAGAATTTTTAAAGATTTCAAATTTGGAATTATTTAACCGTAAGGTGATATTTATAGAAAAGACTCCTAATGATGTTTATCGTGCTTTATGGCAGATTTCTGTTGCGTTTGATACACTTTTAGGTGTTAGGGGTTTTACGCCGACGGATGTTTATGCACAAACACAACGTCTTTTAGGTGAGGTTAATTTCTTAAGGCAACAGCAGGGCATAGGGGGATATGTTCCTAAACCAAAAAAATTAAAAGGAAAACATCCTAATCATGCTTTAGCTTCTAGTTATAAGTTGCTTAACAAAATTATTTTAGCAGAGAAAAATTTATGGATGAATCCTGCCGCTTCTAAAAAAGTGCCTCTTCGGGTGATTACACCTACAGAAGTATATGATTCCGTAGGAGAAGTGCTGGCAGAAATACAAAGAATTAAATTTCGTTTAGGAATTGAACATATTATTCCGATAGTAAAGGAAATTTCTCAAAAAACTCCTGATGATGTTATTCAGAATTTGGAATGGGCAGCATTACTCATGCCGGAGTTTAATACATTTCAAATTAAACAGCGGAATAGGAAACATATGCAGAGGACACCTGCCCATGTATATGCCTTAACAGAGAAAATAATCAAGGAATTAGAAAGGTTGAGAGTAGAAAAAAATATTAAACATACTTCAAGAGAAAGAAAAATTTTTTCTAAAAAGGAACCGAAGCATGTTTTTATTAAAACAACAGAGTGTTTAGAAAAGTTGAATATTTACAGAAAACATATAGGTCTTGGTGAAATAACAAAAGTGCATCATCCTTTACGCGAAATTACACCTAATGAAGTATATGAAACGATGTTTCGTCTTTATCAAGAAATTCAACTTTTAAAAAATGAAAATATCATCCAGGAAAAAGATGTTTTTAACTTTGAAACATTTAAAGAAAAAACGTCTATGGATGTCTTTACTCAAGCATTACAAATATCTCAATTATTAGATACACTTTTAGGATCAAAAGGAGAATATACTCCTAGTGATGTGTTCGTTAAAGTCGTGTTGATTCGTAAGGAATTTGTTTTGCTTCGTGAAAGATTAGGTGTTTCTACAGATGTAGAGAACTTTCAGTTTGAGGAAGGTAAAACGCCAAAAGATAATATGGAAAAGGCATTTGAGATTTTGAAACTTTTGAATCAAATCAGAAGTAGATCTGGAATTTTTGAAAATGAATTGCCAAAATATCGACAAGGAAAACCTCTTCCGGAAGATGTTTTTAATATTGTTGATTATATTATCGCGGATATTATTGAGTTAAAAATGACATTAGGTATAACGCAATATGTGGAAGATGTGGAATTTGTTTCTGAAAAAACACCGAGTCATGTTTATGAACAGATGGAATTATTAAAGCGATTATTGGAATCTATTATTTATCAATACAGTCATGAATAATATTAAAATAAAAAACAAAAAAAAGTTTATTCCATTAAGTGTTCGTATTATTACAGGGCTTTGTGTCGTAATGGGTGTTGCGATTTCTGTAAGCGGGTATTACTCATATCAAAAGGCCAATGCCTTTCTTACGGAAGATGCTTTTACTTCTATGGAAGAGGTGTTAAAGCATGCTCAAGATATTTTTGAGAGAGAAATTAATACTCTGAAAGAGGATGTTTTTTTTCTTTCGGAAGCACCACCTGTTAGTGGGATCCTACGTTCTAGTAAATTTAAAGGATATGATCCTGAAGAAAATACAACAGAAGATTTATGGAAAGCTCGCCTTCAAAGAATTTTTGCTACCATTTTAAAATCCAGGTCAGAATATTTGCAAGTCCGTTTTATTGGAGATGCGCATAATGGTAAAGAACTTGTTCGTGTCGATAAGACTTCGAAGGGAATTATTGTGGTTGAAAATAATCAATTACAAAATAAAGGGAATAGAGAGTATTTTTTAGAAACAAAGCGATTAGCAAAAAATGAAATATATATTAGTGAAATCAATTTAAATCGGGAGATGGGAAAGATTGTTGTTCCTCATCAACCTGTGTTACGTGTGGCTGTTCCCGTTTACGATAACAATAAATTTTTTGGTATGATCATCATAAATGTTGATATTGATTCAATTTTTAAAAAAGTATTTAAGAATACAAAATTTTATTCTTTTAAAATTGTTAATGATCAAGGATTTTATCTTTTTCATCCGAACTCAGATCGTACGTATGGTTTTGAATTTGATGGAAAAAATAAAGTTCAGGATGATTATCTGAATATGCAACACCTTTTTTCAGCCACGGATAAGGAGAATTATGAAACAGCTGCTACACGCATTTATCTTCCTAAGGAAATATTAATCGCCAGTAAGTTTTATTTTGATTCAGGAGATTTATCGAAGTTTCTTTTCATTAATCTTATTGGTAAAAAATCTATTATTTTGACTAACTCTAAGGAATTGGGTAACGCCATAATGGGGATGAACATTGTGGTTATGTTTTTGATGGTTATTGTTGTTTTAGTATCTGTGCGAAAGGGGCTTAATCCTCTTTCAGCCCTTTCTAGTTTAGCTAAAGATATTGCTAAAGGTATTTTTCCAAAAACTGTTCTTGAAGTTAAGCGAAATGATGAGATTGGAGAGTTGACGGAGAGTTTTAATTATATGATTAAAAATTTAAAGAATTCAACAACTTCGATAGATGTGCTTAATAAGGAAGTTGATGAACGTAAAAAGGCTGAAGAAAACTTAGAAAAATTAATGAAGGGCTTGCAGGATTTGCAGTTTGGTATTGATGAGCATGCGATTGTGGCTATAACGGATGTCGTCGGGAATATTACATATGTTAATAATAAGTTTTGCAAAATATCTCAATATTCTCGAGAGGAGTTGATAGGGCAGAATCAAAGTATTCTTAATTCTGGTTTTCATTCTAAGGAATTTATACATGATTTTTGGGTAGTGATTTCAAATGGAAAGGTGTGGCATGGGGAATTTAAAAATAAAGCTAAGGATGGATCTTTTTATTGGGTGGATACAACAGTTATTCCATTTAAAGATGCTCATGGAAAAATTTATCAGTACCTTGCTATCCGGACGGATATATCCAATATTAAAGTGACTAATGAAAGAATTGAAAAAGCACATCGAGTAACCATAAGTATTATGGAAGATCTAAAAAAAGAAAAAAATGCGGTGATTCTTTTAAATAAGAAGGTTGAGGAATCCGCAAAGGCAAAAAGCAATTTTTTGGCTAATATGAGTCATGAAATTCGTACTCCTATGAATTCTATTTTAGGTTTTTCAGCTATGCTTCAAAAAACATCATTGACGGAAAGGCAAAAGAATTTTTTAAATACAGTTTCAATGAGTGGGGAATTGTTGTTAGGGATTATTGATGATATTTTAGATATTTCTAAACTAGAATCAGGAAAAATTCAGTTGGAAGAAATTGAATTTAGTTTAGAAGACTTAATTTCGGAAGTTTTTAAAATGATTGTTGCGCGTATGAAAGATAATCCTTTTGATACATATATTGATATTCAAGAAGGTGTTCCGAGTTGTATAAAAAGTGATCCAATACGATTAAAACAGGTCCTAGTTAATTTATTAGGAAATGCGGTGAAGTTTACTTCAAGCGGAAGTATTGGTGTTATTGTGGCATTAGATCAGCAGTTTGTTGAGGATGAGAGTAAATGCTGGTTGCGGTTTACTGTGAAAGATACAGGTATAGGGATTCCCGAAGATAAAAAAGATGTTATTTTTGAATCCTTTAGTCAGGCGGATGAATCAACAACACGAAAGTTTGGAGGGACAGGGTTGGGGTTGGCGATTTCAAAAGCCATCGTTGAAGCGCTTAAAGGAAAGGTTTGGATTGAATCGGAGGAAGGCAAAGGGAGTGAGTTTATATTTAATATTTGCATTAAAAAAGTAAATGAAAAGATTCAAGTTGTACATGAAGAAGTGTTCAGGCAAAAGAAAGTTTTTATTGTGGATGATAGTCAAATAGCTCAAAAGGTGATCAATCAGTGTTGTCAGAAAATTGGTTTGAAAGTTATTGGAGTTACTGATAGTCCACAGGCAGCCTTACATAAACTGGAAAAACTTTTAAAAACAAGAAATATGGTTCCGGATTTAATTTTATGTGACATTATGATGGAGGGGATGACTGGTTATGATTTGATTCGAAAAATTAAAAACAATGAAGCAATGAAGGATATGAAATGTATTGCTGTGACGGCAGACATTAATACAGAAACCTCTAAAGAGTCGACAGAAGAACTTTTTGATATGTATTTAAATAAGCCTATTAATGTTACAGATATGGTCTTGGCTATTAAGGATATGTTTGGTTTAAAAAAAGAAGAAAAAAAAGAAGAACAAGAAGAAAGCTGTGCTGGGATTAAAGTACTTGTGGTTGAGGATGCTCTTCCAAATCAAATGCTTATTCAAGCTTATTTTGAACAGTTAGGGTGTGAAGGAGATTATGCAAATAATGGCCAAGCAGCGATTGAAAAGTTGAAAGAAGGGAATGATTATGATTTATGTCTAATGGATTTACAAATGCCGGTTATGGGTGGAATAGAGGCAACAGAAATTATTAGAAAAGAAATCACTAAAGAGTTGCCTATCATTGCTTTAACGGCAGCGGTCATGAAAAGCGATCAAGAAAAAGCCGAAAAAATTGGTATGATAGATTTTTTAACAAAACCTATTGATATGAAAAAATTAAAAGAAACGATTTTGCGGTATGGGAGAAAAATTAATGAAGGATGATTTAAGCGTTGCTTGATACGAGGTTTTGCGAAGGATGAATAAAAATAAAAAAGACCATATTTATTCCAATTCATTAGATCAAGTCTCAAATTTTGTTTTTGATGAACAGGTGGCTAATGTTTTTGATGATATGATTAACCGGTCAGTCCCGGGATATCAGAATATTATTGCCGGCATAGGGGTTTTAGCTCAACGTTATGCACAAGAAAATAGTGTTTGCTATGATTTGGGATGTTCGTTGGGGGCTTCGACGTTGATTATGCGTCAGTGTATTGAGCAAAAGGGTGTGCGTATTGTATCGGTAGATAATTCTGAGGCGATGGTTAAACATTGTCAGGAAAATGTTAAAAAAGGGCAAAGGAATATTTCCGTGGAGGTTGTTTGTGATGACATTAAAAACGTTGAAATCAAAAATGCCTCGATGGTTGTATTAAATTTTGTTTTACAATTTATTAATCCTGTAGAACGATGTGCTTTATTAAAGAATATTTATGAGGGTATGGAAGAAGGTGGGGTGTTAATTCTTTCTGAGAAGATTACATTTCAACACAAAGATGAACAAGAGTTTTTGGTAGATATGCATCATGCATTTAAAAAGATGAAAGGTTACAGTGATTTAGAGATTAGTCAGAAACGTACAGCCTTAGAAAATGTTCTTGTTCCTGAGACATTCGCGGAACATAATAAACGTCTGAAGGAAGTAGGCTTTCATAAAGTGTATTTATGGTTTCAATATTTTAACTTTGTATCTATTTTGGCAATTAAATAATGATCGATTATTCTTTTTTTTACAATGCTCTTCAAAACATTCCTTCTTTAGCTTCTTGGGGGCAGAGGCTCCCCGAGCAGGTTAATCAAAAAATTTATGACTCTAATGATGGAAACCTTCCTAGATGGCTTAATGCGTTGAAAAATCTCCCGAATTTAAAGCCTTCTCATATTGAGTTAGATTCAAATAGTGTGACGGTTGGAACACCTTCAGATTGTGACGCACAGCAAAGACAAAGGTTAGAAAATATTCTTCGAGAGCTGCATCCTTGGCGTAAAGGGCCGTTTAATATTTTTGGTATTCATGTCGATGCGGAATGGCGTTCGGATATGAAATGGAATCGTCTTAAGGATCATATTACATCGCTTAAGGATAGAGTTGTTTTGGATGTGGGGGCAAATAATGGGTATCATTGTTGGCGTATGGCGTCAGCTGGTGCAAAGCTGGCATTGGGAATTGATCCGACGTTATTGTATGTTTGTCAATACCATGCCGTTCAGCATTTTATAGATTGGCAAAATGTTGCAGTGCTGCCTTTAGGAATTGATGATATGCCGATGGATTTAAATGTTTTTGATACGGTATTTTCAATGGGTTTGTTGTATCACCGTCGTGCACCTTTTGATCATTTATTACATTTGCAATCTTTTTTGCGTGAGGGTGGGGAGTTAGTTTTAGAGACGCTTGTGATTGATGGCAAGGCTGGGGACGTATTGTCTCCTTGCGGGCGTTATGCTAAGATGCCCAATGTATGGTTTATTCCTTCCTGTTTGACGCTTGAGCATTGGCTTAAGCGGTGTCAATTTAAAGATATTCGTTGTATAGATGTTTGTCAAACTTCGATTGATGAACAACGTGTTACGGATTGGATGGGATTTCAATCTCTCTTTGATTTTCTTGATCCTAAAGATAGGAACCTCACTATTGAAGGATACCCATCACCTAGGCGGGCGATATTTGTAGCAAAAAGGTGAATTTGCAAAATGTATTTGTGCATTATTTATTTTTGAATTCCTCTAAGTAAGCGCCGCGTTCTTTTATTTCACGCAATTTGCTGTAGGCGGCAAATTGGTAAAATCCACTTAGCACGGCACCAACAAAACCATAATAACCATCCTTGTAGCCACCTTTACCAATAAAGCGTCTAAAAAACCTGTCAATCATTCTCCAGATAGCTTTTCCAAGACCCATTTTTGTACCGCTTAAATGCCATTTGATAGCCTCAAGTGTTGTTTGATTATTGACTTTACGGATAAATTCTTCAACATTGGCAAATCCATAGTGAATGAGAAAGTTTTTTAGGTTTCCTCCTGTGTATTTAGGGTCAAAATTATATCCAGGGTGAACAACATCGTGAGGAACCTCTCGCCATTTTAAAAAATTTTTATTGTACATACGTAGGTGAGGAGCTTGCCATCCGCCATGCTTAAGTTCGAATTCTCCTAAAAAATTTCTAGCAGGAATCCAGTAGGCCATGGTTTTTCCATCATGAGATGTGAGTGTTTGTGTGATTTCTTTTTTAAGTTCTTCGGAGGCTCTTTCATCGCAGTCTAGTAGAAATACCCAGTCATTTTTAGCTTGCGCCACAGCATAGTTTCGATGCTTTCCTTCCAAATCCATTTTTCGGGAGAAAATTTTATCTGTATATTGTTTAGCTATTTCATATGTTTTGTCAGTACTGTGATCATCAACAAGGATGATTTCATCAGCCCAGCCCGCGACACTTTTAAGGCAATCAGGCAATTTTTTTTCTTCATTTTTTGCAATAATGACGACGCTTATTTTAATGCTCATAACATCTCCTTTTGATTGAAATTCTAAAAACTTTATTTTTTTTGCAATATGGTTTTTTTTGATGATGTCTGAATTATTGGAATGGCTGCTGAGATGCCCATTAGTAACCACATAAGGACACTCAATTGAACAGAATAAAAATGAGTATCGACAAAAATATTAATAAAAAACCCTAATAACCCGGTTAAAGTTCCTATGAAAAGAAATTTTAGAAAAGGGTCATCAAGGGCTAACAGTTTTTGTTTTGTGTTTTTAAAAATGGAAATAATCAACCATAAAAAAGCACTGAGACCTAGAATTCCTGTTTCAGCCAGTAGCTGTAAATAACAGTTATGAGGATATCCTCCCCATGGTAGGCCAGTATTTATAGATACTAAAGAATAGTTGTTGAATCCTATGCCTAGCAGAGGACGCGTTTTAAAAATTTTCCAGGCTGTTTCCCAATACGGAATTCTGTTACCTTTTACACGGATGTAATAATCAATGTAATAAAAAAAACGTTTTGTAAAGGTTTTAAAAAATAGTGTTTTTTGTTTCCAGGCAGATAATTTTTCATTGTTTGGGGTGTTCGTTTTTTTTACGACAGCAGAGGCCGTTTCAATAGACTCATGAAAGCCATTAATAATAAAGGAAGGGCTGTTATCTGTACGGTTTTTTATCATTTTAGGGATAAATAGCAGAGTGAATATTATGAAAATGATGCCAAAGTACCAGAGTATTTTTTTATTTTTTAGACCTCCCCAAAAAAAACATAGAATAAATGCAACCCATGCCCCACGAGAATAAGTTAGTCCCAGGCATAGCAGAGCAATACAAACAAGGAGTATTAGGGGGGTTTTTTTAAAAAAAGATTTAATCGAAATAAGCATAAAAGAAAAAATAGGGATTGCCATGACAAGGTAAGCCCCAAAATCATTGGTGCTGCGCAGTGAGGAACGGATGCGTGTATCTGGTTCTTCGAGGTGGCCATGAATAAAGCCTTCACCTGTTATACTTTGAAAAAGGCCGTTGATAGAGATTAATGTAAAGGAAAGAAAAAAGGCTGTAAGAAATATTTTTAATCGTTTTTTTGTATTGATACATTCAAGGAATGTGAAATAGACAAAGGCACTTTGTAATAATTTTCCTAAGAATCCAATAAGACCGACGTGAAAGTATTGGCTTGGAAATATAGAGATAAAGCATACAGCTAGGAATACTGTGATGGGTTTTGTTAAGTCATTGGTAATAGGCTTAAATATTTGAAGAAATTTTAAGCATTTTTTTCCAAAGGAAAGAGATGTCCATTCCTGTGTATTGTTCTGGATATTTTTCCAAAAAAGGGTGCCTCGTTTTAATAGATAAAAAAAAAGGGCAAATCCTGAGAAAATTTCCACTAAAGCAATAGAAATAGGCAAGAAATAGATTAAAGCGCAAAATGAAAAAAGCATGCTTCGATCATAAAAAACAAGTAATTTTTGTGAAGACATAGGGTATTTTTTAAAAAAATAATACTGATTATAAGGTAAAATAAACGTTCATTTAATCATAGGGAAATAGGGAATGCAATGATTATTTTTTGTATCCCTCTGTATTCTTCAGGATATTTTTTAATTTGAAAAATCAGTTTCGATAATGGTGATGGCAATCGTGCAAAAAAGAAGCGGGGCAATCCAGGCGGAGAGAATGGGGGGAAAGAAGTTGCCTTTACCAAAAGCGATAAACACGGCATTCGTGACATAAAAAATAAATCCAATGCCAACAGCTATGCCAATAGAGGTGAATGTTGCTCCTTTGCGTCCTTTGACCATGAGTGCGAAGGGGAGCCCTAAAAGGGTGATGACAAAGGTCGCGAAAGGATATGCGATTTTTTGATGTAGATCAACACGCAAATTATTCAAAGCTTTAGTTGCTCCGCTTTTGGCAAAGCGTGTGATGTAATTTTGAAGTTGACGAATATTCATGGAATTTACATTAAGGCGTTGTGTTAAGAAATCATTAGGACTTTCTTCAATATTCATGAGTTTTTCTTTGTAGATTTTTATTTTAATTGGTGTACTGATGTCCGTTACTTTGTACGTAGTGATTTGACATTGATAGAATTTCCAGGCAATACCTGTCCATTTTCCTTTAAGTGCCACAATTTTTTGTTTTATGTTTTGGTGTTCGTCATGTTCAATAATGGTGATGCCCTGCAATTCTTCGGTGTGGACGCTAAAAGTATCAATAAAGTAAAGACGGTTTTTAAGCCCATAAAAGGTGAGATTTTTGATTTTTTCTTTTTTCTTTCGAACACGATCAATTTCAAGAATCATGTTTTCGTTGCGAATTTTTTTGGAGATTTCTGTGGCCTGAGGCACTAGTTTTTCATTTACGAAAAAAATGAGTATGGAAATAACCATAGCAAAGCAGGCCGCAGATCTGGTTATCTGCCAGAAACTTTGACCACTGGCACGTAGAACAATAATTTCGTTATGATTATTTAGTCCACTAAAAGTAAGCATAATTGAGATGAGACAGGCAAACGGAGCCGTTTGTGTGAAAATGATGGGAAGAAAAGATGTGTAATATTGGATAAGGATGCTTGTCGAAATTTTACGGTCAATGATTTCATCTAAGGAACTAGTAATTTCGATCATGACATAGAGGAAGCAGAAAATGAATATAGTCGAAAGAAATATTTTTAGAATGGATGAGTTGATATGACGGTCTATGATACGCATTTGTAATTAAGGACTCCTGCTATGATTCCCGCTAAAGTGTTGGGTATCCACATGATGATATGTGGGGGTAAGACATTTTTAATACTCAGCGCTTCGCAGCCTAGTGAAATGACATAGTAACCTGCGGCACAAATTATGGCTAGAACAACATTGGCTGATTTTTCCCGGTTATGGGTGATGACGGAAATTGGAAAGGCAAGGAAAATAAATACTAAAGGTGAAAATGACCAGACAATTTTGCGAAAATATTCGGTTTTAAGTCGGAAAATATTTTTAAGCATATATTTTTTAGGGTCTTCATCTAAGTCCTTAACCATATCTTCCATATTAGTAAAAGAGGTTTTAAGTTCTTTAAGAGTCATGCTTTTGGGTTTTTTATCAATAGTTTTTTCTTTTTTAGATAAATCCAGTGTCATGAAGTATGTTTCAAAATTAAGTTTGTAGAATGTCTCTGGATTTTCTAAATTAGGCTCATCAGATGTTCCATTCATAAGTTTAAGTTTAATCTGATCTTTTCCGGGGACAGGGGTGAACTCGCCGCGCTTGGCAATGATGGTACGTGTTGGGCCATCCGGTTGGGGTTGGTAAATGGTGATGTTGTACATTTTATTGTCTTCAAGTTTATGAATAAAAAGAATTTGTCCTTTAAAGGCATTGATGAACAGACCTGCTTCCAGAAGTGCTGTGGGATTTTTAAAGCCAAGATTTTTTAATGTCTTGCGTTGCTCATGATGTGCGTAGGGGATGATGCGTTCATTAAGAATGATGGAAAAAAGGCTAATGATGATTCCCAGAATGAGTAATGGGGCCAGGAGTTGACCTAAATGAATTCCTCCGGCACGTAAGGCAATAATTTCATTGTCTGAAGAGAGGCGGCTAAAGGCCATAATAATACTGATGAGGCATGCAATAGGGATGGTGTATCCTAAAAGAACTGGAATCATCAATAAAAAAACACGGCCAATGGTGGCCAATGCCACGCCTTTGTTAATAACTAAGTTGGTTAATTGAATAAGGTTTCCTAAAAGAAAAACGCATGTAAGAATACTGATTGAAAGAATAAAAGGAACAATGCATTCACGTAAGATGTAGGAACGGATGATTTTCATACGGTAATGGCTAAGGTTAATAGTCCTACTGTTTGGGCTCCAGAGTGTTTTAAAGTTCGGGCAGCTTCGGAGGTGGTTGCTCCGGTAGTTAATAAATCATCAATTAACAAAATATTTTTTCCTTTAACGTCGGAAGAATTTTTTATTGTAAAAGCATCGGTAATGTTTGTCCAGCGTTCTTTTTGACTTAAATGGGTTTGGCTTTCGGTGTACCGATTGCGTTTGAGTATTTTATGAGAAATAGGTATGTTAAATGTTTTACTGATGGGGTTAGCTAAAAGACCTGCCTGGTTGTAACCACGTTCTCGTTTACGTGCCCAGGATAGAGGTATTGGAATGATAATGTCAAATTGGGCAATATCGAAGTTATGTCTTTGAATAAAATTAATCATGGATTGTGCGAATACATGACGTAGGGATGTTTTTTGTTGATATTTGAATATATGTAAAAGGTTGCGAAGGTGTTTATTGTAGATGCAGGCCCCCCAAGCAAAATTAAAATCAGGGTTGTTGGCGGAACATGGTTTGCACCGAACACGCTCAGAAAGCGGGCCTAAGTAACGTGAACATTTTGGACAAAATGGGGGGTGGTTAAATTCAATAGAATCATGACAGGGTTGGCATAATTTTTTTTGAGGTGTGTGGTGTTTTAATGGTATGCTGCATGATAGGCAATGGGGAGGATAAATAAGATCTTTGAGTCCGTTGGAGAGTGTTTTAAGCATGGGGTATAGTAGCAATATTTTGATAATACGTCAAAAAAATATTTCGGTATGGTTTGACAAATAAGATTAAGGGAGATATTCTTTAAATATAATTTTAAAAAAATATTTTTAAATGTTAGGAGAAGCTATGACGATTGCTGAAATTAAGAAAATGTCTATTGTTGAGCGACTGCAAACAATGGAAGATCTTTGGAATGTCTTATGCCATGAGGAGAAAGGTGTTGATTCACCAGAGTGGCATAGGGAAATTTTAGAGAAAAGAAATGAAATGATGAAGTCTGGTAAGGCAGAGTTTATTACTTTAGAACAGTTAAAAGCGAGAGCGCGTTAATGAAAATAAAAGAAGTTCTTGTATTGAAAGAGGCGGTTGCAGATTTAGAATGCGGACGAATTTTTTATGAGAGTAATGCTCAGAGTATTGGAAATTATTTTTTTGATAGTCTAATTTTAGATATTGAATCTTTAAAATTTTATGCAGGAATTCATAGTAAACGATGTGAAATGTATCGGTTGTTGTCAAAAAGATTTCCGTTTGCAGTTTATTACGAAATAGATGAGAATTTTGTAAAAGTTGTTGCTGTTTTAGATCTGAGGCGTGATCCTGCTTGGAGTTATAATCAATTAAAAACAAGAAAAAATTCACAAAAGAAGGAGAGGAAATGAAAAAGATTATTGTTTTATTAAGTATTTTTGTTGTTCTTAGTACACAAGCCATGGCTTTTTTGTATGAAATTCCAGTTTTAACTAAAGCAGAAATTGTTAAGCTTTCGGATGAAGACTTGGTTGAAACTTACATTGAGGTAAAGATTGAAGAGAAAGCTAGTAAGGAGTTCCATCGTGCGGCTGGGTTTAGTTCGGCTAAGGATTATAATAAACGCAAAAATTTACTTCGTTTTTTATTTGAACTACGTTTGGAAATGAGTAAGCGAGGTCAAATTAAGGCGGGGTCATTAGATGAGTTGTTAAGGTAAAACAGCGATTTATAACATATCCCTTTTGGACATAAATTTCAGTACACAAAAAATTTAAGCCCAAAAGGGATATGTTATGAACCGATGGAATATAAAAATAGGAGTGTTGGAATGAATGGTATTGAACAAGATCGTAAAGAGTTATTGGATTTGATGATTAAGGAGGCTTATTTTCAGGAGAAGATTATATTGTCTTCTGGAAAGGAAAGTGATTATTACATTGATGCACGACGGGTGACGCTTGATGCACGAGGGGCTTATTTATCTGCACGGATGGTTGTGGATATTGTTGGGGATGATTTGGTGGATGCGATTGGTGGGCCTACGTTGGGGGCTGATCCTATGATTGGTGCTGTTAGTGTTTTACGATTGCAGGCAGGAAAAGCAATTAATACTTTTATTATTCGTAAAGCAGCAAAAGCACATGGGAAGCAACAGCAAGTAGAGGGGCCTATATTAAGAGAAGGGAGTTCTGTTGTTTTGATTGATGATGTGGCAACAACAGGAAAGGCTTTTATTGAATCATTAGCTGTGCTTGGACCGATGGGGATTAGGGTTCATAAAGCAATTTGTTTAGTTGATCGTGGGGAAGGGGCTAAGGAAGCGGTAGAAGCCAAAGGGTGTGAATTGGTTTCTGTATTTGATATTAGTGAGATACATAAAATATGACAAAAAAAATTATTCTTGCCTCAGGTTCAGTTCAACGTAAAAAGTTGCTTAAGCAAATTGGGCTGAAGTTTTCTGTTCAGCCGTCTGCGGCTAAAGAAATTATGAAAATACAAACAACATGCTCTGCTTTAGTAAAGCATAATGCTTTGCTTAAAGTACAAGATGTCGCGGAAAAGCTTAAAACAGGAATTGTGATTGGTGCTGATACGGTGGCTTACATGGGAAATAAAAAAATTGCGGGTAAACCAAAAAGTTTAAAAGAAGCACGAGATGTATTAAAAATTCTTTTTAATAAACCTCAGTGGATTTATACGGGGGTTGCTGTGATTGATGTATCCACAGGACAGACTATTGTAGATTACGAAAAAACGCAAGTATTCATGACACATTTGACAGATAAGGAAATTGCAGCATACCATAAAAGAGTTAATCCTTTTGATAAGGCTGGAGGCTTTGACATTGAAGGTCTTGGTAGTGTTTTTATCCGTCGGATAGAAGGCTGTTATTCCAATGTCGTTGGATTGCCGATTGCAAAAGTATCGAATATGTTAAAAAAAGTAGGAGTATCTATTTTATGAAAACATTTTTACCAAGTACAACCCCCGGGGTTGTACTTGGTCAGTTTTTGATTTTTTTGTTTTTTTTAACAGGGTGTGCGACGGAGTTTAATTTGGCTACGCAAAAGCAAGAGCGGTTGATTTATGGGACGGATAAGGAGGTTAAGGTTGGGTCGGCTGTGGCTGAGAAATTAGAGGCTAATTATAAGGTGATCGAGGATGTGGATGTGAATGAGCGTCTGCAGAGAATTTTAGCGCGTATTGTGGCGGTATGTGACCGTCGGGATATTGTTTATTTTATTAAGGCTATTGATGAGGATATTAATAACGCGCTTAGTCTTCCGGGAGGGTATGTTTATATTTTTAAAGGGGTTCTTGATCTTGTTGAAAATGATGATCAGTTAGCTGGTGTTGTTGCTCATGAAGTGGCGCATATTACAGCACGGCATGGGATTAAGCGTTTACAAAATGCGTATGGTGCGTTGTTTTTACAGCTGTTATCAACACAATCTAATGGTAATGTTGCTGGTGGTGTGAATTTTGCGTTGACAGCGCTGTTTATGGAATATTCACAGGAAGCTGAGTTTGAGTCTGATCGATTGGCTGTGAAATATTTACGCAAAGCAGGATATGACCCTAATGAAATGACAAAGTTTTTAGCTTTTTTAAAGAAGGAAAAAGAGAAAGCCCCTTTACGGCGATACAGTTATTGGCGCACGCATCCTGGTATTGCAAAGCGCATGGCGGTTGTGAACCAGGAGATTACAGGAAAATTGGAATTTCGGGACTATTTAAATTTGATTGGTAATGATTAAAAATTTTTTAATTATTTTTTTAGTATTTATGTCTTTATCTTGTTTACCACAAACACAAGTACACAATCAAATTTGTTTTAACGATACATGTATTGATATTGAACTGGCACAAACACCAGAGGAGCATTCGCGTGGTTTACAAGGAAGAAAATTTTTAAAAAATAATGAGGGTATGTTATTTATTTTTTCGGATAGTCAATATCGGAGTTTTTGGATGAAGGACACATTTATTTCTCTTGATATTTTATGGCTTGATGAAGAATTACGTATTTTACATATTGAACAGAATGTCCAACCTTGTCAATCCGACCCCTGCCCTATTTATGGCCCACCATATAAAGCCAAATATGTCTTGGAAATTAATGCCGCAGAAGCTGAAAGATTAGGGTTTCAATTAGGATTACAAGCTTCTTTAAAATAGATTTTCAGGGCATTATTATACCAATTCCATTAAATAAGTACTCAATTAAAAAGCTTATTTGCTCGTAACATCATCGAGACAAATAAAATTAAATCAGGAATTAATTAGTGGAATTGGTATTGTTTAATAATATGTGTGTAATGTCCAAAGGC
>UOGJ01000127.1_pt1 | contig 50888 bp, 53 predicted proteins | sample 1989031 | NCBI WGS metagenome assembly UOGJ01 (sample SAMEA4712195, study PRJEB27164) | hydrothermal vent metagenome | biome: marine basaltic hydrothermal vent biome; feature: marine hydrothermal vent; material: mineral | place: Pacific Ocean | collected 2011-06-14/2011-07-23 | depth 1719 m | reverse complement strand
GAACTAACCAAAGAAAAGTTTTTTGTAATCTATGTTCCTCTATGGGTCTTTTTTAGTGGTTTTTGGCTGATTGAACAAGTAGTCGCTGTATTATTAAATAAATCCGTATCACTTTGTTATAAATTACAATGTATAAATAAAAATCCGATACATAGCACAAAAAAGATTGCAGAAGATTTAGGCTGGAAGCCAAAGGTTAATTTTAGTGATGGCATTGAACGTATGGTTAAGGGTGACAAATGATATTTATAAGTGGAATTATTGCAGCGCTTTTATGGACGGCAATATTCTTGATTGTTTATAGCTATCTCCTTTACCCTTTGTTGTTAGTTTTTTTAAATAAATTTCATAAACCGGTTGAATCCGTACTCTCTTCCCAATTGCCCAATGTTTCGATCATCATCGCTGCATATAATGAAGAGACGGTTATTAGTCAGAGGGTCAAGAATTGCCTTGCTCTGGATTATCCGCGTGAACAATTAGAAATTATTATTGCCTCAGATGGGTCAGATGATCAAACCAATGAACTGGTACGAAAGTTTGAAGATCAAGGTGTAATTTTGTTTGATTATAAAGAACGGCGAGGCAAGGTGAATGTTTTAAATGATACGGTTCCAAGAGCAAAACATGAAATTCTTGTCTTTAGTGATGCGAATACAGATTTTGAAAAAGATGCGTTAAAAAAATTAGTCCGCCATTTTCAGGAACCGGATATCGGTTGTGTTTGTGGGCAATTAAAATTTGTCAATGCCCTTGGCAGTAAAACAGGTGAACTCGAAGGGGTTTATTGGCGGTTTGAAACTTTATTAAAAAAAATGGAAGGGAACCGAGGATCTCTTCTTGGAGCTAACGGCGCGATTTATGCCATCCGAAAAAGTCTTTTTGTTTTTTGTCCTCCAGATACAATCATTGAGGATTTTGTTATCCCTATGAAAATATTGGAAGAAGGTCATCGGGTTGTTTATGAGCCTAAAGCCTTGGCTATCGAAGAGGCTGCTAAACATATTGTCCAGGAAAAAAAACGTCGGATTCGAATAGGCGCCGGCGATTTTCAGTCTTTAGCATTATTAAAACCTTTGTTAAATCCAAAGAGAGGATTTTCTGCCCTCGCTTTTTGGTCGCATAAAGTTTTGCGATGGTTTGCGCCATTTTTTATAATTATCGCTTTTATCACAAATATTTTTTTATTAAGTAATCCTTATTATCAAGTTCTTTTTCTACTCCAGTGCATTTTTTATATCTCTGCCTTTATTGGCCAAGTATTAAATTGGGCAGGAGTACAAATAAAATTTTTTAGCCTTTGTTATTATTTTATTTCTATGAACATATCCCTCTTTCTTGGGTTTGTACGATTTGTAACCGGTACGCAAAAAGTAGCATGGGAAAGGACAGAGAGGTAATTATTCAATGTTTAAAAATACACATATATGGCTAGGAAATTATATCCAACAGGGTGCACGAAGATTGGTTTCACAGCATCAGCTTTCTCATCCTATTCACATTATGTTTTGCTTTGTTGATCATTTTGAACCGGAGTGGGGCGGGGCAGATTTGGAAATTCAGAGAAAACGGGTTAAGGAATGGATGGATAAATATCCATCATTAGCCTCCAGGTATAAAGACGCGGATGGGTGTTACCCAAAGCATTCTTTTTTTTATCCAGCAGAAGTTTATACTAAAGAACATCTCGATCAATTGGCCTTTTTATGCCGAGATGGTTTTGGTGAGGTTGAGGTGCATCTGCATCATGATAATGATACCGAAGAAGGCTTTCGTGAAAGTATGGAAAAGGCCAAGAGCGATTTTTCTGCTCATGGTTTATTGGGAAAAGATAAAAAAACAGGCGATATTCGCTATGGTTTTATCCATGGCAACTGGTCATTGAATAACTCACGTCCTGACGGCCGTTGGTGCGGGGTCAATAATGAAAGTCAAATTTTAAAAAAAACTGGCTGTTATGCTGATTTTACATTTCCTTCAGCTCCGAGTGATACCCAGACAGAAAAAATTAATAGTATTTATTATGACATAGGGGGCGCGGCCCAACCTAAATCGCATAATACTGGACGAGATGTAGCCGTAGAGAAGGGTTCCCATGATGAATTGATGATCATTCAGGGACCTCTTGCATTAAACTGGACAAATCGAAAAATAGGGATTTTTCCTAAAATAGAAAATGGAGATATTACGGGAAATAACCCTCCTTATAATGCGCGTGTTGATTTATGGGTTGAACAAAATATTTGTGTTAAAAATCGACCTGAGTGGGTTTTTGTAAAGATACATACCCATGGAGCTCAGGAGAAAAATGCGAGGGCTTTGCTTGGAGATCCCTTTGATCAAATGTGTGCGTATTTAGAAAAAAAATATAATGATGGGAAAAGTTATATCTTACATTATACTACCGCACGCGAAATGTATAATATTATAAAAGCTGCTGAAGCCGGGGAAACAGGGGATCCTGATGAATACCGGGATTATATAATTATAAGGAATTCTTAGTCATGTCAAAATTTCAACGATATTTAAGTATATTTTTAATAGTGATAGTAGGTATTGTTTTTTTTCGATTTTTAAAAGGGAGAGGGGTTGAAAATTTTTCATCTGAAGAAGCTGGAATTTTATCTAGTTTTGAGGTTTCAAAACCATGGGGGGTCTCTCCAGAAAAAGGTTTTTCCTTAAAACGTTCAAAAAAATATGTAACGGAAGGGAAATATTCTTTAAAGGTAGTTTACCCTAAAAGGGGCTTGCCAAGCATCAATACCAGGAGACTTAAACATGATTGGGGAGAATATGAATATTTTGCCTTTGATGTTTACAATCCGCAAAAAGAAACCATCAATTTTACAATTCGGTTGGATGATACGAAGCGTAAACGGATTAATATTCCATATAAATTGAATAGCGGGATTAATAAGATTAAAATTCCTCGTTCGAAAATTATAAGTAAGATTGATGCTGCGAATGTTGGATTTATTGTTTTATTTATAAATGAGCCTAGAAAACGTTATACACTTTATTTTGATAATATGCGTTTGGAAAAAACAGGGTTAATAGCAGGAATTGAAAATTTTAAAAAAATAGATAGCCTGCAAAGAGGCAAACCGCTTTCAGTACGAAAAGCTGTGCCTCTACCAAAACCTGATATTGCCAAAAAAGGGGCTCTTAAGGTAACTCTGATAAAGTTAAAAAAGGTTCTGAATAATCGTCCTTTGATTTCCACAGGGATTCCCTTTGAGCAGGGGAAACTTCTAAATAGCAAAAATATTGTTTTTTTTGATGGACAAAAAAATGAAATTCCTATCGCTGTGAAAGTCCTTGCCCGATGGCCGCAGGACCAATCCATCCGCTCTATTTTGGTTCAATTTCAGTATCCTATTGAAAAAATTTATGAGTATGTGACAATGCTTTGGGGCGCGTCTCGAAGGACAAAGGATTTAAAGATTATGGAACCACTATGGGATTATCCGGAAGGTTATCTTATTTTGCCAGCTCCATGGCTTTGTGCTTCTGGGGTGATAGGAGAACAAGTTCCAATGAAGCCATCTATTAATCCTCCCTACGACACGAATATTGTTAAAAAATTTCCTGAAATGAAGGCTAAGAGCTGGACAGGTAATTTAAAGAAAGACGGCTACTACTCTACGCCACATGTGTTTTATCAATTTTATGTGCGTTCAGGAGAATTAAAACATTTTTTGGCCGCGCGCAAGGAATTGATTCATTATAGAGAAGATAGTATTATTCATGAAGGAAAAGATCGAGGGCAAAGTAAGGCCGGTAGCAAACCTCGATATATTTATATGCAGGCTATGATGGATGATTATTTTTTAACTGGAGACCCACGGACATTACAGGTTGCCCAAGAGATGGCTAAATTTTTAAAGAAAAATTATAAACCTCAAAAGGCCTTTTATGCCAAAGAACAAACAAATTTTTGGACAGAAAGGCTGCAAGCTTTTCCATTATTAGGTTTTATAACCTATTTTGAAATGACTAATGATCGTGAATATTTGAAGCTTGCCGAGGAGTATATGAAGAATGTTTATAAAACCCAATTGGAATGGCCTTCCCGTGGTGGTTTTATTCATAATCTTTATGCCCATGATCCTGAAGAGGGGGCTCGTCCTGATGAATATGGAGGATCTCCTTTTATGACTGGGCTGCTTCTTGAGGCTATTATTAAATACCACAGAATTACAAAAAGTGATATTGCCGCAGACTCCATCTTCCGCGCTTTGGATTGGCTTATTAATGAAGGGTTAGCAGCAAGCGGGGATACGTTTAAATATACAACCGCAGATACGTATCTAAATTCCAGCGGAACCCCGGACCTTAATCTTCTGGTTGCCCATGCCTTTGGCTATGGATACAAAATAAGTGGCTATCAAAAAAAAGAATATCTTGATATTGGGATGAAGGTTTTTAACAGAGGGGTTAAGAATGCTTACCTTGGGACGAGGAAACATTTTAATCAAAATTTTCGTTCCAGCGGACATTTTTTAGCGTATATCAAAGATGGACTATCGAAAAAAGGAGATATTTCTGCTTCTAAGACCGAAGGGGGCTCAAGATTTAAAAACCTTTTGTATTTTGAAAATTTTGAACATTCATCCGGTCGGTTTAAAAGTTCTGGTAATATAAAGTTGGAAATAGATAAGCAAAATGTGTATTTAAATGGGAACGCTTTAAAAATAAAAATTCCATCTACAGCAGATGATTTTTCATTTGGTACGGAGTTTGATAACTGGAATATTGATCAATATTCTTTATTAAGTTTTGCGTATCGCATTCCAAAGGGAGCCAGTCTTGGAATACGGGTGAAAACAAAATTCGGTGACTGGGTTTGCCTTGGCGGAACCGCAACCTATTCATGTGAAGGAGGAGGTCCCAAGAGTAAATATAAACTTATTGATGATGGAGAGTGGCATGAGATCGATATGAATATCAAATATTCTGTAAGAAATATATTAGCAAAAATTAAACGTCTGACAGCTTTCCAGCTTCATATTCATGGCAGTGCTGATACAGGACATTTTTGGATTGATGATTTCAGAATAAAGCAGTCTTATAAACGTCTTATGTAACATTTGTATTCTTTAAAACAATAAGGAGCTATTTTTATGACTATTTGTGAACAATTAAAAAATAAACAATCAAAATTAGCTGTTGTTGGGTTAGGTTATGTGGGACTGCCCTTGGCTGTTGAGTTTGGAAAAAAAATTTCAACGATTGGTTTTGATGTCAAAGAAAAGAGAGTCAATGAACTGAACCAAGGAATTGATTTAACGAATGAAACTTCTTCGGAAGGACTAAAATCTGCAAGTTTTATTGAATTTACATCGGATCCTTCAAGATTAAAGGAGGCTTCGTTTGTGATTGTGGCAGTTCCATCACCTATTAATAAAAATAAACAACCGGATTTATTTTTCCTTAAAAGTGCTTCAGAGCTAATTGGTAAAAATTTAAAACAAAATGCTATTATTGTCTTTGAATCAACCGTCTATCCTGGCGTGACGGAAGATGTTTGTGTTCCCATTATAGAAAAATATTCTGGTTTAAAGTGTGGTAAGGAGTTCCGTGTTGGCTATTCTCCCGAACGTATCAACCCTGGCGATAAAGAGCATGATGTTACAAGCATCATCAAAATTGTTTCAGGGATGAATAAAAAAACATTAGAGGATGTGGCAGATGTTTATAATTTAGTCATAAAAGCAGGGCTTTATAAAGCTGAATCTATTAAATGCGCTGAAGCTGCAAAAGTTATTGAAAATGTGCAGCGTGATTTAAATATCGCCTTAGTTAATGAACTAGCTATTATTTTCCATAAACTAAATATTGATACAAAAGCCGTTTTAGAAGCAGCCGGCACAAAATGGAATTTTATTAAAATGCAACCTGGGCTCGTGGGAGGGCATTGCATAGGCGTTGACCCTTATTATTTGACACATAAAGCGGAAGAAATTGGTTATAACCCTCAGGTTATCTTATCAGGTCGTCGCATTAATGACTCGATGGGAAAATATATTGCTGAGCAAACCATCAAAAAACTGATTGAAGCTGATAAAACTGTTAAAGGTTCTAATGTCCTGATTATGGGTATTACCTTTAAAGAAAATGTTTCTGATATCCGTAACTCAAAAGTAATCGATGTCATCACAGAATTGCAAGAATATGGGGTAAATACTCAGGTTATTGATCCGCTAGCCCTGCCGGAAGATATTCAAAAAGAATATGGCATTGATTTAGTCAAATATAATTCAAAAATTAAAGTAGATGGCATGGTCATTGCCGTAAATCATAATGAATTTAAAAAAATTTTAACTGTTAAGACAATTACAGAACATTTCTCTGAAACGGATGGAAAAGGTGTTGTGATGGATATTAAATCCTTATTTAAACCGGAAGATTTTAATCAGAGTAATATCTTATATTGGAGATTATAAAATATTTTGAACAATCTAAATTCTTCTATTATATTAATGTATCAAGGGATCACGACCAAAGACTCCATTCTTCTGAAAAATCGAGAAACAGGAGCAGAGCTTTATGATGTCACTGTTGAATCCTTTGAAGAACACCTTCAATGGCTTCATGATAATGACTACTTTACTGAAAGACCAAAGCTTGACTCTTCGTCTATTTCTGTTAAAAAAAAAGTTACCCTTACATTTGATGACGGTGAAATGAATAATTTTACGCATGCCTTAAATGTATTACAAAAATTTGAATACTCAGCTTACTTTTTTATTATAGGGGAAAAAATTGGAAAACCTGGATATATGGGATGGAAAGAATTAGGGAAACTGCATGAAGCGGGTATGACTTTAGGATCACACGGCCTTAGCCATGAAATCTTAACAAATTTATTAGATACACAAATAGAAGAAGAGTTACTGGCCTCAAAGAAATATCTAGAGCGTAATTTGAACATTACAGTTAATAGTCTTTCTATTCCACATGGATTTTGTAATGAAAAAATTATTCGTATGGCCTATGAGACAGGCTATTCTAAAATTTTTGTTTCAAATAAACCAATAAATATTCAGTCATCTTATCTTGAGCGCATTGCGGTTAAAAACACATGGGATTTAAAACGATTTCAGCAAGCCCTAGAGGGAAAAATCCCCTTTAAAGAAAAGGTTAGTGCAATGATCAAGTCACCTGCTAAAATTATATTAAGAGAACGTGGTTATAATGCTGTACGGAGTTTATTAATTAAAATTATTAATTAAAATGAGGTAATCCTATGAATATACAGAAAAAAATTATTGTTACTGGCGGGGCGGGTTTTATTGGTTCACATACCGCTGTTGAATTAGTGAACGCTAATTACGTACCTATTATCATCGATGACCTTTCAAACTCTGAAGCGTTCATTATTGATCGCATTAAAAAAATTACAGGGCATGATATTACTTTTTATGAAGGGGACTGTAACAACACGGACTTTCTCAATACTATTTTTGCGAAAGAAAAAAATATTAGCGGCGTTATCCATTTTGCGGCGTTTAAGGCTGTAGGTGAATCAACAGAAAATCCTATTAAATATTACCGAAATAATATTGAATCACTTTTAACTCTTTTAGATATTATGCTCGCACATGATGTACATAATCTCGTTTTTTCCTCATCGGCAACTGTTTATGGTCAACCAGATATTTTACCTGCGACGGAAGAAACGCCAACACAACCAGCAGAATCTCCTTACGGTAATACAAAAAAAATATGTGAAGAAATATTACGTGATGTGGTTAAAAGCAATGCTCCACTAAAAACAGTTGCGCCACGCTACTTTAATCCCATCGGCGCACATTCATCAGGACTCATTGGGGAATTACCAAGAGGTATTCCAAATAATCTTGTCCCGTTCATCACACAGACAGCTGCCGGAATCCGTGAGAATATAACGGTCTTTGGTGATGATTATAGTACACCGGATGGCACCTGTATCCGAGACTATATTCATGTCGTGGATTTAGCCAAAGCCCATGTAAAGACTCTGGCTTATTTAGAAAAGCAAACAGCGCAATCTTTTTTTGATATTGTGAACATTGGAACAGGAAAAGGAAATAGTGTTTTAGAAGCTCTTATGACATTTGAAAAAGTGAATGATTTAAAATTAAATTATACCATCGGAAAGCGAAGGCAAGGAGATGTGGAGTCTCTTTATGCTAATGTTGACAAAGCCCGTGATGTTCTGGGCTGGCAAGCGGAACTATCTCTGGAAGAAGCTCTCAAAGACGCCTGGAAATGGCAGAAAGGAATACCTCAATGAAAAAAATACTTTTAACCGGAACGTCCGGATTTATTGCCTCTAAAACGGCAGAACTTTTTTTGAAAAAAAATTATGAAGTTATTGGTATCGACAATATGAATGACTATTATGATGTAAAGCTTAAAGATTACCGTCTTCGTCAATTGAAAAAATTAGATAATTTTACTTTTCATAAACTTGATATTGAAGACCTTTCTGCCCTTAAACGTTTATTTAAAAAACATGCCTTTGATGCAGTGGTTAATTTAGCTGCACGTGCTGGCGTACGTTATAGCATAGTCAATCCACATGTCTATTTTACAACCAATGCCAATGGAACGCTCAACCTTCTTGAGTTATGCAAAGACCACAATATTAAAAAATTTGTTCTGGCTTCGACCTCTTCATTATATGCCGGACAAAAAATGCCTTTTAAAGAAACCTTGCCTGTTAATACACCCATTTCCTCATATGCGGCGAGTAAAAAAGCAGCAGAGGTCACCTGTTACACCTACAACTATCTTTATAATATCGATATCACTATCGTCCGTTATTTTACAGTTTACGGCCCAGCTGGTCGACCAGATATGTGTTTATTTCGTTTTATTAAATGGATTGATGAAGGCAAAACAATGGAGCTTTTTGGTGATGGTTCCCAAAGCCGGGATTTTACTTATGTGGATGATATTGCCAGTGGAACAGTCAAAGCTCTTAAAAAGGTTGGGATAAAAACCATTAATTTAGGTGGTGGGCATAATCCGTATTCATTACACTATCTTATTGAGCTCATTGAAAAAAATTTAGGTAAAAAAGCAAAAATTAAAAAATTTCCATTCCCTAAAACAGATATGAAATCTACCTGGGCAGATATTTCACAAGCCAAAGAAATTCTCAAATGGAAACCAAGTATTAGCCTTGAAGAAGGTGTTCGTCGAACTGTTCAATGGTATCAAGATAATAAAAAATGGATAAAGGATGTCCAACTCTAAGGACATACGTTCACCCATAAATGCTGTTCGTATTGATAAATGGCTTTGGGCTGTACGGATTTGTAAAACACGTACGATTGCCACAAATCTCTGTAAGCGTCAAAAAGTTTTTATTGATGGACAAGCCGTTAAACCCTCTCGTGAAGTTCATTCCGAACAGGTTGTTATAATCAAAAGAGAAGGGATTCAATGGCATTACAAAATTATTCAATGCATTGATAAACGCGTCGGAGCCTCTTTAGCTGCCGAATGCAAAGAAAACATAACGCCTCAAGAAAATCTTGAGCGCTTGAAAATAATGAAAAGTCCCTGGACGCCCCGAAGAGAGCAAGGCCGTGGTCGTCCTACTAAAAAAGAACGTAGAGAGTTGAACAAACTTTTTACTACAGAAATTTAACTGGACAAAAAAATAAAATAATCTTATTCTATTTAAAGTTAAAATATCCCTTTCCCCGCGAAACTAATTAAAAAAGGAGAATACATTATGAGTTTAAACAGTGTTAACATTATGGGAAATTTGACGCGTGATCCTGAAATGCGCTATTTACCATCAGGTGCTGGGGTATGCAATTTATCGATTGCTAATAATCGTATTTATACTAAAGATGGTGAAAAAAAAGAAGAGGTTTCATTTTTTAATATTGATGTCTGGGGAGCTCAAGGAGAAAATTGTAATAAATATCTTACCAAAGGAAGTGGTGTAATTATTGAAGGGCGTTTGCGTCAAGACCGTTGGGAAAAAGATGGTAAAACACAAACACGTGTACTTATTGTCGCTAATAGCGTTCATTTTTTACCTCGAAAAGGTGGGGGAGATGGCTCAGTTCAACAACGCCAAACAGCCTCGGCAACCACAGGAGCAAAAGAAATTCGTCCGGAAGATGTTGCTTGGGATGAATAAAAATCTCTAACGTAGAGACACACCAAAAGACGCACCGGTGGCGCGTCTCTACGTTTTTTTTATCACTGGAAATTTCATTGTAAATATTGTACCAACATTTTCCGTACTTTGCACATCAATTGTTCCACCATTGCCTTCAATCAAACCCTTTGTAATTGATAAACCTAATCCTGTTCCTTTCGCCTTTTGTGTGAAAAAAGGATTAAAAATTTGTAATAAATGTTTGTCTTTAATTCCACAGCCTGTATCCGCAATAGCGATCACAAAAAATAAATCTTTTTGCCACCATGATTTTACCATTTCAACCGACGTCGTAATGGTCAATCGACCGCCATTGGTCATACCGTCAATCGCGTTAAAAAAAAGATTCATCAATATTTGTTGCATCTGGTTTGAGTCAACATAAATGTTAACTGAAAAATTTTCTTGTACGTCTTGAATAATCTCAATATTATTGCGTTTAAAATCATGTTCCAAAAGTAATAACGGCGACTCTAATAAATTATGAAAATCAATACTCATAAAATTTATAGGTTGTGGTCTTGCAAAATCTAAAAGATGGTCAAGAAAATCTTCCATACGTTCTAACTCCCTTCCTATTAAATTGCTATAATTTGATAAAAATTGTTTATCATCTATTTTTTCCGGAAGATACTCATGAAATGTTTGTAAGGCTGTTAAAGGATTGCGGATTTCATGAACTATTTCACTCACCATAGTTTCTGTTGCGAATTGAATTTTTTTCATTTGAATTTTTTGTCTATATAATTGAATAAAAGCAAAAAAAGTTAAACTACTCATCCCAACGAGTAGGCCTAACAGTAAATTAATTTTATAGAGCACCGATGAATCCTGTAGAATAGTGATTTTAAATCAAATTTTACTGACCTTAAAAAATCAGTATACAGAAAAATTAATTCTTAAAAATAGTTTCAATCTGCTTTATGCTGACCTATTTGTTTTTTTTATCATTTTTTCCAATTTTTCTCCAATTTGGAGCTTGGCAATACGGAGCAAATATGTTATTCTTACATCAATATTACATGTTTTTTATGTCCCCTATGTGTTTTGTTTATTGAATTTTTCGGTGATGATTAGATTCATTACAGCCAGGCAATCACCGCTTGGGAAAAAGCGAGAAAAATTAATGATTAATTTTATTCAAAAAAATAAACAACAAGTCTTTGCAGTCATACTTCTTCTAGCTGCTTATTTCCCTATTTTAATATGGCTATGGGACCGTTGGTTTGCCCGCGATTCCTACTATAGTCACGGCATTCTTATCCCATTTGTAACTGGATATCTTATTTGGCAAAAAAAGGATATTTTAAAAAAAATAACACCAACACAATCTTCTTTAGGTATTCCACTTATAATCTTCGGACTTCTAATCTACCTCTTAAGCGCACCGCTACGCATATATTTTACATCCGGATTTTCTATGTTAATTATTATTTACGGCCTAGCGCTTCACTTTTATGGTTGGCCTATTGTACGTCACATTGCCTTTCCACTCTTTTTTCTTTTTTTTATGATGCCGCTTCCTTCACAAGCTATTATTAATATTAGCTTTAGAATGAAAATGTTTGCTGCTGAAATTGCTACGAGTGTTCTTAATGGTATGGGGTTTCAAGCCGCAAGAGACGGGAGCATCATCACTATGCGTCATACACAAGTCATTGTGGATGATGTCTGTAGTGGTTTACGTTCTTTAATTTCTTTAACGGCCTTAGGAAGCATATTTGCCTACTGGCTTAATGCTCCTATGTATAAAAAGATAATTCTTTTTCTAACAACTATTCCGATTGCGATCATTGCTAATGTCTGTCGCGTGGTTATTTTATCATCTATTAGTGAAATCTGGGGGGCTGAATATGCAACTGGATTCACACATGATGCAACAGGCTATATGGTCTTTATTGTGGCCTTCATATTACTTTATGCAGCAAGTAAACTACTTGAATAATTTATGAAAAAATCCTATATATTTATAATCACACTTTTTTTTCTTTCCGGTTTTTTTTCCTGGCGTCTCTATTTTCAAAAGTATAGCCAAAATGATACAGTGAGTATTCACGAATTTCCGAAAGTCATTGGCGAATGGATATCCGAAGAAATTCCAATTAGTGACAAAGACTATGAAATTTTAGAAACCCGTAATGCATTCACGCGTAGATACACACATAGCCAAACAGGCGTTGAGGTTTATCTTTTTATCATCTATTCTCAAAATAACCGCAAAGTATCACATCCACCCGAACTATGCTATACAGGATCAGGAGCGACAGTTCTTAGTAAAAAACCAGAAATAATTGGATCTCAACAATCCATAGAAACCGTTCAAGTTGTTGTTGAATACACGCACACACAACAAGTGCTTAATTATTGGTTTAAAGTAGGAGAAAGCTTTACTCCAAGTTATTGGAAACAACAACTGCTTATTGCCGTAAAAACTTTTACAGGAAAACCAGCCAGTAGCGCCTTAATCCGTATTTCTTCAACAGTTAAAGAAGGTGGGCAGAAAAAAGCAAGTAAAGACATAGATGCCTTTGCTTCAGCTATGCACATCTACATCCCGCAATATCTTCCGTAAAAAAATCATCACTAATTTCAACACTATGTTTAAATAAATCAACACTCCTATACATATATAGAAATATCTTGCATATTTAAAAACTATTCAATAAAATTTATTTTTTAAAAATATTATAAATCGTTTGTTTCCAATGATATACAAATTTTAACATTATAATGACTACCTAAATCATAACTTTGGCACGCAATTTGCTTATATTCTGATGTATGCAAAAACGAACTAGACAAACCAAAGCCATGAAAAAGAAAAGATTACAATCTTATAAAATTATATTCACTCTAGCGTTATTAATCGCCTGTATATTTATTGGAAAAGTTTCTTGGGCAACGTTAACGTTTATTCAACAAGATAACATCCGTACAGAAACATCTTCAATACAGACAGAAATTAATGAATCTTCTCCAAAATCAAAAGCTCGTGCGCCTGAGCCAGCAAGCATGGTGCTTTTTGGTGGTGGGTTTATTGGCATGGTTATGAGTTTTATACGTAAAACATATGCTGCAGCAAAGCGTGCCCTTGATCTTACACTTTCTATTATTGGAGCGATTGTTTTTTCACCAGTAATGTTATTAACAGCTTTATTAGTTAAAACAACTTCCAAAGGACCAGCTCTCTATACACAAATACGTGTTGGAGAAAATGGAAGGCATTTTAAAATTTATAAATTTCGAAGCATGTGCGTTGATGCTGAATCAAAATCAGGCGCTATATGGGCCACTAAAAATGATAGCCGTATCACACCTATTGGACAATTTTTAAGAAAATCACGTTTAGATGAACTTCCTCAATTTCTTAATGTTATTAAAGGGGAGATGAGCTTAATTGGACCAAGACCTGAGCGTCCTGTATTTGTAAACCAATTTAAAAAAGAAATCATTGATTATGAAAAACGTCTAGATATCAAACCTGGAATCACGGGGTTAGCTCAAGTTTGGCATCGTTATGATGAAACTATTGTTGATGTACGTAAAAAAATCAAGTATGATCTTCTCTATATAAAGCGCGTATGTTTCTGGACTGATTTACGCATTCTTTTAAGAACTGTTTTAGTTGTTTTCACTGGATCTGGGGCTCGATAACTTAGAAAAGTCTCAATAAGGCCTATACACATATTTTGAGTGTGTTTTATATATACAAGAATAAATGAAGTTAAACCTTAAAAATAAGGAGAAAAAAATGAAGAAGTTATTATTAACTTTCGCATTAGTTGCTGGACTTATAGTTTCAGCTAGTAATGCAGATGCAATCCAAATCTCTCTAGATGTTTCTAGTTTGGGACTTGGATCAGGTGATGGTGTTACTCAACTGTTTGATGAGTTTGCTTTTAACTCTCAAACAACATCAACTGACTTTGATGGTATTCCAGGAGGTGCTTTCACTGATGTTGGAAACGTGCGCATTACAGATTTTAATGCTGCAACTAGTACTGATCAAGAAGGAATTAACACTGCTTGGACATTGACTGCTGTATGGACGGACTTATCTGGAACATCTACTGTGATAGGTCCAGGTAGTCTTGATTATACATATACAAGCGGTACAATGAAAATATACGCTGCTGCGGGTGTTCCTAATAACTTTGATGGAGACGGTGATTTGCTATTTGAAGGTGCTGATGATGACACTGGATTTACTACAGGAACTGAAATTGCTTCACTTAGTTTAATTTCTGGAAGTGGATTTGTTCGTCCTACACCATTAGGTCTTACTGGAGCATCAAAATTATTTTGGCAGTTTGATACTATGGAAACAGGTATCTGGAAAGACGAATTTGGTAACGATCTAAAAGATAGCATTCCATTAGTTTTAGCTATAGCTGATGCTAATATGAATAATCTTACATCTGGTGGTCCAGGAGTTTTATGGTCAGATCAGAATGGATCAGTTGCTATTAATAATACTGTTAGTCCTACTATTCCTGAACCTGCTACAATGTTATTATTTGGTTCTGGTTTAATTGGTTTCATTGCAAAACGAAAAAAAAGAGCATAAAATATAAAATTAGTTTTATCTTTTTACATAAAAAAGGGTAGAGGCGAAAGTTTCTACCCTTTTTTAATCTTTTCGAAGGGTAGAAAAAATATTCCAATATTCTTTGGAAATATCTTTTTTTAGTTCTAAAGTTGGTTGGATCATAAAATGACATTTTTTTAATTTGACAAGGCTTTAAGATTCGGCTAGACTTGTGCCATTCATTAATCAATTTAGGAGGAACCACATGGAAGAACTTTCGTTCTACGACGTAAAAACAAAGGCAAAATTCACTTCAACCGAGTATGATGTGCGTGAAAAAAGTGGTCGTTTTTTTGCTGTTACAAAATCGAAAGCAGGGACTCATGAATGCTGGCGTGTTCTTAGTAAAGTTCAAGCTGAAAAGATGAAAAAATAAGGATTTATTGCCATTCGTAAAGCATCACTCACCTCAAGAAAGCTAGCCAAAATAATTGCGGTTTTAGCCTCAGATAAAAAAGCAGAAGAAATTAAGATTTTAGATATGCGTAAGGTCGTTAATTTCTGTGATTTTTTTGTTATTTGCTCCGGTGGAACAGATCGTCATGTTCATGCCATCGCTGATAATGTTAAAGAAGGTCTTCAACACATAGGAATCAAAATAGCTTTTAAAAAAGGTTCAGGAAATTGTGACTGGGTCGTTCTTGATTCCGGCGACGTAGTCACACATATTTTTCAAAAACAAACACGAGAATTCTATCAATTAGAATGTCTATGGAGTGAGGCTAAAGAAGTAGTGTGGGCAGAATAGAATTTAAAACGCAATTAAAAACCACGCTTAAAGAATCCCTTGCGGAATATTATTCCACGCATAAACAATTTCCACCTATTGAACTTGAAACACCCGCTCAAAAAATTCATGGGGATTACTCCTGTAATATTGCCTTGCGTTGTGCAAAAATTTTAAAAAAATCTCCTCTGGCCATTGCTGAAGAACTTGGCCATTTATTTCAAAAAAATATCGAAGCGTCACTTATTCATACAAAAATAGCAAAAATAGAAATTAAAAACCCTGGGTTCATTAACTTTTATTTAACCTCGGATGCTATTTTTGATATTCTTTATCAAATATTCACACAACAAAACCAATATGGTACCTTAAAATTTGGTAATAATAAAAAAATTCAAATTGAATTTGTGAGTGCTAACCCAACAGGCCCATTAAGTGTGGCTCATGCACGGCAAGCCGCCGTTGGTGATGCCTTGGTGAATATTCTTAACTTTATCGGATTCGAGGCTAAAAAAGAATATTATGTTAACGATGGCGGTAACCAAATACGTATTTTAGGTCTTTCGATCCAGTCACGCGCCTTAGAGCTATTAGGTGAAAATATAACACTCCCTGAAGATGGCTATCAAGGGGTATACATCAAAGATATGGCAAAAATATTTTTAGACCAAAATACCATTAACACTAGTGATGAATTAAAGAAAAAAGATTTAAGTGCGTTTATGCAATTTGGTAAAGAATATTTACTAGATGTGATTCGTAAAGAACTGGATGATTTTGGTGTGCATTTTGATATGTGGAGTTATGAGTCAAAAGTCGCGACAAAGGAGAAAATTTTAGAGGTTTTAAAATTTTTAGCTGAAAAAAGTCTTACGTATGAACATGAGGGAGCGCTTTGGTTTAAGTCTACTGATTTTGGAGATGATAAAGATAGAGTTTTACGCAAAAGCGATGGTAGCTACACCTATTTAACACCGGATATTACTTACCATAAAAATAAATTTGAACGAGGTTTTGACCACGTTTTTGATATTTTAGGACCGGATCATCATGGCTATATTGCCCGTATTACAGCTGCGGCTATGGCCTTAGGACGCCAAAAAGAAGATTTAAAAGTTCTGATTGTTCAATTAGCAACAATTTATCGTGAAGGAGAAAAGGTTTCGATGTCCACACGCGGCGGTCAATATGTGACACTACGTGAAGTCATTGAAGAGGTTGGTGTCGATGTTGCCCGTTTTTTCTTCTTAATGCGCAGTATGAAAGCGCATTTAGATTTTGATTTAGATTTAGCTAAAAAACAATCCTCAGAAAATCCTGTGTATTATATTCAATATGCCCACGCACGTATTCATAGCATTAATAAAAAAGCTTCTGAAGCCAATATTGTGGCGAAAACATCGGGGATATCTTCTTTAACGGAAACAGAAGAACTTGACCTCATCAAAAAATTAGGAAGCTTCCCTGATGTTTTACTAACCTGCCATGATCAACTTGATCCCTATCCTCTTGTTAATTACCTTCAAGACGTGGCTGCCATTTTTCATAAATTTTATGATAACCATCGTGTTGTGCTTGATGATCAAAACTTATCAGCAGAACGTTTAGCCCTTATTAATGCCACACGCATTGTTCTTGCCAACGGACTCAACCTCCTAGGCCTAAGTACACCGGAGAAGATGTAAATGACTAAAACCTGGAAAATTAAAAAACACCAACCTGTTCTTCAATCTGATTTAAGTGAAGCGCTTAATATTCCGCCTATTGTTGCACAATTATTAATCAACCGTAATATTACGGATATCAAAGAAGCAGCTTATTTTTTATCTGCGGATCTTTCTGATCTTCATGATCCCTTTTTATTAAAAAATATGGATGTGGCCATAAAACGGATTAAACAAGCTCAAGAAAAAAAGGAAAAGGTTCTTGTTTTTGGTGATTATGATGTTGATGGGGTTACATCCTCCACGCTTTTAACACTCGCTTTAAAAAAATCAGGTTTAGAAGTTGTTAACTACATTCCTCATCGGATGAAGGATGGTTATGGTTTAAATAAAAATGTTGCTCAATTTGCTAAAGAAAATAACGTAAATTTATTTATTACTGTTGATTGTGGCATAACGGCCATAGAGGAGGTTGCCACGATTAATGCTGTGGGAATCGAGGTAATTATTCTTGATCATCATTTACCATCTGAAAAAGGGGTTCCCGATGCCTTTGCTATTATTAATCCTAAACAAGAAGACTGCCCGTATCCATTTAAATACTTGGCTGCTGTAGGGCTTGTGGTTAAATTTATTCACGCACTTGAAGGAGAGGTTCGTCAAGAACTTCTTGATTTTGCCGCTATTGGCACGGTTGCCGATATGGTCCCGCTTCATGGAGAAAATCGAATTCTTGTAAAAGCTGGATTACCATCTATTAATACAACATCTAACAAAGGGTTATCCGCACTCCTTAATGTGAGTAAAATCAATGGTAAAACTATTAAACCTTATCATATTGGTTTTGTTATTGGCCCACGCATCAACGCAGCTGGACGTATGGATTCAGCCCATGCTTCATTAGATTTATTTTTAAGTGAAGACTTAACGGAGGCGGAAGGTTTGGCCGCGGTACTGGAAAATTATAATAGTGAACGTCAGAAGATGCAACGTAATGTGGTCGAAGAGGCTTTAGATCTTATTGAAAATGACGAAAATATTAAAAACCAAAAGATTATTGTGATTGGAAAAGAAGGGTGGCATAAGGGGGTTGTGGGTATTGTCGCCTCACGGGTTAAAGATAAGTATTCTCGTCCGGCCATTGTGATTGCCATTAAAGATGGCGTGGGAACAGCCTCTGCGCGTTCTATTGATGGTTTTCATTTGCATGAAGCTTTATCTCAATGTTCCGAGCATTTAGAAGAATTTGGTGGACATGCTGGAGCCGCGGGATTAACAATTAAAGAAGAAAATATTCCCTTATTAGTTAAATCTATTAACACGTTTGCCTTAACTGCGCTTAAACCAAAAGCACTTAATCCCGTTTTACATATAGACGCTGAAATTAATCTTGCCGATATCAATTTATCTTTAATACAAAAAGTTAATGCTATGGAACCTTTTGGGGAAGGGAATCCTGAACCCCTATTTTGTTCATATCAGGTTCGTGTCAATAGTCTTCCTCAAACCTTAGGAAGAAATACCTTAAAATTTTGGATAGCTCAAAATGGTACGACAATCTCTGCGGTAGGATTTGGAATGGGAGAGTTAAAGAATAAAATTAAAAAAGGACAGACAGTGGATATCTCTTATCAATTAGGTATCGATGATTGGAACAAAGCACCGACACCACAATTAATGTTGAAAGATATTAAGCTTTGACAATTTTGCCGGCCTGAATACAACATGTACAAACTTGTTCACGTTTAATAGTACCTTGGCGATTAATTTTAATTCTTTGAAGATTTGGGAGGAAACGGCGTAATGTCTTTCCAACAATTTTAGAACCAGCACCGCCGGTACGTTTAATTTGACCACGTCTTTTATATTTAACGCCTGGAATAGAACCTTTGCCGCATATTGCACATGTTTTCATAATAAATAACCTTTATTTAGATTTTTGCTTGCTTGAGGGTAAGAGTATACTTAAAACAGTTTTTTTGTCAAATATTATTTTTTAAAGAAAAAAAGGGAGTAACAAATGTCACTCCCAAAATCCATAGTTGATTACCTATCTGACTAAATACAGTATAACACATTAAATATTATTAAATATTATTAGGAGATAAAATGAGTTCTTTATCCAAACTACCACACTACCAAAAACGTCAATTTATTTCTGAAAATATTGACTTAACATCTGTAGAAACAGTAAAAAAATTCTATACTGAACTAATAAAAATAAATATTACTTCCACAGAACAGTTTGAACAATGGCTACTGCATCGTTCTGAATTAGAAGCAGCTTTAGATCAAACAGGATCTATTCTTTACATTGAAATGACTTGCCAAACAGATGACACTGAAAAAGCTGATGCCTATAAAAATTTTATTGAAATAATTTCTCCTGTGACCAAACCGCTTAATGATCAGCTTAATCAACAGTATTTCAAAGCCCTTGAACAGTTTCCCTTAGACGAACAGCATTATGCTGTACTTACGCGTGCCACTAAGGCAGATATTGAACTTTTTGTTGAAAAAAATGTAGAACTCCAAACAAAAGTCGAATTGCTTTCCCAAGAATATCAAACTATTTGCGGAGGGATGACTGTTGAATTTGATGGTCAAGAACGCACTTTACCGGAAATGGGAAAGTTTCTTCTGGAGCCTGATCGTAATTTGCGTGAACGTGCCTGGAAAGCATCAGCAGCGCGACGCCTTAAAGAAAAAGATAAACTTGATGATATTTTTGACCGTATGTTACACCTTCGGCACACCATCGCACAAAATGCTGATTGTCAAAATTTTTGTGAGTATAAGTTCCGCTCACTCCAACGTTTTGATTACACGCCAGAACAGTGCAAAGAATATCATACAACTGTTGAACAAATTGTTCTTCCATTATGGAAAGAAATATTAAAAAAACGTCAACATAATATGAAACTCGACTATCTTAAACCTTGGGATACGGCGGTTGATCCTTTAGGCCGAGAGCCACTCAAACCTTTTGAAAAAGTTTCCGAACTTATTAATGGCTGTCAGAAAATTTTCAATCATGTTGACCCACAGCTCGGAGCCCAGTTTCAAGAGATGCAGGATCTTGGCGTTTTGGATTTAGAAAGCCGTAAAGGAAAAGCTCCGGGAGGTTATCAGTCCACCCTTAATGAATCCCGTAAACCATTCATCTTTATGAATGCCGTTGGGGTGGATAGTGATATTAATACACTTTTACATGAAGGAGGGCATGCGTTTCATGCCTTAGCCTGCGCGCATGATTCTTTATTAGACTATCGTCATGGTCCTATGGAATTTTGTGAAGTGGCTTCCATGGGAATGGAACTTTTAGCAGGGGAATATCTTTCTGAATTTTATAATAAAGAGGACGCGCAGCGTTCCCGTATGGATCATTTAGAAGATGCACTTTCTGTCCTTGTTTGGGTGGCCACCATTGATGCCTTTCAACATTGGATTTATGAAAACCCGAAACATACCGCTTCTGATCGAAAAAAAGCATGGTTAGATATTCATAACCGTTTTAGTACAGGTTGCATTAATTGGGGGGGACAAGAAGAAGAGCATGCCTATCTTTGGCATCGACAACTCCATATTTTTGAAGTCCCTTTTTATTACATTGAATATGGCATTGCGCAACTTGGGGCACTTCAACTATGGTTTAATGCCAAAAAAGACTGGGACACCGCGCTTGGACAATATCGTCAAGCCTTAGCCCTTGGAGGATCAAAACCATTACCTAAACTTTTTGAAACAGCTGGACTACAATTTGATTTCTCCGAAAAAACAATTAAACCGATTGTTGAAGCTGTAAAAAAAGAATTAAACTTTTCCTAACTTTTAATTTCTTAATGTTATAATGCATCAAAGATTAAATTAAATAATTGAGGAGAACTTATGAAAGTATTAAAATCATTACTAATAGCATTTTTTGCAGGATTACTGCTATGCTCTTCGTCATATGCAATTAAAGGTATCATGGCTACTGAAAAGGATATTGATCGATTGAAAGACGACTTACGTTTTGGTTTTCTTAAAGTAGGACAAACACGTTTACAGGAATTTCGCGATAACTATGGGGAAGCCTCCAGTATCGCTGATGCAGAGAAAAAAGTTATTTATCATTACGGCGATTTAAAAATTGAATTTGAAAAAAAACGCTTATGGCGTGATTGGGAATATGACAGTTTCTATAACCAAGCCTATAGTGATGACATTGATGACTTACGTGCAGATCTTGAAAGTGAAGAACTTGTTGGTGAAAATATTACCTTCCGTAGAATTCGAAAAGATTATGATGAGCCGACAGAATCTGAAGAGACAACAGAAGATGGTGATTACTCTATTTATTATTATGGAAATATTAAAATGATATTTGAAAATGTTATTATTTTAAAGAGTTGGCGTGGGAAAAATTTGGATAAAAAAGTGAAAGAATAGCAGGATAAATTCCTTTAAATAATTTTTACTGGACTTTCCTTCCTAAAATAAATATAATTAGTCCTCACTTAGGATAAAATTAAAACCATACACAACATAAGGAAAACATCATGACCTCATACAAAGATTTAGGGTTTGTAAACACAAAAGAAATGTTCAAAAAAGCCATGGCAGGGAAATATGCTGTTCCGGCCTACAATTTTAACAATATGGAGCAACTTCAAGCGATTGTTACGGCATGTCTTGAAACACAATCTCCTGTTATGTTACAAGTTTCCTCTGGTGCGCGTAAATATGCAGATCAAACCCTTCTTAAATACATGGGAAAAGGGGCTATTGAAATGATGAAGGTTCATGCAAAAGCAAAGGGACTAAAAGAAATTCCCATTGCGCTTCATCTAGACCACGGAGATACTTTTGAACTTTGTAAAGACTGTATTGAATCCGGATTTTCTTCCGTTATGATTGACGGCTCACACCATTCTTATGAAAAAAATGTAGAGTTAACAAAACAAGTCGTTGATTATGCACACCAATATGATGTGACCGTAGAGGGCGAGTTGGGGATTTTAGCTGGAATTGAGGATGATGTTGTCGCAGAAACATCGACTTACACAAAACCAGAAGAAGTTTGTGATTTTGTAGAAAGAACAGGCGTTGATTCTTTAGCTATTTCTATAGGAACTTCTCATGGAGCCAATAAATTTACTCCAGCTCAATGCACAAAAAATGCAGATGGCGTATTTATCCCACCACCTTTAAAATTTGAAATTCTTGAAGAAATTGAAAAAAAGATTCCAGGATTTGCGATTGTTCTTCACGGATCCTCATCTGTTCCTGTAGAAGCAGTTAATATGATTAATGAAAATGGCGGTGCGTTAAAAGATTCTGTGGGTATTCCTGAAGAAGAAATTCGTGGAGCAACAAAATCAGCGGTATGTAAAGTTAATATTGATTCTGATGGACGCCTTTGGATGACCGGAGCCATTCGAAAAATATTCATTGAAAAACCAGCAGAATTTGACCCAAGAAAATATCTTGGGCCAGCACGTGATGCGTTAATTGAAATGTACAAGCATAAAAATAAAAATGTCCTTGGTTCTGCCGGACAAGCTTAAAAAATCAAAAAATTACCAAAAGGCATCATATGAAAATATGGTGCCTTTTCTGTTATAAATAAAACTCCTTGAAATGACCATAAAAAGTGACTATATTTAAATAAAGGAGAAAAAGATGAAAACAATGGCTATTACTCAATTTAAAATGTCTGCGTTACGTGTTCTTGATCAAGTTGCGAAGCTTCATGAAGATATTATTATTACTAAGCGTGGAAAACCCATTGCTAAGGTCGTGCCTTTTTTTGAATCTAAAGAAAATTTAAAACCTGGAAATCTTTCTAATACATTTCTTTTTGAAAAAGATATTACTTCTCCTTTAGGTGAAGATATGTGGGACGCTTGCAAATGAAATACCTGCTTGATACCCATACATGGATATGGTGGCATATGCGTCCAGAAAAACTTTCATCAAAAGTAAAATGTATTATTAGTAATCCTGAAAAATATGATGAACTTTTGCTATCAGCAATTTCTCCATGGGAATTTAGTAAACTTTTAGAAAAAAGGCGTATTGGAATCTCCTGCAATCCTGAAGAATGGATAAATAAAGCCTTAGAAATGCCGAAATTACGAATAATCGATCTATCACCCATCATATCGTATCGATCAACTATTCTACCGGAACCTTTTCATAAAGATCCAGCCGACCAAATTATCGTTGCATCCGCGCACAAAGAAAATGCCATCATTTTAACTAAAGACAAACACATCTTATCATATGAATATGTTCGCACTATTTGGTAAGAATTAATTCCAAATGACTCATAATCAAAATACAATCCGTGTCGGTTCTCGTGGAAGTAAGCTTGCTTTAGTTCAAATTGATGAAATTAAGGACTTACTCAAAGTTCAAGGCCTTACACCAAATTTTGACCAAAAGGTTTTTATAACCAAAGGCGATAAAGATAAAACTATCTCACTAACAGATGCTAGCGTAAGTGATGATTTTTTTACTGATACCCTTGATAAAGCTATCTTAAATAATGAAATTGATATTGCTATTCATAGTGCTAAAGATTTACCACAGCATATGCATAAAGACCTTCGTATTTTTGCTTTAACAAAAAGTATGGATGAAACTGATGCTTTTGTTGGTAATATACATTTTAAAGACCTCCCTAAAGGGGCCAAAATTGGGACAAGCAGTCTCATACGACTAGAAGCTTTAAAATCCTTAAACTCTAATATTGAGCTAATTGATATCCGAGGAACTATTGAGGAACGCATTAAACAAATGCAAGAGGGGAAATATGATGGGGTCATTATTGCGACGATTGCCCTAAAACGCTTAGGACTTAAACAACATATTAAAGATATTATGCCTTGGGAAGCCTCACCCCTTCAAGGACAGCTTGCCATTGTCGGACGAAAAAAAAATATAAAACTACACGAGTTATTTGCAAACATCGATATTCGTAAAACCTATGGTAAAGTCATTCTTGTTGGTGCAGGCCCAGGTGATCCAGATTTATTTACCCAAAAAGGAATCAAAGCTTTGCAAAAAGCTGATTGTGTTTTTTATGATTTTCTTGTTACTAAAGATTTATTAGAACACGCCCCTGAAGCTGAAAAAATTCCAGCCGGAAAGCGTAAAGGCGCACACTCTATGCCACAAGCCGAAATAAATCAAAATCTTCGCAAAGCAGCACAAAAGGGGAAGGGTGTTGTCCGTTTAAAGGGAGGGGATCCTTTTATTTTTGGACGAGGTTCTGAAGAGATGCAGTACTTACAAAGCTATCACATTCCTGTTGAAATTATTCCAGGTATAAGCTCCACTACAGCTATTCCGGCACTACTAGGCATTCCGCTTACCGATCGTAGATTATCCTCATCCGTTGCTTTTATCAGTGCCCATCGCCAAAAAGATTGTGACTCAGAACATATTGAAATCCCTAATACTGATACGATTGTTTTTCTTATGGGGTTAACTAAATTAAAAGAAATTGTCTCAACGTTAAGACAATTCAAAAAGCCTCCTGAAACACCTATGGTTGTCATTTCTAAGGGATCCCGAAAAGAGGAAAAAGTGGTTTATGGCACACTTGCCGATATCGAACAAAAAGTACTCAACGCAAAACTCGAAGCTCCAGCACTTATTATTACCGGGAAAACTGTTGCATATGGCTATTCTTTACACCGGAACTAATCCTAAAGCATATCAATCTTTTGGAGATATGATTCATTTTCCCATGATTGAAATTACAGCAGCGGTCTTATCTAATGCACAGCTCAAATCTCTCATTGACAAACTTCCTGAATATTCTATGATTCTTCTAACCAGCCGGTTTGGTGTAAAATATTTTTTTCAACTCTTGAATCAACAACACTATTCTATGGAGAACCTTAAAAAAAAACAGTTTATTATCATTGGCAAAACAACGGAAGAAGCACTTAATATATATGGATTTTCGTCTACTTTAACCGCTAGTATCGAAACAAGTCAGGGGTTATTTAAAGAAATACAGCAACAGCTTGATGTCAAAAATAAAAAAATTCTTTTTCCAAGGTCAGCTTTATCAAACCCTTACTTGCGAGAAAACTTAATAAAAGCAGGGGCTCATGTTGAAGAATTTATTGTTTATCAAAACACCAAACCATCAAAACGTGCGTTACCAGATAAAATTGATACAGTTATGTTTACTAGTCCATCAACTGTAAAAAATTTTTTACACGATTACACCAATATTCCACACGCGTGGAGAATCCTTAGCAAAGGACAAGTCACTAAAGACTATTTAAAGAAAGAGGGGTACTCTAGTGCAATTCCGTCGATTACGTAAAACACAAACCATTCGAAACTTAGTACGTGAAACAACTTTAACTTCTGATGATTTTATTCAACCATTTTTTATTGTGGAAGGAAAAAATAAAAGAGAAGCGATTGATTCCATGCCAGGTATTTACCGCTATTCGATTGATTTACTTTTAAAGTCCATTGAAAAGTATCAAAAAGCTGGAGGGAAGGCTGGATTATTTTTTGGCCTCCCTAAAAAGAAAAACTTACTAGCCAGCGAAGCTTATACTCCTAATGGCATTGTCCAAAAGGCTATTAAAGCCGTCAAAAAAGAATTCCCTCATTTTATTATTATTACAGATGTCTGCCTATGTGCTTACACAACGCATGGCCACTGTGGTGTTATTCAAAACAATTATGTCGATAATGACAAAACACTTCCTTTATTAACCAAAATGGCTGTTTCTCATGCAGAAGCTGGCGCCGATATTGTTGCCCCTTCCGATATGATGGATTTTCGTGTCGCCCGTATTCGGGAAGGACTTGATAAAAATAAGTTTAATGGTATCGGCATTATGTCGTATGCTGTAAAATATGCCTCAGCATTTTATGGCCCATTTCGTGATGCCGCCCAGTCTGGCGCACAATTTGGTGGCCGTAAAACATATCAAATGGACTATGCAAATCAGCGCGAAGCCCTTAAAGAAGCACGTCAAGATGTGATGGAGGGAGCTGATTTTATTATGGTTAAACCTGCATTATCTTATTTGGATATTATCTCTTTATTAAAAAAAGAACTCACAGCACCTATTGTGGCCTACAGTGTTAGCGGTGAGTATTCCATGATTAAAGCGGCTGCTCAAAAAAAATGGATTGATGAACGTGACATCGTCTTAGAAATCCTAACGTCCATAAAACGTGCTGGTGCAGATATTATTATTACTTACTATGCACAACAGGTTTTGAAATGGTTGAAATCGTAAACCAATAAAAGGAGAAACCATGATTGCTAAAGAATTACAAAAAAAAGCCTTACACTTAAATGCTACTGATAAAGTTCATCTTGTTGAAATGATTTTAGAAAGCCTTGATCAACCAGATCCTAAAATTGAAAAAGCTTGGGTTGCTGAATCTGAAGCAGATTATGCTAAATATAAAAAAGGTGAAATAAAATCTATTTCATTAGAAAATGTAAAAAAAAGATTTAAAAAATGAAAGTAATACTTTTACCATCTGCAGATAAAAAACTTGATGAAGCTGTTGATTATTACAACGACCAATTAAATGGCTTAGGTGAACAATTTTATAAAGAATTTATTTCTTTAATTGAATTCATTCAAATAATTCCTCAAGGATGGCAAAAAGTTGGAAAGCATACTCGACGATGTTTATTTAAACGTTTTCCATATTTAATTTTGTATATTGTAGAATACAATGCAATCATCATAACTAGTATTGCACATCAGCATAGACACCCAGATTCTTACAAAAAATACTAAAAGGTTTTCTTTACAATGAACACAACATATTCCAAAAAATATTTCCAAGAAGCAGAAAAATTCCTCGTTGGTGGGGTAAATAGTCCTGTGCGTTGTTTTAATGGCGTCGGTGGACATCCATTGATTATGAAATATGGCCAACGTGAAAAACTTTATGATTATGATAATAATGCCTACACAGACTATTGTTTGTCGTGGGGGGCCCTCATTCTTGGACATGCGCATCGTAATGCTGTTCTTGCTGCCAAAAAAACAGCAGAAAAAGGATTCAGCTTTGGAACAACTACCCGTGATGAAATAGAGATCGCTAAACATATTGTTAACTGTGTGCCATCCATTGAAAAAATTCGTTTTGTGAATTCTGGAACAGAAGCCACCATGAGTACTATTCGCCTGGCACGAGGTTTTACGAAAAAAGATATGATTGTTAAATTTGACGGCTGCTACCACGGACACTTTGATGACTTGCTTACAAAAGCCGGCTCCGGCGTAGCTCAACTGCAAGAATCCTCCAGCATCGGCATTCCTAAAAAACATATCGAAAACACCTTAAGCCTTCCTTACAACGCTATTGATACATGCGAAAAAACGTTAAAACAACACAAAGACAAAATTGCCTGTGTCATCATTGAACCTGTTGCCGGGAACATGGGGGTTATTCCAGCCCAAAAAAAATTCCTACAAGCTCTTCGTGATTTAACTAAAAAACACAATATTGTTCTTATTTTTGATGAAGTCATGAGTGGATTTCGTACAAATGCCGGATGCGTACAATCTGATTATGGGATTACTCCGGACATAACCTGTCTTGGAAAAATCATCGGAGGCGGCTTCCCCATAGGAGCCTATGGAGGACGCAAGGATATTATGGAACACCTTGCCCCATTAGGCAGCGTCTATCAAGCCGGAACATTTTCAGGAACCCCTGTCATTATGAAAACAGGTTTAGCCTCTTTGAGACTCCTTGATGAAAATTTTTATCGTAAACTTAATGAAAAAAGTGAGACCTTTTCTAACGCTATTAATACCTTTTTCAAAGAAAATAATATTAATGCACATATGTCTCACTATAAATCTATGCTAAGTCTTCGATTCCGTAAAGAGCCTGTATATAATTATGCTGATGCCCAAGCGGCCACAGGAGGAGAGAGGTACGCCCAATTATTTAACCATCTCCTTAAAAACAACATCTATTGGCCTCCTGCTGATTTAGAATCTTTTTTCATTTCCGGCATGCACACAAAAAAAAGCCTTTCTGAATTGCTCGAAGCCTTAAAAATATTCTTCATAAAACCAAGTACAACCCCGGGGGTTGTACTTGGTTAATTTATATAATGGTTAAAATCCTCGGTTTTATTTTTTCACTTTTTTACGCTTTGATTACATGGTTATCCTTTGGCATTCCACTTAAAATTTGCACTTTTTTTGATAAATTAACTTTCCAAAAATTCACACCTCAAATTTTTGAAATGAATAATGGGTTTTATTATGACGTAAGTAATAATGACATGCCCACGGGGATTATGCTTAGTGTCCTTGGTTTTTGTTTTATTTTATATTTTTGTTTAATTAAAAAGGTCAAAAATAATATAGAAAAGGGTTTATTAAAATGGATTATTGGTTTTGCTATTCTTTTTCGTATTATTCTTCTGCCAGGTATTCTCATTCATGAAAATGACATTTATCGTTACCTATGGGATGCGCAAAGTTCAGTTGAAGGAATCAATCCTTTTAAATATGCACCTTCCGATTTATTCATGTATGAATATAATATCCAAAGTAATTATTATGATGATGCGAATGAAGTAACCCTTAAATCTAAAAAATTTTCTTTGGATGATAAATCCCGGCTAAATAAACTCATTCGCTTACGTGATCAAAAATCTGTTTTTTTTAACCGCATCGGACATTGGCAAGTTCCAACCATTTATCCCCCTGTCACACAAATACTCTTTATGCTTCCCGCATTCATAAATCCCCATTCTCTGATCCTTATGAAAATATTATTTATACTTTTTGATATCGGAACTATTTTTATCCTCATTGCTCTATTGCGCCACTTCAATCAAAACCCTAACCTTAGCCTTATTTACGCTTGGTCTCCTCTAGTGCTTTTTGAATTTTCCAACCGTGGACATTATGATTCCATTCCAATTTTTTGGACCATGTTAGCTATTTATTTTTTTATTATTAAAAAACAGTCACTAAGTTTTTGTGCATTAGCCCTCGCAGCCTTATCAAAATTTTTTGCAGGAGTATTATTGCCATTTTTCATGCGACCATTCAAATTACGTACTATTTTTATCTTTGGAGCTACTTTTATCCTATTTTATCTTCCTTATTTATTTTGGAATCAAACAGGTTTTGCCGGCGTATTTGAAGGGCTGGGTACATACAATAAAGAATGGGCATACAATGGAAGTATTTTTGCATTAATCCATATTGGATTCAAAAAATTCTTTAATATACATTCTCTCATGCCAGCTAAAATTACATGCGGGGGAATTTATCTTATATTTTTATTTTATGTATACAAAACAAAAATCCAGTCCCCCTTACAAACCCTTCACCAATGTTTCCTTGCCATTGCTGGTCTATTTATTATTAATCCTGTAGGCGATCCCTGGTATTATTGCTGGGTTATTCCTTTCCTATGTTTTTTCCCCTATCGTTCCTGGCTTTTTCTTTCAAGCTTGTTACCATTAAGCTACTTAAATTTTCATTCCGATCTTACGATCGTAGATATCAAATGGGGGGGGATTTCAGCCTTGAGTTGGATTATCTATTTACCATTTTTCATTTATTTATGTAAGGAAATAGTCTTTAAGTCGACTACTGAAGCAAAGATTAAGGAGGATTTATCATGAATAAAAAATTATTACTTTTGCTATTTATTGGGTTTTTTGCACTACTTATATGGGGAACAGAAAAACCAGTTGCGGCACAAGAAACACCTAAAAAAGAAAGCAATCAAGAAAAAATCATTGATTACACTTTATGGGAAAATGTACTTTCAACATACGTAGATAAACATGGCCAAGTAAACTACAAAACCCTTAAATCTAATCGTACAGAGTTAGATCAATTTATTAAATATATTGAAAAGGTGGATATAAAAAAATTATCCACAAAAAATGAAATTAAAGCCTTTTGGATTAATGCCTATAATGCCATCACCATTCAAGTCGCGATTGATAACTATCCATTTAAAAGTTTTCGTATGCTTAACTTTGGTCTTGTTTGGAAGCTGCCACGAAATATTGCTCAAACCAAACATAGTTTAGAACATATTGAACATAAAATTATTCGCAAAATGCGTGATCCCCGCATTCATTTTGCCTTAAATTGCGCTTCGATAGGTTGTCCTAGACTCCCTATGGAACCATTTTATCCTGACAAACTTGAGGAACAGCTTGATTATGAAACGTGGCGATTTATAAATGACCCAGAAAGAATACGTCTTGATCAATCAACACAGACACTCTATTATTCAGAGCTGCTTGATTGGTATGAAAAAGATTTTTTAGCTGTGTCGAAAGATATTACAACATATATTAAAAGATATCTTAATAAAGATGATCAAAAATATTTAGAAAACAATAATGTTAAGCTTAAAAAAATCAAATATGACTGGGGACTTAACGAACAATAGGAGAAAGAATGACGACATTAACACATCAAAAAGTTTCCGAATATTATGGTAAAGTTTTAGAAACAAAAAAAGATTTAAAAACCAATGCATGCTGCTCTTTAGAAAAATTATCTGCCTATATTAAAGAGCCTCTCAAATTGATTGAAGAGGAAGTTCAATTAAAGTTTTATGGATGTGGTGCTCCCATTCCATTTGTCCTAAACGGCATGAAAGTTCTTGATTTAGGTTGTGGCACAGGGCGAGATTGTTTTTTGCTTTCTTACTATGTGGGAGAAAAAGGAGAGGTTGTTGGGATTGATATGACGGATGAACAACTCGATATCGCGAACAAATATCTTCCTATTCAAACAGAAAAATTCGGATATCAAAAACCCAACATACGATTCCTGAAGGGGTATATTGAAGACTTATCAGCACTAGAACTTCCTGACAACTATTTTGATCTTGTTATTTCAAACTGCGTTGTTAACTTATCTCCAGACAAACCCTCTGTTTTAAAAGAAGTCTTTCGTGTTCTTAAAGAAGGAGGTGAGTTCTTTTTTTCTGATGTCTATGCTGATCGCCGCCTTCCTCAATGGGCTAAAGAAGATCCTATTCTTTTAGGAGAATGCCTTGGTGGATCGCTTTACTGGAAGGATTTTGAACGCCTATGTCAAAAAACAGGATTTATGGAGCCTCGTATTTATGTCTGTTCTAAAATTGATTTATTAGATCAGGAAACGATTAATAAAATTGGATTTGCCCATTTTAACTCTATTACATACCGTCTATTTAAATTAAATGATTTAGAAAATACCTGTGAAGATTATGGACAAACAGCTTTTTATAAAGGAAGCATAACCCACAGCCCTGATTATTTTGAGCTCGATAACCATCATATATTTAAAAAAGATAAATCTATTCGCATATGTGCCAATACATCAAGCATGATTCAAAACACACGATTAGCACAACATTTTGAAATTAAAGGAGATCTAAAGACACATTATGGTTTATTTGAAAGCTGCGAAGAAACCCCCATCAAAGAAAGCTGCTGCTAACCATTCCCATTTGGGTTGGTTTTATTATTAATGCTTAATATTATTATTCCTGTTCTTAACGAAGAATCTATTCTTACTGAAAATTTTTTTTATTTTAATCAGCTTAAACTTTATGCTAATTTTATTTTTATCGATGGTGGGAGTATTGATAAAACAGTAGATATTGCCACACAATATGGAAAAGTTATTGTTTCACAACCTGGACGAGGAGTTCAAAAAAATGCAGGTGTAAAAGAATCTTCCGGCAATCAAATTTTATTCATGCATGTGGATACATCAATCACAGCTCAAACAATCACGACAATCGAAAACCTCTTGAATAATCATAAAACAGCTGGATGTTTACAAATGAAGATTAATGACTCCCAATACATATTTAAAATATTCGCAGCTATTGTTAATTTTCGAGCAAAACACCTTGGTGTTATTGATGGCGATTTAGGCCTATTTATCCATAAAGATTTATTTTACGAATTAGGCCAATTTCCACAACTGCCTTACATGGAAGATATTGTTTTTTCAAAAAATTTACGTAAGTTTACAAAAATAAAAATATTGCCAACTCCCATTATAGTTTCAAGCCGTAAATGGTACACACAAGGATTTTGCACGACTTTTTTTCGCTACATGCTAGCCTACATTCAATTATGGACAGGAAAGTTAAAATGTTAGAAAAGACTGCCCTCATCATTTTTGCCCGTGAACCAAAAGATGGAAAAACTAAAACACGTCTTTTAAAAGACCTTGATGTTAAAACCGTCACACAACTCTACAAAACATTCTTACGTAAAACCTTTGCGATAGCTAAAGGAACACCCAATACAGAGCATTTTATTTATTATGCCGGCACAGGATCTTCGATTCCTTTTTTACGAAAGTATAAAAATTCATTTATTTTACGCCGACAAATAGGAGATAATCTAGGGATACGTATGCATCACGCCTTTACTTATTGTTCTAAACAAAAATTTAATAAAATAATCCTTATTGGTACGGATTGCCTCACCCTCACAACTCAAGACATCCAAAAGGCCTTTGATAAACTTAATCGTTATGACTGTGTACTTGGACCGGCTAAAGATGGGGGGTATTATCTGATAGGACTTAATCATCCACAAAAAAAACTTTTTGAAAATATTCCCTGGAGTACAGATAGTGTATTGATGCAAACCATAAAACAATTACAATCTCTAAAGAAAACTTATTCTTTACTTCGAAAACAAGAAGATATTGATACAATAGAATCCTTAAAACGTTATAAAGCTTATGAAAAACGAATCCAAAAAAAATAATTTTATTATTGGGAATTGTGGGGATTTAAAAAGAGAGGAGGATCAAGCTTCACTTATTAAAGCAGTCCGCAAACTCATTGCCAAAGAAATTAATGCAGAATTGATTTTTATCGGTGATGGACCTCTCCGTGAAAATTTAATACATCTTGCTCAAAAGTTTAATATTGCTAAGCACATTCACTTTAAACATAACAAAATGACAGCAACAGAACTTTTTGAACAATGTCATGTTCTTGTTTTTTCTGGATTTAAAGTAACCAACCTTGAGTTATTAAAAAACGCCATTGCCTTCAAAATACCGGTCATTGCTACCAAAATTGAATCTCATCGCCATTTAATTGAAGATGGAAAAACGGGATTTCTTGTTCCTTGTGGATTTCCTGAGCGTATTGAAGCCGCATTAAAACGTTTAGAAGCATGTCATCCTGAGAAGCGAAGCGACAGAAGGATTTCATACTAAAGATTCTTCGTTTTGCTCAGAATGACAATTTAAGATTTTCGCATATGTGCAGGGAGGATGTTGAGGGCTTGACGATATTTATTGATGGTGCGGCGGGCAATTTTCATGCCTTTTTTTTTAAAATGTTCTTGAATGGCCTGATCGGAAAGAGGCTTTATTTTATTTTCTTCCTCAACTAAATCCTTAATTTCTTCTTTAATACTCCGACTTGAAACAGTTGATTCCTTATTTTCTACATCTTGTACAATAGCATTCCCAAAGAAAAACCTCATCGAATATAATCCTTGCGGTGTATCAATATATTTTTTGTTAACCGCACGGCTAACGGTTGATTCATTACGATCTACCACCTGTGCTACATCTTTTAACCGCATAGGTTTAAGCGCAGAAGGCCCATATTTAAAAAAATCTTTTTGATAGTCTAAAATATATTGAGCAATGCGCTCAACAGTTTGATGACGCTGTTCAACACTCCTAATAAAAGTTAATGCATTTTTAATCTTTTCTTTAATAAACTCAATCTCTTGTTCAGAACGATTTCCTTGCTTTAACATGTTTTGATAGACTTGACTGATCCGCAAATAGGGAACATTCTCTTTATTAATCTGAACATAAAAATTATCTTGATCGTCCTTACGAACTGTTACGTCTGGTTTAACATAAATATTAGCTGGACCTTGCCGAAATTTTCGAGCAGGGCGTGGTTCAAATGTGGCAATCTTTTTGGCAGCAAGCTTAATATCATCAACTGAAACTTTAAGTTTATTTGCGATATCCGTAAAACGTTTTGATCCTAATTTTTCAAGATGGTTATTAATGATTTTTTTAATCAATAAACTGTCATTAGGAAAATATGCGGAGGCCTGGATTAATAGACACTCTTTTAAATTTCTTGCACCAATACCTAGTGGATCAAAATTTTGAATAATTTTTAAAATATAGGCAACTGGTTCGACATCTTCCCACCCTAACACGTCAGCAATTTCTTCACAACTACAGCTTAAATAACCCGCTTCATCAATATTTCCTAAAATAAGTTCTCCAATTTTAAGTTCCTCAGGGTCAGCAATTTCCAAACGCATCTGTTTTAATAAATAATCTTCTAAGCTGGGAAGGCGCGTAATCTGTTTTGCTTCTGTCTTTTCATCATCTTCACCAGACTCATAATTAGAGGAAGCTGTCATAGGATCATTCATAATCCGTTTAAAATTTTGCTCAACCAACATTTCCATCTGACGGCGTTCTAATTCCGTCTTTTGTTCGTCAACCTCTAAAAGAGGATTTTCCTGCAATTCATTTTCAATAGCCATATCCAACTCACCCAAAGGCAATAAAAGTACCTCAATAGACTGCTGCATGACAGGGGATAATGTTTGTTTTTGAATCTGTATGGGAGAAAGTTTTAAACTCATACGCGAAGTATAGCATACGATTAATGGGGTGCAAATTTTTTTGTAACAACAGCAAAAAAAAAAGGACTACTTTTGATATATCACTATTTTCATTTTTTCTTTTCTATTTATTGGTTCCATAATTATTTTTTGAAATTTAAACTTATCAAAATTATGTGGTTTATAAAGCAAATATTCCCAATTTTGACGATCTACGTCTCCTTCAAATAACCCTTCAAAAATAATCAATACATCAATATTTAAAATATCATCTAATTTTTTAAGATCACTTGGGTGCATAGGGTAAAAGATTGTTTTACGATGCCCATACCAAGAACCCCATCCATGTAAATTCGTAACAATAATATCTTCTGGTTTTGTATTTTTTTGTCGTTTTAAGGAAAGATTCCAGCCCCAATATAAGAGACATGGATTTTATTGAGGGCGTCAATGAAGGCGGCAATTCTTAAATCAAATTTATGCCCATACTCCATTTGAATAGTACGAATTTCATGAAAAGCTGTAATCATTGTTTCTTCCAAACCAGAATTAACTAAATCTTCCTCACCAGCTCCCGAGATAAGGGTAGGCATAGCTTCCGTTGGAAATTTTTTACCTGTTAATTCTTCAATCGCTTTAATCATCCTGGATTGAGAGCTTTCTTCAACGCGCTTACTCATACGACCAAAACGTACATGAGAAAGATTTTTAAGCCATTCAAAATAAGAAACCACCACACCTCCGGCATTTAAATACATATCTGGAATAATATAAACACCTCGCTTATAAAGCTTCTCACTAGCCTTAGATGTCACAGGGCCATTAGCTGCTTCGGCAATAATTTTTGCTTTAATCATATCTACATTTTCTACTGTAATTTGATTTTCCAATGCGGAAGGAATAAGAATATCGCACTCTAATTCTAAAGCTTTTTGATGATCACGAATATTTTCAGCTTTAGGAAAATCTAAAAGGCTTCCCGTTTCTTTAAAATGTTTATGAAGGGCTTTAATGTCAAGGCCTTTAGTATTAAAAACAGCGCCATTATATTCAGCAACACAAATAATATTCCCGCCATCTTCATGAAGAAATTTAGCCGTATGATAACCAACATTTCCAAAGCCTTGGATAATTATTTTTTTACCTTCAAGTCCTGTGCTAAGGCCAAGTTTTTTCATATCTTCGTTAATATTGCAGGCTTCGCGTATCCCAAAATAGACACCTTTTCCTGTGGCCTCCAATCGGCCGCGTATTCCACCGTGTGAAATCGGTTTTCCTGTAACTGAGGCGAGGGAGTCGAGTGGATCAGGGCAAAGAGCTTTATAGGTATCGGCCATTACAGCCATATCAGCCGCGGTTGAACCATAATCCGGAGCAGGAACATCTTTTCCAGGTCCAATAAAATTTTTTCGAACAAGTTCATAAGTATAACGGCGTGTAATACGATTAACTTCAGCAGGGGAGTAGGCTGCGCGAGAAATACGAATACCGCCTTTAGCACCACCAAAAGGAACATCAACAATAGCATTTTTGTATGTCATTAATGAAGCTAAAGCCATCACTTCATCTTCAGTTACTTCTAATGCATAGCGCACTCCACCTTTACAAGGAAGACGATGATGACTGTGTTCTGCCCTCCAGGCATCAATAACCTCAATAGAACCATCATCACGTTTTAAAGGAAAACAAAAATAATAAACACTATTACAGCGTTGAATTTGGGCAAGAAGACCAGGGTCATAGTCTGTATAGGACGCGGCTTTATCAAAGTTAGCATTAACTTGTTTAAAAAAACTTTTTTTAACATACATAATTTTAGTATTACATAGTTTATATATCTGAGCAATGAATTTTTATTTTTTATACATGTTTAAAAAATTAGACATTTTTATAACTTGTTGCTACAATAGGCCTTTCCATAATTGTCATAGTATGTCCTGGACAATCATGTTCATTCTTTTAAACATCAATAAAAAGGTGCTTTGTCAGACAGGCTATAAAAAAAATATTTTAATTTTTATAATTAGTTGAAAATAAATAGGTTACAATAATTTCATACAATTTCTTTAATACTTTGGCACAAAAATTGCTTATTGAATGGGTAATAGTTTCATCTTTTTTGTAACAAGAAAAATGGATATATATGAATATTAAAAGGAGAATAGACGTGGACAAAAAAATGACAATTACAGAGGTTGCAGATATTGTCGGCGTCACTCCCAAAACAATTATGCGTTGGGAGAAGGTTGGCAAAGTTCGCAGAGCTAAACGTGATTTTAGAGGTTGGAGGATTTACGATGATGAAGATGTAAGTCAAATTAGAGAAATTCGGGAAGCAATTGTAGAAGTTTAATGAAAATTTTAAGGAGAACAAAAAAATGATACTACAAAAATTGAAAATAATGCAGCATATTTTTATTTTAGGTGCACTTATATTTTTTATAACACCTATGGTTAGTGCACAAAATTTTTCAAATTTTATTCCGGTGGATGTTGAAAAAGATGATTTTATAAAGGATCAGGATATCGAAGAAATTTTAAAACAAGAACAACCTTACCTTGAAGAAAATTTAAGTTTTAGTTCATTGGAAAGTGATAGTCAATACACATTAGGTACTATGGATGTTCTTTCTATCTCAGTTCTTCGTCATCCGGAAGTTAGTGGTGATTTTGTTATTAATAAGGAAGGCAACATTCAATACGAATTTATCGGGGATGTAGAAGTGGCTGGAAAAACTAAAAAAGAAGTATCAGATCTCTTAGCGAAATTATTAGAAAAATTTATTATTGCTCCGGAAATTACAGTTAAAATTATTGGGTATAACAGTAAGGTGGTATTTGTCGTTGGTGAAGTGGGTAATCCTGGAAAAATTTATATGCGTGGTGACACAATTACTATCCATGATGCCCTCATACAAGCAGGTCTTCCACTATTAAGTGCGAAGACCTCTAAAAGTCGATTAATTACACCTGCAGATCAGGGTAATGCTAAACAAATTAATGTGAATATTCATAAGCTTCTTTACAAAGGAGATTTAAGAGAAAATTTAGTTATGAAACCAGGGGACACTCTTTATGTGCCTCCAACAATTTTGGCTAAAACGATGCGAATTATGCAGCCAGTAGCCGCCCCTATTGGGACAGGAGCCCGTACAGGACGTATTTTAACAACAGGGTTTTAATTAATCTAATCTCGGATGAAAAAGGAAATTATATGAATGAACTCAATGAAAATTTAGTAACCCCTATGGGATATTTAAAAATATTTTTTCGACGAAAAGAATTGTTGGTTATTCCAGCCTTCATAGGAATAATTTTTGGAATATGCGCGGGGATGCTCCTCCCAAAGCAATATATGTCTTCAACCGTTCTTCTTGTTAAAGAAGGAAAATCTGATAATCCTCTTTTCAGCCAACTTGCGGTATCAACAAATGTAAGTGAACGTATGGGAACCATCCGTGAATCCATGCTGGGTTGGAACAGCCTTGTTGAATTGGTTAAACGTCTTAAGATGGATGCAAACATTAAAACACCACAAGAATTTGAGAATCTTATTCTTAATATTCGAAGTAGAATTTTAATCAAACTGCGTGGACACAATGTTATTCAACTCAATTTTATCGATGCTAATCCGGAAATGACACAATCCGTTGTCCAAACCATTACAGATATTTTTATTAAAAAGAATGTTGATATTCAAAACCAGGATACATCCGATGCTATTATATTTATTGAAGAGCAGCTTCAAGTATATAAAGGAAAAATTTCTTCTTCAGAAATTGCTGATTTAAAAGATCAATTACATACACTTCTAATTGATTCCACAGAACACCATCCTATGGTTAAACAACTTAAAGAGCTTATTGCTTCTAAAGAAAAGGATCTTGTAAAAGAAAATCTTACTTACACAGAAGATTCTTCCTTAAATTCTAAAACAGTAAATCCGATTATTCAGGAAATTAAAAATGCCTTAACAAAACTTGAAAAAGGCACAGTAAAAACTCCTGCTGCTAGTTCAACAGGTGAACCTATTCTTGGAGAAGAACATTACAAATTAATGCTTATGGAAAAACTTGATAATGTTATGGCTCGAGATGCTAATGTCAACACAGGCATTTACAATATGCTTTTGCAAAGATTGGAAACAGCAAAAATCACACAACGCTTGCAGTCATCCAAAGAAGGAACACGTTATACAATACTAGATCCCGCACGAATTCCTTTTAAACCTATTAAACCAAATAAAGTTCTCGTTGCAATTGGAGGAGCCTTTGCTGGAATTTTATTTGGTGTTGTGTTTATCGTAATAGCTGAATTTCTCGATAAATCATTTATTGATGTCGAAGAAGCAACACAATATTTTGGGATGCCTCTTTTGGGCGCCATTTCAAAAATTAACACAGAAAAAACAATACGTGTTGAAAAAGAAAAACAGTATTGGATGTATGGGTTAACCATTATTGCCGGAATCGTAGTCGTTGTTTTAGCTATGGCTGTGGCAAATTTTATAGGATAATTTATTATGTATCATAAATTTTATGGATTTAAAGAACCGCCCTTTAACTTAACACCTAATTCACGATTTTTTTTCTCAAGTACAAAACACACCGAAGCGTTGAGCACGATGCTTTATGCCATTGAACATCGTAAAGGTTTTGTGGTGATCACCGGTGACGTTGGATCTGGAAAAACAACGGTCTGTCGGACTTTGTTAAATCAATTAGGCTCAAATACACAGACCGCATTAATCACAAATACTCATTTAGATGGCCATGACCTTTTGATGACCATCCTTGAAGATCTAGAGATTGAATTTACACCGGGTTCAAAATCTAAATTACATTCACAGCTTAACGCTTACCTTATTGAACAAATTCGTAACAATAATAATGTTGTTCTTATTATTGATGAAGCTCAAAACTTAACACCTTCAGTACTAGAAGAAGTTCGCATGCTTTCGAATCTTGAAACAGAAAATGAAAAATTAATTCAAATTATTTTTTTAGGACAACCTGAATTAAAACAGAAGTTGGCTTTGAAATGCTTAGAACAATTACGACAACGGATTGCAGTTTATTTTCATCTAACACCTTTAAATTTTGAAGATATGGAAAACTATATCCTTTATCGTCTAAAAATATCTCTTGGTGAAGAAAAGCAGCTTTTTACAAAGTCAGCGTTAAAAATGATTTATACATTTTCTAAAGGAGTGCCTCGTTTAGTTAATCAAATTTGTGATAGTGCATTGCTAACAGGATATTTAAGAGAAAAACTCGAGATAGGTGAAGAAATATTACAAGAAGTTATTGAAGAATCGCCCATGACAGTTATTGGGCAACAAGAATCTGAAAAATAAATTGAAAGGAAAATATTATGGGTAAAATTACGAGTGCTTTAAAAAAAGCAGCAGAAGAACGCATCAATCGTATTGATAAAATTACGAAGATTCAAGAACGGGATCAAATGGTTATTAAGAAAATAGGAGAGTCTAATGTTGACCCTCGCATTGTTACTTATTTTGATCCCAAGGCATTGATTACAGAACAATATAAAATTTTACGCACAAATATATTATCCCTAAATAAATCAAAGCCACCTAAAACCATTGTTATTACAAGTTCTCTGCATTCCGAAGGGAAGACGATTACTTCTTTAAATCTAGCTGTGGCACTTTCTCAAGCCATCCATAAACCTAAAGTATTGTTAGTTGATGCGGACATGCGTAAAGGACGCATTGAACGTTATCTCGGCGTTGATCAGAAAGAAGGATTGTCTGATATTTTAAGTGGTCAAAAAAATATTGAAGATGTTGTATTCCATTTAGATACAGAAAATTTAACATTTATTTCTTCGGGAGAAGTCCCTGAAAATCCAGCAGAATTGCTTTCATCAAATAAAATGAAACAATTTCTTTCACAAACGCGTGCGCAATTTGATTTTGTCATTATTGATACACCGCCTATTATTGCCGTTACAGATTCAGGAATCATTGGGGCTCAGGCAGATGGAATAATTATGGTTGTTCAAGCAGGACGAACACAGCGAGGCATTGTCCGAAGAGCGCAAGAACTGCTTTATCAATCGCATTCAAAAGTTTTAGGACAAGTATTAACAAATATTGAATATCATTTACCGGAATATATTTATCGTTATTTATAATCCAAAGTGGAGGTTTTATGAAAGGTATCATTCTAGCCGGAGGAAAAGCTACACGCCTTTTTCCTCTTACAAAAGTCACCAGTAAACAACTGCTTCCCGTTTATGATAAGCCGATGATTTATTATCCCTTGTCTGTCCTGATGCTAGCCGGAATACAGGATGTTCTTATTATATCAACCCCCGAAGCAACCCCTCAATTTAAAGATCTATTACATAACGGATCTGATTTTGGTATGAATTTTTCTTATGCAGAGCAAGCACAGCCGCGGGGGTTAGCTGATGCATTTATTGTTGGAGAAAAATTTATTGGCGATGATAGTGTTTGCCTTATCCTCGGAGATAATATCTTTTTTGGTAGTGGACTTTCAGATCTTCTTAAAAAATCTGCTAATCAAAAAGAAGGGGCTACCGTTTTTGGATATTATGTTAAAGACCCTGAACGTTATGGTGTTGTTGAATTTGATCAGAATAAAAAGGCGATCTCTATTGAAGAAAAACCCAATAACCCTAAATCGAATTATGCCGTTACCGGACTTTATTTTTATGATAATGAAGTCGTCGATATTGCTAAAAACATTAAGCCATCTGCCCGAGGGGAAATTGAAATTACGGATATTAATAAAGTTTATTTGGAACAAAATAAATTGAACGTTAATTTATTAGCCCGTGGACATGCATGGTTAGATACAGGGACATATGACTCTCTGATGGATGCAGGAATGTTTATTAAAACTGTAGAAGACCGTCAAGGATTAAAAATAGGCTGTCTGGAAGAAATTGCTTATCGTAAAGGATATATCACAAAAGAAAAAATCCTTTCTCTAGCAAATGACCTTAAAACATCTTATGGCGATTATCTTCATGATATAGCGGAAGAATGTTAAGTGCCTTGTAAATTTAAAAAATGTCCTATCCCGGAGATAATATTAGTTGAACCTCAAGTTTTTGGTGATGAACGGGGTTTTTTTGCAGAAACATATAAATATTCAGAATTTGTTGAGGTTGGAATAACTAAACCCTTTGTTCAGTCTAATCATTCTAAATCTCAAAAAGGAGTATTGAGAGGTTTGCATTTTCAACTCAATCCCAAAGCACAAGGGAAATTTATAAAAGTTATTGCTGGTGAAATTTTTGATGTTGCTGTGGATATCCGTCAAGGATCACCAACATATGGCCAATGGGTAGGCAAAACTTTATCGTCAGAAAATAAACATATGCTTTATATCCCTTCAGGATTTGCCCATGGTTTTTGTGTTTTATCTGAAAAAACAGAAGTGCTTTATTCCTGCACAGAAGAGTACGCACCACAATACGAGCGCAGTATTATTTGGAATGATCCAGATATTAACATTAAATGGCCGATTGAAAACCCCCTTGTTTCAGAAAAAGATGGCAACGCACCTTCACTAAAAGAGGTTGAAAATAATTTTATTTATGAAAAATAAAACATTCCTTATTCTTGGTTCTAAAGGACAGCTCGCCCAAGAGTTTCAAAAAATATTATCCGACAGAAAAATTTCATTTCATGCTCCTGTAAAATCTGAAGGTAATATTACAGATAAAAATCAAATACAGAATCTTATCCAAAATTTCAAACCGGATATCATTATTAACTGTGCAGCCTATAATGCCGTCGACGCTGCTGAGGATAATCCAAACACAGCTTATTTAGTGAATACACGAGCGGTTCAACAGTTGGCGGATTTATGTTACAACAGTAATATTTTTCTTATCCATTACAGTAGCGACTATGTTTTTGACGGAAAAAAAGGTTCTCTATATATAGAAGAAGATCAACCCAATCCATTGAATATTTATGGTAAAAGCAAGTTGGAAGGGGAGTTGGCTATTCAAAAAACTTTGTCAGATTTTTTAATCTTTAGATTAAGTTGGGTCATTGGGCCTGGACAGCAAAATTTTCTTTACAAATTATCTCAATGGGCAAAAAGTAACCCTGAACTCAAAGTATCATCTGATGAAATTTCTGTGCCGACGTTTACCGAAGATATTGTCAATGTCACATTATTAAGTTTAGAAAAAAAACTAACAGGCCTTTATCATTTAACCAACAGCGAACAGACTTCTCGTTATGAACTTGCAAAATATTATCTTAAAATAAAAAAGTTATCCAATACTGTTGTTCCAGTATCAATGGATATATTTAAAACAAAAGCTAAACGTCCATACTGTTGTGCAATGGATAATCAAAAAATATCAAAAATATTGGGTATAAAAATACCGAATTGGAAAGAAAGGATTAATTGAAAAATGAAAAAAATATTAATAACGGGTGGAAGTGGCTTTATCGGCAGTAATTTTTTAAAATATATGCTTAAAAAATATCCTGATTATTTGATTATTAATTTTGATGCCTTAACGTATGCTGGAAATCAGGACAACTTAAAAGATATTGCAAATAATTCTAACTATACCTTTGTAAAAGGAGATATTACTAATTCAGAAAACGTCAAAATGGCTATGAAAGACATTGACTATGTTGTTCACTTTGCCGCAGAATCCCATGTTGATCGTAGTATTGAAGGCCCTGAAGTTTTTGTAACAACTAATGTTCTTGGAACACAAATTTTATTGGATCATGCCAAAAATAATGATATTAAAAAATTTCTTCATGTTTCCACAGATGAAGTTTACGGTAGTCTAGGAAAAACGGGTTACTTTACAGAAAAAACAGCTTTATCTCCTAACAGTCCCTACTCTGCAAGTAAAGCAGGAAGTGATTTTTTGGTACAAGCATATTTTGAAACATTCCAATTTCCGATTCTTATGACACGTTGTTCCAACAATTACGGCCCTTATCAGTTTCCAGAAAAATTAATTCCTTTAATGATCAGCAATGCCTTAGAAAATAAAAATCTTCCTGTTTATGGCGATGGTATGAATGTACGAGACTGGCTTTATGTCGAGGATCATTGTTCGGCTATCGATACTGTTTTACATAAAGGCAAAGAGGGGGAAGTTTATAATATCGGAGGAAATAACGAATGGTATAATATTGATATTATTAAACTTATCCTTAAAGAGCTCAATAAACCTGAATCGCTTATTGAATTTGTTCAAGACCGTCTTGGTCATGACCGTCGTTATGCGATTGATGCATCAAAAATAAAGAATGACCTTGGATGGGAGCCTTCCATCCAATTTGAAGAAGGTATTAAAAAAACCATTCACTGGTATGTAGAAAATTCTCAATGGATAGAACGGATTAAAAATGAGGAATATCTACAATAGAAAGATTATGCTGCAACAAAATTGAAGGCGATCTGATCATTACCGCATAAATGCAGCTTTATCCAATGCCTTCATATAAGCTTCATCTTGAGTAACTTTGCCATCTTGGACAAGCTGGCGGAGACAGTCATCCATTAAAATCATTCCTTTTTGACGATTTAACTGTATTTCAGAAATAAGCCGCATGGTTTCTCCGGACATGATGATAGAGGAAAGGGCAGAGGTGCGCATGAGGATTTCATAGGCAGAATGACGGCCACTGCCGTCTGCGCTACGTAATAATTGTTGTGCAACGACAGAACGTAGAGTATTGGCTAAGGTCGTACGAATTTGATTCTTTTGATTCGTTGGAAACACATCCACCACACGGTCAATAGTTTTTCCAGCAGAATTTGTATGTAATGTTCCAAAAACAAGAATGCCCATTTCAGCGGCCTTTAAGGCCAATCGAATGGTTTCCTGATCACGCATTTCTCCAACAAGAATAATATTCGCATCACTCTTAATAGCCCCTTTAAGACCAGATGCAAAGCTTTGCGTATCTAAACCTACTTCCCGATGGGTAATAAGACAACTTTTATTTGTATGCATAAATTCAACAGGCTCTTCAATCGTAATAATTTTTTTATTTTGTATCGTATTAATATGGTCAATAATAGCCGCAAGCGTTGTTGATTTTCCACTTCCTGTTGGTCCTGTAATTAAAATCAAACCTGATCTAATCTGTGCAAAGCCTTTTAAAACTTCAGGCATACCAAGCTCATCAAGGGTCAAAATTTTAGAGGGAATAAGACGAAAGATAGCTCCATAACCAAAAAAATGACGAAAATAATTGGCTCGAAAACGGGCCTCATGCCCTAAGGCATAAGCAAAGTCTAAATCCCCTAGATCAATAAAATGATTCCAGGATTCTTCACTAGCAATTTCTTTTAAAAGCTCGCTAATCGACTCTTCAGTAAAAATTTCCTGTCCACCGAGTTCTTCTAATTTACCATGCAAACGTATTTTTGGTTTTTGCCCTTGTTCCAGATGAAGATCAGAACCGCCTTTAGCCATTAACTCTTCAAATAAAGAATCTATCTTAGCCAATATTTTCTCCCTGTTTTTTCGAGTATTGCGCAAAGGTATTTGGGTTTATAGAACGCGCATAGGCTTCTTCACCGTTGATAATACCCGTGTTGACCAACTCCTGAAGTGAGTTATCAAATAAAACCATCCCTGCAGATTTTCCGGTTGTAATCGCATTATTTATCAATTGTGTTTTGCGTTCTCGAATCATATTGGCAACTGCTGTATTAACAATTAAAACCTCATAAGCAGCTGCAACGCCCGTACCATCTTGCTTAGGAACGAGCTGCTGCGAAATCACGCCGCGTAAGGATTCCGAAATCATATTTGTAATAATTGCTTGTTCATCAGGAGGGAAGGAGTCAATTAAACTTGAAATGGTTTGAGACGCATTATTCGTATTCATTGTTCCCAATACAAGATGTCCTGTTTCTGCTGCTGTCACGGCCAATTGAATACTTTCTAAATCACGCAACTCACTTACAACTAAAATATCTGGATCCTCCCGTAAAGCTGCACGCAAGGCATTGGCCTGTGAAAGGGTATGTTTATTAAGTTGCCGTTGTGTTATTTGACATTGCTTTGGTGTATAAACAATTTCAATGGGATTTTCAATCGTAATAATATGCTCTGCCCGTGTCTGGTTAATCATTTCTACTAAAATAGAAAGTGTTGTTGTTTTTCCACAACCAGCAGGACCTGTGACAAGGATTAATCCTTGGGCCCATTTAGTTAAATTTGTACAGGAAGTTGGAATGCCAGATTCTTCAAAAGAAGGGATTTCGCAAGGAATCAAACGTGCCGTTAAATCTATACCATGGCGCTGTTTTATTACAGTAATACGAAATCGGCCGGCTCCCTTAATAACATAAACAAATTCTAAATCACCAATTTTTTGAAAATGATCTAACTGTTCAGGAGTTAGAAGTGCTTCTATAATTTTTTCCATTTTTTCAAATGAAAGCATTTTTTCTGTTTGAGATTTTAAGGAACCAAATAAGCGAAAAAAAATGGAATTATTAACAGAAAGATGAACATCCGAAGCTTGCTGTGCTCGAGCAAAAACAAAAATTTCATTAAGTGAATTTTCAAGAGAAAGAGTAGAAGGAATGGCTACGGCACATTGTCCATGCCCCGTAGATTCAAGAAAATTTTTAGGAAGTTTTTGGTTTGGCATATTAATTATTTAAAAATTCTAACTCTGTCCAAATAGGAGAATGATCACTTATTTTTTTATTAATAACTTTTCCTGCTCCTATTATTTCCATACCTTTAGCATAAATATGATCTAGAATAAATTTTTTATATAATAGATACCAATAACGATTTGTCCAAGTGATTTTTTTTGTTGCTAATTTAAAATCAAAATTGTTAAAACAACTACGTATTTCACGAATCCCTTTTTTTGTAAATGTATTAAAATCACCGCCTATGATGCAACAATCAATGTCTGGTGAAATATTTTTAAAAATAAGATCTAAATGTTTTTTACGTGTATTCGTACATTCAAAAATAGCTAAATGTAGCGAAAAAACTAACACTTTTTTATTGCCAATTTGTACTGTTGCCCCAACGGCAATACGCTGAAGAGATTTAGCTTTTTTATTCGAAAAAATAATTTTTTGATCTTCTACAATTGGCCATTTACTCAAAATAGCATTACCAAAATCTTTTTCATGCATTGGATGAATAACCGCTGGGTAATAAACATAATTATATTGCAATGCATTTGCAATACATTTCACACCTTTTAAATCCATTTCCTGAAGAAGAATAATATCCGCACCGTTTAAATCATCATGTCCACGAAGCAGCTCAATCGCCTCAGGTACTTTTTGTGCAAATTCAATATTATAGGAAATAACCTTTAATGACTTTTTTAAAAATTTATTTTTTAAAAAATTAATATTAGATTGAGCATAGCGAGGAACGCTACCGTGGGTATAATTTCTACAGACACCTTTAAAGCGAAATTTTCGTAATCCAAAAATATGTTTATGTAAATTAACCATAAATAGTCTTTTTTTATTTTTACATTAAAGTATAGCATGCCTGACACATAGAATTTAAATATATTTTTGTTGTAAATTTAACTATTAAAACTTAATATTATAAAAATTATATTTATATATGACCGTTTAAAGGGGGGGGGAACATGTCTGATGATATTAACTGGGAGCTTATTAAAGTTTTGGTTGTTGATGATGATAAAACTACACGTAAAACATTAGAAAAATTTTTTCAGAAAATTGGTTGTATAGGTGCTTATGTTAACAATGGAAAGGAAGCTATAGAAATAATAAAGAAATATAATTTTGATTTATGTTTTATGGATTTATTTATGCCAGAGATGGGCGGTGTCGAAGCCACACAAATCATTCGGGATGAAGTGGATGCAGTACTCCCTATCGTCGCTTTAACCTCTTCTTCAATGAAAGCAGATAAAGATAAATGTGTGGATATCGGGATGCAAGATTATATGAATAAACCTGTTTCAATGGCACAAATTAAAGAAATTGTTGCCACTTATGGTGTTAGGCAAAAATAACCTTTTATTCTTTCTGTGATTAGGAATTTATAGTGAAATGTTTACTAAGATTTAAATGGTTTACCCTAAGTTTTCTGCTTTTAACGGTCTCTATAAGTCAGGCTAAAGATGGACCACAAAGTTCTGCAAAAACGTATTCTCTTTCCTTAAAAGAAACAACACAACTTGCCCTGAAAAATAATTTTGATATCCAGCTTGCCAAGTATGATGCCTGGATTATGCAGACCGAAAAAAATAAAGCTGTGTCACTCTATGATACGCTTTTAAGCGCTGAGGTAAAATATCAAGATAATCAACGCAAACAAACCACAACTATATTTGGAACAAAAGCTGTAGATAATAATTACAGTGTTGGCGCTTCAAAAAAACTTCCTTCCGGAACAACTATAAATATTGATATGAATAACAGCCGCAGCGTTACCAATTCTATTTTTTCAACATCATCGGTAACCCATGACTCCACTCTTGGAGTCACAGTTACTCAGGATTTAGGAAAAAATTTCTTTGGGTTAAAAGATCGTGGACAAATTAAGGTCACCTTGCTAGACATTGAAAACACAGAATATACTTCACTCGATAAAATCGAAAAAATTATTGCTGAAATCCAAAAATCTTATTGGGACCTGCTTCTTGAAAATGAACAAGTAAAAATTACACAAGATATGGTTATGCAGGCTAAACATCTTTACGATCTTCATCAAGAAAAGTTAAAAGACGGCCTTCTTGAAAAACCAGAAGCTATTGCCTCAGAAGCGAATTATAAAAAACGACAAGATGAATTGACATTAGTTCAAAATAAACTGGCAGAAAAAAATAATGCGTTAAAATTACTCTTAAACATCACAAATAATGATCTGGTTATTAAACCTAGCGAAAATTTTAAAATTATTGAAAAAAAAGAAATACTTACAAAATCCTTAAAAAAAGCATTTATTAATCGTCGAGATTATAAAAAAACAAAAAACACCATAAAGGCTAAAAAAATTACGTTACGTCTGAAAAAAAACAATACATGGCCGGAAATTAACCTAACGGCGACTCTAGAAAGAAATGGTTTAGGTGATCACTTCAAACAAGCTGTTACGCAGATTACAGAAGAAGATAATCCGAATTTAATGGCGGGGCTTAAAATAACATTTCCTTTAGAAAACAAAAAAGCTAAAGCTGAACTTAAAGCCGCGGAATTATCCAAAGCTAAAGAAATCCTTGCTATAAAATTATTAGAACGACAGATTACTATTCAAATTATGGATCAAGTGCGTAATTGTAATACATATTTATCATTAGCGAAAAGTAGTCAAGAAATTGCTGATTTACAAACACAAAAATTAGAAGAAGAGGAAAAACGGTTTAATCAAGGCCGTTCTGATACCGATACCCTTATCCGTTTCCAAGAAGACCTTGCCCGTGCACGCAGCGATGCGGCCTCTTCAAAACATCGTTACCACACAGCCCTTGTTGATTTAAAACAAAAAAGTGGTGTATTGTTAAAAAGAGACAAAGGGTTATGAGTTTAGCTAAATTTTCTATTAAAAATTCTCTTTTAGTTAATCTTATTTCCGTATTTATTATTATTGTTGGTATTTATTCCATGTATCAAATGCGGAGGGTTGCTTTTCCTCCGATTGACTATGATATCGTCAGCATCACAGCTACTTACCCCGGAGCCCCCACAGAAGATGTAGAAAAATTTGTCACAATACCCCTTGAAAAAGAAATTAAATCCATCAGCGGTATTGAAAAATTCCACTCCACATCAGATGAAGGGTTATCCTCAATTGGAATTTATATTGACCCCAGCGCACTTGATAAAGATAAAGTTATTGATGATATTCAGCGTGCAGTTGATCGTGTACGTACTCTTCCAGAGGAGGTTGATGATCCACTTGTTTTTGAGTTAGCAACACGTGAATTCCCTGTTCTTGAGATATCTCTTAGCGGTAATATATCAGAAAAAGTACGCCGTAAATATGCTGAATCATTAGAAGATCAACTTTTGGATATTGAAGGTGTTTCTCAAATACGTAAATATGGTTGGAGAGATCCCGAATTTTGGATTGAAGTTGATCCAGAAAAATTGGAAAAAAATCATGTTTCAATACAAGAAATCATGAATGCGTTACAGACACAGAATATCACTATTCCCGGAGGCCAGCTGACCACTGCACGTGATGAATTTAACGTGCGGACAACCGGAGAATTTAAAACGGCTAAGGAAATTAGTAATGTCATTATTCGTGCTAATGACTCTGGAAACTGGCTTAAAGTTAAAGATATTGCTTCTGTTAAATTGACCTTTGAAGACAAAATCACCATCGCTAAAATTAATGGGCAGTATGCCACATCCATGGTCGTTGTTAAAAACGAACAAGCGGATGCTATTAAAGTTGTTGATCGTGTTAAAAAAGTTTTAGATGATTTTAAGAAAAAAATTCCTGATGAAATTGAAACGACTGTAACCAATGATTTCTCTTATTATGTAAAGCGTCGTCTTGGAGTTTTACAGCGTAACGGAATTATTGGATTTTTTTTAGTTCTTATTATTCTATTTTTATTTCTTGATCCAATCCCAGCGCTAATGACAGCCTGTGGCATTCCTATCGCTCTTTTTCTTTCATTTATGGTTATGTCTTTACTAGGAATTACTATTAATCTGGTGTCTATGTTAGGCCTTATTTTAGTTTTAGGAATGTTGGTTGATGACGGGATTATTGTGGCTGAGAATGTTTATCGACACATTGAAAATGGAGTAGATCCTAAGCAGGCTGCTATTATTGGAACAAATGAAGTTGTAGCCCCCGTGACTATCACAATTCTCACAACCTTTGCAGCCTTTGGGCCATTACTTTTTATGAGTGATATTATTGGGAAATTTATTCGTGAAATTCCTATGGTCGTTCTCATTACATTATCTGCATCACTGTTTGAAGCTTTTGTTATTCTTCCGGTACATTTAGCTGATACCGTTAATTTTTTTAAACGAGGAAAAATGAAGCAACATAAAGAAAAAATTTGGTTTACTGCTTTAAAAAATACTTATACCAAAACATTAAAAATTTGTCTTAGTAGACGTTATTTTGTTTTTTTAGGTATGATTCTT
>UOGJ01000039.1_pt1 | contig 62072 bp, 57 predicted proteins | sample 1989031 | NCBI WGS metagenome assembly UOGJ01 (sample SAMEA4712195, study PRJEB27164) | hydrothermal vent metagenome | biome: marine basaltic hydrothermal vent biome; feature: marine hydrothermal vent; material: mineral | place: Pacific Ocean | collected 2011-06-14/2011-07-23 | depth 1719 m | reverse complement strand
CTTCGGCGGTTGGCGAAAGGCGCTTGAAGCATTTGTCCTTTGGGCAAATGAAGGCGAGATACAGCCTAAAGTTACAAAAAAGACAAATGCTAAAGGGCGTCATCGGACACCACGCAACATTAACTATCGCCTTCAATTCCTTGTCATGCGCCGTGATAATTTTAAATGCCGTATAACTGGAAAATCTCCAGCCACTGATCCAAGCATCATTCTTGAAGTCGACCATATCATTTCCTGGGATAAAGGCGGTGAAACAGTAATCGAAAACCTACAAACACTCGCTAAAAAAATAAATATTGGCAAAAGTAATTTGGACATGTATGAAAACGGCTAACAAGGCGCTCGTTCGGACGCAAACTACGCTGCGCTTCGTTTGCGCCGCACAGCTTGGTCGTAAATGGAATTAATGCTATAGTGACCTGGAATTTTAAGCATATCAATAATCCATTTACAAGGAAAATGATTAGAAATATAATCGAAAATAAGGGAATTGTTTGTCCTGAATTATGTTCACCTGATGGATTAATAGGAGATCAGTTATGAACGATCCAATAGTAGAAGAAGTACGTGGTTTTCGTGATGATCATGCCAAGAAATTTAATTATAATCTTGATGCTATTTGTGAAGATTTCGTAACGCATCAATTAAATTGTGGTCATGAAATGATTCGATTAAAACCAAAAAAAATAGCTAACAAATTAATTCAGGTGACGCCAAAAAGCGGCGCACCAAAAAAATAAGGAGCACCTATTTTAGAGAACAGAAAAAAACAGATAAAAATCTATTTTGATGGCAAAAGAATGCATCACAGAGGTGTTAAATTCTAAGCACAATAGAAAAGATTTTGTCTGTGGCGAGCCTTTTTTTGATAATTAGGGTCTGCTGAAAAAAGATTTTTTCAGAAATCCTTGATTTAATTGATCTATGGAGCTTTTTTTATTTTGTCACACTTTGAGTTACAATTCACCCAGCGCCAAAAATATTAGAGTTGATTCTATTACTGAATTTATTTCTATGTTACCATGCCTTTTATGAAACAAAAATCTTTCAAAAACATATTTCTCTCTTCAATTTATCAAAACGCAGGTAAGACGACGATGTCGCTTGGACTGTATCAGGCTTTTAAAGAACGTAAAATTAAAACGACGTTTATGAAGCCTGTTGGTCAACAGGTGGTGAGTGTTGGGGATCAGCATATTGATAAGGATTCGTATCTTATGGGAAAGGTTTTTCACACGGCCAAGCAGTTTCGTGAAATGAGTCCGGTGACGATTGGTCGGGGGTATACGGAAAAGTATATTGCTAATCCGCATAAAGATAAAATTCAGAAGGCTATTCAAAAATCTTTTGAGAATTTAGCGCGCCGTAAAGATGCGATTATTGTTGAGGGAACGGGACATGCTGGCGTCGGAGCTGTTATTGATTTTTCCAACGCGGATGTGGCGGCCCTTTTGGGGTCAAAGGTTATTATGATTAGTGGAGGCGGCATTGGAAAAAGTATAGATGAGATTATTTTAAATAAAGCCTTATTTGATTTGCGGGGTGTGGACATGATTGGGGTGATTATCAATAAGGTCCTTCCGAAAAAATATGAAAAGATCAAAAGTGTTTTAAAAAAAGGGTTGAAAAATAAAGGCATAAAGCTTCTTGGTGTTATTCCTTATGATCCATTATTGACGGCGCCAACGGTGGAACAAGTGTGTGACTGTTTGCAACTGGAGCTTGTTTGCGGTAGGGGAGGGGTTCAGCAGCGGGTGAATAATACTATTGTTGCGGCCATGGAGCCGCATAATATGATTCATTATATTAAAGATGGGACTTTGGTTATTACTTCGGGAGACCGTGTAGATAATATTTTGGTAGCCGTGAGTTCTCATTTAGTGAGTAATGATGGTAAAAGTTTTCGTATTTCTGGATTAATTTTAACAGGGGGCCTGGTTCCGAATCCTAAAATTACGGAACTGTTAAAGAAAAGCAAAATGCCGGTTATGATTACAGAGGAAGATACATATACCGTCGCTGCACGTCTGGAAAACTTGATTTGTAAAATACAAAAAACGGATAAAGATAAAATTCAGGAAGCGGCATGTTTGGTAAAAAAATATGTGAATATCGATGCGATATTAAAAAGTTTCGAATGATCTTGAAATTTTGTTTGCAATTTGCATAATGTGGTGATAATATTCGCACTTCTTTGAAAGGGCAACGGAGTCCTTTAGTAAATTTTTAGTTTCAAAATGTCATTATTTCAAATTAAAAAAGGTAAAGATATAAAGTTAAAAGGTGCTGCTGAGAAGAAGATTGTTGATATTTCTCTTCCTAAGCAAGCGGCTATTCAACCATCGGACTTTCGAGGAATGAAACCTCGTCTGGCTGTTAAGGTAGATTCTGTTGTGAAAGTTGGTAGCACTATTTTAACGGATAAGGTTGTTGAAGGCTTAAAGGTTGTGTCTCCGATAAGTGGTAAAGTGGTGGCTATTAATCGTGGAGCCAAGCGAGCACTTCTTTCTATTGTTATTGAAACAGATGCTAAGCAAGAAGCGGAATCCTTTCAAAAGCTTACCAGAAACGAAATTAAAAATATTTCTAAAAAGAGCGCAGAAAAATTTCTTATGGACGGCGGGCTTTGGCCAGTTATTCGTCAGCGTCCATTTTCTAAAATTGCCAATCCATCGGACAAACCTAAATCTATATTTATTCATGCCATGAATTCTGAGCCATTGGCTTCAGATGTGGATTTTATTCTTGAAGGAAAAGAAGATGAATTTCAGGTTGGAATTGATATTATTAAGTCTTTAACAGATGGAACGGTTTATATTTGTACGGATCATGGGGCAAAGTCTAAGGCTTTGACACAGGTGAATAATGCAGAGATTCATCAATTTGCAGGAGTGCATCCAGCAGGAAATGTAAGTACACATATCCATCGTGTTGATCCGATTAATAAAGGGGAACATATTTGGTATATTGAAGCGCAGGATGTTTTAAGAATCGCCGCACTTTTTCTTTCTGGAGAATATTCAGCAGAACGGGTTGTGGCTGTGACGGGTGAAGGAGTGAAAAATCGTATTTATGCTAAAACGATTGTTGGTGTGCCTGTTTCTGTTTTATTACAGGGAAGTAATTTAGAAGGAATGCGCTGTATTTCTGGAAGTATTTTAGCAGGATCGGTTATTGGTAAGGATGGATTTGTGCGTTTTTATGATAGTCAAATTACAGTTATTCCAGAAGGCGGCGAGCGAAAATTATTAGGATGGATGGATCCAGGCGTGAATAAATATACATTTTCTCACGCGTTTCTTTCTGCCTTTTTACCAGAAAAAGAAGTTTCTTTAGATGCGGATGAAAATGGAAGTCACCGTGCGATTGTCATGAATCATGTCTATGATCAGTATGTGGCCATTGATATTATGGTGTATTTTCTTTTGAAGGCGGTTATTTCAGAGAATATAGAAGAAGCGGAAGCTTTAGGAATTTTGGAATGTGATGAAGAAGATTTTGCGTTGTGTACCGTTGCTTGCCCATCAAAAATAGATGTAGGCAAAATTATTAGAGAAGGTTTAGAATTAATCGAAAAAGAAGGATAGGATGAAATTTTTAGCTGAACAATCTAAAAAATTAGAAAAACTTTTTGAAAAAGGAAAGCCGCTTGAAAAGTTGTATCCTTTTTATGAAGCCCTAGATACGTTTTTATTAACACCAGGAAAAACAACGAAAAAAGCACCGCATGTGCGGGATTCAATTGATCTTAAGCGGACCATGATTTCAGTAGTTATCGCGCTTGTTCCTGCGTTAATTATGGGAATATATAATGTTGGGCATCAAATTGCTTTAGCTAAAGAGATAGTCCCGACATTAGCTGATTGTTTTATTCAAGGGGCTTGGCGAGTTGTTCCTATTATTATGGTAGCGTATATGGCCGGAGGTTTTTGGGAAGCTTTATTTGCGGTTACACGGAAACATGAAATTAATGAAGGGTTTTTGGTTACAGGGATTTTATTTGCTTTAATATTACCACCGACGATTCCTTTATGGCAGGTCGCTGTAGGGATTTCTTTTGGGGTGGTTATAGGAAAAGAAATTTTTGGTGGAACAGGAATGAATATTTTAAATCCGGCTTTAACAGGGCGAGCCTTTTTGTTCTTTGCTTATCCAGCCCAAATTTCCGGAGATGCTGTGTGGGTTGCTGTGGATGGGTTTACAAAGGCCACACCACTAGGAGTTTTAGCGGCAGCACCTAAAGGAACAACAGCGGTTACAGCATTGTCTGAAGCAGGATATACCTTCAATGATATATTTATGGGATTTATTCCAGGATCAATTGGAGAAACATCCGCATTAGCATGTTTATTGGGATTAGCCTTTTTATTGATTACACGCATTGCAAGTTGGCGTATTGTTGCTGGATGTGCAGTCGGAGTAGCCGTTATGAGCATGGTGTGTGCCGGATTGAGCGGCGAAGATAGTTTGGCCTTTTTCTCACTTCCTTTTTATTGGCATATGGCTTTAGGTGGTTTTGCCTTTGGGGCCATCTTTATGGCCACAGACCCTGTATCATCAAGTGCAACAGATACGGGCCGATGGATTTATGGGATTTTAATTGGGGTTTTAATTGTTTTAATTCGTGTTGTGAATCCAGCTTATCCCGAAGGCGTTATGTTGGCGATATTATTTATGAACGTGTTTGCCCCATTGATCGATCATTTTGTTGTACAAAAAAATATTAACAGGAGATTAGCACGTGCAAAAAAATAGTACTGCGTATACATTTATGTTTGCCTTAGCTATTTGTGTTATTTGTAGCTTTACGCTTTCTCTTGTGTCTGAAGGGTTAAGGCCAAAAAAAGAATTAAATATGGTTTTGGATGTTAAGAAGAATATTCTTAAAGCTGTGAGTCTCCAAACACCGTTAGATGCCAAAGCAACACCGGATCAAGTGTTGTCCGCATATGAAGAAAAAATTGAAGAACTTGTTATTGATAAAAATGGAAACGTTGTTGAAGGAAAAAAACCAAATGATTTAAAAGGTGAAGTAGACTTATATGCTCTTTATGTTTATAAGGAAAACGGACAGCCATTAGCGTATTGTTTTCCTGTAGAAGGCAAAGGATTATGGTCAACGCTTTATGGTTATTTTGCATTGGAAGCTGATGCGATCACAGTTCGTGGAATGACATTTTATAAACATGGAGAAACGCCGGGTTTAGGTGCTGAAATCGACAAGGACTGGTTTCAAGATAATTATAAGGGTAAGAAAATTTGGGATGTTAAAAATAATCAGTTAAGACCCGTTGCAGTTATTAAAGGAAAAGTAGCGACCGCTGTTTCCGCAGAGCAGGCCCCATATTATGTCGATGGCATTAGTGGTGCAACCATGACAGCTAAAGGGGTCACAGCTTTAGTTGATCGTTGGGTGAATATTTATGAACCATTTTTTGCAAAAATCAGGAAATTATAATGGGCGAAATTTTTACAAAAAAAGATCAAAAAATTATTAAAGATGCATTGTGGGATAATAATCCTGTGACTTTTCAGGTTTTAGGGATTTGTTCAGCCTTAGCAGTAACCGTTCAATTGCAAACAGCATTAGTTATGAGTTTGGCATTGACTTTTGTTATCGCTTTTTCAAACACTATTATTTCTTCCATAAGAAACATGATACCTTCAAATATTCGGATTATTGTTCAGCTTTCGGTTGTCTCTACTTTAGTTATTTTAGCTGACCAATTTTTAAAAGCCTTTATGTATGATGTCAGTAAACAGCTCAGTGTATTTGTTGGATTAATTATCACCAATTGTATTGTTATGGGACGCGCCGAAGCCTTTGCCATGGCAAACCCTCCATTAAAATCTTTTTGGGATGGATTAGGTAATGGTTTGGGATATAGTGCGATTTTGATTTTGGTGGCTGTTGCAAGGGAAATTTTAGGAAGTGGAACATTATTAGGATTTCAAGTTGTGCCGCAAGCACTCTATGATGCAGGATATGTGAACTGTGGTTTGATGGTATTAGCACCAGGAGCATTCTTTTTATTAGGATTGCTTATTTGGGTTCAGCGGGCGATTAGTGGTTACGTGGAAAAATAAGGTAAAATATCATGGAACATTATTTAAGTTTAGCCGTTAAAAGTATTTTTATTGAAAACATTCTTCTTGCGTATTTCTTAGGAATGTGTTCTTTTTTAGCTTGTTCTAAAAAAGTTGATACAGCCATTGGTTTAGGTTGTGCGGTTATATTTGTTTTAACAATTACAACACCAACAAATTGGGCAATTAACCATTTCCTTTTACATGAAGGGGCGTTGGCTTGGGCAGGCTTACCGGATGTAGACTTAAGCTTTTTAAGTTTTATTGCTTTTATTGCAGTTATTGCGGCGATGGTTCAGATTGTAGAAATGGTTTTAGATCGCTTTAGTCCAAAGCTGTATACCGCTTTGGGTATTTTCCTGCCATTGATTGCGGTTAATTGTGCCATTTTAGGAGCATCTCTTTTTATGGCAGAACGGTCGTATACATTTGGAGAGTCCATTGTTTTTGGAACAAGTTCAGGCATTGGATGGGCATTAGCGATTGTAGCTATGGCCGCTATTCGTAAAAAATTAGAATATTCAAATGTTCCTCCTTCATTACGAGGGTTAGGAATTACCATGATCATCACAGGTCTGATGGCCATGGGATTTATGTGTTTTGCTGGGATAAGTCTATAATAGGGTGTTTATGTCTTTAATTTCATTTGTTTTACTTAGTACAATCGTTTTTTCAGGAATTATCATTGTATTGATTACTATTCTTTCCTTTATTGAGTCGAAAGTTGCGACTAAAGGAGATTGTAAAATTACGATTAATGATGCCAAAGATCCTCTTACGGTTCCTGCTGGACGTACACTTTTAACAACACTTTCCGAACAAAAAATATTTTTACCTTCTGCTTGCGGTGGTGGGGGAACCTGTGCGATGTGTAAGTGTCAGGTCTTAGAAGGCGGAGGAGATATTCTTCCAACAGAAACAGGCCTTATTCCTCGTGGAGAGCAAAAGGAAAATTATCGTTTAGCTTGCCAAGTTAAAATTCGTCAGGATATGAAAATTCATATTCCGGAAGAAATATTTAATATTCAAAAATTTGAATGTACGGTGCGCTCTAATCATAATGTAGCGACATTTATTAAAGAGCTTGTTTTAGAATTACCGAATGGTAAAAAGTTGGACTTTCAAGCAGGGGGATATATTCAAATTGATATTCCTCCGTATAAAATAGATTTTAAAGATTTTGATATTGAAAAAGAGTATCATGAAGATTGGGACAAATTTAAAATATGGGATTTAAAAGCTCACAATGAGGAAGGGATTTATAGAGCGTATTCCATGGCTTGTCATCCAGCCGAAGAAGGTATTGTTATGCTTAATGTGCGTATAGCGACACCACCGCCTAAAGAATGGACTCTTCCTCCAGGAATTTCTTCTTCTTATATTTTTAATTTAAAGCCGGGAGATAAGGTCACGATTAGTGGGCCTTATGGTGAGTTTTTTATTCGGGATACAAAGCGTGAAATGGTTTATATTGGTGGTGGAGCAGGAATGGCACCGATGCGTAGTCATATTTTCCATTTATTCCAAACATTAAAAACACGTGATCGTAAAGTAAGTTTTTGGTATGGTGCACGTTCTAAACGTGAAATGTTTTACGATGATGATTTTAAAAATATAGAAAAAGAATTTGATAATTTTTCATATAATGTCGCTCTTTCGGATGCAATGAAAGAAGATAATTGGACAGGAATGGAAGGGTTTATTCATAATGCTCTTTATGAAAACTATTTAAAAAATCACGAAGAGCCAGAAGAAATTGAATTCTATCTTTGCGGCCCCCCCATGATGATTTCTGCTGTACAAGGAATGCTTGATAATCTAGGCGTCCCTCCTGAAATGATTTCCTACGACGCTTTTTAGGCTGCCTTTATAAATTATGAATCATTTTATTTCCTTTCTATTTTTTGGAACATGTCTTATATTAATGGCTTTAGGTTTGATTTTTGCAAAGAAGGTGTTGCAAAAAGGATGTTCCGTTGATCCTGATGATTGCCGTTGTAAAAGAGAAGGAAGAGAGCCTTCGAAAGATTGTCCGAATAAATAAATTTTATGCCAACAACCAAAACAAAAAAATTAAATATTAGTTCCGCTAAAGAGCTTGAGATTTTACGAAAGATCGTTGAAATCACCAATTCAAGTTTAGATTTACAACCAATTCTAAAAGAAATTGTTCATATCGTAAATGATATGACCAAAGCAGATTCGGTTTTTATTTATTTGTTTGATGAAAAACGAAAACACCTTGTGCTGATGGCATCCAAAATACCCCACAAAAAAGAATTAGGCAGTGTTAATTTGAAAGCAGGCGAAGGGATTACGGGGTGGGTGGCTAAAGAAAATCAACCGGTAGCCATTACAAAAAATGCGTATAAAGATTCACGGTTTATTCATTTTGATGTATTACCGGAAGATAAGTATGAGGCATTTCTTTCTATTCCTATTGTCCGAGGGGATAAAGCCATTGGTGTTGTGAATGTTCAGCATAAAAAAACACATGAATATTCTAAAGGGACAATGAATTTAATTTCACTGATTGCCAAACAAATTAGCGGTGCCATCGTCAATGCAAGATTATATGAAGAGACAAAGCAGAAAGCTCTTCAATTTGATAGTTTGGTTAAAGTGAGTGAGTCGATTACTTCAGAAAAATATTTGGATGAAATTTTAGATTTGATCGCTGTTGTGACGGCGGAGATGCTGCATTCCAAAATTTGTTCTATTAGGCTTTTAGATAAGAAGGGTAAGGAGCTAATCATTAAGGGAACACAAAGTTTGAGTCAAGAATATAAAAATAAGCCGAATTTAAAAGTGGCGGGAAGTTTGATGGGTGAAGTTATTAAGAGAAGAGAACCGTTAGCTGTTTATGATGTACAAAAAGAAAAGAAATATAATTTTCGGGAGTTAGCCATTCAAGAAAATTTGACATCTATGTTGGCTGTGCCGATGATTATTAAAGATAAGGCTATTGGGATTATTAATGTTTATACCAAAGAGCCGCATGAATTTTCTAATGAAGAAATTAATGTTTTACAAATGGTTGCGAATCAGTCTGCTGTAGCTATTGAACATACGCAATGGATGGAGGCGGCTCTAAAAGCAAAAGAAGCTTTGGAAACGCGTAAACTCGTTGAGCGTGCAAAAGGTGTTTTGATGCGTATGAATAGTTTAAGTGAAGAGTCCGCCCATCGTTTAATCCATAAAAAAAGTATGGATTCCTGCCGAAGCATGAAAGAAATTGCCGAGTCCATTTTGTTGATGGATGAGTTTCAGCAAACAGGCAAATAGTTTTTTTGTCATTTTCCACACATTTCACCAAAACGACACACAAATTTCACATACAAATATTATCTTTGTTATATAATAAGGAGCTAATAAAGGAGCATTAAATTATGACATCACATAGTATTCTTATTGTCGAAGATGATAAACATATTGCACAACTTGTTAAATATAATTTAGAAAAAGCAGGTTTTTTCTGTGAAGTGGCGATGACTGGTGAAGAAGCCTTGGATGTTTTAGGCTGTGAGTCTATCGATTTAGTTATTCTTGAAACAAAACATTTGAGGGGTACTCTCAATTAATAGGAGCCTATCGCGTGGCCACGATGGGATAGGCTTTCTTTATGTGTACGAGAGGATACTCAAATATGAAAATTTAGTGGAGCAATAAAAAAAGTCAAGCTCTCCTCCCTCAAAATAGCATCGTATAATCCCCGGAAAATTAAAGGCAAGCGGCTTAAAGAATTAAATTCGAAAGTTTTGATGCTAAAATTTTTTTAAAGATCAGGTCTTGATTTCTGTATCAAATGATGTTATTATTATCTCAAATGAGACAGATGTAAGGAAGGATAATAATGACAACACCTATTACATTAGAAAAAATTTTAAATTTAAAAAAAGAAATGACCTCTAATTCCGATTTGATGAAATTAACTTTAAAAGGATTAAGAAAAACGAGTGTCTCCAGAGTTTCAAAAATGTTAGGGACATCTGAAATAGAAACGATTAGGTTGTTACCAATATCAAGGGCTACGGTTGCACGATTAGATAATAAGGGAACCTTTGATTTGACGACATCAGAACATCTTGTTTTTTTAAGTAAAGTCATCTCTCTCGGAGTTAGTGTTTTAGAAAACGAAGATAATTTTAAAATTTGGTTGAGGACCCCGTGTTTAGCCTTAGGAAATGAAAAACCATTAATATTTTTAAACTCAATTTTTGGCTGCCAATCTGTAATCAATATTTTAGGAAGAGCGGCTAGTGGAGTTTATTCTTAAATCGTGTTAAAGACTTACAGAATAATAAAAAAAGAATTTTTAAAAGCCCCTCATGGAGAAGGGGCTTTTAAATTTGGGGGAAGATGGAATAATTCAGGGGAGGTGGTTGTTTATAGTTCTGAAACCAAAGCCTTGGCAACACTTGAAATATTAGTGAATATTCAAATTGCTAAAAATTTAAAATTTTATATGGTGAGCATTCATATCCCAAATAATATTTCAAAAGAAACAATTCATTTAAATTCCTTACCCAAAAAATGGCGAATATATCCATCAATAACCGTATCCATTGGTTCTCAATGGATAAAAAATACAGCCTCTTGTGTTCTAAAAGTTCCTTCATCCATTATCCCGGATGAGTTCAATTATCTAATCAACCCAAACCATAAAGATTACAAAAAAATAAAATTTTTGGAACCAGAAAAATTTTGTTTTGATGAGAGATTTTTATAAAACAGACCATTTTATAGTTCAATCCGATTGCGCCTAACCTCAACATTAAACATGGTTCCTTTTCCAAAATCAAATGTATCAACGATTTTTGCGGTATTGTTATTTGGTGTTGCCTTTTGCATCTGTTTAAGAAAACAAAATACGGCGAGACCTCTTTGTTTTTTTAGGGGTATGGAAGATGATGTGAAAAAGTGAAAATTCGGATTAAAACATAAGTTAATCTGTACTTTTATGTACAGATTAAAATAACTTATAATAAAGGTTAATCGAAAATTAACCAATGTTCGACTCCAGCGTCATCATAAGATCCTATACCTAGCATTTTTTCATAAAATAATTTTATGAGAAGGTAAGTTTTTAAATTTGTAAAGTTTTAAAATGTGATTTTTTAACGGTTTTGATTTGTTGGATGTCTGCAGAAATAAATATGTCGGGTTTTATTTTCATAGCACAGGCTATGTGTAGGGTATTCATTGCATTTAAAGTGTTATTTTCTAAGAGGGTGACAGAGTGGGCGATGACCGTAGGTGTTAATTCGCAGATAGAAAAATCGTTAAAATCATGAATTAAAGCTTTTTTAGCTTGTTGGTACTGCATTTTATTGATTTTTTTTCACGAAGAATGCGGTTTAAGGCAGATGTGGCTTCCGAGAGGCAAATTATGCTGACAGAGATCCTATTGGCTTGTTGAAAAATGGAATCAAGGGTTGGACTATTTTTTTCTTTAATGTATCGTTTGGCTAAAGCCGAGGAGTCAAAAAAGGCATGCATGCTTTAAGATTCCGACCGTTTTTTTAGAATAGCTTCACTTAGTGATACCCCTGAAATAGTGAGGTTAAGACCTGAAGTTTTCCATGAAGGCTGTTTTTTTCTAGGTGGAGAAATATGGGCAATAATTTTTCCATGACGGACAATTCTGAACGTCTCACCATTTTCCACTGCTTCCTAAAGCGTACATTGATGTACATAATATGTCAAGTTTTTAAAACCTCTTATATTTAATGAAATTGGTATTATTTAGCTAAACAGGGCGTGCATAAAAATTAAGAGAAGGAGTATTTTTCGGTGTTTTATTTTGAGTTTTTAATCTCAATACCTTCATGCTTTAACAACCAGTCTTTACGGTTTAAACCGCCAGCATATCCTGTTAAGGTTCCATTGCTACCAATAACGCGATGGCACGGCACAATAATACCAATAGGATTTTTACCATTGGCCGCTCCTACGGCACGAACGGCTTTGGGGTTATTTGCCATCTTAGCAATGTGGAGGTAAGAGACGACCTGACCAAATGGTATTTTTGTTAGACAGGCCCAAATAGATTTTTGGAATAACGTGCCTTGTTGATCCAGAGGTAAATCAAACTTTTTTCGTTTACTATCAAAATATTCTTGCAATTGTTGTTTACAAGAATGTGTTATCTTGCTGGGATTAATTATTTTATCTTCTGACTCAGAAAAAACAACTTTAGTAATTCCTTGCGAGGACGCTTGAATTTCTATAGTGCCTATAGGGGTGTTCATATAATCGATATACATTAAAGTTGACTCCATAATTGTAGTGTTAAATAACTTCGCCAGGGAGAAGCAAGGTTTGGGTTGAAAGGGTGTGCTGATTTCACTACGGCTTTTTTAACACCAAGATCGCCGCCAAGATAAATATCCGGATCGCTTAAACCACGTAATCTTGCATAATCGATAGTCCAGGGTCCTATTCCTTTTAACATCAACCATTCTTGATGGTCGTCAGGATTATTATGATTCATGTAGTGCTGTGCGAGATTACGTAATGTTTGCTTGCGTGATGTAGGTATTTTTAAAAATTCTAGTTCATTTTTAGCTATAGATTGTGGTGATGGGAACAAGTGGTTTGTTTTCGTTGGTTGACCTAATGTAGCAACCAAATTTGTAACTAAATTACGTGCGGCAACAACAGAAATTTGTTGCCCTAAAATAGCCCTTATTCCAGCTTCAAACATATTCCATGTGCCAGGTAAACGCAAACCTGTCTTAAGGACAAGATGTTGCTGTAAATCCTGCTCAACCATTTGGATATCAACGTCAAGATCTAAAATGCGTCGAATATTATTAACAATAGGTTTCAAATGCGTAACATTATCTAATTCAATTGCGACGTTGAAGTTATTTTTATGTGCAACATGTTGAGCTGTAAAACGTCCGGAATTCCCCAGCCATTCAAATGTTCGGCCATAACTTTTTTTATCACACCACTCTAAACCTGCAATAGCTCTTAGCATAAAAAAGCTATGCATATAATCCCAATCATAAGGGGGTCGATAATAGAGTTGGAGTTGTAAAACATTCGGCGTTATCTCTCTTGATTTTCGTACTTGCGAAGGTGTCAAATTAAGCTGTGATTGAAAACAATCATTGAATCGACGAATACTATTAAATCCACTGGCTAAAGCGACTTGGGTGATAGGGAGTTTTGTTTGGTGTAGCAATTGCTTAGCGAATAAACACTGCTGATAAAGCGCGTAAGCTTTGGGGGATATGCCAAGGTGTTTTTTGAATAGATGGCGTAAGTATCGATCACCAACACCAAGTCGTCCGGATAATATTTTCAACGAATTGTCTTGCAGCGCCCCTTCACTAATCAATCTCATTGCCCGCTCTAATGTAGTATTAACACCTTTCCATGCGGGTGAGCCAGGCGCACTATCGGGGTGGCAGCGTAAACAAGGTCTATAACCTGCATTTGCCGCTTCTATAGCCGAGGAGAAATATAGGATATTTTTTTCTCTGGGGGTCGTTGCTGGACAAATAGGGCGACAATAAATTCCAGTGGTTTTAACAGCTGTGAAAAATTTTCCATCAAAACGTGAATCTCGAGACAGTCTGGCTTTTTGACAAATTTTAAAATTGAGCATCAATATTTTTACTCCATTTGAATTGGAATAATTATAATCCACCAATATAAAAATGCTAGCCAGAATCGGAACTAAACCATGTCCGACACCCGAAGTTGGACATTGGTATTTTTTACTTGTTTGTTACGTAGTTGTCACATAAATGTCACACTGGCGCAGTACAATTAATTAAACAAATCAAAGGAGATTTATACATGAAAAAATTAATGGGAATTTTAATGCTTGGGTTGGGTCTTGTTTTTGCAAGTTCGTATGCTCACGCGAGGCAGGGAATACTTCAGATTAAGGGTTCTGACACCTTGATTAATTTGGTTCAACGATTAGCAGAAGTTTATATGGAAGAAAATCCGGGGAGTTATATTGCAGTTACCGGAGGGGGTTCAGGGACAGGGATTGCGGCGATTATGAATAAGAAGTGTGATACTGCTAATGCTTCGCGTTTAATGAAACCTAAGGAGGTAGCTCAAGCAACAGAGAGAGGAATTGATGTTGGGCGTGTTGTCATTGCGATGGATGGATTGAGTGTTATTACTAATCCAAATAATTTGATTGATCGTTTAAGTGTTGCTCAACTCGGATCAATCTTCCGTGGAGATATTACAAATTGGAGTGAAGTGGGCGGTCTAAACAGAGCCATTACATTATATGGAATGCTGTATACTCATTCTCATACACCACCGCTTTTTCAGGAATGATCCATACTTTATTAAATGTATTTATGGGAATATTGGTTGTGCCGTATTTCTCATACGCTTTTTCAAATATTTGATCCCAAAAAATTTTTCCTAATTCATCCTCCGGATACATTAAAGAGGCTGTTAATTGTTTAAGAATATAATCTTGAGCGAGCAGATCGCGGCCCATTTCGGTTTGGCCAAAGGAATTGGGGATGATGCGGTCTTTTTCATATGGAGATAAATTTACCCAAATGTCTTCTTCGGGGGTGGTTAGGGCGGCAAGAAAATATTTGATGAGGCGTTCGGATTCTTTATGTAGCGATGCTTTTTCTGTCGATAAGTCTGTGTCACCTGTATCCACAATAAAATCAAACCTTAATGGGTTGTCTGGAAAAATTATAATTCCTTTAATCATAGCCGGATTAAAGGTGGATGTCGGAGTAACCATCATTCCTGGTTGAGGAAGGTTTAATATGCTTTGTTGTGATTGTACCGGAGGCGTAATAAGGCTGAAGGCAAATGTAAAGGATACACAAGCAGACAGTAATCGATAGCGCAACGTGGAATGTTTATAATAAGTCATTATTTATAATAATAAAAAATTTTTTAATATTATTTTATAAGATAGTGAAAGTATATTTTATAAATATTAGGGTGACAAGGTACTGGTTTTTATTAAAAAAAATTACTTGACGTTATCATTTTTTTATTTTATGTTATATTTGTAACTTAAAACTTGTTTTTTATCCGTTAATTTTTAAGGAAGTTAATCATGTTAGAAGAAAAAAAGAGTATTATTCGATTATCCCGTTATAAAAGTGTTCTTCAGCGCTTTAAAAATATGGGGTTGGTGAAGGTTTTTTCTGATAATTTAGGTGACGCGATCGGGGTTGTGGCTTCTCAGGTAAGAAAAGATTTTGCGAGTTTTTGTATTTCAGGAAGCAAAAAAGGAGGGTATCAAATTGATGATCTGCTTACAAAGATAAATCAAATTTTAGGAAAAGATCAGGTACAGGAAATTATTTTGGTAGGAGTAGGGCATATAGGGAAGGCACTTATCGAATATAAAAGGTTTGAGTTGGAGAAAATGAAAATTGTGGCGGCTTTTGATATTGATCCTGAAAAGGTGGATTCTAAAGCAGAAATACCAGCTTTCCCTTTAGAAAAGCTGGAAGAGTTTGTTAAAAAAAATAATATTAAAATCGGTATTTTGGCTATTCCTGAAATAGCTGTTCATGAAGTGGCAGAAATGATGTTTTTAGCAAGTATTAAAGGTATTTTAAATTTTGCGCCAGTGCGTATTACATATCCGGAAGGTTGTTTTGTTCGCAATGTTAATCTTGTGCTTGAGTTGGAACATATTATTTATCATGTAAATTCTTTAAAAAATTAAGAATAATGTATTTTTTTATATTTATATGTTATTTTTTTCACAAAAACTGTTTAAAAAGTAAAATTATATGTTATACTAAAATCAATTAATAGCCCAACAAGGAGGCAAGCATGACAACTATTGATGAATTAATTGAACGAGCTAAAAAAGCGCAGGCGGTGCTTGAGAAATTTAGTCAAGAACAGGTGGATGCTATTATTAAGGAATTAGCACGCGTTGTTCATGATAATGCTCAAGAACTAGCGGAATTAGCTGTTCAGGAAACACAGATGGGTAATGTGGAGGATAAGACGCTTAAGAATTTGAATAAATCTGAGTTGATTTGTGCGGATTTAGAAAATGAAAAAACAGTTGGCGTTATTAAAAGAGATAAGGAAAGAGGGATTATTGAAATCGCTGAACCGGTCGGGGTTGTGGCCGCTATTATTCCTTGCACTAATCCGACGGTGACGCCTATGAGTAACGCCATGTTTGCCATTAAAACACGGAATCCTGTGATTATTGCGCCTCATCCACGGGCGAAAAATATTACAACCAAAACAGTTGAATTGATGGTGGCAGTAGCTCAAAAAGTAGGGTTGCCGGAGTTTGCGATTCAGGTTATTGAAAATCCATCTAAAGAAGGCACACAGGAGCTTATGCATAAAGTGAGTGTCATATTAGCGACGGGAGGACCGGGAATGGTGAAGGCTGCCTATAGTAGCGGAAGCCCTTCTTTTGGTGTTGGCGCGGGAAATGTGCCGGCGGTTATTCACAGTAGCGCGGATATTCCACAGGCGGTTAGTGACATTATTAAGAGTAAGATATTTGATAATGGATTGATTTGTTCTAGTGAGCAGGCAGTCATTGTTCCTTTGGATATTTCCGATAAGGTGTGGGATGAGTTTAAACGTCAGGGAGGATATATCGTTTCTATTCCAGAGAAAAAACGTTTGCGTTATGCCATGTTTACAGATGATGAACACGTTGTTCCTAACGTCATTGGGCAATCTGTAGATGTGATCGCCACGGTCGCTGGCATTGAACTTCCTCCTGAAGCGGGAATTAAACTTTTTGTTGTTCCATCTGAAGGCGTAGGGGATGGGTGTCCCTTTTCTAGTGAAAAAATGAGTCCGGTTCTTGCTCTATTTATTACTAAAGATTTTAATGAATCTTTAAAAGTGGCCAAAAAGGTATTGGCTTATCGTGGGATGGGGCATACAGCCAGTATTCATTGTGAGGATGAAGATGTTGCCCTTCAGTATGCCATGGAAATGAAGACAAGTCGTATTATTGTGAATCAGCCTTCTGCATTAAGCAGTGGAGGAAGCCGGCAAAATAGTCTTACCCCAAGTACAACTTTAGGCTGCGGGACATGGGGAGGGAATATTACTTCTGATAATATTTCAGCAAAGCATCTTTTAAATATCAAGCGGTTGGCTTTTAAATTGGATAAACAAAAAGATACGTCTAAGGTTTTTGAAACGGTTTAAGGAGATAAGAATGTATCCAATAGAAAGGACTTTATTATGAGTGTAAAAACAGCTCAGGAGTATAGAGAAAGTTTGGCAAAACGAAAACCATTGAAAGTCTATTGGAATGGGGGGAAATTGGAAGATCCTATCCAACACCCTATCGTTAAGTCGTCTGTTAACTCGGTTGCGCTTACGTATGAATTAGCTCATGACCCGCAACATCAGCATCTCTTACGGGAAAAATCATCCTTAACAGGAGATACGATTAACCGTTTTTGTCATCTGCATCAGAGCACAGATGATCTTTTAAAAAAGATTCAGATGCAAAGGCTTTTAGGACAAAAGTGCGGAACATGTTTTCAGCGTTGTGTCGGGATGGATGCGATGAACGCGGTTTTTTCTATTACATTTCTTATTGATAAAAAACATAATACAGATTACCACCAACGTTTTAAAAAATATGTTCAAAAAGCTCAGGATGAAGATTTGGTTATTGATGGATGTATGACAGACCCTAAAGGGGATCGCAGTAAACGGCCTTCTGAACAGAAAGATCCGGATTTATATGTCCATGTTGTTGAACGTAGAGAAGATGGGGTTGTTATTCGAGGAGCAAAGGCGCATCAAACAGGGGCGATTAATTCTCATTATCATTTAATAATGCCGACGACCGCCATGCGGGAAGGGGATGAGGAGTATGCGGTGTGTTGTTCTGTTGCCGCGGATCATCCAGGGATTACGTATATTTATGGAAGACAATCCTGTGACTTGCGGAAATTAGATGAAAGTAAGGCAGGGGATATCGATAGTGGAAATCCTTGTTTTGGAGGGCAGGAGTGTTTAGTGGTTTTTGATAATGTTTTTGTACCTAACGAAGATATTTTTATGGACGGGGAGATTGAATTTACGGGTTCCTTGGTGGAAAGTTTTGCTGGTTATCATCGTCAGAGTTATTGTTGTAAAACAGGTGTGGGGGATGTGATGATTGGAGCGGCGGCATGTATGGCGCAATATAATGGAACAACCAAAGCTTCTCATATTAAAGATAAAATTGTGGAAATGAATTTAATGAATGAAACGATTTATTCATGCGGGGTCGCGGCGGCTGTTTTAGGAAAGAAGACAGAAGCTGGAAATTATTTGATTGATTTGCTATCGGCTAATATTTGTAAACAGCATGTGACACGCTATCCGTATGAAATTGCACGATTGTTGCAGGATATTGCAGGAGGGCTGATGGTCACCCTTCCTTCGGCTAAAGATTTTGATAATGCTGAAACAAAATCTCTTTTGGAGAAATATTTAGTTGGAGCGGAAGGCGTTGATATATTTGATCGCGTTAAGATGCTTCGATTAATTGAAAATTTAACCTTAGGCCGTGCCGCTGTGGGATATTTAACGGAATCTCTACATGGTGCGGGATCACCACAAGCACAACGTATCATGATTAGCCGGCTGGTTAATTTAAAAGAAAAAATGGATATGGCTAAAAATTTGGTGCAGTGAAAATAATAATGTTAAAGAAGGGAGCTCATAATGGAAATTTCTGATAATAAATTAAAACAACGTGCTCTTGATTTAGCCGAGGATGCTCGGCAGAAAGATTGGGATCATCCTAGTTTTGTGGCAGAGCTTTTTAAAGGACGTTTTCAATGGGATTTGATTGATCCTTATCCTGTACAGAGTTCTGAAGATAAGGCTATTGGTGACGTTTTTTTAAAGAAGCTTGAAAAGTGTTTAAAAGAACATGTTGATCCCGAGAAAGTAGATCGTGAACAAAAGGTTCCAGAATCTGCTATCAAAGCGTTGGCAGAGATAGGTTGTTTCGGTATGAAGATTGATAAGGAATATGGCGGTTTGGGATTTTCTGTTATTAATTATAACCGTGCCATTGCCTGCGTCGGGAAACACTGCGGATCAACAGCAGTGTGGTTATCTGCACATCAAAGTATAGGCGTTCCTCAGCCTTTAAAAATGTTTGGAACAGAAGAGCAAAGGAAAACCTATCTTCCTCGTGTCGCCAAAGGAGCCATTACGGCCTTTGCTTTAACAGAACCTGATGTTGGTTCTGATCCGGCGAATATGAAAACAAAGGCTGTGTTAACAGAGGATGGGAATCATTATATTATTAATGGAGAGAAGATGTGGATTACGAATGGGCCGGATGCAGAACTTATGATTGTTATGGCGCAAACACCACCAAAAATTGTTAATGGAAAAGAGCGCAAACAAATTACGGCGTTTTTGATTGAAACAAATATGCAGGGATTTGAAGTTACGCACACATGTCAGTTTATGGGGATTCGAGGGATTTCCAATGGTGTGTTGCGATTTAAAGATCTTAAAGTTCCGAAAGAAAATATTATTGGAGAAGTAGGGAGGGGGTTAAAAATTGCCTTAGTAACATTGAACACGGGGCGTTTAACCATTCCTGCGGCCGTGACAGGGGCGTGTAAAGTAAGTTTAGGATATGCACGGGAATGGTCCACTCAGCGTATTCAATGGGGGCTTCCTATTGGGAAGCATCAGGCTGTCACACAAAAGCTGGCTAATAATGCTGCTGATATTTTTGCTATGGAGAGTGTGACATGGCTGGCATCAGCTATGGCAGAGAATGGAAAATTTGATTTTCGTTTAGAGGCGGCGATGGCTAAATATTTCTGTACGGAAATAGCATGGAAAGTGATGGATGATATTTTACAAATACGGGGTGGTCGTGGATATGAGACGGCAGAATCTTTACGGAACCGTGGGGAGGCAGCCTATCCTATTGAACGTATTTTGCGCGAGGTACGTGTCAATCGTATTATTGAAGGAACGAGTGAGATTATGCAGTTGTTTATTGCCCGGGAGGCGATGGATATGCATTTCGGATATATTATGCCTTTATTAAATGCCAAAAATTCTAAGGAGAAGAGAAACGCCTTATTAAAAATGATGGGTTTTTATACAAAGTGGTATCCAAAGCAATGGGTTGGCGGAGCTGTGGAAGGTGCAAAATGGTTGTCTTCAGAAAATAATAAGCATTTAGCTTATATCGGAAAAACTTCAAAGAAATTAGCCAGAGCACTTTTTCATGCCATGGTGAAGTATCAAAAAGAATTAGAGAAAGAGCAAATAGTGTTAGGGCACTTTGTGGATATTGGAACATTGTTATTTGCCATGGCTGCTGTTCTTTCAAATACGAATAGAATGTCTGATGATTTGGAAAAATCCTCTTCTGTGCAGGAGTTAGCAGACTTAGCTTGTCGGCGATTCATTGTTCAGATTGAAGATCATTTTAAAAGTATTAAGAAAAATCATAACGGTTTGATTAATAGCGTTGGAAAAAGATTATTTGAGGGAAATTATAAATGGTTGGAAAGGAATTAAGATTATGAAAATATTACCTTTGCCGGAAATTGTTATAGGGAAGAATGTATTAAAAGAAGTCCCTGCTGTTTTGAAAAAAATCTCAGGACGGCGTGTTATGGTGGTGACGGATCCCGGTTTAAAAAAGGCGGGAATATTGAAGCCGCTCGAGGCTGTTTTAAATGAAGCGGTGCAAGAGATTATTGTTTTTGACGAAGTGGCTCCTGATCCAAGCATTGAATTGGTGAGTAGAGTTGTTGATTTAGCCAAGAAGGAAAAGGTGGATGCTGTGATTGGATTGGGTGGAGGGAGTCCCATTGATACGGCAAAAGTAGCCGCGGCCCTTGTCACCAATACAAAGAATATAGAGGCGTATTTCGGCATAGATCTTTTAGAGAAAAATGCACTGCCTATTATAGCTATTCCGACGACAGCAGGAACAGGGAGTGAGGTGACACCGATTGCAATTCTTTCGGATGAAGAGGAGAAACTCAAAAAAGGGATTGTTTCCAGTAAGATTATCCCTCAATATGCTTTCTTAGATCCTGTGTTAACGGTAGGACTTCCGCCGGCAGTGACCGCGGCTACAGGTATGGATGCCTTAACACATGCGATAGAAGCGTATACGTCTGTTAATGCCAGCCCGTATTCTGATGCTTTGTCTTTGAAAGCTATGTACTTAATTAAGGGGAATCTTAAACGTGCTTTTGATGACGGGAAAGATGTTGCTGTACGGGAAAATATGCTTCTTGGGAGTTTGCTGGCTGGAATGGCTTTTGCCCATGCCGGCGTAGCGGCGGTGCATGCCTTTGCCTATCCATTGGGAGGAATGTTTCATATTCCGCATGGGTTAGCCAATACTTTAATGCTTGCGACGATTATGGAATTTAATATAATTGGCAGTGAACAGAAGTACAAGGATATAGCCATTGCGTTGGGTGTAGCAGATGAAAATATAAAACCTGAAATGGCTATTGAGGTTGTGAGAGAATTGAAGGATTCTTTGGATATGCCTAAAAGTTTGGCAGATATCAATATTCCTAAAGATTCTATTGGGAAGTTAGCGGAAGGAGCTATGAAGGTTACGAGATTGTTGGCGAATAATCCTCGTCAAATAAATTTAGAAGATGCAAAAAAATTATATGAAACTGCCTATGCCACGGCATGGTGAGTATGTGCCGACGTATTTAAGATAGGGGATTTTAATTGTGCATGAATTATCCATTGCAACGGCATTGATGGAACAAATATTGGATATAGCAAAAACCAATGGGATGGATGTTGTTGATCAAGTTGAGTTAGAAACGGGTTTTCTTAGGCAGGTTATTCCTGAAGTGATGCAACTCGCCTATAAAGAAGTTATTGTAGATACGATTGCAAAGAGTTCTATTCTTATTATCATAGAAGTAGAGGCAAAAGCGCAATGCCGAAGATGCATGAAAGTATTTGAACCGGAAATGGGAAATTTTCTTTGTCCTGACTGTTTAGTGGCAGATGTTGATATAAAAAGTGGTAATGAAATAATATTAAAATCAATCGGAGGTATCCCAGTTTTATGAAAGTGAATGTTGTTCAAAATGTATTAAAAGCTAATGATATTGTTGCCAATGAAAATCGGGAAGTGTTTAAAGAAAGCCGGACTCTTGCGATTAACTTGATCAGTTCACCGGGAAGTGGCAAAACAACATTACTTGAAAAAACTATTCCCGCGTTAATGCCGGAAAAATCAATTGTCATAGTTGGAGATCTTCAAACAACCAGAGATGCCGATAGACTTCTTGATAAGGCTTATCAGGTAACCCAAATTAATACAGGGTTAAGCTGTCATTTGTATGCAAATCAAATATCTCAAAGTCTCGGTGAATTAAATTTCAAGGAGGCGGGTTTTTTATTCATCGAGAATGTTGGTAATTTGGTTTGTCCGGGGGAATTTGACCTTGGTGAGAATGTAAAAGTGGCATTGTTGAGTGTTCCGGAAGGTGATGATAAGATTGCTAAATATCCGACGATATTCAGGGTTGCGGATATTGTCCTTTTGACAAAAGTCGACCTTTTGGATGCGTTAGACTTTAATCTTGATAGAGTCAAAGAAGATTTGGCAAAACTGAATGTTAATGTTCCATTAGTTGAATTTTCATCAAAGACAGGCCAGGGGATAGAGCAGTGGCTTAGTTGGCTTAAAACCAAACAGCAGGAAAGTATTGGTAAGCAGGCGAAATTCGTAACAGAATAGAAAGGAATATTGAAATTATGAAAACTTTATTATTATTTTTAATAATTCTGTCGGTACCTTCGATAGTAATAGCTCATCCTGGACATGGTTTAGAGAGAGAATTATTTAGTCTTTTGCATTATTTAATCGAACCTGTTCATTTAGCTATTGGCATTGCCTTAGGTAGTGTCATTGCAATTATTTTTTGGTTGAAAAAAATAAACAGCAGGAAAGTATGGGTAAGCAGGTGAAATTTGTAACGAAATAGACGTGAATTTTAAATATATAACAAAGGTATGGTAAATGAGTGATTCATTACAAAAAATAGTAAAAGAGATATGTGCAAAGGTCAAAAATGATCGGACACGACTGATAGATATTATATCTGAGGTTCAAAGCAAATATCATCATGTTTCAAGTGAGGCTATGGGGTACATAGCCAATGAACTTAAAATTCAAAAAGTTGAAGTCAAAAGTGTTGTTTCTTTTTATGCGTTTTTTTCGCAAGAGCCAAAGGGTGAGATCATTATTCGTGTTTGTAATGATGTGGTGGATATGATGTTGGGGGCGGACCGTATTGCGCAAGTTCTCAAAGATGATCTGGGGATCGATTTTGGCGAAACAACGGCAGATGGAAAATTTTCATTGGAATGGACGCCATGTATCGGAATGTGCGATCAGGCACCGGCGATTCTGGTTAATGATGTTGTCTGTACTTCAATGAGTATTGAAAAAGCGCATAAAATAGTTCAAGAACTTAAAAAACATGGTGATCCTTTAAGATTAGTAAAAGATCATGGCGATGGAAATAACGCACACGCACTTGTTAAGGCCATGGTCAAAAATAATATTCTTAAAAAAGCGGATGTCCTTTTGAGTGAGCGCGATGATGATAGTGGGCTTAAAAAGGCATTATCGATTTCACCCGAAGAAGTAATTCAGGAGGTTAAGTTGTCAAAACTTCGCGGTCGTGGGGGAGCTGGTTTTCCAACGGGTATGAAATGGGAATTCACGCGCGCGGCTAAGGGGAATCGGAAATTTATTATTTGCAATGCGGATGAAGGGGAACCGGGGACATTTAAAGACCGGGTTTTGTTAACAGAAAAACATAACCTTTTATTTGAGGGGATGACTGTTGGAGGATACGCGATCGGTGCGCAAGAAGGTTTAATCTATTTAAGAGCAGAGTATGTTTATTTACGTAAGTTTCTTGAAAAAAAGTTAGAGGAGCGAAGAGAACAGAGACTTTTAGGTAAAGATATATGTGGCAAAAAAGGCGTTCATTTTGATATTCGCATTCAAATGGGAGCTGGCGCCTATATTTGTGGAGAGGAAAGTGCCTTGATCAGTTCCTGCGAAGGTCTTCGCGGTGACCCTAAGACACGCCCTCCATTTCCCGCGCAAAAAGGATATTTAGGGTGTCCAACTTCTGTGAATAACGTAGAAACGTTGTGTTGTGCTGCACGGATATTAGAAAAAGGCTGGGCCTGGTTTACGAATGCAGGTTCAGAAGAAAGCATGGGTACGAAGCTTTTAAGTGTTTCCGGTGATTGCAAGCGGCCTGGTGTTTATGAAATTCCTTTTGGTATAAGTGTGCGAAAACTTCTCAAAGAAGTAGGAGGCGAAAATGCTCAAGCAGTACTGGTTGGAGGACCATCTGGTACCTTTGTTGCAGCGAATGAGTATCATCGTACAATATGTTATGACGATTTGGCAACAGGAGGGGCCGTTGTTGTGATTGGGCCAGAACGAGATCTTTTGGATATTGTTAATCAATATATGGAATTCTTTATTGAAGAAAGTTGCGGATATTGTACACCTTGCCGGGTGGGTAATGTCCTTTTAAAGGAGCGATTAGATGCGATCATCAACGGGCTAGGAATTCCTTCTGATCTTTTGTATTTGGAGGAATTGGGTAATACGATTAAAAAGACTTCCCGATGTGGACTTGGGCAGACATCACCTAATCCTATTGTTTCAACGATCAAAAATTTTAGATTAGCTTATAAATCAAAAATTACGAAAAAAGATACAGGTATGCGTCCGACATTTGATATTCATACGGCTCTTAAAGAATCCGAAGAATTGACCGGGCGTAAATCAGAAATTTTTAATAAGTAATTTAAAATAAGGATTGGTTATGAGTAAAAAAATAGTTACTTTTACGATTGATGGAGAGGAAATTAAAGGCAAGCTCGGACAGACCATTATGGAGGCAGCTGATGAGGCTGGCGTTTATATTCCACGACTGTGTTATTTAAAGGGTTTGACTCCGCATGGAAGCTGTCGGGTTTGTGTGGTCAATGTTAATGGACGTTCCCAAACATCATGTACACAACCGATCACTGAAGGCATGGTTGTCGAGAACGATACGGCCGATATTCAGGGAATGCGCCGTGATTTGGTTGATATGCTTTTTGTGGAAGGAAATCATATATGTCCTTCTTGTGAAAAGAGTGGGAATTGTGAATTGCAGGCCGTTGCTTATAAATTAGGGATTACAGCACCTAAGTATCCGTTTCAGTTTCCGCGAAGGGAAATGGATGCAACCCATCCGGATATATTTCTGGATAGGAATCGATGTATTTTATGTGCACGTTGTGTAGAAGCTTCGAGGGACCTTGATGGGAAAACAGTCTTTGAATTTGTCAATCGTGGACCGCATAAAGAAATCGCGATTAATTCGGATGCCAACTTGGCAGATACAAAAATAGATATTAAGGACAAAGTGGTTGATGTTTGTCCTGTTGGATCAATATTAAAAAAACGTGTTGGATTTTCAGTGCCTGTGGGCAAACGGAATTTTGATAAAAATCCAATTGGGGCGGAGATAGAAAAATGAGAAAACCAAAAATGGCAACAGCTTCATTAGCCGGATGTTTTGGCTGTCATATGTCTATTTTAGATATCGATGAACGTATTCTACAACTTGTTGATTTGGTAGATTTTGATAAGTCTCCGATCACTGATATTAAAACATTCAGTGATAGGTGTCTAGTCGGAATTATTGAAGGAGGGTGTTCTACTGAGGAAAATGTTCATGTTTTAAAAGATTTTCGTGAAAATTGTGATGTCCTTATTTCTTGCGGGGCATGTGCGATAACCGGGGGGGTTCCTGCTTTGCGTAACGGTATTCCGTTAAAAGAATGTATTGATGAGGCTTATTTAAATGGGCCGACAGTATATAATCCTGATGGCGTTATTCCTTCAGATAAAGAAATACCATTGTGTTTGGATAAGGTATATCCAGCCCATGAGGTTGTTAAGATTGATTATTATTTACCGGGATGCCCGCCATCGGCAGATACTATTTGGGAGGGTCTTGTTGCTTTATTGAATAATAAACCTCTTGTGTTTCCATATGAATTGATTAAATATGACTAAGTAATAGGAGAATCTCTGTGAGCGAAAAAGATATGAAAAGAATTATTATTGAGCCGGTAACCAGGGTTGAAGGTCATGGAAAAGTTTCCATTATTTTAGATAAACAAAACAAGGTCAAACAGGCACGTCTTCACATTGTGGAGTTTCGTGGGTTTGAGCGTTTTATTCAGGGACGTCCTTATTGGGAAGTCCCAGTGCTCGTCCAGCGTTTGTGCGGAATATGTCCTGTAAGTCATCATTTAGCGGCAGCAAAGGCAATGGATCGTATTGTTGGAGGAGAAAATTTGACGCCGACCGCCGAGAAAATGCGAAGATTATGCCATTATGGGCAGACATTTCAATCGCATGTGCTTCATTTTTTTCATTTGGTTTCACCTGATTTACTATTCGGATTTGATGCGGATCCAAAGATTAGAAATATTATTGGTGTGATTAAGAAGTATCCGGATCTTGCGGTTCAGGGCGTTATGATGCGTAAATTCGGTCAGGAAATCATCAAAGCAACGGCCGGAAAAAAGATCCATGGAACAGGGTCTATTCCCGGCGGAGTTAATAAAAATCTTTCCATTGAGGAGAGAGATGTGCTTTTAAAAGACATTGATCAAATGATCGCGTGGGCAAACGGAGCCGTCAAGATCGCCAAAGAGTATACACTGGAACATATGAAAGAAATTACTGATTTTGGTTCGTTTGAATCCAGTCATATGTGTTTGGTTCGTGAAGATGGAGCTATGGATCTTTATGATGGGAATTTGCGTATGATTGACAAAGATGGTAATAAAATTTTCGATCAGGTGGATGTTCAAAAATATGCGCAATATTTAGTGGAAGAAGTTAAAGATTGGTCTTACATGAAGTTTCCTTTTGTTAAATCCATTGGACCGGAAAAAGGATGGTATCGTGTAGGGCCTTTGTCACGTATTAATGCGTGTGACTTTATTGATACACCGCAAGCGGAAAAAGAACGCAAAGAATTTATGGCTTTGACGGATGGAAAACCGAATAATATGACGATGGCTTATCATTGGACACGAATGATTGAAGTGCTTCATGCGATCGAAAAGATCAAAGAACTCCTTCATGATAAAGATTTGCAAGGAACGGATCTTGTTGTCAAAGGTAAACGCCGGGAAGAAACTGTGGCAATGATCGAGGCGCCAAGAGGGACGCTTATTCATCATTACCGTGTTAATAAAAATGACCAGGTGGAAATGGCGAACTTGATCGTTTCAACAACACATAATAATACTGCCATGAATACGGCGGTAACAAAAGTGGCTGAAGAGTATTTAAGCGGTGTTGTAATCACAGAAGGATTGCTTAATCGTGTGGAAGTGGCGATCCGTGCTTATGATCCATGTTTATCTTGCGCGACACATGCTTTAGGTCAAATGCCGCTGGTCATTAATCTTTATGATCATAATGATAAGTTGATCGATAAAAAGGTTAAAGAATGATAACAACTGAAACAAAAAATATCCTTTTGATCGGTTATGGAAATCCAGGAAGACTTGATGATGGCTTGGGGCCGGCATTGGCAGCAGCGGTTGAACATAAAAAATTTAAGGATATTACTGTTGACGCGAATTACATGTTAACTGTTGAAGATGCGTCAGTCATTGCTGAAAATAATATTGTAATTTTTGCTGATGCGTCAGTCAATGGTCCTGAACCATTTTCATTTAAAAAAATTGAACCGAAATCTGCTTTAACATTTTCCAGCCACAGTAATGAACCGGAAGCGATTTTAGGTTTAGCGCATGATATGTTTCATGCCAAAACAGAGGGTTATGTTTTGGGAATTCGCGGGTATGAATTTGATGAATTCGGAGAGAAACTTTCATCGTCTGCACAAGATAATTTGATCTTAACAGTCGAATTTATCTTTTCTCTTTTAGAGACAAAAGATTTTAGTAAATATAATGAAAGCTAAAGCTGCTTTAAAAAGTTGTGATCTAAAACGTCTTGAGGTTAGCATTTATGGGGCAGTGCAGGGAGTAGGGTTTAGACCATTTATATATCAGCTTGCCAAGAAGTTTAATTTAAAAGGAAAAGTCTATAACACTGCAAGCGGCCTTATGATAGAAGCTGAAGGTTCTCAGCAAGACCTGGATGTCTTTCTTTCGCAAATACCGGCAGAAAAACCGCCGCATAGTTATATTGAAGGTTTGCAGTATGTATACTTAGATCCTTGCGGTTTTAGTGATTTTCAGATTACGAAAAGTGATGCCACTCTACCCAAAAAAACATATGTACAGCCTGATTTAGCGACCTGTCCTGAATGTATAAAAGAGATCTTTGATTCCAAAAATAGACGCTATTTATATCCTTTCACAAATTGCACCCATTGCGGACCACGCTTTTCAATTGTTAAGGCGTTGCCGTATGATCGGGTGAATACATCCATGGCAAATTTTACAATGTGCGCGGATTGTCAGGAAGAATATGATAATCCTGACGACAGACGCTTTCACGCGCAGCCGAATGCCTGTCCACAATGTGGACCGCATGTTGAACTTTGGGATAAAAAAGGAAACATCGTACAAAAGAATTATGAAGCCATCAAAGAAGTTGCGGCAAAGATTAATGAAGGAAAGATTGTTGCGGTTAAGGGAATAGGAGGTTTTCACCTCTTTGTGGATGCGGGTAATGAAGAAGCTGTCGCAAAATTAAGGCAGCGAAAACATCGGGAAGAAAAACCTTTCGCGGTGATGTTCCTGAATCTTTCTCTGGTTGAAAAATATTGTATTGTTTCTCAAAAGGAGAGGCTCCTTTTAGTGTCGGTTGAATCTCCTATTGTTCTGTTAAAAAAAGACAGCGCGAAGAGTGAGCCATTGGCAGAAAACATTTCATTTCATAACCCTTATTTAGGATGTATATTTGCCTACAGTCCGCTTCATCATATTCTGATGAAGGAATTAAAAATACCTGTTGTGGCAACCAGTGGCAACCTTTCTGATGAACCGATCTGCACGGATGAAAAAGAAGCGTTAGATCGTCTTTGTGATATCGCGGACTGTTTCCTTGTTCATGACCGGCCGATTGAGCGTAGTATTGATGATTCGGTTGTCAGAATCATGATGGATAGGCCTCAAGTGATCCGAAGGTCCCGGGGGTACGCGCCGATGCCGATTTCTATAAACAATAAAGGTCAAACGATTTTGGGTGTCGGTGCGCATTTAAAAAATACGATGGCATTGAATATTGATAACAATGTTTTTATAAGCCAACATATCGGTGATTTACAGACGAGTGAGTCATTACGTTGTTTTGAAAAAACCAGAGATGCACTGCAGCAGCTTTATCATGCTGATATCAGTAAAATTGCCTGCGACCTACATCCGGATTATCTGTCAACCAAGATGGCAAAAGAGGCAGGCCTTCCGATGGTTGAAGTTCAGCATCATCATGCGCACATTGTTTCGTGTATGGCTGAAAATCAAATTCAGGGTGAAGTATTGGGTATTGTGTGGGATGGGACAGGGTTTGGGGAAGATGGAACTATTTGGGGAGGAGAGTTTTTAAGTTCGACTTTAAGTGATTTTACCCATTTGGCCACTTTTAAAACATTCCCTCTTATTGGCGGGGACAAAGCTCTTAAGGAGCCTCGACGGGTTGCATGGGCTATTTTGCGGGAATTGGGCATTACAGAAAAAAATCAGGTTTCTGCTTTACCAACTTTTAAGGCCTTTAGAGAAGACGAACTTGTGGTTGTTACACAGATGTTAGAGAAGGAGATTAATGCACCACGGACATCGAGTGTGGGCCGCCTTTTTGATGCCGTAGCTTCACTCTTAGGACTTAAGCAGGTGCTCCAATTTGAAGGGCAGGCGGCAATGCAGTTGGAATATTTATGTGAAGGGGAAATAAGTGATGAGCGTTATTCTTTTACGATTAATGAAGACAAAGAAATCCGAGAGATTGACTGGCAGCAAATGTTTAAAGGAATTATTGGTGATCTCCGACAAAATCGTGCGAATAATATTATTGCGATCAAATTCCACAATACTCTCGTTGAAATGGCTATAGATGTTGTTAAAATTAGTGGGTATCAAAAAGTTGTTTTAAGCGGTGGATGTTTTCAAAATAAATATCTGACAGAAAAGCTTATTTCTCGATTGACGGAAGAGAATTTTCAGCCCTATTGGCATCAATGTGTTCCCCCTAATGATGGCGGGATTTCTTTGGGGCAGGTGACAGTAGCATTAAATCGAATATAAAATTTTAGGAGTAAAATATGTGTTTAGCCGTACCGGGGAAAATAATAAATATTGAAGGAGATGACGCGTTAACAAAACAAGCAAAAGTCAATTTCGGCGGAATTGTTAAAAATATTAATTTAGCTTATGTTCCTGAAGCGAAGGTAGGGGAATATGTCATTGTTCATGTAGGATTTGCATTAAGCAAGGTTGATGAAGAAGAGGCCTTAAAGGTATTTGAATATCTTAAAGAAATCGGCGAGCTAGAAGAGTTGGAAGATAATGCTGTTAAAAAAGAAATCCCTGATTTTTAAAAAAAGGTTTAAAAAATGAAATATATGAATGAATACCGGGACCCAAAATTAGCTCAGCAATTATCTAAAGAAATTCATCGTATGACCACTAAAAAACATGTGATTATGGAGGTGTGCGGAGGGCAAACGCATGCGATTGTCAAATATGGAATCGATGAACTGCTACCGGATGAAGTTGAACTTGTTCATGGACCGGGTTGTCCTGTCTGTGTGACACCTTTAGAATTAATTGATAAAGCGATCGCAATTGCTTCAATGAAAAATGTAATATTTTGTTCTTTTGGGGATATGCTGCGCGTTCCCGGTTCTGTCGAAGACCTTTTTTGTGTCAAAGCCAATGGCGGAGATATCCGCATTGTTTACTCGCCGATGGATGCATTAAAAATTGCTCAGGATAATCCAGAAAAACAAGTTGTATTCTTTGCGGTGGGGTTTGAAACGACAGCTCCTGCTAACGCCATGGCTGTTTATCAGGCGAAAGAATTAGGAGTAACGAATTTTTCAATTTTAGTTTCTCATGTACTCGTTCCGCCTGCCATTGAAACGGTATTATCTTCACCGAAAAATCGTGTAAAAGGTTTTCTGGCGGCTGGTCATGTTTGTACGATCATGGGGTATAACGAATATTTTCCGATTGCTGAAAAATATAAAGTTCCGATCGTTGTAACAGGGTTTGAGCCGTTGGATATCCTCCAAGGGATAGCGATGTGTGTCAAACAGCTTGAAGAAGGGCGTTATGAGGTTGAAAATCAATATGTCCGTTCCGTGAGTAAAGAGGGCAATAAGCATGCACAAGATATTGTAAGACAAGTGTTTTGTATTGTTTCACGAAAATGGCGTGGGATTGGAGAAATTTCACAAAGTGGGTTAAGTCTGACTGAGGACTATGAAGATTATGATGCAGAGAAACGTTTTGGCGTTGGCGATATTCAAGCGGAAGAAAGTAAGGAGTGTATCAGCGGCATTATTTTGCAAGGCATAAAAAAACCGAATGAATGTGTGGCCTTTGGAAAGAACTGCACCCCTGAACATCCTTTAGGAGCAACGATGGTTTCGTCCGAAGGCGCGTGCGCGGCATATTATCGATATCGGGGAGCGGAGGCTTAAAAAATTATGAAAAATAAAGATTTCAATATGACCTGTCCGATTCCGATTAGTGATTACCCGCAGATCCTTCTTGCTCACGGCGGCGGTGGTAAATTAATGCATCAGCTAATCGAGAAAATGTTTGTCGCAACATTTAGTCTGCCGGGAAAAGATGAAATGCATGATGCCGCGGTATTTACTGTAGAGAATAAGAAATTGGCGTTTACAACAGATTCCTATGTGATCCATCCGATTTTTTTTCCTGGTGGTGACATTGGTTCTTTAGCCGTGCATGGGACGGTTAATGATCTGGCTATGGCGGGGGCCAAACCGCGTTATTTGAGCGTGGGTTTTATTTTAGAAGAAGGTTTAAGGATGGAAGATCTTTGGCGGGTTGTTCAATCAATGAAAGAAGCGGCGGATCACGCGAAAGTAAGAATTATTACCGGGGATACCAAGGTGGTTGACCGCGGAAAGGGGGATGGGATTTTTATTAATACATCCGGAGTTGGTGTTATTGATCATGAAATGGTTATTGCCCCGCAATCTGTCGAGAAAGGAGACGTCATTATTCTCAACGGTGACCTTGCCCGCCATGGAATGGCGATCATGGCCGTTAGGGAAGGCTTGTCATTTGAAAGTTCTATCGAAAGTGATTCAGCCCCGCTTAATGAAGCTGTTGATGCATTGATCAAGGAAAATGTTGAAATTCATTGTTTAAGGGATTTGACACGAGGCGGATTGGCGAGCGCGCTTAATGAAATTGCTCTTTCATCAAAAATAGAAATTGATATTGATGAGTCAATGATCCCTGTTCGTGAAGATGTGTCGTCGGCCTGCGAAATCCTCGGGCTTGATCCTTTATATGTAGCAAACGAAGGACGGTTTGTAGCATTTATTAAAGAAAAAGATCAAGAGCGTGCACTTAAAATATTGAATGAACATTCAATGGGGCAAGAAGCACGCATTATTGGAAAAGTCAATGATGGTGCGTCAGGTCGTGTCATCATCAAAAGCATGATCGGGGCTAAACGAATCGTAGATATGTTAAGCGGCGAACAATTGCCGAGAATTTGTTAACACAGAAAGGGACTTTATGAAATATCTTTATGAGCCATACACGTATCCTAAGCGTCACCCCCAATGGGTGGATGCGGATACGGCTATTCGTCATATTCAAAAAGGGCAGCGTATTTTAATTGGTTCGGGGTGTGCGGAACCGCAGCATTTGGTGCATGCTTTGGTTCGCAATGCTTCGTGTTTTCGTGATAATGAAGTTGTCCATATTTTAACCGTGGGCGTGGCGCCTTATGCGGAGCCGCAATATCAGGAATCATTTCGCCACAATGCTTTTTTTATCGGGCATAACATTCGTGAGTCTGTGGCACAAGGGCATGCGGATTATATGCCTATTTTTTTGTCTGATGTCCCGCGTCTTTTAAAAACACGTCAAATGCCTGTACACGCTGTTCTTTTACAAGTTTCTCCTCCTAATGAAAATGGTTGCGTATCTCTTGGGGTCAGCGTCGATATTTTGCCGGCAGCGATTATGTCAGCAGATTTGGTGATTGCACAAGTTAATAAAAATATGCCGGAAACATGCGGTGTCGCGCAAATTCCTGTAGAGGCGATTGATTATTTTGTTCAAGCGGATGAACCGTTAGTTGAGTTTCCTCAAGGTGACCCAGATGATATTTCAATGCAGATTGGAAAAAATATGGCTCGCTATATTCAGGATGGGGATACATTACAGTTAGGCATTGGGAATATTCCTGATTCTGTTTTGATGAATTTAAAAGATAAAAATGATCTTGGCATTCATTCAGAGATGGTTTCTGATGGGCTTATTGAATTATATAAAAATGGTAATATTACGAATAAATGTAAGGGGATTCATGAGGGGCAGTCTATTGTGGGGTTTGTTTTGGGAACACGTAAACTTTATGATGTGATTCATAAAAATCCTGATTTTCAATTTTATCCGTCGGAATATACGAATGATCCTTTTGTAATTTGTCAAAATAACAATATGGTTTCTATTAATTCGGCGATTCAAATTGATTTAACCGGGCAGGTTTGTTCCGATAGCATTGGAACAAAATTTTATAGTGGATTTGGGGGGCAGGTTGATTTTGTGCGAGGATCTAAACGGTCGAAAGGAGGACGTTCTTTTCTTGCACTTCCATCAACGGCTAAAAAGGGAACGGTCTCTCGGATTGTTACCTCCTTATCTTCAGGAGCTGGCGTTGTGACTACTCGGGCAGATGTGCAGTATGTTGTAACTGAATATGGAGTGGCCTATCTTCATGGAAAAAATATTCGTGAGAGAGGGTTGGCGTTAACACAGATTGCTCATCCTAAGTTTCGGGATGAGCTGATGTTTTATTTGAAAGATAAGCATTATGTTTATTTGGATCAGAGAACGATTAAGGATGACTCCAGTTTAGTAAAAGCTAAAATTCCGCATAGTAAGAAATTTAAGGATAAGACCATTTATTTTCGTCCTTTACGTCCGTCGGATCAAAAGGCGATACAGGATTTTTTTTACAGCCACCGTCCAGAAACTATTTATCAGCGTTATTTGACGAATGTAGAAGCCCTTCCGCATACAGAGGCTCAAGCAAGGGTCTCGGTGGATTATAACCAGGACATGGCTATTGCCGGGTTTAATGACTGGACTCCCTATGCACAGATGATATGCTTGGGACGGTATATCCGTCATAAAAATCATGATGCGGAAATTGGTTTTGTCGTTAAAGAAAATTATCAGGGGTTGGGTCTTGGGTCATTTATGTGTGAACATTTGATTGAAGCCGCTAAAAATCATAAAATTATAAAGCTCTTTGCGTATGTTGCTTATTCTAATGTAACGATGATTAAGATTTTTAAAAAGAATGGATTTTTGGTACGGGATAGTAAAAGTGTGGATGGGTTGTATGTCGAATTAAATTTGCAAAAAAACAATGAAGCTTCTTTATAATAAAGTTTTTCTTGGGCATGATACAGGGATGCATCCGGAAAATAGGCAACGTTTGGAGGTATGTGCTCCCGACAAAGAATCCGTTGTTGAAAATGGGGGTTCTTATTTAAATTTGGTGCATACGTCGGATTACATTGATTATGTGAAAAGTTTTTGTCCCTCTGGAGGACATCTTGATGCAGACACGATGGTTTCTCCAGAAAGTTATGCTGCCGCAGTTCACGCCGTGGGGGCTTCTGTTATGGCTTCGCAGACGAATAATTTTGCGTTGGTTCGCCCTCCAGGACATCACGCCTATCCTTCCCGCTCAACTGGATTTTGTGTTTTTAATAATATCGCCATTGCTACAGCAAACCTTGTTAAACAAGGAAAGCGTGTTTTTATTTTTGATTTTGATGGGCATTGTGGAGATGGAACGGAAGCTATTTTTTATGATACGGATAAAGTTTTTTATTGGTCGCTTCATCAAAGTCCGGCCTTTCCTTACAAAGGAATGGAAAATGAAATTGGGAAAGGAAAGGGGAAAGGGTTTACCATCAATGTTTGTTTACCCTCGGAAAGTGGCGATGATATTTATTTAAGAGCCCTTGAACATTTAATACCGGCAGCTGAACAGTTTCATCCCGATGTAGTGGCTGTTTCTGCTGGTTTTGATGCGCATCATGCGGATTCATTATTAAATTTACGTTTAACAACGACGATGTATTATAAAATTGGGCAAATATTACGTGAACGGTTTCAGAACATATTCGCTGTTTTAGAGGGAGGATATAATTTAAAATATTTGCCGAAATGTCTGGATAATTTTATGCGCGGCATTAATAATCAACCGATTGGTTTTGAAGAATCTCCGACGGAGTCTTCCATTCAAGTTATTAATGAATTTGACCTTAATCTGAGTGGTTTAGAAAATAATTTAGCAGTATTTTGGAAGTTTTAGAAAAATTTTTTTGTGAGGAATGGATGTGAAATGAAACGGGATCATGTAAAACTTATTTGTGATATTGGCGAGTTAAGCGGAATATTTTCCGATGTCGCCACGCTGGGGGCCTTCCTGCAGAAAATTGTTGAAATGACTTCTTCGCATATGCATTCGGAAGTATGTTCCATTTATTTGTTTTATGAGAATACGCAGGAGCTTGTGCTGCGTGCCACCAAAGGTTTGAAGCTAGAGGCTGTTGGTCAGGTTAAACTTAAGCTTGGAGAAGGTTTAACGGGGCTGGCACTTAAAGCACGGAATCCGTTATGTGAAAAGAACGCGAGCAAAAATCCTGATTATCGTTATTTCCCGGAGATTGGTGAGGAGGCTTATGAATCTTTTTTGGCTGTCCCGATTTTGCGTGGTCAGCGGCGCATTGGGGTTATGGTTGTTCAGAATGTGGAGGAAGATTATTTTAATGAGGAGGATATCAAGGCTTTTCGTGCGATTACATCACAGTTAGCGAATACGATTGAAACGGCTAAAATTTTAATGGGGTTGAATGATCGGAATAAAAATCAAAGGACATTACTGGGTGAAGAATACATTAAGCGTGCCAAAGGAAAGATTGGTTCAAGAGGACTAGCGTATGGAGAAGCCATGATTATTGATGATAAAGGGGTTGGGGTCTTTTTTGAACAGTTGAATAATAAGCATTATACATTGGATGATTTTTATACTTCTTTAAAAGTTACAGAAAAACAACTGGAAGATATGCAGACGCAGATTGAGGAAAAGCTATCGGATGTGGCTTCTTTAATTTTTATGGCACAAATTTTAATGTTGAAGGATAAATCTTTTATCGCAGATATGGTGCGTTTGATTAAAGAAGAACAGATCAACCCTCCGGAAGCAATTTTAAGAACGGTTGAACATTACACGCGTATTTTTGAAGGGATGGAAGATGCGCATCTTCAGGAAAAGAAACAAGATGTCAAAGATATTGGGAAGAGATTGTTGGAAAATATGTTGGGTGTTTGCTTGGTACAGGAAAATTACAGTCGTAAAATTATTGTTGCAAAGGAGCTATGTCCGTCGGATATTTTAAAGTTTTCATCGCAGGGGATTAAGGGGGCAATTCTTTTAACTGGAGGAACGAGTTCGCATCTTTCTATTTTAGCCCGTTCTCTTCAGATTCCACTTATTATCAGTGAAACCCCACAGCTTTTAAATGTTCCATCCGGCACCAATATTCTTTTAGATGCCGAACAAGGGGATGTACACATTGCGCCTCATCAGGAATTAATAACATCTTTTAAAATTCGACAGAAGGCACAGAAAGATTTGAGGAGCTTAAAGGCATCGGTTAAAGATAGAACACAAACAAAAGACGGGACGAGAATTAAGTTGTTAACGAATATTAATCTCTTATGTGATTTGTCATTAGCGCGGGAGTTTAAATCCGAAGGCGTTGGGCTTTATCGGACAGAATTTCCTTTTTTAGTCCGCACGAATTTTCCGACGGAGGAAGAGCAGTTTGTTATTTATAAAAAGTTAGTTGATCAGATGAAGGATAAAGAAATAACGTTTCGTACGTTGGATATCGGCGGAGATAAGGTTTTGTCGTATTATAATTATGGAAAAGAGGAGAATCCTTTTTTAGGAATGCGTTCGATCCGTTTTTCATTACAGCATAAAGATATTTTTCATCAACAATTGCGTGCTATTTTAAGAGCAGGATATGGTTCAGAATTAAAGATTTTATTTCCCATGATTTCTTCAGTGGATGAGTTTCTTGAAGCTAAAATGCAAGTGGATAAATGTATTTTGGATTTGAAGGAAGAAAATGTGTTGTGTCATCACAACCCACAGATTGGTATCATGATTGAACTTCCGGCGGTTATGGAGATTATCGACGAGTTAGCAGAGTTGGCTGATTTTTTTAGTATAGGAACCAATGATTTTATTCAGTATATGCTGGCGGTAGACCGGACAAATGAAAAAGTAGCAGACCTTTATTTACCGCATCATCCGTCGGTATTAAGGGCATTCAAAAAGATTGTATTGGCAGCAGAAAAGAAGAGTAAAGACGTTTCGATCTGCGGAGATATGGCACAGAACGAACAGTATATTTCTTATTTTTTAGGAATAGGAATTCGGACCTTGAGTGTGGATGCAATAAGCATTCCTAAAATTCAAAAGACCATTGAGCATATTGATTTAGCAGAAGCACAAAAAGTGGCACAGACATTGTTAGGGCAAAATACAATTGCGCATATTAAAGGAATAACACAATGGGAATAAAATCTAAAAAAGATGAACAGTATTTTCAAGATTTTTTTGATAATGCACCGGTAGGATTTCATGTCTTTGGGCCGGATCGTATGATTATTGATATTAATCAAGCTGAGCTGGATATGATTGGTTATTCTCAGGAAGAGATTGTTGGTAAGAAGACGTGGGTGGATTTGATTATTTCAGAGCAAAAAGGACAGGCTCAACAGCACTGGGAGGAGTTGTTGAATAGTGGGATAGTTAAGGATTTGCCGTACACGCTTGTTCATAAAGAAGGGCACTATATTTATGTTCTTTTGAATGCGACAGCTCGTTTTGATGAAAAAGGCCATTTGCTCAATACACGTGGAAGTGTTTTAGATATTACAAAACGAAGAGAAGCAGAGCAAGCAGCACATAATAAAAATATTGCCTTGGGAGAAGTGTTGGCACGTGTGGAGTCGGAAAAAAAACAGGTCAAACAAGAGGTGGCGGATAATATTGAGCAATTAATTGAGCCGCTCGTTGTGAAGCTACGGCGGAAAGTTGATGTTTCAGGGAAAAAGATTTTAAATTTGTTGGAAGAAGGTTTAAAGGATTTAACAGCAAGTTTTGGTTCAAAAGTCTCAAGCCCTTATTTGAAATTATCACCTAAAGAGATTGAGATTTGTAATATGATTAAACGGGGTCTAAGCAGCAAGGAGATTTCTGATATACTTAACACGTCGCTACGAACCATCGATAACCACCGTAATCATATCCGTAAAAAATTAAACATTTCTCAAAAAGATATTAATTTGGTTTCTTATTTGCAGATGATGTAGTATTTATATTTTTAGTGGGGATTCCACTTCAAATACCTAAATTTCAATAATAACATCTTCCGGTTCTTTAAATGGCATGACGTCATTGTTATCATCATGGTTTGGATCAGTTTGACCACTCGCAAATGGAGTTTCATTTTCAAAATCTGAAGCATTAAGCCCTAACAACATTGGTAATGATACTGGAGCCACATTTAAGATCACAGGCACAAATCCATCAATTTGCATCGATTCAATTGGCTGTAAATTCATCGGTAATGGAATGCCCTTTCCATCTCGCTTAATTTGCCAATTGATTAAATTTGTGTCGAAATTGATTCCACCAAAAGGAGGAGTTGTAAAAACTGGGGACGCGGCGCTTTGCGCCCTTGATAATTTTGGAAAAATATAAAAGGCATGATTATTGCGTGTTAAACCTTCTTTTAATAATGGTTCTTCAGAGGCCCCTCGGTTTTTTCTTAATTTTTTTACAAAATCTCGAAATCTTCCAACTTTTATTTTATTTTCAACTAATTCTAATTTTCCTGGAAGAGCTATTGCAACTTCCCACTCATCATTCGTAAAAAACATAACAACTCTCTTTGTCTGCGGGTGCGTATCGTGACTATTATATAAAAATTTACTTCCGGCACCATCATTAACTAATAAAATACTTTTCATAATAGGATATGCTTCAAGTTTAAAATAACTATGCTCTCCAAAATTTTCAGGTGACACTTTTCCTTCAAGTTTTTTAATAAGGGCTGATTCCGGTAAGATTACGTTCTCTCCGCTACCAAGAGTTGGAATCCTCCCACGGACCATTGCAATTCTAAGCTCTTCATTAAAATACTCTCTATCAATAACCATTTCACCTTGTGTAGTCAATACGGGTTTTTGATTTAGAGCCGAAGATGCAGTAAGATTTGAAAATGTGAAATTTTCCCTAGAAGTTGAATCTTGGGGTTTGAGTTTTTTTGAAGATTCTAATAATGAAAAAACTACATCCGTAACCTTCTGAACGCTCACTTCATCTAAAGGTATAATAATTTCTTTATTAAAAAAAGAATAAGGAACCTCAAAAATCTGAGTGGAAGTACCATCAAAAGGAATGTCTCCTTTGGCTATAACTAAAAACACTTCACCTTCTTTTTTAATAAATTCAAAAAGAATGCTTCTTTTCAGTGTAGGCCAAGAAATCGTTTGATTAACCGAGGTTCCTTTTGGATGCCAATAGCCAAGAGTGCGGATGATAGTGTTGCTTTGTTTATCGTTCATCAAAATAGGATATTTACTAAAAATATAAGATGAATCTAATTCTTTTAGAACGGTCTTTATGTTTTTAAAAATACCATTTACCTCTTTTTCAAGAACTACCTCATGCACCTCTCTTGAGCCTAGTAATCCAGTTATTATTGGGGATGCGGAGCTTTGAGTTTCTCCTAACACATCATTCAAAGCCTGTTTGTCATCCCCGAGTTCTGTATTTACACTCTTAACATTTTCCATAAATTCTTGTGCTAATTTTTTCGCTGATTCATTCCCATATGCAAGTAAACCTTCGGCACTACTTTTACGATCTTTTATTGTTACAGTATTTTCACCATTAAGATCTGTTACTGTTCCGTCCTTAACTATTTTTAGTAAGAATCCCAATGCCAATTTTTGTATTTTCTTATTTCCATATACAAGTAAAACTATTGCTCCAGCTATACGATCTTCATTTTCTATGTTATTTTTACCATTAAGATTTGTTATGGCTCCTTCCATAACTATTTTTTCCAAGAAATTTTGAGCCTCTTTATCTCCATGAATAGAAAAAAATAATGCAATATATACTCGATTCTTCGGATCCACAGTTATTTTTTTACCTAAAACATCTATCATTCCGTGTTTAAAAGCTTTTTTAAAAAATTCTTCCTTTTTTTCTTGTCCTAATCCTTCTACTGCACTCGCCAAAATTTTTAGTGATTCATTTCCAGTTGTTTGTGAAACATCTTCATTACCAGATGTAGTAACACTCCCCATAGACACAAGCATTGCAAATAACATTTTACGAAAAAATGGCGAAAGAGGAGTTTTTTTACGACTAGATGATGTAACAGGTGAAGCTCCAGAGACTTCTACAATCCCTGCTGTTACTCTTTTCATATCACCATCATTTGCTGCAACAGAATCGACTAATATAGAACGTTGTTTTGTAAGAGGAGAACTGGTTATATTTTCTGTTATCGCACTTATTTCATTAAAACGTCCCACTCCTCCAGAAAAATATTTTCTGGGGATGAGCTCTTGGGTTGTGGGATCAATATCTTCCTTAATATAGTTATAAACCCCTTTTTTAAAAGCTTCGACATATTGTTTATAAATTTTTTGGTTTATTTGCTTATCTTTTATATCCACGCCCTTTGTCTTTCCTTGATCGACGTAAACCTGTCCTAATAAACTCTCTTTTAAATTTTTTTTGTACCATGCGGCGAGAATGCTGGAATGGTAAATCTGACGAAGATTGGCGAAAATTTCGCCTTGATTCACTTCTTTCTCAATCTCTGGAATTAAAATATCCCGTATTATTCCCGAAGAAACCATACTAACCTCTTGAATGTTTTTTTGATCCAATGAATCTAATCCAAATTTTGCATTCCCTATATTTTCATTTAATGCCACATAATCCTCTTCCAACATTACCTTCAAGTGACTATCCACTACAAATACACTGGCATTTTTTTCAAAAATAACAGCCTTTTGCGGAATAATCCAGATTTTATTAAAAGTATTCATGGGGATTTCTGTTGTTCCAAATTGTTCTTGTGCTTTTGTATAAACACGGTCCCAAAATTTTTTCCCTAATTCATCCTCTGGATACATTAATGAGGCGCTCAGTTGTTTCAATAAATAATCTTGTGCAAGCATATCACGGCCCATTTTAGTATCGCCAAAACCATCTGGAATAATACGGTCTTGCTCATACGGAGAAAGGTTCACCCATACAGATTCTTCCGGAGTGGTTAAAGCGGCTAAGAAATATTTGATTAATTTTTTAGACTCATCTTCAAAGGCTTGCCCCTCCAATTGATCATCCCCAACCCCAATAATAAAATCGAATTCAAGCGCATTATCTGGATGGATGGTTAATCCTTTAATAATGGATGGAGTATAACCCAAAGTTGGCGTAAGCATAGTTCCAGGAACAGGCAAATTTAATACGGCAACCTGAGCTTGGGCTGGAGGCACAAGGGAGATAAAAATAAATGTTAATGCGATGAAAGCATTAAGCATTCGGTAAATTAAACAGTTTCGTTTGTGTTTTATATAGATATTCATAATGTATTCTCCTATGTATCAAAGGTAACGTTTTCTTAAATAATAATAAAAGTATACCTGATGTAGTTATGAATGACAAGAGTTAGAGATGTTTTATTATAATTACTTAGTAAATGTAGGTATTAAATGAGCAATCAAGAGGTGTTGATGATTTTTAAAAATTAGCTATATTTATATTTTCCAGAAGAAAAAATTTTTTGTGTAGTTATTGCTTTTAGATAGTCTGTTTGATAGTGTAAATATAAATTTATTAAAAATTTTTAAAAAAGGAGTGGGGTAATGAAAAAAATGAATTTTTTATGGGGGACGCTATTTTTTTTAGTGGTTTCTGTTATTCCAGTACAAGCAGCTGAAACATTAAAGGAATTTTTGTTAGAAGGGACACCTTACATTGATGCACGATATCGTTATGAATTTGTTGATCAAGATGGGGCCGCTATAACCGCAGATGCGAATGCCTCGACGCTACGAACACGTTTAGGATATAAGACAGGAACGTTTTATGATTTTTCAGGGGTGTTTGAGCTTGAAAATGTTTTGGAGGTAGGAAATGACGATTATAATAACACAATTAATAGACGGGCAGATCATCCTGTTGTCGCTGATGTTGAGAATACAGAAATTAATCAAGTTTTTTTGACATATAAAGGATTGGCTGATACGGCATTAAATGTGGGGCGTCAGCGTATTGTGGTTGATGATCATCGTTTTATTGGTGACGTAGGGTGGCGTCAAGGAAATCAAACGTTTGATGGCGTGACATTAACAAATAAATCTATTGAAGATGTTGTAGCGAAGTATGGTTATATTGGTAATGTGAATCGTATTTTTGGCGATGATCCAGCGGCAGGAGATTGGGAGTCTAATAGTCATTTTTATAATGTTTCTTATGCGGGCCTTCCTTTTGGAAAACTTACAACGTATGGATATCTTCTTGATTTTCAAGGTGAATCACCAGGGAATTCTAGTCAAACATATGGAGTTAGTCTTACTGGAAAACAGGCGTTAAACGATGAGATTACATTGAAGTATTATGGGGAATATGCGTATCAAATGGATCATGCGGATAATATAACAGATTATGGTGCAAATTATTACCGTGTGGCTCCAGCACTGGCATGGAAAGGGTTGACAACAACCATTGGATATGAAGTTTTGGGGAGTGATAATAATAAAGGATTTTCTACACCACTGGCAACAGGACATAAGTTTAATGGTTGGGCGGATAAATTTTTAGGAACGCCGGCTAAAGGGCTTGAAGATTTTTATGTGGATGTAACGTATAAATTGTCTGGATTAGAGGGAAACTTTGATTTTTTAAACGGTTTGTTAACTAAAGTCCAATATCATGATTTTAATGCTGATAAAGGTGGTGCGGATTATGGCAGTGAGTGGGGTTTTTTCGCTCAAAAATCAATTAATAAAAATGTTTATGTGCAAGCTAAATATGCTAATTATAATGCAGACACGTTTGCGACAGATACTAAGAAGTTTACATTCGGGGTAGGGGTTAAGTATTAAGTAGGCGTTGTTAAGGGCGTTAGTGGGAGTATACAATTATTTCTGCTAACGCCTTTTATTTTTTTATTATATTTTAATGCCTATAAATTATAGGTATTAGACAGGTGTTTAAAAGGTATTGCTAATTATTTAAGATTGGCTATACTTTCATCATCAGAAATGACATTGATGTTGTTTTTGGTAGCGTAATCTATTCATAGATGAATTTATAAGGCGAAGGTGCCCAGTTTATCCGTAATGAAAAAACGGAAGAATTGGGCTTTTTATTTTTTAGGGAAAAGGAGAGGTTGTTATGGATTCAAAAAAGGCTGTTAAGATTAATTTGTTTGATTTTAAAAGTGTTCCAATGCGTACATTCCATATGACATGGATGGCGTTTTTTTTATGTTTTTTCGGATGGTTCGGGATTGCCCCATTGATGCCGTTAGTAAGAGCAGATTTAGGGTTAAGCAAGGTTCAAATTGGAAACACGATTATTGCATCAGTGGCTATTACAGTATTGGTACGATTAGGCATTGGCTGGTTATGTGATCGGATTGGGCCACGTAAAGCATACACAGGATTATTAATTTTAGGATCGATCCCGGTTATGTGTATTGGATTTGCGCATAATTATGAAACATTTCTTTTGGCACGATTGGCGATTGGAGCGATTGGAGCTGCTTTTGTAATTACACAATTTCATACCTCTGTTATGTTCGCACCAAATTGTGTGGGCGCGGCTAACGCGACAACCGCTGGTTGGGGAAATTTAGGTGGCGGTGTTACGCAAATGGTGATGCCCCTAATATTAAGTGCTGTATTATATTTTGGTGTATCAGAATCGATGGGATGGCGCGTCGCGATGGTTATTCCCGGGATTGCGTTATTTATAACAGGAATCGTGTATTGGTTTGTGACCAAGGATTATCCAGAAGGTAATGTGAAGGAATTGCGTGCTGCAGGAAAGTTGCCGCCAAAATCTAAAGCAAAAGGATCCTTTCGATCAGCAGCTAAAGATCCTCGTGTTTGGGCATTATTTGTTATTTATGGGGCTTGTTTTGGGGTGGAGCTTACTATAAATAATATTGCAGCACTTTATTATGTAGATAATTTTGAACTATCTTTAACAAAGGCGGGAATGATTGCTGGGCTTTTTGGATTGATGAATATTTTTGCGCGTACGATGGGCGGAATGTTTTCTGATAAAATTGCCGTTGGAAAAGGGTTAAAAGGACGCGTAGCTTTTTTAGGAGGGTTGCTATTTTTTGAAGGAATTGCATTAATGTTTTTTTCCAAAATGACATTGTTACCGTTAGCTATTGGTTCAATGATTGTATTTAGTTTGTTTGTGCAAATGGCAGAAGGTGCGACATTTTCTATTGTTCCTTTTATAAATAAAAAAGCATTAGGTGCTGTTTCTGGAATTGTTGGAGCAGGAGGAAATGCTGGGGCCGTATTATTTGGTTTTTTAATTCGAGCAGAAAATTTAAGTTATTCATCGGCCCTTTTTATTTTAGGTATTGTTGTAACAGCTTCAGCACCTTTAGTTTTTGCAATTCGGTTTTCGACGGAAACAGAAAAGGAAGTAAAAGAAGCATTTGACAAAGCACAGGCAAAGAAGTTAGGGTTAGAACCAGCTTTATCCGTAGCTTAGAAAAAACAATTGACAGATTTTTAGTTGTTTGTATACTTCTTTTTTAGAAGGAATATAACTTGGTACTATCAAAGGTATTAGAGATTAAAAATTTTTAGGGCAATGAAGTCCTCTTTCAAGCATATTGTTTGGGAGAGGACTTTTTTATTTTGGAATCAGACAGAGGGTTTGATTTTTTTAACTAGAACGCCTTTAATTAAAGGGAGGAAGAGTTATGTTAAAGAAGTTATTTAAACGTATGCCGCAGGCTTTGATGTTGGCATTAGCGGCAATAGCGAGCTTTAGTTTTCCAGCTATGGCAGAAGAGCCGACAGCTGCCCACGCTTTATTCGTGGTCAACAATACATGGATGTTGGTGGCAACATTTTTGGTATTCATTATGCATCTTGGATTCGCGACATTGGAGTCAGGATTAACACGCTCCAAAAATACAGTTAATATTCTTTTTAAGAATGTTATGATTGTAGCAATTGGTTTATTAACATATGCGATTATTGGGTTTAATTTAATGTACCCAGGGGATGATGGCTGGATTTCCGGAAAGTGGTTAGGACTTGCAGGTGGGGCCTTAGGGGTTTCTGCTCCAGAAGGGGCTGCCGGATTAATAGACTATGCCGACGGGGCGTATACATATTGGACCGATTTTATCTTTCAGGCGATGTTTGCCGCAACCGCCGCAACGATTGTTTCAGGAGCTGTTGCAGAACGCATTAAGCTTCATAGCTTTCTTTTATTTTCTGTAATTTTTGTTGGTTTAGTTTATCCATTTGTAGGAAGTTGGAAATGGGGTGGGGGTTGGTTAAATGACATGGGATTTTATGATTTTGCTGGCTCAACGCTTGTTCATTCTGTGGGTGGATGGGGAGCTCTTGCTGGTGTTATTGTTTTAGGACCAAGACTTGGTAAATATGTTAAAGGTGTGAGTAAGGCCATGCCTGGGCATAGCATGCCTTTAGCGGCTATTGGAGTATTTTTGCTTTGGTTAGGTTGGTTTGGATTTAATGGAGGTTCTGTTTTGTCTGCTGATCCAGGCCCTGTATCAATTGTATTTGTAACAACAACTTTAGCGGCGGCCGCAGGGATTATCGGGGCAATGATTACTTCTGAAGTTGTTCAAAAAAAGCCGGATCTTTCTATGGTTCTTAACGGAGCTTTAGCCGGACTTGTAGGAATTACCGCTGGAGCAGATAGTGTTACGGTTATGTCTTCTGTTATTATTGGTTTAATCGCTGGAGTTTTGGTTGTGGTTTCAGTTATATTCATTGATTCAAAATTACAACTAGATGATCCTGTGGGAGCACTTTCTGTTCATCTTGTTTGTGGAATTTGGGGAACACTAGCGGTTGGCATTTTCAGTACTAATCCAGAACACTCTTTTATGACCCAGTTGATTGGTGTGATTGCTTATGGTGCCGTGTGTTTCCCTGCAGCGTTAGCAATTTTTTCAATCTTAAAAGCAACGATAGGTATTCGTGTTTCTGAACAAGAAGAATATCAAGGGTTGGATATTGGTGAACACGGCATGGAAGCCTATGCTGGATTCCAGATTTTTACAAACGAATAATTTACGGAGGACCATAAAATGAAATTAGTTATTGCTATGATTCCGCCACATAAGTTGCCGGATGTAAAGAAGGCGCTTTTTGAAGCGGATATTCACAAAATGACCATTACAAATGTTTTAGGATGTGGTCAGCAAAAAGGGTTTAGTGAAACATATCGTGGAGTTGTTCATGAAGTCACATTGCATAAAAAAGTTCGTTTGGAAATCGCGATTAATGCGGACTTTGTTAAATTGACGGTTGATGCCATTATTAAAGGGGCTAAAACAGGTAAAACAGGTGACGGGAAAATTTTTGTCCTTGATTTGCCTGAGTGTATTCGTATTCGTACTGGTGAAACAGGAGAGGATGCGATTGGTTAAGTAGGGAAAAGGGGTCAACTTTTTTATATTTGGCCCCTTTTTGTAGATTTTTAATTTAGGGGGAGAAGAGGTTATGAGTACAAAATCAAGAATAAAGGAAGTGAATTTTTCTACAAAGGGAGAAAGTAACATGTCAACACTAACAGGTCTCAGGGAGTTTGCAACGGTTCCGGAGTATTACGGAGAAAATGTTTTTAGTTTAAAAACAATGCGTAATTATCTTTCGGCAAAAGCGTACAAATCATTAAGTTCAACGATTCAAAATAGTGGGAAATTAGATCCAAGCATTGCAGATGAAGTTGCCAGTGCTATGAAAGAATGGGCCGTTTCTAAAGGAGCAACGCATTATACGCATTGGTTCCAACCATTAACAGGAGCCACAGCTGAAAAACATGATTCTTTTATTGCTCCGGACGGAGAAGGTGGTGCGGTTTTAGAATTTTCTGGTGATAAATTAATTCAAGGCGAACCAGACGCATCCAGTTTTCCTTCAGGTGGTTTACGCCCTACTTTTGAAGCACGAGGATATACAGGATGGGATCCGACAAGTCCAGCTTTTATTAAAGAAGGACCTCAAGGTGCGACCCTGTGTATTCCTACGTATTTTGTAGGATGGAATGGAGAAGCTTTAGATAAAAAAACACCTTTATTGCGCTCTATGAATGCTATAGCAACACAAGCGGATCGTTTAGCAAAAATTTTAGGAATCAAAAAAACACAAAAGGCGTACTCTACTTTAGGTGGGGAGCAAGAATATTTTTTAATTGATCGTGATGATTATTATGACCGTATTGATTTAGTGCAAACAGGACGAACACTGTTTGGAAAAGAACCAGCCAAGCATCAGCAATTATCAGATCATTATTTTGGTGCGATTAAAGCACACGTTATTGCCTTTATGGAAGATGTGGACCGTGAAATGTGGAGATTAGGAATACCCGTGACCACACGTCATAACGAAGTTTCTCCAGGGCAATATGAAATAGCGCCTATTTTTGAAAATCAAAATTTAGCGGTTGATCATAATTTGCTTTGTATGGAAGTTATGGAAAAAGTAGCTGAAGAGCATGGTCTGGTTTGTTTGATGCACGAAAAACCATTTGCCGGAGTTAACGGTTCCGGGAAGCATTGCAACTGGTCGGTTACGGGACCAGATGGAAAAAACTGGTTATCACCAGGAAGTAACCCACATGAAAATGAACGTTTTTTAGTAATGCTTTGTGCGGTTATTAAAGCCGTTGATGAAAATGCGCCTCTTTTGCGTGCAGCGATTGCAACAGCTGGGAATGATCACCGTTTAGGTTCTCATGAAGCGCCTCCTGCGATTATTTCTGTTTATCTTGGAGAGCAGTTGAATGATATTATTGATCAAATTGAAAAAGGTGGGGCCAAGAGCACAAAGCAAGGCGGGACGTTAGAAGTTGGCGTAGATTCTTTACCGATCCTTCCACGCGATGCATCTGATAGAAACAGAACATCACCATTTGCTTTTACAGGAGCTAAGTTTGAGTTTCGTGCGGTGGGTTCTAATCAGAGTTTATCTGGACCAAATGTAGTTATTAATACGATAGTAGCTAATGCTTTAGATGAAATTTGTACAAGTTTAGAAGGTGGTAAGTCTGTGCAAAGTGTTCTTAAAAGTGTTATTACAAAAAATAAAAAAGTTATTTTTAATGGAGATAACTATACAGAAGCATGGGTTAAGGAGGCAAAGAAACGAGGACTTCCTAACTTAAAAACAACACCAGAAGCATTGGCTGCATTAAAAGATGCCAAAGCGATTAAAATGTTTGAGCGATTAGGTGTTTTAAGTAAAACAGAATTGGTATCACGTTATGATATTTATATGGAAACATATGAAACGATCATTCAATATGAAGCCAATTTAATGGCAGATATGGCACGGACATCTATTGTACCGGCTGCGATCAGCTATGCGGATGAGTTAGCCATTAATATTAAATCGGTTGAAAGTATTAACAAAACAAAGTCAACCGCAACGCGAAAGTTGCTTAAAGAAGTGACGGCTTTAACAGAGAAAACTATCACCTCCGCAGAGGTGTTAGCCAAAATTTCAGGCGGTTCCACCGTTAAAGCCCGTGCAGAAATGACGAAATTGCGTGCTTCAGTTGATGCTTTAGAAGGGTTGGTTCCAGCCGATATTTGGCCACTTCCTTCTTATGCACAGATGTTGTTTATTTCGTAAATAGGTGGTATTTAAATATAGGGCGGGTTTTTAACCCGCCCTTTTTATACTTCAATGTATGCATGATTACAATTATTTTTAAAATTATGATATCATTTTATAAAAAATTTAACTCACCAGTCGGTTTAATTCATATTGCTACAGATGGTAAATTGTTAAGGATATTGGCGATTGGTGATAGTTGGAGTAGATTGAAAAATATTCTTCTTGATGTTATAGAAAGGGATCATCCTATTTTGTTACGAACAAAAAAACAATTGGATGAGTATTTTGCGCATCAAAGAAAAAATTTTGATTTACCTATAGATTTTAAAGGGACAAAATTTCAGAATTTAGCATGGAAGGCATTACTTAAAGTGCCATATGGAGAAACGAAAAGTTATGCGCAGCAGGCAGAGTTGATTAAAAATCCAAAAGCAGTTCGAGCTATCGGTAGGGCTAATGGGTTAAATCCTATTTCTATCATTGTGCCTTGTCATAGGATTATTGGTAAGTCAGGAAAGTTAACGGGATACGCCAGTGGATTGGATAATAAGAAATATTTGATTGATTTAGAGGCAATGGGGTCGCGGGTCTCGATTTGACTACATATAATATTTTGTTATAATTTTTGACAATGGCAAGACAGGCTCGAATAATATATGAAGATGCAAATTATCATGTCATCAACCGGGGACAAGGTAAACGAAATATATATCTAGATAAGGGTGACTATAAAGCGTTTCTGGAAGTATTAAAAGATGCGTGTGAAGTATATAATGTCAGGATTCTCGCCTATTGCTTGATGGGCAAGCAGTATCATTTATTAGTAAACACCCCGGATGCCAACATTCCAAAGTTCATGCGTCAGCTCAATGGCGTGTATACACAAATATTTAATCAAAGACTAAAGGCGACGGCAGTCTTTTTAAAGGACGTTATAAAGCCAATGTTGTACAAGAAGGTGCTTATCTGTTGCGATTGATTCGCTATATTCATCTCAATCCTGTGAAGGCAAAGATAGTCGAGAAATGTGCGGATTATGCGTATTCGAGTCATAATACCAATTCCACTAATTAATTCCTGATTTAATTTTATTTGTCTCGACGATTTTGCGAGCAAATAAGCTTTTTAATTGAGTACTTATTTAATGGAATTGGTATAACCTGTAATATATTTTTCCCTTGTCAGCATTAAAGACTTTGTTATAATTCCCTCATGTCAAAAGAGTCATCGTCCAAACATTTTATACGTGAGTTTAATACCTCCGGAATATGCTCCCCTCAGAAGCACTATTATGTTTCTCGCAGTCAAGATATTCAAAAGGCTTTAATTGGTATTGAAAAAAATAAATATTTTACCATGTTTGCTTCACGCCAAATGGGCAAAACGACCTTTGTTGATGAATTGGTTGGAATGCTGGATAAAGATATTTATTGTCCTGTGGTCATTAGTTTTGAGACCATGATTGATTTTGAGGAAGTGGAGTTTTATAAATACTTCACTAAAGAATTGGAGCTGAAAGGGAGTATTAAGGATATTCCTGTTTTTACAAAAGCAGTGGATTTCAAGGATTTTGTGCAAGAGCTACAAGGCAAACTTAAGAAAAAATTTATATTGATCATCGATGAATTTGACGGATTAAATAAAGGCTATCTCGGCAAGCTTCTTCATGTGTTTCGTGAGATTTATTTTCACCGGGGAGAAAAATTTAATCTTCATTCCCTGATCCTCATCGGAGTGCGAAATATTACCGATGTAAATATGGACAATGCCTCGCCGTTTAATACAAATGATGAGTTACCCTTGCCGCTGTTTACCAAAGAACAAGTTTTTGATTTGATGCACCAGTATGAAGAAGAGACAGGCCAGCCGTTTGCACCGGAGGTCAAAGAAGCCGTATATTCCAACACCAAAGGCCAGCCAGGGTTAAGCAATGCCTTATGTAAGTTTTTAGTGGAGGATTATAATCCCGGAGGGACAACAGAGATTGGAATGGGTTCATTTGACGAGATGCTGAATTTTTTTATTCATGGGCACATTTCCAAAAATGTAGCGAATATTATTAATAAAGTTAAGCAATACAAAGAGCAAGTCGTCAGAGTTTTTGATACGCAAAAAAAGATTGAGTTTAATATCGATACAGATTGGATCGGGTATTTATACATTAATGGGGCTATTGATTGTGAAGTTGTTAAAGTAGATGGTCGAATGAGCACGTATGTAAAATTTGCTAATCCGATATATCAGAAAAAGATATATAACTGTTTTAAACCGGATTTAGGGGGAGAGTCGGCACGATATTTTGAACCGGATGAACCGTTAGGAAAATATTATCGGGATGAAAAAAAAGAATTAGATTTATTTGAGATCGTCAAAAATTATCAGCGTTACGTAAATCGTCGGGGAAGTCAGGCTTTTCGACACGCACAAAAGCGCGTTGATGGAACAAGGGTTGAGGCGGCCTATCATTATTCATTAGACGCATATCTTAATAGTGCAGTTTTTTCTTTAGGCGGAAGTACGCATGTAGAGTTTCCAACAGGAAATGGCAAGACCGATATTTTTGTGCAATATAAAGATCAGCGTTGTGTTGTTGAAATCAAGAACTACCAGAATCCTGCCCAAATTGAACAAGCGAAAGAGCAAGTTGCCACCTATGCGCAAACCGAAGGGCTCAGCGAAGCGTATTTAGTCATTTTCACCGAAGTCCATCCCAGAGACAAGTTGGGTGTTCACGCCGAAGAAACAATCAACACCATCACCGTGCGTTCTGTGTTGGTGAATGTTAATTTTGAGAAATAAAAGAATAAGGGTCAAGTCTCGACTTGACTACATTTTAATTTTTGTTATAATTCCTCCATGTCAAGACAAGCAAGAATAATATATGAAGGAGCGTATTATCATGTGATAAATCGAGGGCAAGCTAAGCGTAAGATTTATTTAGATAAGGCGGATTATAAAACATTTTTGAATGTGTTGCGCAATGCTTGTGAAGTCTATGGTGTTAGAATAGTTGCGTACTGTTTAATGGGGAATCATTATCACATACTTGTGCATACTCCCGATGCAAACCTTCCGGATTTTATGCGTCAGCTCAATGGCGTGTATACACAAATATTTAATCAAAGACATAAAGGCGACGGCAGCCTTTTTAAAGGACGTTATAAAGCCAACGTTGTACAAGAAGGTGCTTATCTGTTGCGGTTGATTCGCTATATTCATCTTAATCCTGTGAAGGCAAAGATCGTCGAGAAATGTGCGGATTATGCGTATTCGAGTCATGATTGTTATGTTAAAGGTGTCGAGAATAATTGGTTAAGATACAAGGGGCTTTTGCGGAGTCAATTAAAAGGAAAAGGACGTTTGCTTGAGCGTTATGAAGAATATATGAAGATGGAAGATGCTGAGTTGGATGAATATTTAAATGTAAAAAAGCGAAAAACGATAGAGGCGATAATTTTAGGGGATGAAGAGTTTAAAGATCAGATTAAGGAAAAATATTTACATGAAAAACGAATGTACGGGGAGATACCGCAAGCAAAACGAATTAGGACGGAAATTGTTGTGAAGAAAATAAAGGAAGAGGTTTTAAAGATTTTTGGTGTTGATGAAGAGGCGTTGTATCAATCGGTGAGAGGAAGGGAGAACTTGGCGAGAGCAATGGCGATAGGATTATCCCGTGAAATAGGAGGGATGTCGCATAAAGATGTTGGGGATATGTTTGGGGGGATTAGTTATAAAAGTGTGGCGAAGTGTTGTGAAAGGTTGAAAGTAAGGTGTGATGGGGATAAGCGTGTTAGGAAGGTGTTTGATAGGTTGAAAGTAATATGTAGTCAAGTCGAGACTTTAAATATAATAGTGGGGTATGATTTGAAAAAGAATTTTGAGTGATGTTTTGGCTGACAAGCTCCTGTTGTTATTCGGTAATGAGCTTGTTATAATGCATAATATTAATTGTCAAAAATTGTGGAAGGTTTAAAGACGTAAAATTTGGTTAACATTTACAGATAGGAATGATTTGAAATATAAAATCTTTATTAGTGCTGTTCAGAAAGAGCTTAAGAGTGAATGACGAGCCATCAAAAAATACATACTTGGCGACGCGCTCTTTTCTGAATATTTTGATGTGTTTTTATTTGAAGAGGCTCCGACAAGTAGTAAATCTGCTGAAAAATCTTATCTTGATGAAGTGCGAAAATCTGATAGTTACATCGGTATTTTGGGGGATGGGTAAAGGCATAATTAAAGCTCAAGGTGATCGAAAAGGGCGAAAATATAGCCTTTAGAATATGGGACATTTGAGACGTATTTGGGACATTTAAAAATATAGAATATAAGGGTCAGGTCTTTAAAGACCTGACCCCTTTACTCTTTACAAGAAAAATATTAATAAAGGCGAGATTACCAATAATGAAAATAGCTCTTGCTCAAATAAATTCTACCGTTGGTGACTTAGCTGGTAATCAGAAAAAAATTGTTGATTATATTCATCGAGCTAAAGATCAAGATGCTGATATAGTCATTTTTCCAGAGATGGCTATCTGCGGCTATCCGCCGGAAGATTTATTATTTAAAGATCACTTTGTTCAGGATAATTTTAAAATTCTTCGTTCTATTTATAAAGAAACAAAAGGCATTACTGGAGTTGTTGGTTTTGTTGACAGGGATAAGGTTGGAAATTTATATAATGCGGCAGCAGTTATTACGAATGGAAAATTGCAGGGAACGTATCATAAAAAATATTTGCCAAATTATGGTGTTTTTGATGAGAAAAGATATTTTCAGGCAGGAACGATGGAGGGTATGTTTTCGGTAGATTCTGTAAATTTTGGTGTAAGTATTTGTGAAGATATTTGGGTAAAGACGCAGTCTGCATCGTTCTTACATATTAATATTTCTTGTTCCCCTTATGATGTTGGCAAGCTTAAAGCACGACACCAATTATTAAAAAAACGCGCTAAAGAAAATAATAGTTTTATTGTTTATGTAAACCTGGTTGGTGGGCAAGATGAGCTTGTGTTTGATGGAGGAAGTTTAGTTATTGATCCTAAAGGAAAAATTATAGCCGAAGCCAAAGCCTTTGAAGAAGATTTACTGATAGTAGATTTATCCGTAAGGGCACAGCAGGCTGTACCTATGACACAAACAGAAGGTATTTATAAAGCATTAATTTTAGGAACGCATGATTATGTAAAAAAAAATGGATTTAGTAAAGTTGTTATTGGTTTAAGCGGAGGCATTGACTCTGCGCTTGTTGCGGTTATTGCCGTCGAAGCACTTGGAAAAAAAAATGTAGTATGCGTATCTATGCCCTCAAAGTATACGTCTAAAGGGACAATGTCCGATGCAAAACAGTTAGCTGAAAATTTAGAGGTTGAGTTTAAAGAGATTATTATTGAAGAGACGGTTAAATCTTATGAAAAATTGTTATCAAAAGAGTTTCGTAATCATAAGCCCAATGTTGCCGAGGAAAATATTCAAGCCCGTATTCGTGGAAATATTTTAATGGCGTTATCCAATAAATTTGGATGGTTGGTTTTAACGACAGGAAATAAAAGTGAAATGGCTGTTGGTTATTGTACTTTGTATGGGGATATGTCTGGTGGTTTTGCAGTGATTAAAGATGTTCCTAAGATGAAGGTCTATGAACTGGCAGAGTTTATTAATAGTCAGGGGAAAGTAATTATTCCAAAAATGATTATTAAACGCGCGCCTTCGGCAGAGTTACGGCCTAATCAAAAAGATCAAGACACTTTGCCTCCCTATGAAATCTTGGATGAGATATTAAAAAAATATGTGGAAAATCATCAGCCTTTGTCTAAAATAGCAAAAAAATATAATCGGGCAATTGTTAAAAAAGTTATCCAATTAGTGGATCAAAGTGAGTATAAACGCCGCCAATCTCCTCCTGGAATTAAAATTACTTCTAGGGCTTTTGGTAAGGATTGGCGTCTTCCTATTATTAATAGATATAAAGAGTTTTAAAGTATAAAAACAAAATTAACAGAGAGCCATAAATATGGTTACAAAAATCAAGAAAGGAATTTTTATGAAAATGAAGACTACCACAGCAACCGCATTATTTTGTCTAACGCTCTTTATCTCTAACTACGCTGCCGCTGCCAACGAGGAAGCGAAGAAAGGGCTTGAAAATAAGAAGGATAAATTGAGTTATTCTATAGGTGTGAGTATGGCGGGAGGCCTAATGCCTATTAAAGAAGAAATCGATCTAAATCAAGTATTAAAAGGAATTAGCGATCAGTTTTATAAAAAAGATCTTCTCGTTTCTGAAAATGAAGCACGTACAATCTTAGGTGAATTTTCGATGAAAATGCAGGAAAAAATGGCAGAGGAAAATAAATTAATTTCACAAAAGAATTTGGTTGAGGGGAATAATTTTCTAAAAGAAAATCAAGAAAAAGAGGGTGTTACAACAACAGAAAGTGGTTTGCAATATTTAGTTCTAACACAAGGTGATGGCCCTAAACCAACAGGCACCGATAAAGTTAAAGTACATTATAAAGGAACAACGATCGCGGGTGTTGAGTTTGACAGTTCCTATAAACGAGGAGAACCTGTAATATTTCCTATTACAGGTGTCATAAAAGGCTGGACAGAAGCGCTTCAACTGATGAAGGTGGGCAGCAAATATAAGCTTTTTATACCTTCTGAACTTGCCTATGGACCAAGAGGTTCTGGCCCTGCAATCGGACCTAATTCTGTATTAATTTTTGAAGTAGAGCTTCTTGGAATAGAAAAATAACAAAAAAATATAATGGTAAATAAATAAGGTGAGTACTTTTGAGATGAAGCACAAAAAGAGTCAGGCCTTGAAATTATTATAACAATTTCAAGGCCTGACTCTTTTACTTCTAGGAGGGAAGAGAAATGTTAGAATTGACAAAGGATGTGATTAAAAAAGAAATAGCTGAATCGAATGTTGTTTATCAGCGTGGAGAAAATATTTTTCGGCTTGGAAATTATTATCTTAAAGAGGCTGATTTTGAAAATCAGTCTTTTCAATATTATATTGATGGGAATTATGGGGATTATGATGTCCATATTGATTTTAATAATGGAGATATTAATTATTCGTGTACATGTCCTTTTTTTAGTGATGGGTGTAAGCATACTGTGGCCGTATGCATGGATATTATTGAGCAGGTTAAGCGCTATCAAAGTGAAGAAGAACTACTGGAACCAGCGGGGAGCATTTCTGAAAATGAGTGTTTGAGTTATGATGAGATTAAGTGTCAGGCCATTGATGCGAGGAAAAAAAGCGCCAAAAATGAAGCCTTTGAAATTAGTCTGGGAGATACCTATAAAGGGGAACATTTGATAATAACTTCCAGGGGTAAGCAGTATGTGGTCACTCTTCATGATCCGCATACAGGCGAAGGACATTGCTCCTGTCCAGATTTTAATACGAATAAATTAAACAGTTGTAAGCATCTTATTCATTTGTATTCTTATTTAAAAAAGAAAAAAAATTTTTCTACTCAAATACAAAAAGAAAAGTTTCCATTTGTACATATCCATTGGGATGCTGCTATTGGGCGTCCGCGTTATTTTTATGACCGTAAGCTTCCTAAGGGTGTTGGTGAGGCGCTTTCTTCTTATTTTGAAACTAATAAGATATTTTGTGGTCAGGATATTGAGGGGTTTTATCCTTTATTGGAACGCCTTAAGGGAATTAAAAATGTTAAACTTGATGAATATGTTTTACAGAAAGTTGATGAGGCGTTATTAAAAAAGGAAATTAAAGAAATAAAGAATTATACCCCGGATTATTCCTGTGTGAAGGCAAACCTTTATCCTTATCAAAAAGAAGGCGTTAACTTTGCGCTTTTTAAAAAATCGGCTATCATTGCCGATGAAATGGGACTTGGAAAGACGCTGCAAGCCATCACCGTTGCGCTTTTGAAAAAAGAACTTTTTAATATCGAAAAAGTTTTGATCGTCTGTCCTGCTTCTCTTAAAGAGCAATGGAAACGGGAAATCGAACGTTTTACAGATGAGGCCGTTACTGTGATTGCAGGGCCTAAATGGGTACGGCAGGATGTTTATACAAATAATTCTGATTTTTTTAAGGTAACAAACTATGAAGCCGTCCTTCGAGATAACCTTGTTATTGGCCGGTATAATCCTGATTTGATTATTCTGGATGAAGCGCAGCGGATTAAAAATTTTGAAACCAAAACAGCCCAGGCCATTAAATCAATTCCACATAAACAGTCCCTTGTGATCACCGGGACACCGCTTGAGAATAAGTTGGAGGATCTTTATTCCATTATTCAGTTTGTGGATTCTGAAATGTTTGCTCCTCTTTGGGAATTTGCTGCGGGGCATTTCATTCTTAAAAAGAACAAAAAGAATAAAATATTCGGATATAGAAATCTGAATGCAATTCATGAAAAATTAAAATCTATAGTGATCCGTCGCAGAAAAGAAGAGGTATTAAAAGATCTTCCGGAACAGGTTACAAATAATTATTACATTGAATTAACCGCCGAGCAGCTTGAGATTCACCAAGGGTATCTCCGGTCTCTTTTACCACTTTTAAGTAAAAAATTTCTTACACCTATGGATGTCCGCCGTATTCAGCAGTTAATGACATCGATGCGGATGGTTTGTGACTCAACATATCTCATTGACCGCAAAACGAATCTTTCTCCCAAATTAACAGAGTTAGAAACGATTCTTAAGGATGTGGTTTTAGAGAATAAACGGAAGGTCGTTCTTTTTACGGAGTGGACAACCATGACGTTTCTTATTGGTAAGGTTCTCTCGGAATTAGGAATTCCTTTTGTAGAGTTTACCGGAAAAGTTCCGGTTAAAAAACGAGGAAAACTCATCGAAGAGTTCAATGAGAACCCAGACTGTAAAGTTTTTCTTGCTACAGAGGCTGGTGGGGTTGGACTTAATCTTCAGAGTGCGGATTGTGTTATTAACTTTGAACTTCCATGGAATCCGGCGAAGTTAAACCAACGCATTGGTCGAGTTATGCGCATTGGGCAAAAGAGCAAATGTGTTAATGTTATCAATCTTATCGCTAAGCAGTCCATTGAAGAAAAAATTCAGGCAGGGATTCATTTAAAGCAACAACTTTTTGACGGGGTCTTTGATGGAAAAATCGATGAAGTTGAATTTAGTCAGAAAAAGAAGGCTGAATTTATTAATAAAATTAGAGAAATGCTTGATGATGAACCGATGATCCCCACGGCAGAGACTTCTGATCCAGAAGAAATTCCAGAATCCACCCCTCACTTCCTTAACCCGCAGGTTCTCAACGAAGAGACGATGGATATTGCAGGCGAAGAGGATGAGCCCCTTGAGATTAAAAATGACATTGTTCACACAGAAACATCTTCTGATGGATCAACCTCTTCAGAAAAAATGGAAGACGTCCTTGAAAATGGGATGAAATTTTTAAGCGGTCTGATGGCCATGGCGACAGGCAAACCATTGATAACTAAAGAACAGGAAAAAACAATTCATGTTGACCATAAAACCGGAGAAGTGACCATGAAATTCAAACTTCCAGGATTTTAAATAGGGTCAGACCATAAACACATAAGTTGTAATATTATTTTTGTATGATATAGTTTTGATAGAAGTGAATAAGAAAGTATTCTTATCCAAGAAAAAATCTGTGGAGATTTGATGTGTTTGAAAATGATATTTTTGAAAATTGGTTAGATGAAAAGAGTAAAGAAATTGTTTCTAAGCTGGGGAATAAAGAGTCTCTAAGCAGTGAAGAGATGATTGTTCTTGTTTTAAAGGCACAGACAAATCATTTTCATCATTTAGATTCTGATTTACGTGCGGATATGGTGGGATTGCGAGTAGATTTTCAAAATGATATTAAAGAATTACGTTCAGATATGATGCATCGATTTGAACAGGTCGACAAACGTTTTGAGCGGAGTTATGCGTTTATGAAATGGCAAACTGGCCTCGGCATCGTCTTTGCCAGTGGAATTTTATTGAAATTAATTTTAGGATAGTCCAATGCTAAACAAACAAACAAACGTAACCCGTAAAAATAATTTTTTTTAACCAAAAACCCCTCAGTGGCTTAAGTGCTGCTGAGGGGTTTTTTATTTGGAAAGGAAAAAACATGTTTAAAACAAAGTTAATCATCTTACGAACAATAGCCGTTGTTTTACTAACAGTAGCCATGTTTTTCATCACAGCAGACTACACCCTGGTTCCCAAAGAAGAAGTCGAAGCGCAGTGTGTAGCATTGCCTCAAGCTCCAAACGATGATTGCGTATGGTATTCATGGAATTCCGGTAATTTTAGGTGTCCTGCGGGTTCTGTTCTTGCAGGAGCAAATTATAATTCAGGTGATTCACATGAATGGACTACATTTGGTTGCTGTAAAATATATTAGATCCCCTTTTTTAAGAAAAAAATTTTGGTTTTATCCAAAAAGTAAAAAGGGTCAGACCTTGAAACTTGAAAGCATGGTTTGATAAAAAAATACTTCATAGCTATTATATTCCAATGCCTAGACCATACCTACTTTATGAGGTCATAAGCTACGATTCTCTGAACTTAATAACGCTCAATTTGTGACCTCATAAAGTATATATAGAGTGAAAATAAATAAAATAAACGTGCCAGGCATAAAATATAAGAAAGCTTGACATTAATATTTATATATGGCATTATTTATTCCGAACAAGCTTAACTAATTTGGAATAAACTCCGTTATGGAAAATATTAAAAGAATCCTTGATTTAAAACTTCCCAAAAAACAATCAGCATTTCTTTGGGGGCCTCGTAAAACAGGAAAATCAACTTATCTAAAAAAAGTTTACCCTCATAGTTTAGTTTTTGATTTTTTAAAAACGGATCTTTTTCTTAAATTTTCAAAAAATCCATCTCTTTTAAGAGATCAAATTTTAGCTCAAGATAATAAAATTTTAAATCACCCTGTAATTATTGACGAAGCTCAAAAAGTTCCGCAAATTTTAGATGAAGTTCACTGGCTTATTGAAAATAAAAATATTCAATTTATCTTATGCGGATCAAGTGCACGTAAATTAAAACGAGGACATGCTAATCTTTTAGGTGGAAGGGCATGGCGTTATGAAATGCTTCCATTTGTAAGTAAAGAGTTGCCAAAATCTTTTAATTTATTAAAAATTCTTAATCAAGGCCTAATTCCCTCTCACTACCTTTTACAAGAACGTTACTACAAAAAAGCACTAAAATCATATGTTCAAGATTATTTAAAAGAAGAGGTTTTTGATGAAGGATTGATACGAAACATTCCTGCATTTTCAAGATTTTTTGATTCTATGGGTTACTCTCATGGAGAGCTAACTAATTATTCCAATATTGCAAGAGACTGTGGCGTTGATTCAAAAACAGTAAAAGAATACTATCAAATTTTAATGGATACCTTATTAGGAAAAATGATTGAACCTTTCAAAAAAAAACATGGAAGAGATATTATTACAAAAGCTGGAAAATTTTATTTATTTGATGTAGGTATTGCCGGTTTTTTGACAAAACGTTTTTTAGAAGAAGAGCGGGGAGAATTTTTTGGAAAAGCTTTTGAGCACTTTATATTAATGGAATTACTAGCTTATAATTCATACAATGACTTAGACTTTCCTATTCAATTTTGGAGAACAAAATCAGGAGTAGAAGTTGATTTTATATTAGGGAACGGTCAGATTGCTTTAGAAATTAAAGGGAGTTCCAGAGTAGATAGCAATCATTTACGAGGTCTTCTAACTTTTCAAGAAAAATATTCTCCCCAAAAAGCGATTCTTGTTTGTAATGAAAAAGAAAAACGAATTTATAAAAATATTCAAATTATGCCATGGCGTATATTTTTAAACGACTTATGGAAAGGTAATATATTATAAAGAATTAAGGGGGATAGTGATGAATTCATCGCCGTTATTTTTGGTGTCTTAGGTTAAATTAGGTTAAAGGTAAAATAAAATGTCCCTTTGGAAAAGATTTTTTGGCAGCGAACATGAAAAAATAATGTATGCAATAAAATATAATAAAGTGAATTTATGTAGACAATTAATTAAAAAAAATGCACTAATAAAAGATGATAAAGGCATAGATCTTTTAATATGTGCAACACTTTTTTCCTAAAGGTTTAAATAAAAATTATGAAAATTATTATACATCCACATGCTAAAGAACGAATGCAAGAACGTGGAGCATTGGAAAAAGAAGTTGAAGATACAATCATGCAGGGGGAGCAATTTCCTGCTAAATTTGGACGTGTAGGGTTTCGTCGAAATTTTGTATTTAAGTCGAAAAGGGCTGAAAAATTTTATGAGACTAAGCAAATTGAAGCCTATGCTGTTAAAGAAAAAAATGTTTGGATTGTTATTACAGTTATTACAAGATATTTTTAATTAATGAGAGGAGGCTGGTTATGAAATTAACATTTGATCCTAAATATAATGTGGCTTACATTCGATTTCATGAAAAAATGGAAGATGTGCAAACACTTCATATTAGTGATGAGCTAATGGTGGACATGTCTCCAAGCGGAAAAATTTATGGGATTGAGTTATTAAATGCTAAAGATCAACTTATTAGTGAAGATATGGGGAAGCTTTTAGTGGTTAATGAGGAAAGTGGTGTTAAAAATGAGATGTCTTTTAATTGAATGACTATTAGAATGTCCCCTTATTTTTCGAATAAAATTTTTAATATTTATGAAATAATTTTTTTATTGTTACTAG
>UOGJ01000133.1_pt1 | contig 79233 bp, 34 predicted proteins | sample 1989031 | NCBI WGS metagenome assembly UOGJ01 (sample SAMEA4712195, study PRJEB27164) | hydrothermal vent metagenome | biome: marine basaltic hydrothermal vent biome; feature: marine hydrothermal vent; material: mineral | place: Pacific Ocean | collected 2011-06-14/2011-07-23 | depth 1719 m | reverse complement strand
GCGCAGGCAGGAGACATTACGCCAAGTTTGGATCAGGGATTAGGTTTTGTTAAAGAGAGTTATTGGGCAGCACTTAACGCATTGGTTGATGGCTTAGCAGAAGAGCGAAAGGCAGAGATTATTGAAAATTTGATGGGGCTTTGGTGGGGGATGCCTGTTGAAAAAGGGGTATCGCAAGAGAAGATGCTCGCAGGGCTTTCACCAGAGGCAGAGAAGTTTGTGCGAGGGGTTATTAAAGGGGGCATTTTAAAGGATTTTATATTAAAATCATCTTCAGGTATTATTAATCAGCAGGTTAACGTTCCAGAAAACTCTCTTACGACACAGATCACCACCATCAACGCCTCCGTGCCAAAGACACTTAATAATGTAAAAACTGATACTCCTAAAAAATCCAGTTCGTCGCTTGGTTCCACAGTGGCATCCAGTTCTGTAGTAGTAAAAATTAATAAAACAGATGCGCTTGAGAATAATTCTGTCTGGTTAGGATATTGGGAAGAGAAGGCTATCTCATCAAGTTCTGTGGATATGTTGACGGCAAAGATTCGCAAGGCTTTGGATGATGAGAATAATCAACTAACAGAATTGCGGACAGAAGAGGCGAAGAAGAAATATCCTAGATTGGTGGCATTGTTGGAAAAGGCTGATAAGGGAAAGGGTATTGAAGAGGTTAATAAGCAGATAGCAAATATACAGGTATTAGATGTTAAACCAGTGATTGTTCCAGAAGGGCTTAGGTTGAATTTGGTTGTAAATGAAGATATTTATAAAATACAGGAAGTTTCAGGGCTTGTTTCTCGGAGGCCTCCGGTTGAAAGTATTAAAAAAGCAGCAAGTCCAATTATAATTTATGACAATCCAACAGCTCGTTTGAGTAGGGCATCTAATTTAGTTTGGACAGATGGAGAAATAAATCCGAGCTTACGTAAAACTAGAGTAGACGATATGGTGAGTAGTTTATTAAGTTTAAAGATGGAGGGCTTTTTAAGTCCGGTTGAAAGAAATTCAGGGTTATCGGAAGAGAGAAGAAATTCGGTTTTATTTAGTTTTGGAAAGACTACAGATGAAATAAAAGCAACAAGAATGTCAGATGTTTGGGGGTCTGGGGAAACGATGAGGGCAGGACGAACTTTAGTGCTGGATAGATCGGTGAATGGAAAAGGAATAAGGACAATATCACCTCGTTTGATGGACATATTAAATTTCTTCCCCATCACAGAGCGAATAAATGTCTTCTTCAGGGTTGTTGAGGAAGTCGAAGCTTTCGGATTGTTCAGCGAGTTTACTGATAGCAAGGCTTGGCAAATCATCAGAGTTAATGGTGATGGCTATAAGGACTTTTTGATGTTCAGGCAAGAAGGTCAAAGGTTTGGTCAATTTGAGGCTGCCATGTTCATAAGTGGCTGGGATCAGTTTAGTCATAATTTTTTCCTTTCTGATGTAACCATAACACAAGCTCAAAGGGCTGTCAATTTGCAGTTAGGGGCATATTCTGTTGAGGAGGTAGGTTTAATTGAGCAGATACAGAAAGTTCAAAAAGCTGATGTTCCGACATTAACACAAACACCTAGTTTAGAAAAAGTTATTGAATCGCATTTAGATTTAGAGCCTGTTATTAAAGAGAATAAAAACAAGCATGCTGTTATTGCTCAAGCAATAGATGCAGAGCTTGAAGACATTGTTGAGTTTAAGCAATTTGTACAAGATTTTTCTTCACAAGTCAATATTCCTGAAATAACTTTAATCAATAGTATTACTACCATAAATTTTTGGGGAGGGAATCTTAGTGTATTGGTGAAATGCTTATCCTGTGTTAAAAGTATTGCACCACATTCTTTAGCGAGTGCGGCGACCCCTTCATCAGATGTTCTTTTAGCAGCACAAAAAGTATTGTGGCCTTTTAGTTTTAACCATGGGATTAGGGCGATAGGAATATTTTCATCAATAACAAAATCCAATTTAAACCTCAACGGTGGGATTAAAGGGAATAAATTCATTTCTTCTAATGATTTCGGTGGCATAGTGAAGCGCGGCTTTGATCGAGGTTTCAGACAATTGAGGATAATAGTTTTTGAGGATTTCAGGAATAGAAACACTTCCTTCAATGAGCTCAAGAACAAGATAAATAGGAATTCTCGTTCCTTGGAAAGTAGGCTCTCCTCCACAAATAGTTGGATTGCAACTGATATAATCTTTAAGCATAATATTCTCCTTTATTCAAAAGATACAATACTTCATAGAGTAAGTCAACAGGCTTCATTCTTTAAACAATTTCTCGTGAATTTTTCTGTAACAAAACAAAAATATAACTGGGACATAACATATCTTGATAAATCTTTTACGAATTTAGGAATAGGTTTAATTATCCTTATTTCTTATTTAAGGCTTAATGTTAACAAAGTTGTAAAGAAGTCATATGAAGAAATTAAATTAAGCATCCGTCCACTTGGCTCAACAGTCCAATCAAGTTCCGTAGTTGTTAAATTTACTAATGAATTACCAACAGATAAAGCAATGTTAGATTATTGGAACCGAACAAATACACAAGCGTATAAGAAATATCCAAAGGCACGCGAGGCGATGATGAAGAGAGCGATTCGTGTGGAGCTATCTAAAGATAAGAATTTAGCACATTTAGAAGAATATGAATTATTGAATAGATTAATGAAAGAGGTGATATCAGAACGTGAGGCTGGACAACAAGCGATAACGGTTAATCCTAAGATTAATTTGGAACAAGGTATTGTTGTTAATTTAGAACTTGAGCGTACAAAACGATATCAGTTAGAAGAGATGATTAAAACAAGTCCATTACGTGGTCCTCCAGTTAAGAAATTTGAGCAAGTAATAAGTAATCCTTCCAAAACACGCCTATTTTTACCAGTGATGGCGGCAAGTCCAGTTTCAAGTCCACTATCTGAGATAAGCATAATAAATTCAAAAGAAAGAACTTTTAAACAATCCAATATTAAAATCATAGACTCTGATGTTTTTAATAAGGATATGAAAGTAAAAGGCCAAGTAGTAATTATTGATACGGATTCTGTAGATATTGAAGTTTCAGCGGATCAGGAAATGGTTGGAAGGGACTTAGTAGAGAACAGTGTTACGCAAGAAGCAAAATCAGGAACAGGTCGAAAGGTTCAGCAGTTTGTTGAGGAGTCATTACGTAAAGAAGATCTTTTAGCGGTGTTTAATAGTATTCATGGCAATTATTATGCAGCGAATAGTATGACTGTTATTGATGGAAAACTTGTGAGAAAACCGGATGGAGTTAAGGGTCTTTTTCAGGATAAAACAGGGCATGTTCCTCTTAATGGGAAGTTTTGGTTTTTATCATTTGATAAGGGGCGTAAGGATATGGTTGAGGTTAATATTAGCGATGGTGAATTACCACAAGGGTTTGATTATCAAAATGGAATTTTTAGTCCTGCGATTATTGTTGGTGGAGAAAGTGTAGTTAATCTTCTTGAATTTAAAATAATGCCTGAAATGAAAAGTAATCATTTAAATTTCCCAAGGAACAAGCGGATGGCGATGTCTGGGATGGGATATACTAATGATGGAAAGATTATTCGGGCAACGCTTATGGGCGATCCTAATGATAAGAGTTTTTCTCAGGAGGGTAATGAGCCAACGATTGATGAATTTGTTGAATTTATGAATTCGTATGGAGTTAAGAATGCAGTGCTTCTTGGAACAACAGCAGATGTTAGTACGTATCTTAAAGAGTATGATGAACCATTTGTTCAAGCAAAAGAAAGGAATGGATCTTATTTAGGAAATATCTTTCCAGAAGGACGTCCGATTGCGACGCATATTGCGGTGTATTCATTGAATTCAGAAAATATTCAAACATTTGAAGAATATTTAGAAACACAAGCCAATCGTTTAGGTTATTCTGTTAATAAAGACACCAAGTTCATTCTTCAATTAGGCGATACGGTTGATCAATCAAAGTATCATAAAATTTTTAATAAAGGTTTGCAGCAGGCGAAGGAAAATGTTGTTTTTCTTCCCGTTAAGACTATGCCTGAGGAGTTGGCGCAACGTGTTGTTATGTTGCGAAAAAGCGACCGCATTGTTGGGTTTAATATCACGTCTCCGCATAAGGAAAAAATACTTTCGTATTTGGATGAAAGGGATGTGAGTGTGGATAATGCAGAGGCGGTCAATGTGGTATTGAAGCAAAAAAATGGTTCATTGAAGGGATATACGTTTGATGGTGAAGGGTGGGTTTATTGGTATACAAAGGATTTGAAGAAGTCACTTAAAAATAAAAAGATCGTTGTTTTAGGTGCAGGAGGCGCCGTACGTTCATTAGTGATGGCTATTTTTGAAGAAGCTTCTAATGCTCGGGTTGTCGTTGAAGATTGGAAAGAAAGAGCTGCAGAAAAGTTAGTAGAAGATATTTTATTAAAAAATAGTCATTGGGATATTAGATCGGTTGTGCAGGAACAATTGAATCAGGAAATTAAAGATGCTGATATTGTTATTAATTTGACAGGATCAGGAAAGAGTTATGTTGAGAAAGGAAACCAGCCGAATATTGATTATTCTTTGCTTAAGGGAAAGGTGGCAATTGATGGGAATTATCGTTTTAAATATGATGCGCCAAGAAATGTGTTTCTTAATAAGGCTAAAGAGGCTGGGGCAGAGATTTATAATGGGTTGGGATTTTTAGTTGGTACGATTCCGCCGATATTTAAAGTGTTTACACACAAGGATGTTGATTATAAAACGTTAATGCACGTGGCTAAAGCTCCAGAGAGAGAGGGTGGGGTTGGGATACAAGAGGTTTCAAGCCCAATTATCGAAACAAACAAAAACCTCCAAACCTTAATAAACTTTCTCGCCCAACGAGATGTTAATGAGCTAACTAAAGAATCACTATTAAAAAAATATGATATAGATCACGTTGATTTATTATTAATTCTAGGGAATTCTCGTATAGAGGTTCCAGAGGAAGCAGCAAAAGCTTATCATCAAGGATTAGTAAAGAAAATTTTGATTGCAGGAGGTAGTGGGCGAGAAACAGAACAATTGATACAAGGTCTTATTCGTAGTGGATATAGGAAAGAAAATCTTGAAGGCAAATCAGAAGCTGAAATATTCAAAGAAATTTTATTGAAACAAGGTGTTCGTTCAGAGGATATATTGCCGATGGATACAACATCAAAGAACCTTGCTGAAAACATTCAAAATGCTTTTTCTATTTTAAAACGGATTAAGTATTCCCCTCAAAATATTCTCCTTTTCCATCAGCCAGCAGCTCAAAAGAGATCTGTGGCAACATTTCAGAAAATTGTAAAAGAGACTAAGTATAAAGAATTACAAGAAGCACGTCTTATTAGTTTTGCTCCGTATATTCCAGAGATAGCTTCTTTGAGTGGTGAAGGTTTTAAATTTTATTCTGCAATGGCTTTAGCTGAGTTCTATAGAGTTCAGCCACATGTGTATGGACCTCTTGGACAAGCATTTATTGAGGATGTTAGCATCCCACAAAAAGTTTCAACTGCGTATAGAGATTTGAATGTAAATAAATTTGATACGGCAATCCATTCTAAAATTAATACCTTAACCACAACGCTATCAAGTCGCAAACTCCTAATAGCCATCCCTTATTACAACGAAACAAAAAATATCAAAACATTAGTTCTGTCCCTCCAACAAAAATTAAAAGACTTATTAAATGAAGATGAAAAAGCAGTAATTGTAGTCGCTGGGGAATATGCTAATGCACAGGCACTAGATTATGTCCCCGTTGATCAATCGCATGAACAGATAGCTATTGTGGCATTGACGAAGCCAGAGAGTTTTATTGGAAAGCCTTGGAGTGAACGATTGTTTATGACGTTGGCACAGCGTTTAGGCGCGGATATGGTGAGTTTGGATGCGGATATTAATGGGGCTACGGCGCAAGGGTGGTTGGAGAGGTTGATCATGCCAGTGAAAAGTGGTCGAGCCGAGTTTACTGTTCCGCATGCAGTACGTAGTTTTGATAAGGATGATGCAGCGATTCATGTTTTGGATTATTTATTGAGTGCGTCTGTTTATGGAACAAAAATACATCAGCGTCATGGGGGAGAGTTTGCTATTGCACATGAGTTGTTAGAAGGGTTTTTAAATGATGAGACGTTACGTTATGAGGGGATATGTTGTATTGAAGGACAGTTGGCCGCAAGATTAGCATTAAATAATACATCTGTTGTAGAAGTGCAATTAGGCGAAAAAGCACAGGTTGTTGATCGTCAAAAGATATTAAACCGCATGGAACTTGTATTGCACTCTGTGTTTGAAGATATTGAATCGCATAAGGATCAGGTTTTTAAGACGGAGAAAATGTTACGCGCACCGCCGGTTGAGGGTATTAAACTTCCTAATTATTCTGTTGAGAAAATTTTCCCAACGGAACATGCAAAGTGGCTTTTTGTACAAATGCAGGATCGTCTGGCTCAGCAAGAGGTCCATAAAGTTCTTAGTGATATTGTTGGAGATGTGTTTGTTCAACAGTTGGTAAATAGCACATTTGAGAATATAGAAATATTGCCTAAAGAATGGGCAGCGATAACCTTCCAGTTTTTAAACACATATATTCAAAATATAGATATCAATAAACGTACGCAATTGATTCAAGCGTATATGCCAATTTGGCTTGCGGCGATGGTTGATTTGTCTAAGCGTGTTAAGGGTCAAGATGTTGAAGGGATTAATGCGTTGATTGATGGTGAGTATGTGAGTGCATTTATTCGTCAAATTATAACAACCAATGCTTCTGTACCAAAAACACTTAATAATGTAGAAGTTAATACTCCTAAAAAATCCAGTTCACCAATGGGGTCAACGGTTCAAACAAGATCATCTGTTGTTAAGTTGTCTTTAATGGAATTTCCAGAGGCGAGTCGAATAGCGATGATTGATTATTTAGAGAAGAAGATAGATGATCAGCATAAGATGTATGACGAAGAAAGAGCCAATGCAGTTTTTAAATCTGTTAAGAAGGCTTTAGAGAGTGGTAGGGATTTATCATATATTATCAAGAAAACACATCCGAATTTAGAGAACATGATTGTCCAAGCACAGCAAGAAAATAAAGGACAAAGTATTGAAGAGGTTAATAAAAAGAGTATTGCAGATATACAAGTATTAGATGTTAATCCAGTGATTGTTTCAGAGGAGCTTGGGTTGAATTTGGCGGCAAATAATTCTTACAATGAATTTGTAAGTTTAAAAAGAAATTCTTCTGGTGTCATACAGGGAAGCAATTTGTTTCCTGATAAGAGAAGCTTTTTATCACGTGAAATTAGAATGCCATTATTAATGGATAGTGCTGTAGAGAGAACGATGGCATCAAAAGGGCTTAGTGGAATTTCTGTTTGGAGAGCGTTGGCTTTAAGAAGACCCACTTCATCAGGAATAGCAATATTGATTAACTTAAGAACGGCAGCGATATCATCTTTTAATTTTTCTTCAGAACAGTCTTTTTTACGACGTAGAACAAACCGAATTTCTAATAAATTAATAAGTGAAGAAAATCCATTAATTTGGCCTTTTTCAATTAATGTTATGATTTTATGGGGAGCAGACCAGAGTTTCTCACCAGAAGCTTTATCTTCTTCTTTAGCTAGCCAATTTATGATGACATCGGAATCAAGAAATACGGAGGGAAGAGGAATTTTAAAAAATGGATTATTTAGTTCTACCATGAAGAGAATGTCTCATTTTGTGGATAATTTTGGTGGAAGTTTTGTTTTTAGGAATAGCCCCAATATATTGGCCCAAAAGGGCATCAGCAGTGTTTTTTCGTTGCTTTTTTTGCGGCAGTATATTGAAAATTTTCGTTACTTCGATAGCATCTTGAAGAGTCGTCATAATAATGTCCTTTCTTTAGTTAATTTAAACATACCACACGCCCCAAAGGCTGTCAAACGAGGGGTTTTGCCTGCGGTGGCAGCAAGTTCCCTTGAAGATTCATTATCTGATCATCAAAAAGATCGAAGAAAAATTCTTCGTTATGCTTTAGCGGGTATGACAGCGACAGCATTCCCATCATTGGTGTTAGCATCACCAACTATTCATACAAATTTAAATAAGTTAATGCCTATTCGAGGAGTGACGGTTTCATTTGTTCCTAAGGGACGTGATCGTCATCGCCCAGAGCCAGATATTCATCATGGCACTTATAAACGTTATATTGAATCCTATAAAAACCATCCAGCGATTTTAATGTGGGAGTTTGGAAATGAGTATAATTATCATCCAGAATTGTTTGGCGGGGATATAAATGTTTGGCATTCCCATTTAGAAAAAGCGGCACGCGTTGCAAAGCGTATTGATCCAAAACATGATGTGGCAACCGCTCATGGACAAAAATTGCGTAATACATCAGGCATTCGTAACGATTTAAAATTTTATATTTCTGAAACAGGAACAGATGCGTTTAATGCGAAGACGAATCGTGTGGATGAAAACATGCAGGCTAAAGCAACAATAGATATTTGGAATAATTTAGTGCGTAAAGCCGATCCAAAAACATTTTTAGGCGTTACGTTTATGACGTGGGTAGATGAATGGTGGAAAGCCGGCGATCCACAAACACATGATCTTGGCGGATTTCCAATGTCTATTAATGGGGATGGGATGGGCAATGAAGAATGGTGGGGAATGTTAGATATTAATAAAAATCCACGCAAGGTTTATGGTGAGTTGCAGAAGGTGTGGACGAAAAAAGCGAGTTCAAGTTTAAAAGATGTTGATAAATTGCGATTTAATATGGGTTATAGAACTAGCGTTCAGAGTTCCGAATTTTTTGCGGATAAGCATTTTGTTGATAGTGATGATTTTGCTAAGTTTGATCAAGGATATTTTGGGGAGATTGGCTTGTTTAATTTCTTCAGAGGAAAGCAAATATTCTTCTTGAGTAATATTTTGAGGGATTTGAGAGGTGATCGCCATAGTGATGATATCGTTATGGAGGGCATTAAATTTATTCGAAGAAATGATCAGCGCAGGGCGTTGTTTATGGGTAGACAAATCCGTGAAGGGGAAAGGGATAAGAATGATGTCGCCTTGATTATAAATTATCATAAATTGAGTCTTCCTCATTATTCCAAAAATCAAAAGAGGGTTCAGCAGACTTTAAGAGAAGAATATCATCTTGAGACAGTTTTAGGAGTGCAGGAAGATCTTGGAGAAGCTTCTGCCGATCTTCAATTTTTAGTTGGGGAATTTCTTGTTCAATCTTTTCTAATAATGGGCTCATGGGATAATCTCCTTTTTTCTAAAGCTGTTTCAAACATACCATACGCCTCAGATTCTGTCAAACGAACGCTTGGAGTATTAAGTAGTCCCGTCACCTCAAGCCCAATAAAGAACAAACCCTTCCTAGCCGGAACCCTAGTCGCAGGCCTAACCCTATCCCCCATACTAGAACCAATCTTGCCTGAGAGTGTGGGTAGGTATGCTGTTAGTCAGGCATGGGCTGAGGAAGAAAAATTATATCAAGGGTATGGGGTTGATTATTGGATTAAGACCTTGGGAGATGAGGATATAATAGTTGGATTAGGAGCAGGTACAGAAAAGCTGCGACAAGTTTTGGGTGCATTAGGTCGACCGACAGATAAGGTTTATGCGGATGTGCTTGGAGTGTATCGAGTGAAGAATGGTGAAATACGAGAGAAATCAAATCATCCCGTTGCTTCCAGTTCAATCATCCAACGCTACCGTTCCAATAAACAACCAGCCGCCGGAGGCGTGCCACAGAAATATGGGGATTATTTTGGTTTTGATATGGATGTGTTTATGCGGATATTCCAAAAGGATTGGAATGTACGTTATGGATATAAGAAAGAGCGTAAAGGAAAAATAAAAGTATTAGATTTAGGTGTACGTCAAGTAAGCACAAAGAAAAAGGCTGCAAGTGCAAAGGTTTTACCCTATGAAAAGTTAGCGTTTAATAAGGAATCTCTTGATTTAGTGATGGGTTCTCTAACAGTAAATATGAGACGAGATCCTGTTAGGGCGATTGAGGATATTTATCGCGTTCTTCGTGTAGGAGGGCGAGCGGTTGTAGAGTTGGCTCCACGGGAAGATATGCAGGTGGTGGATTCTGAGGGTAAAAAGCATCCATTTGCAGAAAGAGCTTTGGGGAGGCTCCTTCGTCAGCAGGGTTATGATGTAAGTTTTAGTTTACGGCGAACAAACCCACAAGGGGATCAAAAACTCAAAGTAATCATAAAAATACATAAAAAAGAAAAAAATTCCTTAAATTTACCTTGGACGCTTAAGCGTAAGGAAAGTCAAGGTAAAGATGTGTTATATGAGTATGAGCCAGTCAATGGCAGCGGGAAGTTGGCGTTTTCTAAAATAGCGCAATTAAGAATGTATCTTGTTGGAGAAATGGGAAATAGTACTTTTAAAGAGGTCATTCGTAGATTGTATCCTAGAAAAACGGCTGAAGAAAATCTTGTAAAGGGATGGAAGAGAAATTATCGTGACGCGCTAAAGGAATCCAAAAAAGGTGGCAATGGAAGATCTGATGATGAGGTGTTGGTTGACCATATGCTGGCAAGGAGACTGTGGGGAGTCACGGGTAATGAGATTGTTATCTTAGGACTCCTTGAGAATAATTATCCATCAAGTAAAAAATATATTGAAGAAGTCAAAGAGTATTATTTTTATGCAGATACAAATATAGATCAAAAGTTAGGGGAGCCTATTGTGGCGCACGCGATCCGGGTGGCTTGGTTGGTTCATCTTTTAGCCGTGGCTATGGATATTCCGGAAAAACAAAGAGAGGTTATGATTATCAGTGCGCTTTATCATGATATCGGTAAGATGCAGAAAAAGATTCTTGAAGTGATTCATATAGCGGGAGATTTAACGAAGGACCAGTGGGATATTATGAAGATGCACGATAAGGTTACGTTGGGGTGGTTAGAAAGAAATGTAGATGATATTTTTCCGGAAAATCAAGAACAGCAAGATTTATTATTAAAGCTAACATTTGTCAAGAATAAAAAAGAAGTTTCTGTTGAAGAAAAACGCTTGAAGCTGACTATTGAGCTTGCCGATGCAATAGATTCTAGGAATGATTATTCTCGACCGTATATTCTTTATGGTGGGCATAAGGTTTCGCTTGATGAGATTATTGATTTGTTTGAACAAATGCAAGGAGAAGAATATTCGGAGAGTATGGATGAAATCAAGACGGTTTTAATGCTTAATGAGACTAAGATTCTTCAAGAGATTGAAGAAAACCGAAATTATGTTTTATGGGAACTTTTCAAATTGCTTCGTCTATCGCAACTTTGGAAGAAGTCAGATCAGAATAAATTAAATAAGCTGAGACAGAAAATGGAAGATGATGGGCTGATGAATAACAGGATTGAGACGATTTTAAGGTCTAATCTGGATATTGAAAAAAGATTAAAACTCATCAGGCAGATGGAAGATTTTATTGAGAGTTATGATAGTCTTATTAAAGATACACCGAAGCTGCATTTTGTTAGTCTTTATTTAAGGCTGGATATTCCGACGCATGTGTTGGAAGGGATAAAAAATCACAATGAGATTCTTATTTTCATCGGGCCACAGGAAAAAATTGATCTCTACTATCCACGTGTTGCCAAACGTATTTCTGATCCGAAAGCTTTGACGCGTATTTATAAGATAACAGATATTGATGATGTTGAGGTTAAAACGACGGAGCAAGAGTATAAGCAGTTTGAGCAAGGGAAAAAGGCGTCTAGTTCTATACAAAACAAAAGTTTGAGAAGTATGAAAAAGTGGATTTTTCAGGTCCAAAATGATGTGCAGGGGATGTTGCTTCAGGAAGAGTTTATCATTAAGGAATTTAGTGGATTTATTACAAAGGATGATTTAGAGGAAGAACGAAAATATTTTGGATACGCATCTATTCACGAATTTGTTGAAAATCGTTTAGAAATGAATCTTATGCCAATACTATTAGAAAAAGAAAGTATACAGGCACAGAGTACGTCTAGCCCAATACAATCCATTGAGCCCCAAGTTTATGTTCCAGAACATTCTTTTGTTAATCGTATAAGATCTGTGAGACTCAATGTTCCAGAGGCAGTGAATCGTCAAGAGCAAAAGGTTTCTAATAGCCCATTAGGTTCTACGGTTGTATCCAGTTCAATAGCGGTGGGCCGTATAATTAATCCAGAAGAATATGTGAATATGATTCGTGATCCCAATGCTCCGGGAGCAAGTAGCACAATTAAGTATCTTGCCAAAGAAATTGTGAAAGCGGCTAATGATACAAGCAGTCCATTAACAAAACTTCGTGATTCAAAAGATCCTGTGTGGCAGCCTGTTTTAGCAAAGGTGGCAGAGTTGGAAGGAAGAGAATTTATAAAAGCAGCTGATAAAAAGAAAGGGGATAAAGCAACAGCAGAATGGCAAGCCGTTACTAAGCATGCACCGCCGATTGTTGAGATGCAGCAAAGTGATATAAATATTGAAAAAATAAATACAGAAAAACCTTCCTACCAACCGTTTTTTATAGCGGCAAGTCCAATAAGTTCTGAAGAAGTAAAAGTTTTAACTTTCAAAAAATACTCACAGTTAATACAGAAAGAGAAAGATAGCTTATTTACTTTTCTCTATAAGATGGGTTGGAATAGTAGAATTTATGATTATAGAAATGAAGATTGGGTAGATATTTTTATTGCTTATTTAGATGGTCGAGCTGTTGGAGCTCAAATTTTCGAAATAGATTATCGAGGAAATGAAACCGTTGCTACGGCAAAAGGATTAGAGGTTATTCAGCCACGGTTAGGAATAGGACAGCTTTTAAGAGATAAGACGTTAAATTATTTCAAGAAGAAAGGTGTTGATAGGTTTATTATTCCGATCAGCCGTAATCAGTCAGCTGTAAATTTTCACAATAAAGAATTGAAACGTTTGGGAGCAGCTGCTGTTAAGCATCCTAATGGTTTTATGATGGAAATCGATCTTAAAAAGTATGAGTATCAGGAAAGTGTAGAGCAGTCTAAAATTATGATTCCAACTATAGCATCCAGTGCTATTCAAATTAAAAAACAGATCAAAGCCAAATTTCCAAAAGGAAAGCTTTTAAAGATTTTTGCTATATATACAAGTAATATTAATAATTTTAAGGCTCTTCAAAATTTTGTTAATAGAATTCATAAATATAGAGCCTTCGCTTTTGGAGAAAAATTATTAGGAGATGTGTTAAAGAAGCTTGAAGGATATAAGCAACAATATCCAAATGCGTATTTCAATTTAATTTTATATAGAGGAGAAATGCTTTTTGAACTGGGAGAGTACCATCAAATGCTCAAAGAGATAGAGGGTTTGACGCAGCTAGCTTTTGAATTAGAAAGTGTCCAAACAAAGTATAAAGAAGCTGTTTATATGTATGCGCAAAGAGTTTATTTTGACATAGCTAAGGCATATAAAGATGAGCAAAAGTATTCTCAAGCGTTAGAAGCGATTGAAAAGGCTATAGCGGTTCCTTTTAGTGATGGTGAGGTGATTTTTGTCGAGGATGATTTGATTACGGCGGATGATTTGTTGCAGTTTAGAGAAGAAATTTTTGCATTATCAAAATCTTTAATAATGGCTGAGAAGCTGGAATATGTTGTGCAGTTGCAGGAAGTAGAAGAAAAAATAGACCATTTAATCCAGGCGCTTTACTTTGTGGATACTTTAAAAGAGGTTGATATTTTGGAAGATGATATGAAGGCTTTAACAGAAACAGAAGACCTTCGGGATGAAGTTTTGGAAGATAATAGGATTCAGCACAAAATAGAAATTTTTGCTCAGAGGGTAGAGGCGACGATTAGACGATTATCTCTTCATGAGCATCAGTTTATTGAGCCGAATCCAGAAGAGATCGAACAGGACATACGGTTGCGGCAGGAATTGTGGGATATTTTCAAAGCAAATAGAGGTTGGGTAAAAGATGAAGAAACAGGATTATGGTCTCCGGATAAATTGTCCCCAGGGACGTTATCTATGTTGCTTTTAAAGCAAGGGGAATGGGGTGGATTGAATGATGAAATTTATAAGGAAATAAGAGCTTTTGTTGAACAGCATTATTATATTTTTGAAGGCCGAATTCAACCATTAGATATGTATTCTATTATGGTGCGTTGGGGAGGAGCTATAAATCGTTACTTAGAAAGGTTGAGTGAGAGGAAGTCTATTTCAGTTTTTGTAGAGTCAGGGTTAGAGGCGTTTAAGAAGAAAGATGCGAAAGGTTTTGAGCAATGGATAGTGGCGTTAAAAAAGAATAGGATTGCTATGAGGCAGGATTTGATTTATGAATTTTTATTCTGGTTGGAATCACATCAGAAAGAATCCGTGTTGTGGGTTCTTGAGAAAAAATCAGAGTGGCAGGAACTAGAACAGGCATTTGATTTTAGTGTTGAAAAGATTCAAAAATTATTTAAATCCGTTGCCCCTTCTAGAGTTGATGCACAGACCCAAACAAAAAGAGCTCTTGTCGGGCAGAAAGGGGTTCTTGAAGAGGATACAGGATATTTGCGTGGGAATATTATTTATCCGCAGATAGAAGATAATGGTGTATTGAGAGGGATTTATGTTGAGAAAAGAAATGGAGGCATTAAAGAGTATAAAATGCAAAAAATTCTTTCGGCAGTACATTCTCCTAATGAGGGTAAAGAGTTAAGAAAAGAAATTTTTCAAGCGATAACTATTGAGGATGTGCATGCTATGCTTTCAAATTTACGTTCAGCTGGTTTTGCAGGTTCTTCTCCAATAAAAAAGAAACAATGGGGGAAAGCTCCTTCTATCGATTTAACCAAGGCGAGTCCGGAAGCATTGGTAGAAATCGTCAGGCGCTTGCTGCGAGGAGAGAGAACGGATAAACCGGAAGGCAGCGATAAAGAGCCTCTTATGGCAGGGGGATGGCATACGTATCGAGATGCAGAAGACAAGGGAGTAGTTGTTAAAGCTAGATTGAGAAAATATGCCAACCATGTTGGAAAATTTAGCTTTGTTACGGCTGGGGAATTGATAGAAGAGGTGCCGTTTAGAGAGATGTTATTCCAAGAGAGTGATATTAAAAATGAAGATATTATCTTAAGACTTGATGTTTTGGTACCGAATACGGTAGAAATTAAAGAGACTATTTATTATCAAATCACTCTGGATGGAAATCATCTTAAGCAACTACATATTGGGGTAGAAGAGGTTTTTGTTTATCTGGCACGCATGACACGTGATCAAAGTACAGAAGATATAAAATATCGTGTAGAGCAGCTTACAGATCAACTCGGCATTTCTTTTGAGCGGCCTACCTCAGGAGAAGGGATTGACTTTGATAGTAAATTAATGCGGTTTTATTTCAGTGGTCATGAAAAAGGAACGATTGTTAGGTTTAGTGTCATGACAACAGATCAGCTAATGCAACAGTCTAGTAATGAAAATCAACAGCATATGATCAAGAAGCTATTTGGTGAGAATCCGGAAATTATTGTTCAAGTGGAGGTGGATCCATTAGGGGTAGGGGATCGACAAGAAACGCGTTACTATCGATTTACAGATCATAAGAGTAAGAAACCAGTAGAGTTAATTGATTTCACTTCTATTTTGGACAAAGTTAAAAGGTTGATAAATCAAGGAAAATATAAACAAGCATTGGTTCAATTAGAAAAAGCTGAACCGTGGGAGGAATTGCAAGCGGTTCAGTTGCGTAAACAAGTTCAGCAATTAAAGGGTGAGAAAGAAGCAAACATAAAATCTATTAGAAGTAAGGCCGCTAGAGTTGCGGCTAATGAACGGTGGGCAAAAACAGAGGTAGAGCGGGCAAAAACTAAACCAAAAGCCAAGAAATCAAAAGTAAAGAAGGAAGTGAAGAAAACAGGTCAAACTCAGAGGACAAAAGAGAGTCTGGATACGAATAGTGTGTTAAAAGAGGAAAAAGTTATGATATCAAAAGGATCCATTAGTGTGGATCCTAAATTACTAGAAGATGCAGAAGTACTTTATTTTGATTATTTTGATCAAACAGGAAGGCCAATATCTAAAAAACATTTAGCAGAAGAGCTTAATCTATATGATGAAGGGCTTGCTGAAATTTTAATAGAGATACTTAATGCACGAAATTTGCCAAAGAAAAAGGCAAAGGCCCATGAGGATTATGAAATTTTAAATAGAATAAATAGGTTTGATGAGGAGATAGGGACACATAGTCAAAATGATTCTGAAGATTTAACACAATCTTCTAGTCCAATTGATGATAAAGAGAACAAGGATGGTTTACAGGCAAAAATGATGGATTTGATTAACAGGAAAGTGAAAATACGGGAATTAAAACGGGCTAATGTACGTATAGAAGAAATAGAACAAAAAATGAAGGGATTGGATCAAGAAATTCAAAAGTTTAAAAAGCAAGTGTTTAAGGTAGAACAAAAAATGAATAGGTTGGATCAAGAAATTCAAGAGTTTGAAAAGAGAAGGCTTAAAAAAGAACTTAAAAATCAACGTAAAGAAATTATTGAAAATGAAAAAAAGTTTGTTTTTCGTAAATCTGTGTTACGACGAAGAAGAGAGCAGATTTTAATAGAGAGGTATTCTATTTTATTGGGATCAGAGCCAAAAACGCGTTTGGAAGAGCTTTATAAAATTCGTAATCAACAGATAGATAGTATTCAATCTCTTCCTAAAGAAATAAAGGCAACGATCTCTATTCCTCTTGTAGAAGCTGAAACGACTATGTTGGATGTAGGAGGTCAAACGATTATATCGCACGTAGAAGGTCAAAAAATTATGTTGAGCGAGGATGAGCGAGACATTTGGCCGTTTATTTTAGCGATGGCGTTATTGTATGAAGAGGATTGGGATGTGTTAATAAGGGTAACAAATGAAATGTTGGATGAACGCGTATTATCTCGATTTGAAGAGTACCAGAAAGTGTTTCCATTGGCGATTAGACGTTTGAATGCGTTAAGCGTTCAGAACGGTAAAAATATTTTTATCAATGAACAAAGAAAAACAGTAAAGGCTAAATTGGAAAAAGCTATGGCTAGTTTCACTAGTTCTCCATTATTGGTAGAAAAAGAAAATTTTGGATTGTCTGGCTCGTATTATACCTTCCCAGTATGGTTTACAAGAAAGGGGCAAAATTTATTAGAAGACTTAAGTCTAAGAGAGGAAATAGTTATAGGGTATTTGAAGAAACTTATGCAGGATACAGAATATACGGTTAATAGAAAACGAGGGCCTCCGGTAGGACGGCAGATAGATTCTATTATTCCTGCAATTTCTTCTAAAATAAGAGTTCCTGTTGGTTCGGTTATCGTATCATCGGCAATATCCATTAATCCAAATAAAACCCTCACCTTTACAAAGCTCATGTCCTATGAGTCTATGTTGAGTTTAGGCACAGTAGGACGTGAAAGTACACAACGTTATCTCATCAACGCATTGAGTAAAGAAAGCAGTAGTAGCGCACTTGAGGAACTCCATGCTTATGTAACACAGCACCCAGAAAAACAAATATTATGGAAAGAAATTTTTGCACAGATTGATAAGACATTACCTGCACTACTAAAGAATGTAGAAATCCAGAGTTTAAAAAATATTATTCCATGGTTTGGAAGCGTAGAGATGCTGTTAAGGGGGATAGTTAATCCTGTCTTTATGATTCTTAAAAATCTTCCCATCTATCGAGATCCATTAAATATAACATTCAATAACAAATGGAAACCTTCCAATAAAGGGCAAGGACATCCCCAAAGAACATCAGGAGGGCGCAACGCACAAAAAGAACAAAGCAAAGCAAAAGAGCATCGCATGATTGATTTTGTACGGAGTTTTGAAAGTTCCATGGATATAATGGCTGCAGCGAGTGCAATAACTTTAAAGAATGCTTGGAAAATTTATTACATTGCACAATTAAGATTAAAAGAATTTTTAAGTGATACAAAGAGTAGCCGCGCCCCGCCGGAAATAATAAACACAATAATGCAGTTTAGTAGCAAAGCGTTGCAATTCGGACGCCATATTGTAGATGAAATACGTAACATGTTTGTTGGTGAGAAGTTAGGTTTTACTCAAAGAGTAAGCTTAGGTTTAGGTGGTGAAAGTGTATCTATCCCGGCAGTAAATGGGAAGATTAGTTCTGTGGATTTTAGACAGAAAAATAGTGAAAGTTACAGACTATTTTTAAAGACATATATATTGGCATCATTTTTATTTAATGCTGAAACAGAAGTCGTAGCCATAGAGGATGTACGAGGGGAGTTTCGAAATCATATAAAATTTAAAGATGAAGTGATTCCACTGGCTAAGAATAAATCTATACCACTAACCTATTTTTTGCCATCACAATTAAGAGCTAAATATAATGAGAGGTTTCCTGATCCGCAGAAGAAAGAGATTTCAAAAATGCATCTTATCAAATTGGCAAAAGTCGCCGCAAATGTTTTTGTTAATGAGATTAAGGTAAGAGTAGAGGCATCGCATAAAAAAAGTCATATGAAAAAGACTTTTAGACGAAAAATTCGTAAGGCTATTACAGAGCTTGAAGAAGTAACAGGTAAACAATTTGGGAAAACAGAAAATCCTTTAGTATTGTCTTTACGTAGTTCAGCTGATTTTAAAACAGATAAATCTTCTAGCAGTCCAATAGATATAGCCTTAGGTATGACACAAGATATCTATCTCTTTGAGAATATTGCGATTATTTTAATTGTTTGGTCGAAATATAAGTTAAAAAGATTGAAGCTCCTTAAGGTAAAAGCATTACCTGTTGATAAACCAAGTATTATTAAGTTCACCGCAGATAAACTCAAAAATTTACCGCAGCGGGATCAATATGTTTTTAAGTGGTTGTTTGGGGTCTTTGGTATAATTTCTGTTTTTTCCGTTTTTTCCAACTTAATGGCGGTTTCTGGTTTCTTTGGAGGGGTAACTTTTGCAGTAATTGATATGGATACAGCAAATTTATCAGGCGTTTTTGATTTTATTTGGAGTCTTTTGACTAACTGGTATTTTATTGCAGGAAATGTGTTGAGTTTATTGATCCTTTTTTCAACAGGTATCGCTCGATATTTGGCTGTACGTATATCCATGAAAATCAACCCACAGGTGGATCATAGCCATCTTTTAAGAGCTCCACCGATTCCAGAACGGATTATTCATAAGCTCCCATGGATTTTACGTATTTTCACCCGTATTCCGATTCTTGTATATCCTTTTCATATTGGAGGGGCTTATGGTCTTTTGGCTTTGGCGCTTCCCAAGTATAGTCCGTTGGATATTTGGAAGCTTCGAAACATTGAGCATAAGGTATCCTTGAGCTTGCATTATTCTATACAGGATGAAGGTGGATTTAATATGGATGAAAATAAAAAAAAGGGAAGAAAGGCGAATGGACAAAGAGTAAAGAAAAATCAATTTGAGATTGCTGAATCAATTTTCCGTCATCAGAAAAAATATTTTACGCGTGAATTGATATTTGGATCATCTGTTAAGTTATGGCTATATCAAAGGTTTCAACGTTTTATTATGAGAGGTAAAAATCAACATATACGCCAGAAATATCTTTTTAGGATCCGTTCAGCGCAATGGAATGCAGAAAAAATTAGTCAGCATCTCGTAGCAGGAAATCCTTTATTTTACATTGATTCTATGAAAAGGATTAGGTCTTTAGAGCGACGGTTACATAGCAAACAATTTCGTAAACAATTGAATAAAGTTTATAAGAAAAAATATTTCAAAAATATGTCAAATAAAGTTTTTCAGGGGTATATAAATAAAATTCGTTATTACGATTACAGGGATCAGCAGATTTATAGAATGGGTTTGAAGCAGACTAAACCAACGTCCAGCCCGATTAAGGAAGGAGAGGTGAGTGCTTACGTTAAACCTTTGATGAAAGGGCCTCGATTTATTGGTGTTGAAGTGAAATTTATTGATGCCAAGGGACAGGATATGAATATGGCTAAAGAGGCTATTGAAGAAGCTTTTCGTCTTTTTGATTGGCATGATCATGAATGGACTCCAATTAAAGGAGTATTTACATGGTCTGGGGCAAGCGGTTTTACATATCGTATTAATAGGGGAGAAAAATCAGTTAATCGATTTGGCTCTTATTTTGGAATGAGGCTATCTGCCGGGGTAGAGGCTAAAGTTGAAACCCAAGAGTTTGGAGATAAAAAATTTGATACGCAGATGTATATCCTTAAACCAAAGAGCTATGGTGAGCAGGTTATTTCGATTTCTTTAGAGGAAATGTTGGTATTGATTAAGTTGTATGACATTGCTATTGGTAATGAACCATATTATACGGATGCTGTTGAGGAGTTAAGTGGATATATCCAATCAACTTGGGGACAAAAAATAAAAGAAGAAGTAAAGCAGGATATAAGACGACTTTTTTTATTGATCGCGGAGAAAGGGCCTTTAAATGCGGGAAGCATTTATCCGGCATTGATAAGAATATTTAAAAGGGTTGTACAAGAGGAAAGTATTAAAGAAAAAATTGTAGAAGAGGATGTGGTTGAGATAATAGAGGGTCTTTATGACAAAAATTTAGAAAAAGTAAAGAGTTTCGAAGGAAATAATATACGAAGATTTATTTTTGCGGTGCGGATGTTGGGTGAGTATGGGACAGACTCCGCGCAGATAAGTCTTAAAAAGATGTATGATGCGTTAATGGTGCAAAAAAACAGACAATCTGAAGTTTATAAGATGGTAAGAAATGAAATTTTTGATTCTATTCGGATGAATGAATTTAGATGGCTGGATAATGTTGCGTTGTCTTTTAATGGTAGAGCACAAAAATATCTTTTGGCAACGGAACAACCATTACGTGAACGACTTGTTTCCGACCTTGAAGGAAACATTTCTGGTTTAGGAATTGACCATTCGCCTGTGTTGAGACGGGTTATCCAAATTGTGGAAGAATTGTTCTTTGAAGATCAAGGATTAATGGGAGTGGTTAAGAAATTTAAACCAGAAGGAACGATGCAAAAAGATGTTATTTGGTCAGGGCCGTACTATGAATTTATAGTAGAAAAACAAACAGTAGAGGTTAAAGTTGCGGATGATAAATCAAATAGATATCGAGTAGATATTTCTTTGAAGAAGTTACAAAGAGAGGGTAAGGCTATAGACGAAGGACAATTATCTTTATTTCATGCAGACCGCGATGTTGGTGAAATTCAATGGGAAATTGATGCTCAGGCAGATGGCATGGAGAGTGCGACAATAAAAGAAATTAAGATTCTTCCGCAATATCGTAATGCTGCCATTGGGTATAGCCTTGGGTACATTCTTTTAAGTACCGTTTTAAAGTTTCTAGCGGATAACCGTCGGATAGATGTTTCCAATATAACAGTTAATCCATCTATGGATAAAGACAGGCCTTCCCCGGCGAGTGCGCGAAGACTTTATAATTTTGGCTTTGTTCCTGCAAAAGAAACACGGAGTAAACTTATAGAAACGATTCGAAACAATCAAGAAATTGAGTTGGGATGGGGCGGTTCAGAAAAGAAGAATCCATACTTTAACATAGTTGTTGATGATCATCCTATTCCTGTATTTATTATGGCTGAGGGATGGCATTCCAGAACAGCGGAATATATTTATCAAAGATATATAAAGAATAGAGAGGACTTAATAACTATTATTGATGAAAATAAAGTTTTTATTGGAGGTCAATATGTTCTTCATGAGGATGAAAATAAATATCTCCGTAATCATCTATCCGTACTTCCATCATTACCACAAGTCTTAGTCAGCCAAGCTTTTAATTCTTTTAAAGAATTCCGTAAATTTTCCTCCAGTCCAGTTGTGGATGTTTCGCAGGGAGCGATCAAGAAAGCGATTGTTTTTGTTGAACAGCTTACACCAGTTGTTAAAGGGCTCACCAGTACGAATGTATTGGAGAATATGTTTAGTCAGCGAGTTTTGGCGGCTCTGGTAGGCGGAGGTATTATGACAAATGCAGAGTTAATGTTTTTAGGAGGTTCTGTCCAAGCCCCTGTTGTTGAGAAATCAAAATCTATACAAGTTACCCCTGTGATTTCAGTGAAACAGATTATTTCTGAGATGATTCAACCGTTTAACACCAGTGATCGTCGCATTGGGTATGCCCTGATGCTCAAAGCTCAGGTATTAGCAGATGCAAAAATTCGAGAACAGGTAGCAGTACATGTACCACAGATTATTAAAATTCTTTTGAACAATGCTTGGGATATCACCGAGGATGGTAATAATCGTCTGGCAAGTACTAAGGTGTTTGGTATATTAATTGAAGCAGGTTTAGTCCGAAGGGAAAAGTTACGAAAAATGGTTGTTGATCTTATGACGCAGGTACTTAATGACTTATCCAGCAGGGAGCGTGGTATTGAGAGCGCGCAGATTCTTGTCTCCCTTAAAGAAGCAGGGTTGATCAATCTGGAGGATATTAGGGGATTCTCTACGGATGAAGTTAAGGCCGACATGATTTTTTTAAGTATGATTGATCGAGGTGTATTGAAAAAGTACGGATACTACACCGTTTATAATAATTATCTTAGAATAATAGAGCAAATTCGTGGCAATAAGGTTTTTGTTGCCCGAATTTCTGAATATCTCACACAGGATCTAGTTGAGCTTTCGACATATGCCCAAGAGGATAAGGTACGTACGGGCTTTTTTGTTGAGGTAGTTACAAAAATAAAAAATAATGTAGCACCTCAATTGGCAAACAGAGAAGTCTATGATTGGCTACTGGATGAAATGGTTTCTCAAATTGCTGACCCGTCTCTGATCAGGCCTAATACTTCTTTGGTAAAGGCATTTGGTAAACTTTTGGCATACGCAAGACTTAAAGGCTATCCAATTGAAGGAGACAGGATTAAACAGGCTTTTCGTTTATTCAAATTTGATTTTGTTTTCTTAGGCCGATCTTTTGATACATTTGCTACAATTTCAGAGAGTATGCTTAGAGCCCTACCAGATCTCCAGTTGAACGAATTACCAGTTCCAGCACCAGAGTACAAAAGTATTGATCGTGAAGATATCTTGGTTGTTGGTGAGGTGGAAATAGCTGAACTTAACAAATTATTTAAGGATGTTATATCTTTAGATGTGCTTGGTCGTACCGTTAAGTTTCATAAAGGGCAAGAGTCGTATGGATTTAAATTATTGAAGCCATTTGAGAGTGTAGGCAAACTTTTTCATGAAAGTAAAGTGTTTGATTGGCTAAATGTTTTAAAAGTACAAGATATGGATCTAATTTCTTTATATCCGAAGACAGTATTGATTAATGGTCAACGAGTGATCCGTATTCATAAAAAGCAACTGCCGGAGGTTTTGAGACAGACTATTGAGAATAATCAAATGGTTGAAGCCACGGGGGATTATTACATATTTATGATTTATAAGTCCACACCCGAGTATTTTAAGTATTACGAGCAACTGTCCGGGTCTGAGGCTCGAAAGGCTACCCGCAGGTACATGCACGACTTGTTTGTGCTTGTATCTTACGGGGTTATTCATCCAGATATTATCGCGCTGTATCATGATCTTGTATCAGGAGCTGATCATGAAGCTAGGCCTGATGCACGTTATCATCTTTGGGCATTGAACCTTATCCGGCCAATGATCGAGTTTATTGGGACAGGAGGTATCGCTGAATTAAGAAAACATCTGGATTATTCAAATATCCGTGGAACAGGTGCTGCGGATTGGGCTGAGACGGTTCCTTTAAGTCAGTTGGTTGGGCTTCATCATCGGCAGACCAGTCGTCTACGTAATAATGTGCAGAGGTTTGATCTTTCGATGAGGAAAAAAGTAATTTTGTTTCATAAAGCAGGTGAATATACCTTTGCCTGGAGTATCCTTGAGGCCTTGCGCAAGGATATGGAAAGTGGATTAGATTGGAAGGATGAAGAAAAGATCAAGGCATTAGCAAAGAGTCTCCGTTTAGGGTTTGCTGAGGCTTATCGTTCAGCGACGGGTCTTGAAGATGTCGAGATTGCCAAAATTATTGACTGGCAGATGATGGCCCGTCAGTTTGCTTTTTTTACAGCAAAAGACACTCCTTATAAAGAGTTTTTAGGCCGTGATCAAGAGCTGCCGTATGAGATTTTTAAGATGACCGGAATGAAGTTTCTCCCGGGGTCGGAAGGGGACATTGAAGTTCAACAATATCAGTTTTTCATTAAGGAATTAGAGAAAGCCAACTATGTTTATATGACCTTCATCATTGCCTTGTTGGAAAAAGATAGCACAAAAGAAAAGAAATCCTCTAGTGCTGTTGTTTTAAGCAAGAAAGAGCATAGGCTGCAGGATTTTTTAGTTGCGTTGAATCCGTATTTACAAAGGTCTTTAGCGAGGGTTAGGTATGATGCTTATCCCTGCGGGGCCTGCCTTTCTGCCTCAATGGCCTTACAATATATATTGGAGGAGGCCTTTGACCAAGACTTCCTGTTTGATATTGAATATGGTGAACCCGTAGATCAAAAATTGCGTGAACTAATTTCACGGCATTTTTGGTTGGAAGCTGTGGAAAGAGAAACGGAAAGCAGATTTTATATCAGTGTGATGGATGGCCAATTTTCTATTGAAAAATATACTTCGATTGAGAAAATGAAGAGGGAAGAAAATGATTATTATCTTAATGATATTGAGAAGCCCCGAATTTTTGATTTTGAGACGATCCGGCGTTATAAAAGTGCCGGGCTGAATTTCGTTCAGTTCAAGCACATTGATAGCGAAGGTTTTTATGAGAAGATGGGTCTTATTAAAGAGGAAGATTATGAAATAAAGGAAGCATTGCTTTACGCCTTACGTGTTTCTGAAGATGTTACAAAAGATATTTTAAGAAACATGGAAGAGAAACTTATCCAACGGTTAGAATCGTCCTCAACACATCCAAGAAGAATGTCTACTCGGGATTTAACCGAGAGTGTCATTGAGCAAATAAACCAGCTTATCGCAGTGAGCAGTCCGGTCATGACTTTAGAGAGGAAGAGGCTTTTTGCTATTAGATCCCATGAGAAGAGACTTGATATGAATCAGTTCAAGGAGGCTGGAGAGTATAGGTATTATTTCCATGAATCTGATTATGGCTTGATTGATGGTCTTCTTTTAGAAGGTTTGACGCACATGCATGAAATTGTCGAATTAGCGCATGGCGGCCAATCAGGTTTTCATAATAAAATCCGGGAAGCAGGATTCAAAGGAAGATACATTGGGGTAGATCCTCGATACCGTATTGATACAGAAGACGTTTCCTATGAGGGGATGCAGGATGTTGAATTGATTAGAAGTCTTATCCGGGAATCACCAAGAGCGATTGTATCAAATAGCAAATTAGTCTTTAGCCAGGCCTATCCAAAAAATAGGGGAGCAGATGATATTGCCAATATTCTAGATACTTATCCAGCCGAGCTACATATTTATCGCAATCCATTTGGATCTAATGAGCTTAAAGATGCGATGGTGAAAAAAGGGTGGGTAGTGATTTCCCTAGTTGCTGAGAGTAGAAGGGTAAATCAAGATAGAGAATTCGCCTGGATTTTTGTCAGGAATCCGCAAGACGTCTTTCTATGGTTTGAGCGACGCTTTAACCACGTGCGACGGGATTTATTGCGTGAGGGGGCCTCCGGCAAGGTTGCGGTAGTTAAGGAGAAATTGGGTCCATTGAGTTTTCATGTTATAGAGAGGAGAGTGAATACTCTCATAAAAGGATATCGAGAAGAGGGGAAAGTGATTTTAGAAGCTAAGGTCTATCCAGAGGTAGGAAGAGATGAATATAGCGGACAAATTTTGCGAGGAGAAGCACGACGATGGACTCCTTATGAGGCCTTAGAAACGTCCGGGGTTATTGAGGTTACGGATAGAATGTTAGTTGAAGATCAAGGGGTAGATGCGTTGGTGATGAGAGCCCAATTGTCTTCATTGGATGGGCTGAAAAGAACAGCTGAAGAAATGAATCGAATCCTGGATGTTCATGGAAAGATTGTTGTGATACTCGTCCAGAAGTCTGAGGGGTATTATAACGAAATGATCAGATTGTTTCCTGAAGAAGTGTTGCTGCCAGCTCTAGTCAGAAAAAATAAAATGCAGATGTCTTATCAGGAGAGAATCCGAAGGCAGTTTTTGATTGTTAATAAAGAACATCTCGTTAAATATCTCGCAGAACATCATCGTTCAGATGATTGGAGAGATATAACCGACCGTCGAAAAAGTTGGTATTGGGATTTGATGGATTTTATTGATGATCCATTGGTATTTATTGAAGGACCAAGGGATTATGTCCAGAATCCTGTTATCAAGTATGAAGCATTTGAAACGTGGGAGAAGGACGAACAGTATTATTTTTCTTTGGATGTTGAACAGTATTTGAAAAGGATTGGTCTGGAGCATAGATTGCAGGATTTTTTAACAAATTTCCAAACTGATCTTGAATCGGCCTGGGCGCAGGTCGGTCTTAATTTGATTAATTATTCCGCTAGGGTGATGATTTTTGAGAAAGCCAAAAACTTTACATCCTCTAGTCCAGTAGAAAAAGGAAACGATGAGCAACAATCGTGGTGGCAGAGGATAACGAGCAGAGATACTAAAGATTGGGATATTGAATTTAAGTATTATCCACAGACTGAAAAGGGAGGGACTCTCGTGGTTATTTTTCCAGGAGTGGGAGGTTTTAGTGATAAAGAAGGATTATGGCATGATTTGTTCCCAAGGGCAGACTTACTCATTGTTAACCGTAATCGTCTTCCAGATGACCCTGAACAGTTTCCTGAAATGTTTGACGCGATGATTGATCGTATTCAGGAATTTCGGGAAGAAAATAAAAATGAAAGCATTGAGTTGGTAGGCTATTCCTTCGGTGCACTCTTCGCCAAAGAGGTCATGGATCATTTTACAGGAAATAACGGGACAGCGAATCATTCCGTAGAAAATGGTAAATCAGCGCGGAAAATTAACCCATTGATCACGGGCGTCTATTTGATTGATCCGCCGCTTCTGAAAGTCGTTCTAGACTTGCCCAATAGTGAAGATTTTCTTAAGGAGGCTTTGGATAATCTTTCAGGAATTAAAAAAATCTTGTCAAATAAAATAAAAAGAACGCATATTAAGAAAGAAATGGAAGGGTTTCTCAATCAAGAAAATAGAGTTCAAGAAGGACTTGTAGATCGTTTAAAAAGTTATTTTAATGCCATTTTAAGGGTATTTAATGGGGATTCAGAAGAAAAATACAATGCAGTAGAAAATGGTATCGTTAATTGGCTGATTAAAGTGTTAGAGGAAACTCCAGTGGCCTACGAGGACCTATTTAAAGAATTATATTTGGGCTTGAAAATTATTAAAAAGATGGCCAGTTCGGAAAATATTTTTGAGGATAAAGATATCCCAATCTTGGTTCTTACTGGGTCTCAGGATATTTTGTCGAATACTTCGCCGGAAGAGTTTGAACGCATTTTTGGTATAAAAAAGGAATCCGATAACAGTCAATCAAAAATTCAGTATAGGTTTCATGGTTGGATTGAAATTAATGCGGAACATGAACTGGAAGGTGATACTAAAAAAATTGCAAAAATAGCCAAAATTATTCAGGGATATCAGAAATATATTAAGGATATTCGATCATTTTATGTTGCACGGGAAGTTAGGGATTTAGAAGAAGAAAATGTTCAGCAGGCCTTAATTCTTAAACGGCCAGGGACCGAAGTTTTGCTTTCCAAAGAGGATTTAGAGTTGGTTGAACACATGATTGAATCTGCAAAGGCTCTGCAGGGGTTTAATATTAAGATAACATATGATGACTTTTCATATGACGAACAAGATCCTCAGATACAGGTCTATATACAGGATGCCAGAAGGAATCTCATTGATACTGTTGCGTACCATCGTTTTGCTGAGATTTTTACATTGTTTGAAGGTGTTTGGAAGCGTATTCATCGTGTCTGGAGAAATAGGATCATTTTTATTAATGTCAAACCAAGTTATGTCGAGATTGTTAAAACAATTTTTGAACAACTGCTGTGGAAGTATCGGATTTCCCTATGGTTTCTTAAGGTATTCATTGTGACGGAAGGGCCAGTTCGAACGAAGCCGTCTAATGTCGCAAATATCAAAATAATATCGAAAAATGACATTGATGAAAAAGGCAGGTACACGGATAAGGATGATAAGGTCTATAACCTCACGGAGCCTAAAGCATATAATCTTACTCTGGGATTACGCGAAGCTATCATTGGGTACGGTACATTAGCCTTTGATTTGATTGATGGGCTATTGAGCAAGTGGGGTATTTCTAATGAATTTGATTTGATAGGGTATCTTGAGTTAAAGATTAATTATGAGAAGCAAAAGGTTGAAATAGATCCGGAGGAACAGAAGATATTTGGGCCAGAAAAATTGGAAGAGTTGGAAATATTAGAAAAAATGATTAATCAATTTTCTGAACAATTGGCCCAAACAGCCGTGGTTATTCCGATGCAGACAGGGACCTTGGGCGCAGGGGAACTTTTAGGGCTGCATTTTATTCACCCTGAAATTTCCGTGATTGGAGTGACCACAGATGTTCATGGCAAAACACCATGGTTATATAAGACTTTACTTACTGGTAATCAAAATGGGAATGAGGCTGATTCATCTCCAAGAAATACTGCGCTTACTGTACTTCGGAAGCATTTGTCAGGGTTAGCCGTTGTTCCGTATAGTTTCATCAAAGGACAAGGTCGGAAATTTTTTACGCAAAATGGTAATGGGAGTGTCAGAACGGATGGAATTCTTCCGGCATGGGCCATAAAAGAGAAGTGGTTAATTGGTGAATTTAATTGGCAAAGAGTAAAGCGTATGAATCGTAAAAGATTTAAATTTGTAGCTCTTGAAGAACGCATCAATTCTACTTCAGATTCTTCAAGTGAAGCATCCTCCAGCGTGATAGAATTTTTTGATAAGGGGTATCAATATTCCATTGAGATGCATTTAAAAGAGATATTTAAAGAAGGGAAGTCGATACGCTATATTACAACAGCTTTATGGGGTGAAGAATTTATGATATTTTCCGACGAAAAATATTTCAGGAGAGTTTTGAGTCAGTACGTTGAAGTTGAAAAGGATATCATTTATATAGAAGTATTAAATGTGTTATTCAGCTCTCTAAGAAAGTATATGGATGCAAGCGGTCTGCGCGAGTATACGGCAACGGTCAGGGTGGACTATGAGCCTAGTAAAATTGTAGTAGAAGTTCCTTCATTAATAAGCGGAGTTATATACAGGAGTAAGAACACTGAGTGGAAATTTTTGTCGGATGACACCCAGGAGATAAAGTTTAATTTCGGACAGGGGAATATCGAAAGCATCAGATTTCTCTTAAAGGCGTATATATTAGCACCGTTTTTATTTAACGCTGAAACAGAAGCTGCGGCTATGGTGTTACATCAGGGAGAAATCGGCAGGCAGATATTGGATGATGGTCAATTGATTAATTTTGTTATGGCGCAAGAACCTTTACGAATTGAACAGATTGACGCATTGAAAGATATTGTGGAAGTAACATTGGATTTTTTGGAAGCAGAAGATAACGCCTCAAGCTCCATTTCTTCAAGCAAGGATTATAGTCAAATGATAGCTTTTATTGATAATAAATTGATAGAAAAAAGAATTAGATTGAGGAGGTTAGAAGGAGGTCTTTCAGAAATAAGAAATCAACTTGCTTATGAACAGATTAAATCGCAACAGCAACGCAATGAATTGCAATTAATGATTAATGCGTTGACACAAGAAAGGGAGAACCTTATTAGGAAAATTAGAATATGGAAACGGTATCAGAAAATATGGAAGTTTAGGCAGTTGATAGGGATGAATATTAATCGGCTTCATGTATTTATTGCTCAGGCAGAAAATAGTATCGATGTTCATATAAAAATTATTGAACACTTTCATAAGGAGAGAGAGAATAATCCTGAATCTAAAGAAATTAATAGAATCCTTGCTTCTGCTATTGCAGAAGAAAAAAAATTGCAAGGAAAGCGGAGTAAGTGGTTGAAAGAACTGTATTATATTTTATTAGGAATACAAAAAAATAAGCGCATAAATCGTTTGAATCAAATTCGGAATTATCAGCATAAGAATAATGGAACATTTTTTGAAGATATTAAGAATCAGTTGTATATGAAGTTTCCTAGCGGAAAAAAAGTAGTGATTAGTGAAGATAAAGTATTGACGTGGCCGTTTATTTTAACAATGGCTTTATTTTATGAGGAAGATTGGACTGTTTTAACAGAGTTAACGGGATGGCTCCTGGATAAAAATGTATTATCTTCATTTTTAGAGTTGCAGGAAATACTGCCAATCACAATGGACCGTATCGTTTATCTTGAAAAACAAAAAGGAAAAAAACATCTGGCTGGACAAAGAAAAACAACGATTTATCGACGGTTGAGACAAGCAAGAATAAATCTTTTTTATTTGCAAGAAATGCAAATTAAAGTAGAAAAAACAGCAATCTTACAGAGTACTATTTCAATGGATTTTCATCCAACTAGTCATGCATCTGATTTTATCGAAATTAAGCAGATAGTTGAGGAGGTCATAGAGAGGTTTGAATCTTTAAAAGAAATAAATGTTACGCTTAGGTTAGAACCTAATGAAAGAGTGGAGGTTATTGTACAAATTGATAAACACCTTGTCGATCATAGGAAAGACATAATTCAAGAATTTGCTAAAGAATTAGGGAGAGCGTTTAGTGAAAAATATACAAAATACCTCAGCAGTTCTTCGATTACTTTTCAAGTATTAAATGCTGATTTTTTAAAAATACAGAATCCTGATAGGGCGTCTAGTTCCATTAGTGAATCTAGTAAAAAAGTTCAAAGAGGATCTTTTATTTTGTATGGCCTAATTTTTTCTTTAACAGGTGCTGTCTATTTTGCGATGACATATTTAGTTTGGCCAATATTAGATTCTTTTATGCAGAGTGGGGCAACGGATTTTTTAAATATTAATTTAAGTTATTTTATTGTGATGACATCATTCCTTTTATTTTGGGCCTATTTTTCTATGAATGCTTTATTTATGCTTGGCAGGGCTTTTAATTGGGGCGCTTATAAAGAAAGCGCGCATTATAGTCAAAAGAGATGGAGTTCATTACCAAAAGGTATTGATCAATTCCCAAGGGTTGTCATAGCCACCCCTGCTTTTAATGAGGATAACTCTGCTTTTTTATCGGCCCAATGGGAAGCTTTGACCGCGGAAAGACGATATGGCAAGACATCGGGGCATGATGCAAAGCTTAGTATCAAAGAAGATTTCTTAGGTTATATGGGGTTAACGGCTCAACAGATAGATGAATTATATGTCAAAGCCATGCCTGTAAAGCACGGTGGAAAGGGGGAGAGTGTAGAGGAATTAATTTTAAGCATGGGATATTTTACTAAAAAAGATGGGAACCTTACTATTGAGGAAACAAAGCAGAAAATAAGTGAACGTATATATTTTTATGCACAGCATCCGGATGAAATTAATTTTATTGTACGCAAGGCGAGAGGTGAGCGGTTAAATTTGGATGACACGGCAGATGTTTTTCAGAAGGTTATTTCTGTTTTACAAAAAGAAGTTGGAGAGGATATATGGAATAATTATCTCGGAATGGAAAAAGACCCCGTTGATAAAAAACGGGGCAAAGCCATTTACCATATATTTAAAATGATACAAAAAAATCCACAGAAATATGGGTTAACTCCCATGATGGTGGATTTAATTGAGTCTAGAAAAGAAGAACTTATTCTTCAAGATGAACATTTTATTGGTTATCCCGCGCGTACGCTTATGATGGTTTTAGGACAAATGTATTGGCGGTTGGGGTTATTTCCAAAGGCCAGTAATGTTAATGTAGGTCTATTTCTCAATAAGGATATAAGAGATTATCAGAATAAAGGTTTGTCTTATGAAAGGGCGCTGAAAATATCTTTAGGTCAGATGTATCAACATATTGATAATGCTATTTTGGATAGGTTCAATAGAAATTCGCAACACACATATCAGGAAGAATATTTTAAGGCTTATAAAGATATGAGGTTGGATCCAAATTTTCTATTACAAGACATAGGCGGGAATGTTCTTACGGATGTGGAAAAGGATACAGTTTTTGAACTTATTGAGGACAGAATACAAGATGATCTTATTAATTCTTTTGAAGAATCTTTAGTAACAAAGGTTCAAGCCACATGGGAGCATATGAGCATCCACCGGTTTGAACAGATGGGGTATGTCTATGTTGGAGGGAAAAATTATTCTTTAGGAGAGTATGTTTATCAGTTGGATAAGGACTCTACACTGATGCCGGAGCTTCTTTACAGAGCGGTTGATGATGAAATTAAAAAGAAGATTAAAACAACTTATGGAGAAAAAAGTTTTAAGAGGGCTTATGAAAATTCGGAATATTACGCAACCGCTTTTTATCAGGTTAGAGAAGAACATAAGGAGCAATGGCAAAGTGGTCAAAGAGAAGGGGTTATTCATGATGAAATTTTTGATGTTATTTTGACACGCGCCAAGCATTTGCGTTCACTTTTTCACCGAGAACGTCAGGATGATTTTTTGAGAAAATTTATAAGAGGTCCGCCAAATAAGCAAATTTATTCGGATATTCCTGGATCGATGACACTTAAAACATTAAAAAAATTAATTCGTAATCAGCGTGTTAAATCAGGTTCCGGCCATCTCCAGGCCCTGACATATCTTCAGGAACAAGGTAGGATTACGACAGAGTTGTATGAAGCTATTATTAGTACCCTCAATGATCACCTCACCAATCAAGATAATAATGTTCATCAAAAATCTTCTAAAGAAGTTGAAAATAATCAACTTATTAGGGAGTTGATTACAGAAAAAGCTGAGGTCTATCAAGATCTTAAAACTTTTGGTGGAAAAAAGAACAAAGAAACTGGAGCCATTGAAGTTAGTGTCACGGTTGATGGAGAAGAATACTGGATTGATATCAATATGTTACGCCCGGATATACTGGAGCTTAACATTCACCATATTTTACGGGCCCCTTCCATCGGGTACACTGCCAATGCCAATGTCATGAGTAATTTTAATGAAAGCATGGTTTCTCAAAGAATCGGAGGTCCATCGCGGACATTTTTTACTTATATGATGCCTATTATGGCTTATTATGGATCCCTGATTTATCCAGGTCATAACGGAATTATTTCTATCGAACTTTTGGAAAGAATTGGGATGTGGAAACATTTGATATCAGAAGATATGGTATCTGCTGATCATATTACATTACTTCCTGCCAAGCGCGTTATTTTAAATAGAGAAGAAGGTCAAGAGCAACGTATTAAGGTTGGAGAATTTGTTGTAACGATTGTTCAAAAAGAAGGAAATTATCGTGCTTCTTGGAAAGAAATTGATGGAAGTCTTCATCAAGATATTCCATTAGTTATGGATGGGGATGCACTAAATTTTACTATGCCTTTGATGAGTGAACCGATTACATTGTCTCTTAAAACAATTTTGAGGGATAAAAAGGAGTACTTGGTTGCTGAAATCAATGTGTTTTATCATGGAAAATTTATGGATTTTAAGGAGCAATCTCCAGGCGAGGAGGCCCCTGGAGGGATTCTTGAGCTGATGGTTCAAAATGTTAAGTTTGCACAAGGAACAACCGAAGCCACGTTGAATCCAGTGACCAAATGGTTTAAGGGGGGCGATGGGCGATGGAGTTTTATTTCTATTATGGCAGCGATCTTTTTGACATTAGGACTCTTTATCCCAGGAATTGTTTCAGAAATTATTCCTTTAAATGCGGCGACAGGGATAGGATTAAGTTTTTCTGCCTTAATACATTTTTCAGTATTTTTATTATTTTTTAAATCTTTTCCAATAGGAGCAAAGATTCTTTCAAGGATTATTTTGCCGGATTCCATCAGTAATAAAATCGTCAAAGATTCTTGGAAAAAACTTAGAGAAGGAGGCATTTTACAAAAAGATCTACGTCGAGTTTTATTGGCTCCGGATACGATGATTCCGCGTTATCAGAAGGTGGATAAACTTGTTAGGCAGCTTAACTATGTGATTATGGTTCCCATTTTATTTCTTATTCTGTGGACGCCGTTGATGTGGATCGCGGGAATCCCAAATGTGTATACGCTTATTCCTGTAACATTTTTGCTTTTTGGGATGGTTGCCGCATTTTCTCCTAGTTTTGGATATATATTTGGAAAATTTTCAGATGAGCTTAGAAAGTTAGTTGATCTATTTAAGAATCCGGATGTGTCTACGACTAAGAAAATATCAGGTGTTATTAAGACCTTTGTTTATGACACGGGAATAATACAACTTACTATTATTCCGATATTTTTTATAATTTTCTTTGATTACAGTGTTACGGCAGGATTTTTAACAGGGTTTGGAATTTTTGCTTTGACCTCTCGGGCAGGATTGTTTAATTATGGGGAGTTAAAGGGGGGTGGAATTTTAATATGGGTAGGATTGACTTTATTGTATGCAGGAACAGTGGTTTATTCCGGATTTGGCGCGCTACTGCGTCTCTTAAATATCCATGCCGTAAGGGGTGCAACGCCCATTACGAGGGGTGATCATTTAAAACCGTTAATAACAATTAGTGATATTGGAAAAATTTTAAGAGGATTATTTGTTCCATTTTATAGAATAAAACATGGGGCTCCGACATCGATATTAGGAGCAGCCTATTTAAGCACCAAGGATGTAGGATTGGAACTGCCTATAGGCCCTGTGAAATTGAATATTGGGGGGGTAGATTTTGGAATGTTCATGTTATCAATTTATATTTTTGGATTTCTAACGGCAACAATTCCGTATACTCTTGCCACAGTAGCTATTATTTTTCCAACATTCATTATGTTCTACTCCATGATTTCAGGTCCATTTGTTTATAATATCGTGTTACGTAAAAAAACAGGAAACTGGTTTGATCAGAAAAAAATATTAGGTCATGTTTTCTCACAGAAAATTTTAAGGTTTGCTGCTGTGATTGTCATTATTGTAGGCGTCAGCGGACAAGCTCTGGTTAATTCTTTCGCAGAGTTGATTGTGCAGCCGAAAGCGGCTGCTGAGGTTAATGCTTTTCAGGGGATGCTCAGCCGGACAAATAATGAGATAAAAATTTTAGAAAAGCAGATAAAAGCTGTTGATAAGGAAATAGAAAAGGCCTCTGTCAACCGCGCTATCGCCGTGATTAAAAAGAATCTGGCTGAGGAAGGAATGGTATGGTTAGAGTCTCATGAAGGTAAGACGGCTAAAGAAGTTATGCGGGCCTCCCGAGAGCAAATGGATCTGGCACATCAGATTATGAAAATATCGTTTAAGTTGAAAAGATTAGAAGACTATGTAGCAGCCATTTATTTTTCTAATGAAAAAGAGGCTCTTGTGAAGCGGTTCTCTCAAAGGGAATCCGTTCATTTTATATCCATGATAATAAGCAAGGCAGCTCAACTGGAAAAAAATACTGTTGAGGAGTTGAATAATGCCATCAGTGCTTTGACTCAAGCGGAGTTCGATTTGGTACAGGCGCGCGATAAGTTGGAAGCAATAGAACTGCAAAAAGTCTCTGATGAAGTCATTTATCCCTTTCAGGTTGAACAGGATCGATTTGAAGAATTAATCAAATTTCTTAATAAAGAAATTTTACGTTTAAAGCAAGAAGTCCAAGAGGTTCAGGAAGATATTAGTCAATTGCTTATTATTAAGAACAGAATCAGTACAGATAAAAAATTGAATCCGCAAGATTATGCATTTATTAACATGGGATTGTTAGGGGTGCATTTTGGCATTTTCAATGCGGAAGAACTGGAAGAAAAATCTTTAGAAAATATAGGTAAGGCTGAAAAATTTTATCGGACAATTACTCATCAGCTAGCCAGAGCTCAAAAGGTCAAAATAATAGCGGAAACTCAGTTAGAAAAGGCAGGTAAAGCTTTGTTCAGTCGAGATCCGATAGATCTCGGGTTTATTCATCAGAAAAATGCCATGAAGCTGAGAAAAGCAGCACTTTTGGTTAAAGCTGAAGAAGTGATTATACCGTATGAACAGAAGCTGAACACATTTCATGATCGCGATCAAATGAGCGCTGTGATTTTTGCGGAAAATCTTTTGGGATATAAAGATTTTTTGTTGTTTGCCGATCAGCTTAAAGATGAAGGCGGAGTCACCTATCTTGAAAGACTTAAGAAAGATCTTAAGGATCGTTATCAGAAGAGACAAATTACGTATGATGCCTACATAGCTTTAACGGCCAGACTTAATGAAGTTCCACAACGGCGGGCTGTTTGGGAAGAAGCTGTTCGGGAGGTTATGTTCCGGTTTCTTAAAGTCAAAGGATATCTTATTCATTCGTCAAAAGATATTCCTTATGACTATATTGTTTCAGTGGATTTAACCACAACTCAGACAGAGGCTAGGGCCATGCTTTCAGAAGAACTGGCTTCCCATCCACAGGGTTCACAACGCTCCAGAGAGATTCAGAAAATTGTCAAGCTTTTGACAAAGGCAGAGATTGTGCAGATGAAAGGAACCCGTGAAAAACCCGGGTTCTTGGTTTTATTCCAGTACATACGTTATTCTGCACCGGAACTTCTTTTGGATGTTAGAAAATATTGGTTTGAAATTATGGATCAGCGTTCGAAGATAGCATTTGAGCAGCATAAGCGGATAAAGAAGACTTTAGAAGATTTAAAAGATGATTTAGATAAAGTGCGTGGCAAGGCAGTTGGAAAGCTGACGTTATTTATCAAGACCATGGAAAAGACTTATGAGAGTGAAGAGGTATCCTTGGAGCTAGAGAAGGATTTGCGGATATTAGAAGATTTATTTGAGCAATGGTCTCAACAGATCAATGAAGTGATTTCTGCAGAAGATAAGGTGGCCATGTCCAAAAAATTAACACCTTTGGTGAGGCCACGTGATCGTACTTACTTTGACACGCTGCAGGAAGCAAAGGAGATGCGAAGGGATTTAGAAAATATTCTTTATAAGGTTGATCAACGTATGGAGAAATTAAAAAAGAGATTAGATAAACAATGGAAGCAGAGGGCTCAAGAAATAAGCGAAGTGTTAACAGAAACAATACATTTAAAAACGATGATTATGGATATGGCATTTGATCCGGTGGGTAATAAATATCAACAAGAATATATGGATGCGCAAAGGCGTGATTTGATCCGTAGTGCTGAGGATAGACAAACGAATAAGAATGGGCAAAGTTTTTGGAATCACTATGTCACAACGCGTATTGATTTACCGGATGCCGCAGGGATGAGCAGGGTGAACGCCCGGTTTATTCAGAAAAAAATTGATCTTTTGAATGATGAAATGAAGGGTGTTCATAAAGCGGGAGAATCTGTAACTATTAACGCCAAAGCGTTTCAAACAACGTGGCGAATTTTGACCCATGATATGGTTATTGCTGAGGAAGGATCAAAGGAATATCAATATAAAGATTTTTTAGCCAGAAGAATGATGTATCAAACCATTAAAAATAATGTTGATAAACCAGAGATATTAAGGTTGGGCGCAGACATTGGATATGACTACTCTCCAAACGCGGACTGGTTTGATGCATTGCGTTATTTAAATGATCTGGTTGATCTGGTCGCGACGAGCAGGCGTCAGGATATATTGACTATGGAAAACATTCTGAATCGGTTAAAAGAAAAAGGCGGGGAAGATAAAGCGTTTAAACATAAAGCAGAGGAATTAATTGTTAAATGGCAAAAAGTACAGGAAAGTAAAAAAGAACATAATCGTCGAGAAGAACAAAGAAATCAATTATCAAACCCGGATGAGATCAGCAAATTTTTAGAGAAGCAGATGGCTTTGGCCAAGAAAACAGAAAGGCTTATGGCACAAGCAGAAGAAATGTATACAGAACTAAAAGATATGGCACGGCTCAAAGGAAAGACACAAGTTCTTTTTTCTTGGCAAGAAGATGTAAAGGATCATTTTAAAAATAACTTGAATGCGGCAATAGCCTACTGGCATATCCAATATGAAGAAGTTCAATATCGAGATAAAAAGTTCGAAACCATTGATAAACTTCAGAGTTTTTTAAAACAAAAGCAAGATGCCTGGAGTGTTGATGAAATGAGAAAAGTTAGGCAATCTCTTGAAGAAGCCCGGAATATTTATTACGTGATGCGTAGAGTTATGGAGGAAAATTTAAGCCCCCATTTGGCTAATATGCTCAGAGGAAGCATGGGATCTCCTCGGACGAAAACAACAACCGCAGCTGTTCAGTTGAGCAGGGCTCTTGAAAAATTACGCCAAGAGGATATTGAAACATATAGGGCGTGGATGGCGCAGATTAGGAAGGAGGAGGCTGTTCGTCTACAGAAGTTAAAAACAATCGTTATGGCAAGGGTGTCCGATACAGTTTCAACAAAGAGAACACGCGCTCTGGTAGATTTAGTCGAAAGGTTTTCGGATGAGCGTATACGTAGGCTTATAAAGAATATTGAGGAGATTCGTGATTTGAAAGAAGAACAATTATATCTTAAAGAATATGTCCGCGCATTGGAAAGCCGTAACAGACTTATTCTTTATCCTGTTGCACGTTATGATCTAAAATTTTATACAGCAGATCGAGTGATATTTAACGGGAGTTTTATTGATGAAAAAACTTTTGACGGGCTGGTTGTTGCTGCGGAAAAAGAAATCGAAGCGTTTAAGAAGTGGATTAGTAACAACCCCAAGGCGAAGCGCATCCTTGTTCAATGGGAGGCGGAACAAAATAATAAGGAGGTTTATAATATTCAAAAACAGATAAAGATTTTAGAGGAAGGTCTTGGAAAATTTGATGTTCCTTTTGATGAAGGACGAAAAATTTTGATAGACCTGAGTAATATGCTAAAAAGGGCAGGATATATATTTTTTGCCGAACGTATTTATTTAAGCGATTCGCAGGATAATTTGCTAACCCAAAGAGAGGCTCTGATTGATGCTGTTTTTATGGAAAAAAGAGCACTGGAGGCTTTTTCATCGAAAAAGAGAATTTTTAAGAAAAAAGAACAAGCTTATGATTCTCTGGAGCAAATAGCTGGGAAAGCCACGCAAGAACGTATGAATCGGCAAAAAGAATTTGAACAAGGTTTGGATTTTGTTATTCAGGAACTCAACAAAGATAAATATAAAATTGTCTGGGAATCATTTAAGGAGAATTTTATTGAACGTAAGACACAGAAAGAGTTAGCCGATATGAAACAGCAGCAAAAAAATAGTCATCGATTGGTTAAGGATATTGATCAATTAATGGAAGGGAAAATAACCTTACTGAAAAATAAGGAAAATACGGGACTTTTAAATTTTGTTCAGAGACGGATAGATCATGAGGCTAATCCTGAAACACGAAGAGCTTTAAGGACAAGCCTTAAGAATATCTTGGAAGTGAGGGATGTTAGGACAGGTTTGACGGGTATTGCCGCTTTGATACAGAAGGGACAACGTTTAGAAGAGGATATTTTTGAGTTTTATAAAAGTAAAATGCAGAGCACACGTGCGACGGATAAAGTTAAATATAAAATATTAGTCAAAAATCAAAATCGTATCAAAGCCAAGACACACAGTGCATTAGAGAAATTTTTGAAAGTCTTGATGAAAGCGGATGAAACATTATTGGAAGAATGGGAACGCCGACATAATATTTTGGTGACAGCAGAAGATGTTTTAGGCGTTAGCGCCCGTTATCAGGAATTGTTACAGGCGTGGGGATTAGGCAAACATATTTCTGAAAATTCCGTTATGAGATTGGCACATCAAGTACGGGAAGTCATCGCACAATATGTGTTTAATGAACAGAAATTTTTCACGCTGCATGCTTGGAGTGATAGCGCGCGTCAATTAGATGTTTTACGAAGAGATATGTTGGATGAGGAAATTCTCAGAAGGCTTGAGAAAACTGGTTCGATACGAGGGAATAAGGTTTATATTCCATTCTGGGGAGAAGAATTTTTTATTGGGATAAAAAAGAGAATATCCAGAGAAATGACTTTGTGGCAGCAGAATTGGGATGCTATACGGGAAAGCCAAAAGGAAGAAGAGATCAGGACAGTGGAGCAATCCATTCGAAGCATTGCCTGGCAGCAGAATTTATTGACAGGGTTATTTGCAACGATGGAAGAAGGTCCGAATAGACAGATGGGTGATCAGGCGTATCTCTATAATCAGGGTCTGGTAGCCATAGAGTTGATGAGGTATAGGCAAGAACATAATAAAGAGATAGTCCCTGGCATTTCTTTATTAGAGCAGGTTCAAAGACTCTTTGGATTTTTTCAATGGCATTATGAAGATCAAATAAAAAATAAAGGTAAATTTCAGGGATTTTTTAACATGTACATGATTGATGGCAGGGTGGGAGAGCGCAAAAAAGAGGCAGGGCCTCATGCGTGGTTTTTAAAGGCTTTGATTTTCTATCGACGGAAAACAGGAGACACGGATTATCAGGATATGGAAAATGCTATTACAGATTGGCTGATGACATTACAGCAAAATCAGGGAGGTATCCATGGAGGGCCGGAAGTTGATCAAAAATTTTATTCTACAGAACATCAATTTTCAACTTATTCAGCTTTACAGGATGTGTATTATTCTACAGGGAATACTCAATATAGAGATGCCGCTGATCAGATTATGCATTTTATTAAGATATACCTTTGGAATAAGTCGAAAAATCAATTTTATGCAGGCATTGATCAAACGCTTGAGATTTCTGACCAACGGCTGGCTTTAGATACAATTAGCTGGGGTGTTCAGCTTATTGAACCCCAGGCTTTTGAAGAACAATTTGGATCTCTTGATCTTTTCTTAAGCAATGCCAATACGTTTAAGGTGGAGGATTTGTATTACTCTAAATATGCTACGCCATTACCTGAAAAAAATGTCATGAATTCCAGGAGGCGGGCGCAATGGTTAGATTTATTAAATGTGTATCATGTTAAAATAGACGGCTTTAGTCCTGTTTCTGTTGATGAGGCTGGAGACAGAAAGCGTTCTGTAGATTTTGATCAAACGGCTCAGATGATATTAACGTATAAAATATCTGTGGATTATTACGATAGTAAAGGAGAGATTGCTCTTTCTAAAAAATATGCGGAATTAATACAAAGATATCAACATAATCTTCAAGCGGCTCAGACACAAAGCCGGCGACATCCAGAAGCCTATGGATTGCCGCAATCCTCAGGGTGGGGTATTACCTTCGGCGAATGGGTTATGCAGCCGGATAGACTTCATACGTCAGCGACCATCATGTCTAATTGGGCAAAAGTACAATTTAATCCATTTGGTTATAATCAGGAGCTTTATAGAGGAGAAGAAAAAGATAAAGTGAGCAATTCTTCATCTCCGATACAAGGGAAGAAATGGCTTGGTTTAGGAACACTTGGATTGAGCTTAATGGCTATTTCTTCTCTTGCGCAGGCACAAGAGAATCAGGATGAATTTATACTACAGGGACAAAATATTTTATCTTCTGCAACTTATGAGTTACAAAAGAAGCCGTATTTTAAACGGGCTTCATTTTTATATAATTTAAATCGAAACAAATCGGGAAAGATAGACAATATTTTAAATTTATCATTTGAATCAAGTCGGAGCCTTTTGGGTGAAGCTTTAAGACCTTTAGATGAAAGGCTTGGTTCTTTAGAAGAGACACAAGAATATAGACAGTTACATAAGGCATTATCAGGTGTGTATTTATTTATGAAGGTTAAGAATTTTTCAGATGATGAAATTATAGCTTTGGAAAAAGAAATTTATAGGTCATTAAGGAACTACCATTCAGTTATGGACATTCCGCAAGGAGATGGTGGGTGGTTGGATTATAAATTGAAAAATGTATTAATTACAGCTGCTTTTGTTGAAAGGGGTTTTACAGGGGATTCATTGATTCTTCGGGGAGCACATGAATATATTAATAATTATCCAGGATTAAGTAAGTTAGAAAGTGCTGTAAAAAAACTTGAGGAATCTTTAAGTGAGGCAAGAAGTACAGAATTATTAGAAGCATTAGAAAAGTTGCTTCGAGACGGAACACCAATAGAAGAAGGTTTAATGGAATCACTAGAGGAGGATTTTGAGAATATATATGCTCAGGGCACAGAGATAAAATCTTTAGTGGAAGGATATGTTGTTTATTTAAGAAAGGCAAAACTTGGAGTAACTAAAGAAAATGCTATACAGGCGGCTATCTGGAATTTTTCGGATGTATTATCTTACTTGCTTCCAGCACAAATCCAAAAAAATCATAAAATAAGAACAGGAGCTAGACTTGTTGAAGATGGTTTGAGAAGCTCAATTAAATATGAATATAAAAATATTTTTCATTTAGGCATAAATAGAGTTGAAGGATTTTTTTCTGGGAATGATCCTTGGGGGGTAGAGTTTGGAGTGAATGATTTTTACCGTATAGATCGGTGGAAAGGATCTATAGATTTTGAGTTTAATGAAGAGGCGTTTCTTTCTTTAAGAGATAAGTGGAGAGTTAGCCCGACGTTGACGTATACGCCATATAGCCTCACAGCACACATATCTTCTTCAGATTATGATCAAAGAGTTTTTCGAGGAGGCAGACTTTCCGGTTTGGAATTGGGGATCAATAGTATTCCGGTAAATACGTGGAATTTATCTACAAAATTTAATGTTAATGAGAGTAAGTGGGGAACAAAAGATTGGAAGTTTGAAATTTCTCTTAAGAAAAAACTTGAGATAGGCGTTTCTGTATTTAAATCAGGTCCTAAACCTAGTATAGGTATTTTTATAAAATTGAATTCTAGTTCACCAATAGTTAATCTTAACCTTGTTAATTTGTACAACCCCATCATTGAAAAAAGACTTTTAGATTGGGGTAGTTTTAGGGTGATAGTACAAAATAGGGAGTATATGTTCGCGTTATGGTTTAAGCGAAAATGGCATGATTTGTGGGAAGCTCTCCAAACTGTTGTTTAACACCGATTTTCACAGCTCCCACATTCGCCATAATTACCCCCCAAATTATGAAGTCCAAATGATTTCTACAGATTTATTATCAAGCCAAGGAACATGAAAAGATTTTGTCAAATTTTTAACTTCTTTCAAAATAGGCGTATGAGCGCGATTTCTAATCTTTATCAAAAACTTTTCTCCATCATAAACAACACGCCCCGGCACATTAATAAATTTACGGAATATTGATGGGGCAAGGTGTGATTCAAAACGCCTTAAATCTTGTGCGAAAATATGATACAACGTGTCTGCCACGGTTGTCCAAAAAATATCAAACTGTATGCGAATCATAAGCGGAGAGGAGAGAGCGTTAATGTTGAAAAATGTAATCAACTCAGATAATTTATTCTCAACATGCCAACGTTTTGCGTAAACTTCTAAAACCTTCTCGACGCGTAAATCTCTATCGTTTGTAATAACAAAAGTTGGCGTACTTCGCCCATGATCTTTTACAATTATTTGACGAAATATATTCTTACATCCTTTAAGGGTTATTTTTTGTTCATGAATAGATACATGTTTATATTTTCTCTTTGGAATGGGAAGATAGATTTTCTTCCATGACTTTTTAGGTAAATTTAAAGCTTCTTCAACAAGACGGGCATGGCGTTTACGTAATGTTATAAATTTAATATGATCATCTGTGATTTCATCAAGAATCGTATACTTCGTAAATTTACAATCAAAGACAAGAGTCTCACCCATATCTCCATTCATATTTTTCCAGTAAGTAATAAACTTCTTTATTTCCTGGGCCTCCTCGCTGCGTAATATATCTACTCGGGAATAAAGGATTGTATTGTTTTGACTGTCCTGAGCAAAAACGGTATTTGCACCTTTTAGATTTTGATGTTTAGCGCCGCACCAAAGCTTTTGCATTTGAGATTCCGTTCCATAATGCGGGATACTATGAAAATCAAGAGTAATAAATTTCCCATTATAAAAATGTGGATATTTTTTCTTAAAAGAAGATATAACTTTTTTCTGTAGATCCATCAACTGCATCTCTGAACATAGGCAAGAATACGTACTCATATAAGTTGCTTTAGGCAAAACATTCAATCCTGCAAAAGCACCTAAACCAGGTTCTTGATCATAGGAGCCGATATGACTTAGACGTTGTTGACCAATTAACTTAAACAACAACATAGAAAGAGCAGCAGATGTAGAATCAATATCGCTTGATTCAGGAAGATTGCATTTTTTAACAATATCTAGAATTCCCGACTCTAAAATATAGGGAATAAAGAAAAATATTCCTACCGTCGGACAATCAACATTAGATGGTTTTAGTTCCGAAAAATCTAAATTCTCTGAGCGTTGCGATATAATTTTATTTTTATGTGTTTTTCCAAGTTCTTGATGTGTTCTACGTTTTAATCTGCTAAAACCACAATCTTTGAGTATCCGTTCCGCCGTTCTTGCTGAAACATTAATCCCTTCTTTTGAAAGACAAGCTTGTATATCAGGCGTTGAAAGATTTTGTTTTCGATAGGTTATAATTTTATCCTGAATCATTTCGTTTATTCTTCTTCCTTGAGGTCCTTTAGGAATCACGGGAAATAATTTTATTTTTTTTAATTTTACATCTCTTAATAAAGAATAAAGAGCACTCACTTTATATTGAAATCTTTTTGCAACATTCTTAATGGGCTCTTCTTCTAAGACAATGGCGCGAATCGCTTCATATTGTTTTTGTCTTTGTGATTGCGGGTTCGTAAAATACGTCGCCAAATTAAAATCATATTCTAGGGTGCTGTTTTGTCGATTAGAGTTCATAGTATCTCCTTGTTGTATGGTGTTAAAAATTATGTTTTCGTCAATAAAACAACCAAATAGTGCCCTTTTAGTTGACTTTCAGCAACATTCTAGCACATACAACATCGACAATAAATAATTATAATCGAAAAAACGACACCCTAATATTTTAGTTAAGAATGAAAAATAAAAAAATTATACAAGAGTTGTTGTGTGAAGTGAAAGTATGAAATACAGCTGATTTCGACGAGAGAATGCAGGGATTACTATAACCAGAAATTCAAAGCAGCAAAATGTTAAATTTTGAAGAAAATTTGTGTGGAAAATTTTAGGAGTGAATTATGTCGAATAAGGATGCTTTGAAAATCGGTGTTTAAAGCTTATGCAGGAAGGAGGCTATGTTTTCCCTCAGGATATTGATCTTCCTCCGATTATACGTGATGTTTTAGGGCTTGTTTTAAAAGGGCAGGAGGAAGAGGTTGGAGTATTTAATTAAGTAATTCTTTTTCCAGTTTTTTTAATTTGCCAGATAAGAGGGCTGGGACTTTTTGATTTAAAATCTTTAGGAGGTATTCCAATAGGGGCAAGCATATTGTGGACGTCTTTTTTTCTACGTAAAGGCCATAGATAAGACAAGGAATCGTTATTTTCAAAAAAAGATGAGATAATGCAAACATCAATATCACTCCATTCATGTTGCTTATTTTTTGCGTAAGAGCCAAATAAATAGACCCTCTCCACGGGGAGATTATGTTCTTTTTCCAAGTAGCTTACAAAATTTTTTATGCTTTTTTCGGCATATTTTTGAGTATATCTTTTTTTATCCACGAAAGAATCTCCTTAGAAGCTTTAAAGTATTGTTCTGCATATGTTTTTGTTGCTTTTTTATAAAATGAAAATTTGTAGTCATCATATCGAGCTCGAATATTAAAAGTTGTGATTTCTGCCAAATTTATTGTTTTGTCTTCAGGTAATTCAAGTTTTGCTAAGAGGGTGAGTTTTGTTAAATCATGGATGAGGGGAGGATATTTTTTTATTTTTAAAGAGACCAAAGCCTTCAGCCTTGATTCAATAGTTAGATGACAGAAAAATAAGGCATCGGCATATCTTTTTGACCGCATTAAATGTTGTGCAGTTCGCCATTTTTCGACGCTATTTTTTATCCAATAATTTGTTAGTTGAATATGATCCATGTTTCAAATATACAGTATGAAGGAGCGGGGGTCAACTAGTGAAGGATACTTATTTAAACCCTCAAAAACTGTTTATCAATAAACCCTTCCTCCATTTCAATAATCGTCGGACGTCCATGCGGGCAAGTGAAAGGGTCGAGGCATTCTAAAAGTTTTTGACGAAGATGTTCGATTTCTTCTTTATGGAGTTTGTCGCCAGTCATAATCGAAGAGCGGCAGGCACGGCGGGCAAGGGTTTCATGGTCACAGCGTATAGTTTTTTCACCGGCTAAAATATCCTGCACCGCTTTTTGAGGATCCTTAATTAATGTTGGATACGAATGAATCGCGATGGTCTGCGGATCAAACTGTGTACTCGTAAATCCAGCAGCTTCTAGTTCTTCCTTATTCTCTTCCCATGCCAGCATTTCTTGTCGTGTCACAGATATTAAATCAGGACTCAAAAGATTCTGAGCTTCAACAGTTCCTTTTTCCATTTGAACGATAAGTTTTTCAAAAGTGACACGTTCGGCCATAGCATGTTGATCAATCAAAAGAAGCGAAGTTCCTTTTTCAAAGAGGAGGTATTTATTCATAAATGTTCCGATATAAACGGCCTGTGCAAGTTTATTGTGTAAAGTATTATGTTGTTTTTCCTGAAAGGTTTTTTCTAAATTAGAAAAAGAGGTTTCTGGAAAGGAATGTTGTTCTGTAGGGGTTGGTTTGTCATAAGGGACTGTATTTTCAAATAATGTTGTTGGGAGAGGTTCATAAGGTTTGGTTGGTTTTTTGTATGTAGGTTTTGAAGTTGGTTTTGACGGAGATAGGATATAATCCGTTTCCTGTTTTGTAATAAGTGTTGCTTTTTTAACGTCCCCTTTGGCAAGCAACGCCTTTTCACATATGCGGCGCAGAAACGCACAGATATGCTCTTCTCCTTTAATTTTAACCTCACGTTTAGTCGGATGAATATTAACGTCCACATCTTCGCCGGGTATTTGAATATTAAGGACGAAGAATGGGTATTTATTCGGAGGAAAAATGAGCCGATAAACATTATTCATATGAAAGCTGATATTTTTACTTTGCACAGGGCGGTCGTTTACAAATATAAACTGCATGTCACGACGGGAACGGACGATGTTAATATTCCCCAGAAGCATATGTATGCGTATATTTTTTTGTGTGATGGTTTGATCTACTTCAAGCATATATTCATTATTCAGATTAAGTGTTTTGGCCGCACGTTCCGCCCAATTTTCAGTAGGACTTAAATCAAAAAGTTTTTTATCTTGATGCGTTAAGCAAAAACGTAATTGGGGATAAAGCAGGACAAAGGGGGTGAAAATATTAAGAATTTGATTAAGCTCGGAAGTGTTTGTTTTAAGGAATTTTTTACGTGCGGGCGTATTATAAAAAAGCTCTTTAATCTCAATCTCTGTTCCTTTATTAATGCCTGAAGGACGAAGATCGAGTTTTTTCCCGCCGCGCAAATGAATTTCCCATCCTGTTTCGCTGTCTTGAATTTTACTACGGATAGTCACATCCGCAATAGCGCCGATACTATAAAGCGCCTCTCCTCGGAATCCTAAAGAATGAATATTATAAAGGTCATCAACAGTTTGAATTTTACTGGTGGCATGGCGTAAGAAGATCGTTTCCAGATCTTCATGAGCAATCCCGCAGCCATTGTCTTTAAGATGAATAGAAGTTTTTCCAGCGTCTTGCAAATGGATTTCAATGGTATCTGCCCCAGAATCCAGAGCATTTTCCAATAACTCTTTGACCACGCTGGCAGGACGTTCAATGACTTCACCCGCCGCAATTTTACTAATAATATTTTCCGGAAGAATATGGACTTGAGGCATATTTATATGTTTAATCATTTGAAATACATTTTATACTTAACAGTGAAGTTTATAACATAAAAATTAAGCACATAAAACGAAAAAAATAATCTATTTTTTATTTTTAAAACATTTTTTTAGTGTTGAGTATAACTTCTTTATACTTAAATAGTTGTGAACCTTGTTAAAAAATATAGCGCTTGCTTTTATGTGAATATACATATATAATTTAATTAAACAAACTTAAAAGGAGAAAAAAAATGATTACAAACATTAAGAAAAGGCGCAGTAGCTTTATGTATCGGATCCTATCTTTTTTTATTATGTTTACCTTCGTGAGCAGTTTTATCACACCTCCAGCAATTCAAGCACAATCAGAAACAATATTAAATTTACCTATTCCCGGAACCATGATTTCTCCTACACAAGAGTTTGTTCCTACCTTAATAAAGGGAATGACCATTCATCCGGATAATCCGTTGATGTTTGATTTTATGGTCAATGTTGGGGATCTGAAGATTGAAGGGGCAGAGCTCGAGGAAGAGTCTCAAAAGCTCATTAAATATTTTCTTGCGGCCTTAACGATTCCTGAGAGTGATATGTGGGTTAATTTATCTCCTCATGAAAAGGACCGTATTATTCCTGAACAGTTTGGTCAAACAGAAATGGGAAGAGATCTCTTAGCCCAAGATTATATGTTAAAACAACTAACTGCGTCTTTAATGTATCCGGAAAATGAATTCGGAGAAAAATTTTGGATAAATATTTATCAAAAGGCCATGGACTTATATGGAACAACAGAAATTCCTGTGAATACGTTTAATAAGGTATGGGTAGTGCCGCAACAAGCGGTTGTTTATGAGCAAGGAACAAGTGCGTTTGTTATAAGCAGTCATTTAAAAGTGATGCTTGAAAAGGATTATGTTGCTTTGGAAAAAGAATTAAGTGATGGTTCGTATGAAGTTGGGAATATGAAAAGGAAGAGTGTCGAGGAAATTAATGATCTTTCATCAAAGGTAGTGCGTGATATTTTGCTTCCTGAAATTGAGCGAGAAGTTAATGAAGGAGAAACTTTTGCGAAGCTACGACAGATTTATAATGCTATGGTTTTAGCCACATGGTACAAAGCTAACTTAAAGAAAAGTTTGTTAGGACAGGTGTATGTTGATCAAAATAAAATTGAAGGAATTGATGTAGAAGATAAAAAAATTGCCAAAAAAATATATAATCAATATATGGAAGCCTTAAAAAAAGGTGTTTATAACTATACTAGAGAAGACTATGACCCAGCATCGCGTCAGATTATTGAACGGGAATATTTTTCAGGTGGAATGTTTATGCCAAGAGTAGCAGAAACAACGCGCATGACACAAAAATTTGGGGATGGTATTAACCTTAGTAAGGTGGCTCAGATGCCAGCACCACAAATTGTTAGAGTTATGCGGGATATGCAATTAGCTGCGCAAGGAAACCCTAACCAAGTAGGCCAGCTTCGTTCGTTAGTTCAATCTCTTCCTATAGCTAAACAAAGAGAAGTTTTAACTCAACTAAATTCTCTTGATTCTGGTATGAAAGAAATGCGTGTTTTTCTAGTAGAAAATACAGGGGCATCCGAATCGGCTCGTGTAGCATATAAACCAAGAACCATGGAGACTCAGGTACGTTTTCAGCAGGCAGTAGTTCCAGCGGTTTCAAATGGAAATAATGCATTAAAAGCATTTGAATTAGCATTAAATACTCAAGACTCAGTGGCTCAACAGCGATTACCTAAAGTGTTAGAAAAAACACAAGCTTTTGTTGGTAAAGATGCTGCGGATGTTCTTGTTTTTGCAACGCCAAAGGTGCAAAATGCTGGTTTTCAGGTTTCGGAAGCAGAAGCTCCTAGAGTAGTTGTTATTAATCCTCCTGTATTTAACACAGCACAGGATAAAGTTGATTTTCTTACAAATGTGAAAAATCAGGTTGCAGATAGATCTGATAATGTGGTTGTTGCTGTCGTAACACCACGAGAAATAGGGGCACGCATAGGAAATGAAAGCGTAGCATCACAAGCTTCTGTTGCTCAACAAGCTTTTTCAGCATATGTGCCAGAGCTGGCTACTAATACAGGATTTGATGTTGTAGTGGCACCGTCTAAGGAGAATGTTATGCAGGCTGTTAATGCCGTAATGGCAATGCCAATGCCGCAATCATTAACTGAGGGGAAAGCATTTGAATTTAATAATGGCGAATTACGTCAAGTCGCTAATATATCCTTTGGTTCTTCGTCAAGAGAGCAGGCTATGGCAGCGTCACCTTTGCAAGAACAGCGGGCTTTAACCGCAGTAAGGGCTGTGGCGGCTCAAACAATGTTTGAGGTGCCTGAAATTCTTTCTTCAAATAATGTAGATGGAGCACAAAATATTTTAAGAAGGAACCAAATACCAACGTCAACACCATCAAAAATTTTTCTTGTTCAGTCAAAAGGATCTGCTACTTCAAAACAGGCACCGAGGTTAGTGTCAATGCTTGTGCCTGAGGGCGCTAGTGATATGGCGACATTACAGCTTGTGGCGAAAGTAGAAGAAGCAGCAAATGCTTATACTGCTCAGACACAAGAGCAAATTGCTATTGCTGTTAATGTAGTAAAACCAGCCCAATATAAAGACATACAAAGGCAAGGGGCAGATAGGGTTGTTAGTCAAATAACAGAAGCGTTGTCAGGGGTATTTGAACCGACCACTTTTGCAAACATGAGCAGTAGCGATATTATTACAAAAGCAGATATAGTTAATGTAAAAAGTTTGTTAAGAACTCTGGGGCAGCTAAAAATAACACGGGAACAAAATAGTCAAATCAACAAAGGTAAACCAATAAGCATTGCTATTAATCCATCGACTGAAAGAGCTTGGACGATTCCAACCCCCACATTAACCACTTCTCCGAATTTGACTCCGGCTGTTTCAGTTACAAGTCCTTCGATGCTGCCGTTGTTTAATTTAACTGGAAAAACAAGAGCTGCAGTGGCAGGTTCAGATATGAACGTAGGCGCAGATGTCACATTAGCCTCTTTGGCCGTTCCAACACCAAGAGGTAGTAAGGGGCCTCAGGTTTCACATTTGATGGCTTTTGTGCCGACAGTTCAGAAGTCAAATGATCCTGTTATAGTAAATATTCCAGCAGATATTAAGGGAATGGATTCAGCTAATGTAGGGGCCTTGGGAAGTCGGCTACAATCTTTAGCTAATGATTTAGGCCGTCCTTTAGTGGTAAGTACTCTTCCTACGGCTGTGTTAGATATGTCAGGAGCTAGGGCAGTTGCGGGGAAACCTAGTGCGGGAGTAGAGTTATCTTTCGCTGCTTTATCCCAAAGTAATTTTAATGGTGTTTTGGATCAAAAGCCAGCAACAGTTGTTGATACTTCTAGAAGAGGTGATGTTCCTGTTGAGTTTAGTCTTAATCCTCAAACACAAACTCTTTCACAGCCAACAACGTCTGCCATTTCTCCAAAGATAATGGAAAGTGTCGCAAAATTAGCAAAAGATGCACGGCAGGGAACATTGCAACAAGGGGTGACAGATAAAGTTGATTTTTCTAAATTAGTACAACCGTCCAGTCAGATTATGGACGGAACAGCTTCTTTAGCACGTATGGAAAGCGCTCAGGTGGCATTGGATTCTTATGCAAACAAAATGACAGAAATGTCATTAGTTAAAAGTCTTCCAAAGGCACAAAGGAGTGAATTAAAAGCGGAGAGTCGAAGGGCCATTACGGAGCTTTCTCAACTGACTAAGGCTATTGAAACTAAGAGAGATACTGTTGGGGGTATTAATCTTGACCCACGGTTGCTTGATTTGCAAATTAAAAGAGATGGAGCAGGAGTTCCATTACCGATCTCTCAACAAGTGATTGAAAATATGGATATTAAAGGGTTTGTTCCTGTAATTATTAATATCCAACCTATACCAATGCAAAATTTACCCCTTTTATCAGAGGCCACCGAAGCGGAGCAAGAGCAAGTCAATAGTTAGATTTTAAGGGTGGTGAGATTTTAAAACGGTATGTTCTTTTAAAGAACATACCGTTTTTTTATAGTTCTTCAGATATTTTTTTTAGTTTTTGTAATTTGTTTAAAGCATCAAGAGGTGTGATGTTGTTAATGTCAATATCTGCAAGCATGTCGTGCAGTTTATTATCCACAGGGTTTGCATTGGTTGTGAATAATTCAAGCTGTTCTTCTTTCTTATTTTTTTGTCCTATCAAGTTTTTTTTCAAATTATTTTGTAATTCTAATTGTGTCAGAATTGTTTTTGCACGTGTGATAATGGTTTTAGGAATTCCAGCGAGTTTGGCGACGTAGATGCCGTAACTGTCGTCGGTACTTCCAGGAATAATTTTATGTAAAAAGACAATTTCATTTTTCCATTCTTTGACAGCAACATTATAATTTTTTACGCCGGTGTGTTTGTCTGAAAGGGCTGTAATTTCATGAAAGTGTGTGGCAAAAAGGGTTCTGGTTTTGGTATTTTTTAAATGTTCGGCAAGGGCCCAGGCAAGACTAAGTCCATCGTAGGTGCTGGTGCCGCGGCCAATTTCATCGAGGATCACTAAACTTCGATCAGTTAGGTTGTTAAGGATGTCAGCGGTTTCATTCATTTCAACCATAAATGTACTTTGTCCTTTGCTAATATCATCATGCGCGCCGATGCGTGTAAAAATTTTGTCGACGATACCGATATGTGCTGAGGCTGCGGGAATAAAACTACCAATTTGCGCCATAATAGTAAGAATGGCGGTTTGTCGAATATAGGTAGATTTTCCTGCCATATTTGGTCCGGTTAAAATAATAAGATGATTTTCATCACAATCTAAGGTTGTATCATTAGCAATAAATGTTTTGGTAGATGTTTTTTCCACCACAGGATGGCGACCAGCGTTGATTTGCAGCAAGTTTGAATTTGTTATTTCCGGTTGAACATAGCCAGGAGATTGAGCAAGGATTGTCAGAGAATAAAGAGTATCTAAGGTTGCAAGGCTTTGGCAGAGTTGATGAAGTTCAAGAGAGTTATCCAAAATTTTTTTTTGGAGCGCTTTGATGATATCATTTTCAATTTTTAAAATCTTATCCTGTGCCGTTAATATTTTTTCTTCATATTCTTTAAGCTTAGGTGTGATGTAGCGTTCAGCGTTGACAAGGGTTTGCTTGCGTATGAAATCTTCAGGCACAGATTTAGTATGGGTTTTTGTTATTTCAATGTAATAACCAAAAACCTTATTAAATCCAATTTTTAGAGAAGGGATGCCGGTGCGTTTACTTTCTTCTTCTTGTAATTTTTTAAGCCATTGCCGGCCATTTTCCTGAATGCCTCGTAATTCATCAAGCTCGTCATGATATCCTCGACAAATAACTTTTCCTTCATAATGGGATAGAGGGATGTCTTCATTAATTGTTTGTGTTAAATGTTCGCGTAAATCAGGAATATCTTTAATTGAAAAAAGGGCGTTATGTTCAGAGAGCGGGCGTATAATTTTTTGAATCTCAGGAATGCGATTTAAAGTATTACGAATAGCCATAAGATCTTTTGCGTGTGTGTAGCCGCAGCTTAAGCGGGAAATATTCTTTTCGATGTCTGGAATTTTATTGAGCTGTTCTTTAAGCTTATTAAGAATATCGGCATCTTTTTTAAGGAGAGTAATGGCCTGCTGACGTTCTTTAATATTTTCCATATTTTTTAAAGGATGAAAAAACCAAAAACGAAACATACGTTTTCCTAAAGAAGTGAGGGTGTGATCAATGGTTTTAATTAAGGTGTCAAGTTCCAACCCACGATGGGCTGCCGGAGCAATAAAAACATAATCATCGTCGGTGTAGAGGCTGATTTTGTCCATATGCTGCATGGGCTGTTTGTTCATGGCTTTAAGATATTCCAACAGAGCGCCAGTTCCGGAAATAGCACAAGACATATCTTCAATACCAAAGCCATGGAGATTAGCAATAGCAAAATGTTCACAAAGGCTTTTGCGTGCGATGTCAGTATTGAAACACCAATCATCATAAGGGCTTAAGGCAATATTCTTAAGTTTTAAAAGAGGGTGGGCAAAAATTTTTTTAATATTATCTTCAAGGCTTTGAGGAAATATGCATTCAGATATTGGCAGACAAGCAATGATTTCTGTCAGACGATTATTAGAGAAAGAATATTGGTTGGTCTGAATGGCCCCAGAAGTTGGATCAGCAAAGGCAATGCCGATATTTTTATTATTAGGACTTAAAGCTAAAAGATAGCGCGCATCTGCATTATTTTCATCTAAAAATGTTCCGGAAGTAATAATGCGTGTGACATCACGTTTCACGATGCCTTTAGCGACGGAAGGGTCTTCCATTTGATCACAGATGGCAATCTTAAATCCAGCTTTAATAAGACGTGGAATATAATTATCTGCTGCATGATGAGGAAACCCACACATCGGAACTTTACTCGCAGCGCCCTTGCCGCGCGCCGTTAAAACGAGATTCAACTCTTTAGATACAGCCTGAGCATCTTCAAAAAACATCTCATAAAAATCTCCTAAGCGAAAAAATAAAATACAGTCTTGGTATTGATTTTTAATGGAGTGGTATTGTTTAAGCATGGGGGTGGTTGTTTCCATTAGATAATGTCTTTAAGTGATAAGGCTGTGACTACTTTATTGGCAGATTTTTTAAGTTTTTTATCTTCGGTTATGAGCGGCATTTGTTTTTCTTTTGCGAGTTGAATAAAGGAGGCATCATAATAAGTGATATTCAAATCGGTGGCAAGGGTTGAAATATTTTGTGGATTGGGTTCTATTATGTTCATTGTTTTGAAAATTTTGTGTACAAAAATAAGAATGGTAAGGCCTTCTGTTTTTGATATGGATTTGATGAGGTCAACTTCTTTCCATATAACGTTTCCTATTTCGTATTTTATGAGAGATTGATTGATTGTATTTTTTAAAAGATGACTTTTCTCTTTTCGAAGGGCTAAATAAAAGCTGCTTGTATCAAAAATATTCATCGTTGGCGGTCACTTTGGATAGACGTTACAATGTTTTTATCAGAGCATTTGCTGAGAATTCGGCTGATTTTTTTTGCTTCCAGATCTTCTTTATTAGAAATATTTTCAAATTTTATAATATTTTTGTAAAAATCAATTTCTTTCTTAGCTGCATCTAATAAAATTTCACGAACACTTTTATGTGTTTCAATTCCGATATGTTTTAAAGTATTTAATAAGTTGTCTTCAATCCGTAATGTGTAAGCTTTCATGGCCTGTTCCTCCTGATTTAAATATGACATCAAGACGTCAAGATGTCAAGATGTTATTAAACCAAGTACAACCCCGGGGGTTGTACTTGGTTCGATTTTGTCTGATTTGGTCAGTTGGAAAATTAATTACGATAATAGAGAAGGAATATTTTTTAAATGTTTGTAATTGTACTGATTTCAATAGTTTATGATCTAAAGAAACTTGTCTACTTGCCTTGAAAATATTGTTTTATGTGGTATCTTTAAAGAACCTCGTAGGAACATAGATTAAGTTTTCATAATATGTTAAGGAGATAAACTTATGAATACATTTATTGAACACAAACGTAGAAGCTTTATTTATCGTATCTTATCGGCCTTTATGGCTTTTACATTTATTTTTACTACAGCTTTACCACCGCAGTCTTCCTTTGCTCAAAGCACACCGCAAACAATTTTAGATTTACCATTTCCCGGTGCGATGGTTCCCCAAACGGCAGGATTTACTCCGACGTTGATTAAAGGAATTACGATCCATCCAGATAACCCATTGATGTTTGATTTTATCATTGATAATGGAGATGAAACACTTTCCACCGAAGAATTAAAAACTATTTCCAAAAAATTAGTTAAATATTTCCTCGCCTCTTTAACTGTTCCGGAAGAAGAATTGTGGGTCAACCTCTCCCCTTATGAGGAAGAAAGAGTTATTCCTGAAGGGTTTGGGGACACTGAAATGGGACGTGACCTTTTGGCTCAAGATTATATGTTAAAGCAATTAACATCTTCTTTAATGTATCCGGAAGATGAACTAGGACAAGAATTTTGGAAGCGTGTGTATGAGAAAGCCTATGAAATGTACGGCACTACAAAAATTCCAGTGAATACTTTTAATAAGGTATGGATTGTGCCAGAAAGTGCGCAAGTGTATGAACATGAAAATAGCGCGTTTGTAGTTGGTAGTAAGTTAAAGGTGATGTTAGAAGAAGATTATTTAGCGTTACAGGAAAATATGGGGAGTGAAACGTTTGGATTAGATCAATTAGATCAAAGCGATGCAGAGGTTGTGAGTAGTGTTTCCTCTAATATTGTACGGGAAATTTTGATTCCAGCGATTGAAAAGGAAGTTAATGAAGGTAAGACTTTTGCAAATTTACGTCAGATCAGTAATTCCATGATTTTAGCGGCATGGTACAAACAAAATTTACGCAATAGCCTTTTAGGGCATGTCTATATGGACCAAAATAAAACGGCTGGGGTGGATACAGAAGATAAGCAGATTAATCAAAAAATTTATGATCAGTATGTTGAGGCTTTTAATAAAGGTGTTTACAACTACATTCGAGAAGATTATGACAATGAGACAAAGCAAATTATTCCGAGGAAATATTTTTCGGGGGGGCTTTTGATGGCAGGATATTTTGCTTTAGGGCTGTTAACAACAACGTCTGATGTGAGTTATGCAAATGTTCCTGAGATGTTTAGTCCTGATTCAAGTGTATCTATTGTTCAAATTTTGAATGTAGAAGAAACGGGAACAAATGGAGTAGCATTAGATACAGCCATTGTAGAGGCAGAGTATTCTGTAACAATTCAACAACCAGCTGCACAGGGAGGATATGTGCAAGGGGCAGAGGCTTTGGGGAGTGATCAAGGAAAGGTTGCGAGTTCTGCGTTAATTACAACAAAGGAAGATATTGAAAATATTTTAAAAACCCCTGTAAATATAATTATTGATGGGAAGGCGCATCAATTTGAAAAAGGGTTGGCAGAAAATTATCAAGTTTTAGAGGGCTCTTTTAATAAAAGTGTGGTTGCGGGAACTGAGTATGTGATTTTTGACATTGAAGCAAAAAATGATGGTATTTTAAGTGAAAAAGTAATGGATGCTTTTGCAAAAATGTTGAAAGAGGGGTTTAGTGGATATGAAGTTTCACATGTTTTAAATTTAGATAGTTTTCGGGTTGAATATTTTTTTTTGGAGAGGACAATGGGAACAAGAGAATCTATGATGGCAGCAAGTTCAGCAATAAAATTAACAGATGAGGAAAAGCAGCAGTTGCCGCAAGTAGTTTTAGATAATATTGAAGGAGGTGTGATTATTGCACCACAGCATATTCAAGCACTTAAATTTTTGATTGAAATAGGCGAAGCACGTCTTCTTAAAGTTTGGCAGTCACCAGGCATTAAAGATGGATATAAAAGAGCATTTTTAGAGCAACTTTTGGAAGATTTGGATCCTAAATATGTTTTTTCTGGAGGGTTAAAAACATATAAAGAAAATATGAAAAAATTGTTAGAAGAAGCAGGTAGAGGGAAAAATCCTTTGGAAGGCCTTGTTCCTGAAAAAGCATCTGGAGTAGATTTAACAGAGATACAGAACAATCCATTTTTTTATGAAATGGAGGGGGCTGGCTTCGATAATGCAGATAAATTGGGTGTTTTTATCGTTGCCGGAGGTATGGGAGAGCGGTTGGGTTTTAGTGGTACAAAGTTGGGCATCCCTTTAGATTTAGTGACAGAAAAATCATATTTGCAACACTATATTGAAAGTATTTTAGCTATCCAAAATAAATTTAATAAAAAGTATAATAAAAATATAGAAATACCTTTAATGATTATGGTTTCCGAAGATACGATGGATGAAACAATAAGTCTTCTAAAAGACAATAATTTGTTTGGGATGAATGGATATGAATTTGTTGATACTTTTCAAGGACAAAAACCGAGTGGAAAATCTCAAATTATTTTATTAAGGCAACGGCAGGTTCCAAGTATTGGTGATATGGATGCAGGTTTTGTTTTAGAAAAAAATGATAGATATACGCTTCAAACAAAACCCTATGGACATGGGGATGTAAATAAATTGGCACAAGAGTCTGGAATTATTGAAATTTGGAAAAAACAAGGGAAAGAGTACACAGTTAGTATTCAAGATACGAATGGGCAGGTTTTTAATGGAATATTGCCTGCGTTAGGGGTGTCTGTTTCAGAAGATTTGGATCTTAATTTTTTGGCTGTTCCGCGTGAGGCGGGTGAAGCAACGGGATCTATTGTTATGAATCGAAGAGAGTCGGATGGACGAACTTTTGTTATGAATGTCGAATATAATCAGCTAGATCCTCTTTTAAAAGCAACAGGACATCCTGAAGGTGACGTCGCTGATCCAATAACAGGAAAGTCTCCATATCCTGCAAATTTGAATGTTTTAATTTATAAAAATGAGACTTTTATTCGAAGTTTAAATGAGCATGATGGGCTTTATGGAGAGTTTGTTAATCCCAAATGGACAGACGAATCAAAAGCTTTGATGAAACAGTTCGGTGAACAAGTAGATGTTACAAAGCTTGAATTTAAAAAACCGACTAGAGGTGAGACTATGTTACAGGATATTGCTATTGGTTTACCGGAAGAGGCAAAAGTTAAGTACACGATGTTTACTAAAAGAGATGTTTTTTCTCCTGTAAAAAACAGTATCGAGGAAGCTAAAGGAAAGGTAGAACAAGATCTTTACGCGGATGCTATGGTAACAGGAGAGCAAGATTTTTATAAGTCTTTTAGAAAGAGGCTTCATTTATTATTAGGTGTGCAGGTGAAGATGGAGGGGAATTCAAAAAATGCACAAGGTATTCCTTATGGAAAAGGGGCAAAGCTTACATTTTCTCCTAATTTTGCTATTACTATTCAAGAGTTTGAGAGCAGGTTTGATTTAAGTAAGGATGAGGTATCTAGAATTACGGATAAATCTATCATGCATATTGATGGTGAAAATATTAAGTTTGAAGGATATTTACGGGTAGATGGAACGGTAATGATTGTTACTGCACCAGATGTAAATTTAATAGTAAAAGATTTGGCCGTTACCAATATTGGTCGAAAGTTTGTTGATTTGACATCAGAAGAAATGTCCAGCGGGAAATTTCCTGAATATATCACAATGCGAGGATATCATGTGGTTAAACAGGCAGATGATGAATTGAATATTAGAATTGATACTCCGGGAGATTATGTTTTAACTGGAAATGGGGAGTTGTATCGTATTGTTACGCAAGAAGGAGGATCAGATGTTCAAGTTCGTGTAAATACAGAAATAGCCTCCTCAGCGCTTAGTATGGAGTATTACAAAGCTATAGAATATTTAAAACAAAAAGATGTAGATGTAAAGATCGTTGATGCAGAAATTAGTGTGGGTATAAATGCCGTAGAGTTTGATAATAATCCTGTTGCGGTTATTGCATTAGATAAGGGTAAAGGGTTGGTTTTTTATGATCAAAAAGAGACAGTTGTTGGTTTTGGTGATATTATATTTTTAGATGAAAAAAATGTAAAAATTAATGTTAAGTTTACAGAAATTCGCCAGGAAGGTGAAGGCGTAGAAGTATTTGTAGATCGAGTTTTGAAGAAATATTCCTTAGCTTCTTCAACAATAGCAAATTCTCTTGGGGGTATCAATCTTGATCCTAAACTCCTTGATCTTCAAATTAAACGCGATGGCAATGGGGTTCCTTTGCCGATTTGGGATCAGCCTATTGAACATATGAATATTCAGGGCTTTGTGCCGGTGATTATTAATATTCAGCATATTCCGTTTAGTCAGGTGCCGATGTTGTTGGGGTTAGCGGATGAAGAGGAGCTTCCTGTTAATGCGGCTAATGATGAGGGGCCTTTGGAAGCCATTCCTGATGCGGCGTGGTTGCCGATGGATAGGTTGGAAAAATTTATTAAGGTTTAGTTTCGGTAGGTATTTGTATAATAAAGGATTTTAAAAAAGGAGATTCATTGATTTGGATCTCTTTTTTTATTATTTGTCTTGTACGTAATAACGTGTTATATTTTGTACATAGGAGGTGAAAGATATGGGGGTAACAATCTTACCAAGCACGGAAGTGCGCGATCATATGTCTCGGGTAATCAAGGATATTTCGCGGGAAGGGACATCATGTTTTATTACTCAATATGGCAAGGCACAGGCTGTTATGATGAGCATAGATCGTTTTAATGAGTTGATGAGTTTAGTAGAAGATACAATGGATGAAAAAGATGAGATGTTGGCTTTAAGAGTTCAAGAGGCGCGGGTGAATTATAAAAAAGGGAAGGGCATTAAGTTTGACTTATGATATCCTTTGGGCCGATGCAAAGGCTCAGAAATCATTTGAAAAATGGACATCTGTTGTTAAGCCTCGGGTTATTAAATCTATTAAAGAGCTTTTAAATAACCCTAGGCCAAGTGGTGTGAAAAAAATGCAGGGAAAACTACAAGGAGCTTGGCGTATTCGTATTGGAGACTATCGATTGATTTATGATATTGATGATAAGGCTAAGAAAATTATTTTATTAGAGTTTGGACATCGAAAGAATATTTATAGGTAATGATTTTTTTTCTCCCTCTAACATTCCTCCTCTGGCTATTCGCTTTCCGCGGTTTTCTCACCGGAGAATTAGGCTTCACCTCCGATGCCGTTTCCTACTATAACCACATTAAATTTTATATCGATAGTTTAGCCCAAGGGGTTTTTCCTTTGTGGGATCCTCTGTGGAGCAATGGGGTGCCTAATGATTTTTTTCTTAGGCGATTTGGGGCATACAACCCATTATTTTTAATTATTCTTATTTTTAATAAAATCGGTATTCCGTATTTATTTTCTTATCTATCCTTTTTAGCTATTTATTATTTCATTGGCATGGTCGGTTTTTATAAACTAGCGCAGAGGTTATTTCAAAATAATATAGCAGCTTTTACAGCGTATTTATTGTTAATGTTTTCTTCGGTAGGCACACGATTATTTGATTCTTATTTATTACTTATTATTGTTCCAGGCATATGGTTTTTTTATTGTTTAGTCGGTTTCGCGCAGACACAAAAAAAACATTATTTTTTGGGAGTAACGTTTGCATTTATGGTATTAGCCACGACGTATATTCCATTTTATTTTTTGATTATTTTTGGAATGTTTTTATTTTGGTTTAGTATTTTTTACAGCAAGAATTTAATAACTTTTTTTAAAAATTTTACGGTATTTTTTAAGAACAATAAAATCCTTGTGGTTATTTGCGTATTAGCAGCTATCTTATCTTTTTTGCCGGGATTATTATTTATGCAAGAGTCTTCCTCCGGATCAATAGCCTTGCCGCAACGTAATTTTACCTCGAGTGAAAGCCATCAGTTATCGGTAGGTTTAGAAACGATTACAAGTTGGGGAATATTAGAAGATATTACGTATTCTATTCCATTTTTAAAAGATATTACAACATTTAAGTTTGCTGTTTTATATGTTCCGCCATTTGCTCTTGTTATTTTATTATTAGGTCTTTTTTCCGGCATGACGAAGCGATTAGTATTTTTATTTGTATGGGGAATAAGTTTATTTGTTATGTTTTCTCCGCATGCCCCTGTTTATCATTTTCTGCATAAGTATGTTTTCTTTTTTAAATATTTTAGGAATCTCCATTTTTTTTTATGGTTCGCGCTAGTGCCGATTTTTGTTTTATTCGTGGCTGAGCAGATGCGAGGGTTGTGCAGGGGGAAGCCTATACGTTTGGTGCTATTTTTATTAACCATTTTGATCGCTGCACATCCATTATATACCTATCACTATTTAAACAAAAATTCCGCAAAAGCCCCGAAGGCTTATCAGTATGATAAACCGTATTTAAAATTTTCATTTATAAACTCAAGGCCGTCCTTAGCGCTTTATTATGCCACGCCGTGGTATCAAAAATTAGTGCAGGACACAGATCCTGAAATTCTTTCCAAATATTTACAGTATAAATTTATTGTTTATGATCAGGCGTGGACACGAAGTAAAGAAGCGGACTTTAAAATCGACGGCATTGAAGGGAAGATTTTATTTGAGAACACAGCAGAGTTTCAAGTGACACATTATGATGGTAATTCTATTAAGATAAAAACAAATTTTAGTGAGGAAAAGTTTCTTGTTTACAATGATAATTTTCATCCTAAGTGGCAGGCTTTTATTAATGGGAAAAAGATGGAGATTTTACGGACGCATATAGCTTTTAAAGGTTTGCATATTCCCGCAGGTAAGAATGAAGTTTATTTGCGTTATGGAAGTGTGGGTGAGTATATGTGGAATTATTTTTTATTGCTGGTTTTTTATGGAATGTTTTTAAGTTATATTTTTTTATGGGTAAGAGATTCTAGATATGTCCAAAAATAAATTATTAAAAATAATATTTTTTATCGGTCGACGAACCATCGTACTTTATATTGTTGCTTTTCTTTTAGCCGGATTTTTATTTGATTTTTCCAATGCCAAAAACACCGTACAGCTAAAAATCCTCAACCGTTTTAGACCAGAAAGCGTGATGGATTTAGTTAATAAAGAGAAGCTACAGGATTATGTGTTTTATTATCAGAAAGTTGCGGAATATATTCCAAACCGTGCGGATGCTTATGGGCTATTAGGGTATTGTTATTACCATTTAGGTCAGAAGCAAAAGGCTATTTCAGCATATGAGCATGCGATCAAAATAAATCCACAATTTTTTTGGTTTCATTACAACTTGAGTATGATTTACTTTAAAGATGGTGAATATCAGCAGGCCTATGAGATCTTAAAAAAGACAATTAAAACAAAACCGCAAGCGGTTATGGCGTATATTCAATGGTCAAAACGGATTTATCTTCCGATTGTTCTTAAAAAAGTGGAAGGGGGAGAGTATTCCGTAGAACAAGAATTAAAGGGGGCCTATCAACAATGTTATAAATTATTAGCCATGTTACAGCAATATTTCTTTAATCGACCAGAATTTAAGGATATTTTTGACAAGATGGATATAGATTTAGCGTTATTTTAATTGCTTGATATGGGCAAGGTGTGTGTATATAATGGGCAAAACTTAAGTTAATTTTAAATTAAAATTTAAATACCTGGTGGTTTGGGTGGTTAAAGGGGGATGTGATGGCCGTTATAGATGCAACAGAAAAAAGTTTTGAAGCCGAAGTGCTTAAGTCTGATTTGCCCGTATTGGTTGATTTTTGGGCGGAATGGTGTGGGCCTTGTAAAGCAATTGCACCAGTGATTAAAGAAATCGCGGAAGAATTAGAGGGAAAATTAAAGGTTGTTAAGGTAAATATAGAAGATGCGCAGGAGTTGGCAGGAAAATATAATGTGATGTCGATTCCGATGATGATTGTTTTTAAAGGCGGCGAACAGGTTGAACAGATTATGGGTGCTGTGTCTAAGGATGTGTTATTGGAAAAAATTAACACGAAGATTAATTAAAAAAATATTATGTTTATCCAATACTGTAAATCTAAAATTGCCCATGCTACCGTAACAGAGTCTGAATTATGGTATGAAGGAAGCATCACCGTTGATGAAGATTTACTTAAAGCAGTGGATATTATTCCTGGTGAGCGCGTGCAGGTTTTAAATATTAATAATGGAAATCGATTTGATACTTATGTTATTGCCGGAAATCCTCAAAGTGGGACCATTTGTCTTAATGGGCCTGCCGCACGATTGGGCCTTGTGGGCGACCAGATTATGATATTGAGTTATGGTATTATGACACCAGAAGAAGCCAAGCAGACTAAGATGAAAACTATTCATCTGGATGAAAAAAACCACATAAAAGAATAATTCACGTCTATGGCCGCCTCCCTAAAAATTCGAATGTTTGGTGACCCCTGTTTACGTCAAATATCCACGTCTCTTGAAAATGTTGGCCTTCCACAACGTATGATTATCCAATCAATGATTGCCACAATGCATCAGGAAAAAGGCGTTGGTTTAGCCGCACCGCAAGTGGGGATTAATCAACGGTTTTTTGTAGCCGATGTAGGCGATGGACCGATTGCGATTATTAATCCCCATATAATTCGTGAATCAGGTTTAGCTGAAATGGAAGAAGGCTGTTTAAGCATTCCAGAAGTTTTAATTAAAGTGCAACGTTCGGAAAAAATTGTTTTACGTTATATGGATGAAGAGGGTAAGCTCATCGAGAAGGCATTCAGTGAACTTATGGCGAGGGTTATCTTACATGAAACAGACCACTTAGATGGCAAACTGATTGTGGATTATGCAAGTTTTTTTGAAAAGCAAAAATACAAAAAACAGTTGAAAATGTTGGAGTCCTCCTATGTCGGCGATCAGTAATCGTCTCCCTTCCTGGTTTCGTCAGGAAATCCCTAATATGGAAAAAATTAATCGTATGAAGTCACTGTTTCGTGGCAGCGATATTCACACGGTGTGTGAAAGTGCGCGTTGTCCGAATATGGGACAATGTTGGGGGCAAGGGGTGGCGACCTTTATGATTTTAGGAGATATCTGTACGCGCGCGTGCCGGTTTTGCGCTGTTAAGGCTGGGAAGCCATTAGCAGTGGATAAAGGTGAACCGAAGCAAGTAGCACAAATGGTTAAGAAATTAAACTTACGATACGTTGTGATTACATCTGTGACACGTGATGATTTAAAGGATGAGGGGGCTTCGCAATTTACACAAACCATAGTCTCTATAAAAGATGTCATATCACAAACAAAAGTAGAGGTTTTGATTCCAGATTTTTCAAACCGCAGGGAACTTTTAAATGAAATTATTGATGCGCATCCGGATGTTGTGAGTCATAATGTGGAAACTGTGCAGCGTTTATCCATACACGTTCGCCCACAAGCCAATTATCAGCGTTCGTTAGATGTATTGCGAAATTTAAAAAAGTTAGATGCTTCTGCGTTGGTTAAGACAAGTTTTATGGTGGGTATGGGGGAGACGGATGATGAGATTAAGGAATTGATGGAGGATATTCTTGGGACGGGATGTGATATGTTAACGATTGGGCAGTACTTAGCACCGACCAAACTCAAACGACATTTTCAGGTAAATCATTTTGTTCCTGAGGAAAAATTTTTAATGTATAAACAGATTGGGTTGGAATTAGGTTTTAAACATATTATGAGCGCTCCGCTAGTGCGAAGTTCGTATATTGCGGAGCAGGGATATAAAGAGGCTGTGTGTTGATGAAGGACAAAATTAAAAAAAATCTTTCCATGTTTCTTCGTTTTGGATTAAGTGGAGGGTTGTTATGGTTTATTTTTTCGAAGATTGATATGGCCCACACCATTGATGTTCTTAAGTCGGCGGATCTGACGTATATTATTGCTGCTGGAGGAGTTTTCTCATGTATTATAGGCCTTCTTTTGTATCGCTGGTTTATTTTTATTAAAGCTTTAGATTTAGTTGTTCCAGCTAAAGACGTGGTAAAGGGTTATTTTATAGGTTTGTTTGGGAATCTTTTTTTGCCCAGTGCTATCGGGGGCGATTTTTTAAAGGTTTATATGTTATGCAAAAATTCTCAGCAGAAACCACGTGTGGTGGCCTCAGCCATTTTGGATCGTTTAAGCGGGTTTGCTTCCATTGTCATTGTAGCGGTATGTTCGTTTACGTTTGGTTATCGGTTTATTGAAGACACGTCGCTGTTGATACCGATTGTTTTGATGGGTGTGGGGTCTGTTGGTATTGTTACTTTTTTATTTAATGAAAAAATATTTTCATTTGGTTCGCAGCTATTTAATAAAATTCCAAAATTTAAAAAATCTTTGATGAACATGCACTATGACATACGGCTTATGCATGCACATCATAAAGAAGGGATGATGGCTGTTGGGTTATCTTGTTTATCACAGGTTATTTTAGCTAGTTCCTATTATTTGGTGGCGAAGGGTTTGCATCAAGAAATTGATTTAATTTATTTTCTTATTTTTGTGCCGATTATTTGTGTGGCATCTTCTTTTCCTTCTATTGGAGGGTTGGGAGTGCGTGAGGCGGGTTCGGCCTATTTATTTGCTAAGATAGGTGTGGACTCAGGAATAGCCGTGAGTTTGACTTTAATTAATTTCTTTTTTGTTTTTATGGTAGGTTTAATTGGTGGAGCTATTAATGTCCCTACATTATTTAATCGACGGATACAACATGATGCATCAGCTTCCTGTGACGCTTCCGTCTAAGTTGGAAGATCAACGTCGTGTGTTGATCCAGTTTCTTGAAAATCAAAGACCTCAGGGAAGTTTGAATAATGCGATGACGGTGGTTTTTGATGGTAAGGCAGATATTTTTGGAGGGATGGAGTCATCCTCGATGAATATTATTTTTTCAAAAGATGAAACTGCGGATGATAAAATTAAACGTATGGTAGCGGCTTTGGATAATGCGAAAAGTACTTTAGTTGTGACAAATGATAAAGAAATTCAATGCGCGGTTAATCTTTCTGGGGCTAAGGCTATAAGTGTTCAAGCATTTTTAAGCCAAGGCCGCCCGACGCGTCAAAAGGTAACACGACGCAGCGCTTCATCTCATAAGGCGCCTGTCAAAAAAATGGCACGTAATGTTGAAACTAAGATTACAGAAGAAATGGAAAAGATTTGGTTAAATAAAAAATGATGAATTTTATTATAAAACCCATTCTAGGTGTTGGAGATGCTGTTTATTTTTTAGGACGCGTAGCTAAAGTTATTTTTAGCGGGCGGATTCGTTTTGGGGAAGTGTTTAAACAGGTTTATGAACAGGGCGTACAGTCTGTCATTATTATTGCATTGACATCATTTGCTTCTGGTGTGGTATTGGCTTTGCAAGGGTATGTTTTAATGTCTCGTTTCGGGGCTAAGGAATACATTGCACAGTTAGTGGCGTTGTCTTTAGTGAGAGAATTAAGTCCTGTATTTACGGCATTAATCTTTTCAGGAAAAGCAGGGGCACGGATTACAGCAGAGTTGGGCACAATGAATGTTAATGATCAGGTGTTGGCGACGCGTACATTAGGGGTTGATCCAGTCGAGTTTTTAGTGGTGCCACGTATACTGGCATGTTTTTTCGTTTTACCTGTTTTAACCATTATTTCTCAAGTAATTGGTATTGCAGGAGGATATCTTATCGGTGTTTTTGAAGCAGGGATTCCAAGTGCGTTTTATATTAACCAAACATTTAAAGCCATTCGATTTGTAGATTTTTTTAGTGGATTTGCAAAAGTGTATTTTTTTGCTATTTTAGTAGGGTGGATTTGCTGCTATCAAGGTTTTTTTACAAGAGGAGGCTCTTTAGGTGTCGGAAAATTTACAACCAAAGCAGTTGCCTATTCCTATATTTTTGTTATTTTATTTAATACATTATTAACAAAAGTGATTTTGACATTATGGGAGTAAGTTTACTCCGGGAGTCAACTTACTCAAGCGCAGGAGATTTTAATGAAAAAATATTTTTTTATAATAAGTATTTTTTTTATCAGTATTTTAAATTTAATGGGTTGCGGTAATACGACAGGAAATGTCGGGCGTATGCAAAATTATGCGATAGCCAATGTTGAGGCCGCCTGGATTCGCAAAGGAGAGCCGATTGAGTTTGAAAAAAATCAATGGTATCCGGCGGATGATATTGAAAGTTTGACAGATATCGAAATGTATCTTTTGGGAGAGTATCGAGGGGTACAGTTTTTTGTCGAAAAGATGGATGTCCGCCCCTATAATCGGTTATATACAAAATTTGGGCGGAATAAATTTCGGTTTTTTGAAAAGAAAAAATAACCTCAAAATTTTAACCAAATCAGACCTCCGGGGTCTGATTTAAGGTCAAAAGGTCAAATCAGACTCGGGGGTCTGATTTGGTTGATATATGATTAAAGTTTCTCATTTATCTAAGTCATTTAACGGGCAGCGTATACTGCAAGATATTAATTTAGAAATTTCATCGGGTGAAATGGTTGTTGTTTTAGGGGAAAGTGGGACGGGAAAGAGTGTTCTTTTAAAACATTTGATGGGACTTTTAAAACCGGACTCGGGTCAGGTGTTCATTGATGGGGAGGATATTACACAGCTTTCTGAGGAAAGGTTGTTAGGCATACGGCAGAAAATCGGTTATCTTTTTCAGGAAGGTGCTCTTTATGATTTTATGACCGTTTTTGAAAATATTGCTTTTCCTTTGAAAGAGCATACGCGATTTGATCGCATAACTATTCAGACAAAAGTTAAAGCGGTTTTAAAGACAGTTGATTTAGAAGGTGTTGGGCATAAATACCCTGCTGAGCTAAGTGGGGGAATGAAAAAACGTGTCGGTTTAGCACGAGCGATTATTTTAGATTCCAAAATTTTATTTTGTGATGAACCAACTTCCGGCCTGGATCCTATTCGTAGTCGGGATATTTCAGATTTAATCCGTTCGGTTGCTAAGCAAAAAGGAAGCACAACAGTGATTACGTCACATGATATGGCAAATTCTTTTCGTATCGCGGATCGTTTAGTTTTGATTAAAGAAGGTAAGATTGTCTTAGATGGAACAAAAGAAGATTTTGAAAAATCAAAAAATGGATTCGTAAAGGAGTTTATTTCATAATGGAAAAACGTGATTTTGCTAAAAAATTTATTGCGGGAATATTTCTTATAAGCGGAATAATTCTTCTTTCAGCCGTTATTTTATCTTTGGGAAAAGATAAAGGGTTTACGCAGAAAAAGTTTCAGATAGTCGTTCTTTATCGTGATGTTGGAGGGTTATTAGATGGAGCTCCTGTACGTTTAGCCGGGGTTAATGTTGGAACGGTATCCAAAGTTAGTTTTTTGAAAGAAATAGTTGCTGGATGTCGTGTAGGGGTTGTTATTAATATTTTTGAGAAGTATAGAACACAGTTAAATAAAGGTGCACGGTTTTTTATTCGAACAGAAGGGATTTTAGGTGAGAAGCTCATCGAAATTGCTGTCTTGGAAAGTGGAAAGGCCTTGGATTTAAATAAGCCGATTATAGGGGAAGACTCTAAGGATGTTCAATATTTGGCTGAGGCTTTTGCTGCCGCAGCAGAGTCATTTACACATACATCGGAAGAGTTGAGTCAAATTGATATGCAAAAGCTTTCAGAGGTTGTTGGAGAAACAGCACAATCATTATTGCAAACATCACAGGGAATTAGTAAACTTTTAGAAGAACTGCAATACATGACTAAAAAATCCAAACGTTTGATGGATCGTGTTGAGCAGCGTATTATTGATGGAAATTTGTTTAAGGTTTTTTAGAAAATAATAAAAAAAGGATATAATATGTTCGTTTTTGGAAATTTATTTTTTGCTTTAGCTAATGTGATAGGGGCTATTTTATCTATTGCGTATTGGCTTATTCTTATTCGGGCACTGATCAGTTGGGTAAACCCTGACCCTTATAATGGAATTGTTCAATTTTTGTATAAAATGACAGAGCCGATTTTACAGCCTATTCGTAGATTTTTGCCTCAGATGGGAGTTGATATTTCTCCTATCATCGCTTTTTTAGCTATTATTTTTTTACAATCATTTTTGGTTTCTTCATTGAAGCAAATAGGGGCCTCTATGCAATAGGGAAAATTAAGTCTTGCAAAATGAAACGAAGAAGTATAAAATTCGCAGAGTTTCAAAGATAATAGAATTAAATAAGGAGTTTTTATGTTTGGTAAAATGAAAGAATTGATGGAGATGAAAAAACAGGCAGACAAGATTAAGAAAGAATTGGATGTTATTTTTGTTGAAGTAGAAGAAGTCAGGGGTATTAAGATTACGATTAATGGATCACAAAAATTTAAGGTCATTGATATTGATGAAGAGCTGTTATCTTCTGGGAATAAAATAAGATTGGAAAAAGATTTATTGCGGAGTATTAATGCAGCAGTGAAAAAATCACAAAATACTGCGGCACAAAAAATGCAGGCTGTTATGCCGGGAATGTAAAATTTTTTAAATTTAAAAAAGGAGAAAATTATGCCATATGATCAATCATTAGACGCAGAAATATTTAAAGAAACTAAAGAGTTTGAAGAAACAAGAATCAGTGTAGGCGTTTATTCTTACAATGAAGGAACTAAAAAGTTACAACTTTCACGTGAAAATAAAAATCAGACGTCGGAAGAATGGCGTTTTGCTAAGTTAGGTCGGATGCTTAAAGAAGAAGCTCAAGAAATTATTCCGATTATGATGAAGGCTGTTGAAAGTATGTAATCAATTTAGATTAGTGTAATAAAGAATCAATCCTTTAGCGAAAGCTTTCGGATTGATTTTTTATTTTTAGAGAAGGAGGTAAGGATGGCTGATGTTTATTTAACAAGAGTAGGATTTCAAAAATTATATGATAAATTAGAACAGCTTAAGAAAAATCGTCTTAAAATTGCAGATGCCATTGAAGAGGCTCGTTTGCAAGGAGACCTTTCTGAAAATGCGGAGTATGATGCCGCGAAAGAAGCGCAGGCACATAACGCGGCGCAGATGGCAGAATTAGAAGGAGTTTTATCCGGTGTTAAATTTGTTGAAGATCAAAATATTCCGGCAGATAAGATTTATATCGGTGCAACGGTAAGTTTAAAGGATTTAGATTCTGGAAAAAAACTGAAATATACATTACTTTCACCGGAAGAAGTTGATTTTCAAGAAAACGGACTCTCTATTTATTCCCCTGTTGGAAAAGGATTAACGGGGCTTGGAGAAGGCGAAGAAGTAGAAATCGAAGTTCCTGTTGGTAAATTGAGATATAAAGTTTTAAAGATCACGCGACCATAGAAAAAAGGATCAGAGTTGTTTTTATTTAGTTGGGTTTAAAAATGGTTCTGATCCCTTTTTTTGCCATGCCATCCAAAAAACCCAAAACAATACGGTTGGCAGCATGGCTGCCAGGACACGGTGAAGGGTTACTTGCAGCCACCATTCAATAGAAAATTTTGTATTGAAGAAATAATAAAAAGTAAATATTGTCATATAGGAAATAAGAAAAAAAGGAATCAGAAGAGATTCTTTTTTAAATAGTTTTCTAAATGATAGCAGTATACTCGCTGTCGCAACCAACCACACCGAGCACCATTTCAATTCAATATAAGCCATCGTATTTTTTGGATTAAGAAGTAGTCCAGCGTTCCATACCAGGCCGAACATTTCAACTAAATAAAATCCTAATGTTATTTTTAAACGAATGAGTTTAGAGGGAGCTTCTGTGGAAATGAGGCCGTTAATAAAGGTTTGATTTCCGGGGGAGTAAATAAATTTAAAAATTAAGGTAGGTAGGAAAGCAATGCCGGCACCGATAAAAAAGGTTAATAATAGAGGAGTTATTTTTTTTTCTTTATTTTTCCAGAGTAAATAGGGAAGGGCAAACAGGATGATGAGAGCGGCAGCTGCCAGGCCTTCGGTTTTTGTAAAACTTAGTAGGCCGCAAAAAATACCGGAAAGAAAGGCAAAGATCTTGCACGTATTCATTCGGGCTAAGATCAGACATAATATGGAGGCTAATAAATAGTATCCTAAAAGACCATCGGCATATTGGCTTAAAGAGAGTTTATTGAGTAAGGGTGATGTTAAAAGAAAGATGCACGGAAGCAGGCTCCAATGGCTAGATGTTAATTTTTTAAGTCCGGCAAATAACAGGCCGACGGTTAATAAGGTGGTGCTAAAAGCGGTAAGAACGGGGATTTGAAAAAGTGGTGTTTTGGTCCAACACCATCCCCAGACATTGATAAGCGGAAGTAAAAGGGGGTAATGGGGACTTGATCGCCACATAACGGGTTCCAGTAGGTTTTGCCAGTTTTCGCCGCCTAAAAAAAGAAATTTTGCTTTGAGGTTCCATGTCGCCCACGCATCCCAACCACCAAAGGCATAGAAAATAGATTGGAACCATAAAGGGATGGCTATGATGCCGAGCAATAGAAATGGAATGGTAGCGCGGATAGGGAAGTTTTTGAAAGGATATGTTTTGTGTTTGATAAGGGTGCGCATATAAATGATGGTAAGGAATATAAGAAAAAAAATATTGGTTATTTTAATAAAAAATGGATTGAGCTGATTGAAGATGAGAAAGCTTGTAAATGTGATAAAGGCACTTATGCCTAAACCGAGTCCTCCGGCAAGGAATACATGAATAAAAAATGGGGGTTGTTGTGTTTCTTTAAAAAAACAGTGGATGAGTAAATAGCCGATAAAAAAAGAAATAATAAAGGGGAGTGCAATGAATATCATAATGGTTTTTTGGCTAAAATCATGCCGAGTTTATTGCGGCGTAAAGGTTGGGCACGAAGTTCTTTCATTTTTTTCCATGCGTTCATTTCATTATCACAGACAAGCAAGATGTATTCATGTTCGAGGTTGTTATGTTCTAAAATGGTTGGGGCCAGCATGTATTGGGCTTGAGCGAATTCTTTGACAGGTTCATCTTTTGAAAAATCTTTGTCTGTATAATAACCAATATATTTAATGTCTTTAATGATTTCTTGTAACCCATCAAATTTATAGCCTATCTTTTGATGAGACATGACTTTTTTATATAAAACAATACGGTCTACTTCTTTTTTTACGCCAGGTATATTAATACCGATCATGACCAAAAAACAAAGCGTTAGCACCCATTGGTTAAGTGTTTGAGGCATTTTTGATTTCATCATTTCTCCAATGTACATAGAATCCAAAAAATAATAAAGAGGGTAATAAATAAAATAGTATACGGTGAAGTGTGCTTTTCAGACGCCAGGTTAAGTCGAAATTAATAGTTGTTAAATAAATATAGAGGATTACTAAAAAATAGGAAATAAAAAATAATGTTATGATTTTACATTCTTTTTTAAAAAATTTAGGTACGCCTATGACAAATAGGAATGAAAGAAAGAGCCAAACTAAGCACCAGCGTTTATGAAGGAATTCATGAAGAATAGCATTTTTTACAATCATGAGACCCTTAAGATTAAAAAATGTTAACTCTACGTTAGTAAGATTTGCCAAGATATCTTTATTAGGAGGAGCGAGAAATAATTTAAAGAAAATAGTCGCACATGCGGTTAATGCAATGCCAGCAGCAAGGTGCCCAAGGAGTTTCCAGTGTCGACGGTTTTCATATAAAATAAAAAAGCTAAAAAGAGCTGCGAGTAAAAGCATAAAGACAATGCCTTCATTTTTGATGAACGTCATAAGGCCGAGGAATAATCCACATAAAAGGGCTAGGGAATTATTTTGATAGCGTAGTGTGCTTATGAGCGTGATGATGCTTGCCAGAAGATAAAAGCTTATGAGGATGTCCGCGTATTGGGCTGTTGCGAGGAATATATAAAATGGATTGATGACAATGATTCCTGTTGCCATAAGAGCGATTCTTTTTTTGGCAAACTGTGCAAGTCCGCCATAAAGCAGCATAGGGCAAAGTGTGGCAAAAGCAACGGCGGTGATACGAGGAATGGGGATGAGTTCTTGTTGTGAAAAACAATAGCTCCAAGTATGTATAAAGGGTAGTAGCAGCGGGTAGTCAGGTTGACTGTGTCCATGCAGGTCGGTAAATATGGCTTTCCAGTTTTCACCAGCAAAGATAAGAAATTTGCTTTTCATATTCCAGAGCGCCCAAGCATCCCATTCTCCAAAGGGGTGGCGATAGGAGAGTGTGTATATGGAAATGTAGAGGGCTATCCAAAAAAAAGTCAGTGCAATATTAGACCAAGAAAATTTAATCGTAGGGACGCAACATGCTGTGTTTGTTTTGTTTATAAATATCAAAATCAATAAAACAAGCAAGTTAAGCCCGATAACAAACCAAATATGAAGACCATTGCCAATCAAGAAGCTAATAAAAGTTAGAAGGCTGCTGATACCTAATCCTAAAGCAAAGGCCAAAGGAATTTGTAGAGAAATACAAAAAGGGTTTTTATTTTTAAGCAGAGTTTCAATGATTAGCCAGCCGATGGCAAAAGATATGATGTAGGCAAAGATAATCATTTTTTATTTAACTTCCGTTGAACCAAGGCTTGCCCATATTCATTGTGCGCAATACGTTTGGCTTTGAGTAAACGCATAGTATAGAGAAGGTGTTTGTAATTAGTGTAGTCTACAACACTATATTCATGTTTAGGGACATTCAGCTCCACAATTACCGGAGCTAAAATATATTGTGTTTGTGAAAAAAAACCATCATTATTTTCAGCGGACATATCTTTATCCGTAAGAAATCCAATATGCGTTTGTCCTTCTAAATGTTCTGCAAAATGAGCAAATTGAGAGCCAGGTTCCAGTGGGGGTTCCTTTTGCCCAATGACCTGAGACATAATATACACAAACAGAAAAAAACCACTATATCCAATTAATCCAATAGAAAGAAATATGATGGGTGCTTTGAGATTGAGAAATTTTTTCATAGGCCTAATATACTTCTTAACGATACCTTTTTCAAATCTATTTGCCAATAAATGAGAGAAGGCTCCATCTTGACATCGCTATGTCACGTTGTTATCTTATTAAGAATATTTTAAATGTAAGGTGCTTTTTCGCAAGAACGTTGAGAAAGCTAGAAATAATTTTGGCAATTATTTAATGGAAGAAGTATTAGATGAATATTCAATATTTAGATAATAAAAAATTATTTGTTCTATTCGTTATTCTTTCTATTACCTTCCTTGCTTTTTCTTCAACTTTAAGCAATCAATTTACAGCGCTTGATGATCCCAAACACCTTTTAGAAAACCCTCATGTTTTATCTTTAGATAAAGAAAATATTGTGGATATGTTTAGCTCGACGATTAATAAAACTTATATTCCTTTAACAACCTTATCTTTTGCAATTGAGTATCATTTTTTTAAATTTGAACCATTTATTTACCATTTGAATAATCTTTTATTGCATTTAGCGGTAACAGGTCTGGTTTTTTATTTTGGATGTCAGTTAGGCTTATCAGTGTTAGCAGCGGGATTAGGAGCTTTGTTATTTGGAGTCCATCCGATGCGGGCGGAATCTGTAGCCTGGGTTACAGAACGCAAAGATGTACTGTATGCTTTTTTTTATATGTTGTCTTTATGTCAGTATTGGAATTATTTGACAAAAAAGAAATATGCTTCATTTTGGTTTTCAGTTATTTTTGGAATTCTAAGTATTTTAGCAAAACCCATGGCTTTGAGTTTGCCATTGGTATTTTGTATTTTAGACTGGTTTCATAGGCGAAAAATAACGCGAGCGGTTATTTGGGATAAGCTCGTCCATTTTGCTTATATTATACCTATAGTATGGATAAGTGCTTCGACACATAAGCATCACTTGCCAAAAGATAGTAGTATTATGGATGCAGTACTATCAATTGTTTGGACCTCTATGTTTTATATCCAAAAGTTTATTTATCCGAAATTCCTTTCACCTATTTATGATTTTCCATATCCAATTAGTTTAAAAAATCCAGAGCTTTTTTTTGCTGCAGGACTTTTTATTATTTATGGGCTGTGTATGTTGTATTATCGTAAACATCGTTGGTTTACATTTGCAAATTTATATTTTATTTTTTCAATATTTTTTTTAGTTCGTGTTCGACCTGATCCAGGAGTTAATTTTGTGGGAGATCGGTTTATGTATCTTCCTAGCCTAGGATTTTGTTTTTTATTTGGTATTTGTGTGGAAAACATTTTTCTTTGGATGAAAAAAACAAAACTGAAATTTCAATGGATTTTTATTATGTCTTTGAGTGTGATGTTTGGGGTTTTATCCGTTAAAACATATAGACAATCACAGATTTGGTATGATGATTTTACTTTATGGGAAAATACTTTGCAGAAAACATTAAATAATCCATTTCCTTATTTTGCACGGGGCAAGATGTATCATGAGAGGGGAGAATATCATAAAGCTATTGCAGATTATACAAAAACTATTGAATTAGAGCCCAAGTGGATAACGGTTTACAATAATCGAGGCATATTATATTACAAATTAGGGGCTATAGATTTAGCAATAGCAGACTATACTAAAGCTCTGGAGCTTGATCCTAAATTTGCCAAAGCATATAATAATCGAGGCACTATTTATTATGAGTTGAAAAAAGATGATTTAGCTTTAGCTGATTATAATAAGGCGATTGAATTAGATCCTGAGTTTACGAAGTCTTATACGAATCGTGGATTGTTATACTATGCTTTATTTAAAGACCGTTTGGCTTTGGTAGATTTTAATAAATCTATTGAACTTGATTCTAAGTCTGTGCGTTCTTATATAAGTAGAGCTGATTTGTATAGTCATACAAATAGACATCAGCTAGCAATTAAAGATTTAAGCAAAGCAATAGAATTGGATCCATTTAATGGAAAAGTTTATTATAAACGTTCACAGAGTTATTTAGCGATTAAAGAATTTCGAAAGGCCCTAACAGATGCTATTAGAGCACAATCTTTAGGTGTTTTAGGCCTTAAAGAGTCCATTCAAGAGATTAAGAATCAAAGGAAAAATATTTGATTGTCGGTTAGATTTTAGATTATTTAATGCGAGCCCTTGTTAATCTTTAATTTATAGTGTATTTTTAGAAAGTAACAAATTAATAAATAAAATCTGTTTTATAAAATTATCTAAAAACTTTTGGAGAAAAAGATGGGCATTCATAAAAAAACATCGCGGTTGTATCGAATACTTTCTACATTTCTAATATTTATATTTTCTTTAAGCCTGATCACCCCACCAGTGCAAGCGCAGCAAACAATTCTTAACTTACCTTTTCCTGGAGCCATGTTATCGCTAAGCAATGCCTACATGCCAACGCTTGTGCGTGGGATGACACTTTATCCGGAAAATCCTTTGCAATTCGATTTTCTCATTGATCACGGAGATGAAGGGTTAGACGGAGAGGCCTTTAAGAAAGAATCTCGTAAATTGATTAAATATTTTTTAGCGACATTAACAACCCCGGAAAATGAGTTGTGGGTCAATCTTTCTCCTTATGAACAAGATCGCATTATTCCTCAGGGATTAGATGAAACAGAATTGGGCCGTGATTTGTTGGCACAGGACTATATTTTAAAACAATTAACAGCTTCATTAATGTATCCGGAAGATGATCTTGGCGGAGAATTTTGGGACCAAGTTTATGCTAAAGCTCAAGAGAAGTTTGGCACAACCGAAATTCCTCTTAATACATTTAACAAGGTATGGATTGTGCCGGAAACAGCGGTTGTTTATGAACATGAACAGAGTGTTTTTATTATAGAAAATCGTTTAAAAGTGTTGCTTGAGGAAGACTATCTGGCTTTACAAAATAATTTAGGTGTAGAAAAGTTCGGTTTAGATAGTGTTGATGATATGAATGCTGAGGTTATTAGCGGCGTTACCTCAGAAATTGTGAAGGAGATATTGATTCCTGCTATTGAGAAAGAAGTGAATGAAGGCAAGAACTTTGCCAATTTACGTCAGATTTATCACTCCATGCTTTTAGCGACATGGTACAAACGTAATTTACAAGAAAGTTTGTTAGGGCAGGTATATGTGGATAAAAAGAAGACAAAGGGTGTTGATGTTGAGGATAAAAAAATTAAGCAGAAAATTTTTAATCAATATGTTGAGGCATTTAAGAAGGGTGTTTATGATTATGTTCGGGATGATTTTGATCCAACCACCCAGAAAATCATTCCAAGAAAATATTTTTCAGGAGGGGCAATTTCAATTCGAGGAATCGAAATTCAGAATGAAAATAATCGTGGCGCCATAGCGAGTAGTGTGATTGAAAGTGCAAGACGAGAGGAATTCTCTAAGGTTGGTATGGAAGCTGTAGAAGAAAGTAATGTGCCAAGTGAACAAATTGAGGAGGCCTTAAAATTTGCAGCATCACCAGTAGTGGCTTTTACTGTACGCCAGATTAGTAATAGTTTGGACCATAATCTTTCGTCTGGTGATATTAGGGAAGCGGTTGAAAAAACAGCAACTGATATTAAAGAAAAACTTGAAAATTTAACAATTTCTGGATTAGGTGATCCCACACAGGTTGCCTATGAAGTTATTGCAGGCGTCATTGTTCCAGAACTGGTAAAGTTACAAAATAGTGGGGATATTGTGACAATAGAAAGTACAGATACACTTACTACAGAATTATTACGCAGGGTAAATGCTATAGAGGATTTGCAAAAATTAGCTGTTAAAGGTGCATCAGGAGAAATAGTCTCCTCTAGTAGGCAAGTAAGTGCTTCTTCTGGAGTGGAAACACAATTTTTAATATCTTTAACAAAAATGGTTAATTTATATTTTGAACAAAATTTGGAATTTTTATCGGATGGGCAAAAAGAAATGCTTTTAAATAATATTTTAAAATTTTTCAAAAATGAAATGACATTAGATGATTTTTTAAATAGTGTAAAATTTATACAAAGTCCATCTTTTAGGAATAAAGAAACAACGGAACACTTTCTTCATATCATTGAGGTTATGCATAAAGTAGGGTTGCACTATTTAAGTGCCGAGGGTTTAATTAAAGAACTTAAAAATGATGACTATCTTTTTGATACAGATCTATACTATTTTCTTTACAAAGGACTTTGGCCTGAGCTTGCTGACGATGGAAAATCTGTAAAACCTTCGAAAGAAGAACCAATGTATAATATCATGTATCAGATGGAATTGGATATGGTCAAAGAGATTCTAGGAATTAATAGGCCTGCTAGAGTTAAGAAGGTGGATTATCCTGAATTATCTATTGGTGATGATCGTTTGAGTGATTCTGATTATTTGTTAATAATCCAAGCTATTTTTGACGGTGAAGGGCGGGGGGGAACGCGTGAACAAAGTGTTTGGTCAAGATACTATCTAGGTAACTTAACTGCTCAAGCAGCGTTTATAGAATTAATGTTTATAAATCAAGAATTTTATTCTTTTAGAAAAAGAGAAGCGATTATTGGGCTTTTAATCGCAGTGAAAAATAGATTAAAACCAAAAGGAGTAATTGAAATTGTCGAAATGGTTAAAAATGAAACTATTTCAAATGATGAGTTAATTGAAAGCCTTCTTCGTTCTTTGGTCTATGGAAGTGAACCCAATGATCCCGGTCTCGGTGAAGATAGATTTAAAAAAATTTTAGAAAATATAAAGACAGAGGTCAATGCATCATCAGCCCTTGGGGTGGGGGGTATTAACCTTAATCCTGCAACCCTTGATCTTCAAATTAAACGTGATGCCAATTGGGTGCCATTGCCAATGGATCAGCAGCCTATTTTTGATATGAAAATTGATGGGTTTTCGCCCGTGATTATTAATGTGACGCCTGTGAATATCCCTTTCCTTTTAGGCTTCCAAACGAACACCTGTTCAGACGATGAATCTGGTGATACTAATTGTGCAGAGAGTGGTATGCCAATTAATAAGCTGGAAGAAGTTGTTGGAAGTTGATTTTGTTAGAAACATTTTTTGATTTAAAAATTTAAGTGTTGAACCTTCCCAATTTCTATTTTTGATTTTCTTTTCGATTGTCTATTTAAGTATATTTGTTAGAATAATTTTTAAT
>UOGJ01000110.1_pt1 | contig 81103 bp, 69 predicted proteins | sample 1989031 | NCBI WGS metagenome assembly UOGJ01 (sample SAMEA4712195, study PRJEB27164) | hydrothermal vent metagenome | biome: marine basaltic hydrothermal vent biome; feature: marine hydrothermal vent; material: mineral | place: Pacific Ocean | collected 2011-06-14/2011-07-23 | depth 1719 m | reverse complement strand
TTGCGTATTATTAATGAAGCCATTGATAAAAATCGGGCTTTGGAAATTGTTTATTTGAAAGAAAATAATCAACGTAATCGCAGGGCCATTCTTCCAAAAAGTTTGCGTAGTTTTGAACGTGATGAAAAAAAACATTGGGGAGTCGAGGCTTTTTGTCTGCAACGTCAAGAGGATTGGGTTTTCCGATTGGAATATATTCTTGAGTTGCAGTTGTTTGAAGAAGTTAAAGTATAATGGGTCATTAAAATAAGGAGATTTAAAATGAGTGAGCCAATTCATGGACATGATGTTATGCAGATGATGATTGATAGTGGAGAAGATTATACACGTGTGACGTTGAAGAAAGCGATTGATGAGAAGTTCGGCAGTGAAGCAAGGTTTTATACGTGCTCGGCAGAAAGTATGACGGCGGAGATGTTGATTGATTTTCTTGAGCAGCGTGGTAAGTTTATTGATTCAGGGAAAGGTTTTGTGACGGATCCAGATAAAATTTGTAAGCATTAATATGATAAATAAAGGAATATAATGAATAAAATTAAATCTTTTTTTATAACAACGTTTCTTGGTGGGGTGACAGTTATTTTACCCGTAGCCATTTTGCTTGCTGTTTTTGGATGGTTATTTAATTTTATAACAGGACTTATTCAGCCTCTGACGAATGTTTTTTTGGCAAACTCCGATTTTTCAGAAATTCTTGCTGATGGGATTGTTATTTTAATTATTTTAGCGATCTGCTTTTTTGTTGGTGTCTTTATTCGTACAAGTGTAGGTAAATGGTTTTATACTATTATTGAAGCTAATTTATTAAAAGCGTTGCCGGGGTATACACTTATTAAGGAAACGGTGTTGCAGTTGATTGGTAATAAAAAATCTCCATTTTCTTCTGTTGCCTTAGCGCAAATTTTTGATAATGATACATTGGTGACATGTTTTGTGACTGAAGAGCATGATGATGGGAGCTTTTCTGTTTTTGTCCCTACCGGCCCAAATCCTACCTCTGGTAATATTTACCATTTGAAAAAAGAAAATGTTCATCCCATTGATGTTTCTGTTGAAGATGCGATGCGTTCGATCATTAGTTGCGGTGCGGGTTCGGATAGGTTGATTAAGAAGTATAGGGGATAGATGTCTGATTTTGCCCAGTCATTTTTTGATTCAGATCAACAGCAAAAATTATTTCAATCCTCCCCGCTAAGTCATCGTATGCGTCCGCAAAGTTTAGAGGAGTATGTGGGGCAGAAGCATATTTTAGGAGAGGGGAAGTTGTTGTCGCGTGCGATTAAATCTGATCGTATCAGTTCGCTTATTTTATACGGCTCACCTGGTATTGGTAAAACTACATTAGCGCATTGTATTAGTAATCAGACACAGGCTGCATTTGAACGGATTAATGCGGTGTCTTCTAATGTGGAAGAAATGCGTAAAATTTTAGCATCAGCACGTAATCGACGATTAAATACACAGCAAAAAACAATTCTTTTTATTGATGAAATTCATCGTTTTAATAAAGCTCAGCAAGATGTGTTGATGCCGGATATTGAGGAAGGTAATATCATTTTAATCGGGGCGACGGTGCTTAATCCATTTTTTTCTTTAGTAGGGCCGTTGTTGTCACGTTCTTTGATTTTTGAATTGCAGCCTTTATCACAAGAAGAAATTATGACGGTGCTTAATCGGGCATTGGAAGATGAAGAACGAGGGGTTGGATTTCTTTCTGTGAAGGCAGATCACCAAGCGTTGATTTTTATTGCAGAGGTTTGTGAAGGGGATGCCCGTCGGGCGTTGAATGCTTTGGAGGTAGGGTGTTTGACAACACCAAAAAATAAAGAAGGCAAGGTAGTTTTTAGTTTAGACATTGCGCAAGAGTCGATTCAGAAAAAACAGGTGAATTATGATAGGGACGGGGATGCACATTATGACACGGCTTCGGCCTTTATAAAGTCTATGCGGGGTTCTGATCCTGATGCAGCATTGTATTGGATGGCTAAGATGATTTATGCAGGGGAAGATCTTCGGTTCATTGCCCGACGGATTTGTATTTGTGCCGCTGAGGATGTAGGTAATGCGGATCCACGCGCGTTATTGATGGCGACGGCGGCTTTGCAGGTGGCAGAGTTTGTTGGCATGCCGGAGGCACGGATTCCGTTATCGCAAGCCGTTACCTATATTGCCTGTGCGCCAAAGTCGAATGCCGCTTATTTGGCTATTGATAAGGCCTTGGATGCGGTTAAGAATAAACGTGTGCAGGAGGTTCCCGTTCATTTGAAAGACACTTCGTATAAAGGCGCGAAGCAGTTGGGGCATGGTAAGGATTATAAGTACGCACATAATTATGAGGGGCATTATGTGGATCAAAAATATATGGGTGTCAAAGAAACATTTTATGAACCGACGGATATTGGTTTTGAAAAAATAATGAAAGAGCGACTGGAGGATAATCGTGGGTAAAGTGATTCTTCCGGAACTTCTTTCTGTTTCCCGTCGTGCGGGAAAGGCAATGATGGATTATAAAATGCTTAGCGAAGGGGATCGGGTTATGGTGGCGGTTTCCGGTGGTAAGGATAGTCTTTCTCTTTTACATGTTTTTCGGCACCGTCAACGTGTTATTCCGATTAAATTTGAATTTATGGCTGTGCATATTGATTTTGGTTTCCCTGATTTTTCTCCTGAGGAGTTGTTTAAATATTTGGATAAAGAAGGATTTCCTTATTGTGTTGAAAAGGTTGAGGCTTTAGAAGGGGAGAAGTATCAGGAGATTGATTGTTTTCGTTGGTCATGGCAACGGCGCAAGGCAATTTTTCAGTTATGTGAAAAGAAAAATTTTAATAAGATTGCTTTTGGACATCATATCGATGATATTGTGGAGACCATTTTATTGAATCAGTTTTATCGGGGAGAGGTTGGCGCGATGAAACCAAAGCAAGAATTGTTTGACGGGAAGGTGACGATTATTCGTCCTTTGGCTTATGAGCGTGAAGAGCGTATGGTTCAGCTGGCCAAGGCATTAAATATTCATAAAATGGGGCAATCCAAATGTGCTAATGATGATACTTCGCATCGTATGATTATTAAGAAAATGTTAAGAGATTTTGAACAGCATAATCCTCACATTGTGAAAAATATTTTTAGAAGTTTAAAAAATATTCAGAAAGATTATTTATTGTGAAAAAGAACGCTATTGAGGATATTTTAAATTATTGGTTTGAAGGTGTTGATGATACAGTGATTATTCGTAAGAAAGATAGGCCGTTTTGCAAATGGTTTTTTAGTAATAAGCGGATGGACACAGAGATTAAAGAAAGGTTTGAAATAAATTTAAAACAGGCTACTGAGGGAGAATATAAGGATTGGGAAGAGTCTATGCGAGGGCGTTTGGCATTGATTCTTTTGTTTGATCAGTTTAGCCGTAATATTTATCGTCATAGATCTCATATGTTTGCTTATGATGATTTGGCTGTCGAATTGAGCTTGCGGTCAATTCATGAAAATCGAGACCAGGAATTACAGTTTATTGAGCGAGTTTTTTTATATATGCCATTTATGCATGCAGAGGATTTAGAAAAACAGAAGATATCAGTTAAGTGTTTTATACGTTTAGTTGAGGATGTTAAGAAACTTAATGTGCAAAATATTTCTTATTATGAATATCACTTATCTTATGCACAAAAGCAACAGGCCATAATTGTACAGCATGGACGTTTTTTGCATAGAGATGCTGTTCGTTACAAGACACCCTCATGAGAAAAATCAAAACTATCAGTAATTCTTTTGATCATAAATTTATACTCTGCCCAATTTTTTTTTGGAACAGCAAATCGTAGGCGATAAAGGTTTAAGTGGTCAATGAGATAATATTCTGAAAGGCGAATTTCAGTATTATTTTTGGCAAAAGCTTTCACCTTTAATGTTTCGCGATTAGCCATTCTTAAATGTTCTGTATCGAAACCTTTAGCGTATCGGTGCATTTTTTCTAAGATGTATTTATTAAGTTGGCTTAGAAATCCGAGACGAGAGGGTAATTTTTCAATAATAAAAGTAACATCCGGAGAATTGGAAATAGTGACAATGATAGAATTATTATGTGTTTTGATTTCCCACTCTGGATTACAAATAAAAGTTACACCGAATGTTTTATTGATACAGGAATTAGATTGACCATAAGTTACAGGTGTTTCTGTGATATCTACGAGATGTTCAGTTATTGCTGATAGGACTGCTGGGTGTGTTAGAAAGACAGCGATGATTAGAAAAACTTTTAGAAAGCCATTCATTAGGACTCACCTCCTTTCCTATTTATATTATAGGATTGCGAGCATTTTTTTACTAGTCATTTTTTAAAGATTTAAAAAATATATTTATTGGTATAAACGGAATTTTATGAAAAAAATTGATTTATTAAAAACATCTAAGGGGCAGCCAAGAGGTTATATTCAACCACAGGTTTTAAAGGAGCTATGGTTTCATACCGGAAGTATTTGTAATTTGAGCTGTTCTTTTTGTTTGGAAGGTTCTGGCCCAGGAGACTCACGTATTGAGAAGATGTTATTTGGTGAGGTAAAACTTTTGATTGATGAGGCGTTATTTTTAGGTGTTGAACAGTTTTCATTTACAGGAGGTGAGCCGTTTGTGATTAAGGATATCATAGATGTTCTTAGCTATGCTTTAGATCATCGTCCCTGTTTGGTGTTAACGAATGCAACGAAACCTTTGAAGGAGCGTTGGGATGAGATTATAAAATTGAAGGGAAAATCAAACAGTATAAAATTTCGTGTGAGTTTGGATTATCCCGATCCAAAAAAACATGATGTTTCTCGGGGAGAGGGGAGTTTTCAATTAGCTTTAGAGATGTTAGGACGATTATATAAGGAGGGATTTGCAGTTTCTATCGCACGGCAGATGGCAAAGGATGAAAATGTAGAAGAAGTAGATCAGTCTTATCAAAAGTTTTTTCAACAGGTTGATTTACCGCAGGATACTAACATTGTTAAATTTCCAGATTTTTTAAAACCAGGTGAAATCAAAGCCGTTCCTGAGATTACAGAAGATTGTATGACACGTTATCATACAGAAGCAACCCGTGCACAGTTTATGTGCCATAACACGAAGATGGTATTAAAGAAAAAAGGATGTTTACATATTTACGCGTGTACGTTAGTTGATGATGACGAAGATTATGGTCTTGGAGATAATTTAACCGAAAGCCTTAAACCCCGAATTACACTAAAACACCATCGCTGTTATTCTTGTTTTGCGTATGGTGCGTCGTGTAGTGAGAAATAATGTATTTTTTGATTTTGTTCATCTTGGAAAAAATTGAATATGGCTCTAGCGGTTGCTTCACCGATTCTTGGGATTGTTTTTAATTCTTCAATAGAGGCTGATTTTAGCGCATTCATTGTTTTAAATTGATTTGCCAGAATTTCGGCTTTTTGAGGGCCGATGAAAGGGATTCCCAGGGCAGTTAGAATTTTTTCTAAGGGTTTTGTTTTACTATGTTTAATGGATTTTAAAATACTTTCGGCTTTCATTGCACTTAGGCCGGTTAGTTGTTTTAACATTTTTAAATCTAATCGGTATAAATCTATTGGACTGCTCACTAATTTTTTTTCAACAAGTTGATTAATTAATGACGGCCTTAAGCCTTGAATATCCATTTTGTTGCGCTCTACAAAATATTCGATTTGTTTTTTTATTCTTGCAGGACAAGAGGTATTGTTACAGTGGTAAGAAATAGTGTCCTTGATTTTTACAAACGGCGTTAAACAAACAGGACATTGGTGCGGCAGGGAAACAGGAGCTGTTTGTATAGAGCTGACTATTTTTATAATTTTGGGGATGACTCGTCCAGCTTTTTCAATGAGAATGGTATCGCCTACATGGATATTTAACTGCTTCAATTTTTCCGCATTGTGAATGGAGACGCGACTTATCTTGCTTCCATCCAGCCAAACAGGTTTTAGGATGGCAACGGGTGTAATTTTTCCAGTCCTGCCGATTTGCCAAATAATTTTTTGAATGGTTGTGGATACTTGAATTCCACCAAATTTAAAAACAATCATGCCGAGCATATTTTTATTCGTTCTGCCCAGAGAATGTTGATGGATTAGATTATTAACTTTAATCACAAGGCCATCGGTTTCATAAGGAAGTTGATTTTTTTGAAGCATTAATTTTTGAATGGTATGAATGGTTTCTTTTATTGAAGGGCACAAAGTTCCTTTTAAAGGGATATTAAAACCGAAGTCATCGAGACGTTTTAATAATTCTTTTTGAGTGGAGGCAATTGGTGTACTAACTTTACCAATGCCAAAAGCTGTCATGACAAGTCCTCTTCGGGAAGCTATATTGGAATCGTTAAGATGTAAACTTCCAGCAGCTAAATTGCGGGCGTTGGCGAATAATTTTTTGTTTAGTTTTTTTCGAGCTTTATTGATTTTGATGAATTGTAATTTTGAAATATATATTTCTCCACGGATTTCGATAAATTTTGGATATTTTTTCAGGAGTTGTTTTGGGATTGAAGGAATTTTTTTTATAATATCTGTAACGTCCTGACCACGTTTTCCGTCACCGCGTGTTAAACCTCGAATCAACCGTCCATTTTCATATTGAAGAGAAATGGCTATGCCATCGATTTTTTCTTCTATGTAATAGGAAACTGTAGGGGAATCTACATTGATTTTTTGTTTTACCCAGCGATCAAAATTAATAAGCTCTTGAATTTTTCGCATTTTTTTTATGCTCAGCATGGGGCTTTTGTGGTTTAGGGTTGGGGATGTTTCTGAAATAGTGTGACCAACATGTTGGGTTGGCGATGAGGATGTAATCCATTGCGGATTGTGTTGTTCAATTTCAATCAATTCTGTCATTAATGCATCATATTTTTCATCAGAAATTGAGGGAGTTCCAGAATAGTATAATGTATTGTGGCGGTTTATTTTTTGAGAGAGTTCTTTATAATAGAACTGGTTTATCTGCGCATTTGTTTTTTGTCCTTGAAAAAATAATAATAATGTGCAGATAAATAAGATGAAGATTTTTTGTTTTTGTGAAGTAATCATTTTACATGAAATCCAATTGATTTTTTAGGTGGTTCGGGTGGGTTGATTAATCGTTTAATAGCATCAAAGACAATTTTAAATTGATGATCATATTTGTTTTCCATTTTTTCGATTTTTGAATGTAAATCTTGATGTTCTATCATTAATTTGCGTAATTTCATGAATGTTTTCATGATTTGAATATTTACTTGAATGGCTCTTTTGTTATTGAGAACACTAGAGAGCATGAGGATTCCGTGTTCTGTAAATACATGAGGAATATATTTGCGGTGTTTTCCTTGCTTTAAGGTCACAAATTGTGACCTTAAAGCTTTAGATTGATTTGAAGTCACAGTTTGTGGCTTCAAATTTTTAAATTCTTCTTCATTTAGTTGAAACATAAATTCATCAGGAAACCGGTCAATATTACGTTTAACCGCTTGGTTGAGAACTTTTGTTTCTACTTCATAAAGATTTGCTAAGTCCTGATCAATCATTACTTTTTTCCCTCGAATAATAAAAATTTTAGTTTCAATTATTTTTGGGATGATTATATCTTTCACTGTCCCCACCCCCGATCTAAACTTCGATATTGAATGGCTTCACTAATATGTCCTGGAAGAATATTTTCTTTTTTCCCTAAATCTGCAATGGTTCGGGCTAATTTTAGGATTTTATCGTAAGCACGGGCGGAGAGGTTGAGGCTTTCGATGGCTGTTTTCAGGAGTTTTTTACTATCATCGGAAAGCTTACAGAATTTTTTTATTTGTTTTTGAGACATATGGGTATTTGAAAATATATTTTCATTGGTGTAGCGTTCTTGTTGTACTATTCGGGCCTCAGAGGTGCGTTCTTTAATTTTTTCTGAAAGTTCAGAGGTGCTATGTTCGAGAAGTTCTGTGGAGGGAAGGGCTGGGACTTCTAAATGAATGTCGATACGGTCAAGTAATGGTCCGGAGATTTTAGAAATATAGCGTTGGATTTGTAAGGGACTGCAGAGGCAGTCTTTTTTGGGATCAGTTAAAAATCCACACGGACAAGGGTTCATCGCGGCAATGAGCATAAATTTTGCTGGGAAGGTCAGTGTTCGGGCTGCACGGGCAATAGTAACATAATGATCTTCCATGGGTTGGCGTAAAACTTCTAGGACATTACGATTAAATTCGGGAAGTTCGTCGAGAAAGAGGATTCCATTATGTCCTAATGTGACTTCTCCCGGTCGAGGATTTGAGCCTCCCCCGGTGATGGCTACTCCTGAAGTGGTATGGTGAGGTGAACGGAAAGGGCGTGTGGCTACAATGCCGCGTCCATTGCGAATTAATCCCATAATGGATTGAATTTTAGTTACTTCCAGAGCCTCATCCAGATTCATATCTGGTAAAATGGTAGGCATGCGTTTGGCAAGCATACTTTTTCCACTTCCTGGAGGACCTATTAACAGGACGTTGTGTCCCCCGGCAGCGGCAATTTCCAGACCACGTTTGACGTGAGCTTGTCCTTTGACATCATTAAAATCTATTTCATAGTGATTTGCATTTTTAAAAATTGAATTGATATCCATTTCAAATGGATCAATGGGCATGGAAGTATTTAATAATGAAATGATTTCGTTTAATGTTTTAACTGGATAAATGGAGACGGCATCGGATATGGCAGCTTCCGGGGCATTGTTTTTTGGAAGAAAGAGGCCTTTTAAATTACGGCTTTTCATGGAGAGCGCCACGCAAAGGCTTCCTTTAATTGGCTTTACGTGCCCATCAAGAGAAAGCTCTCCTAAAAAAGCATACTGGTTTAAATGTGGAAGGTGTATTTGACCACTTGCAGCCAAATATCCTAAGGCAATAGCTAAATCAAAAGAAGGGCCTTCTTTTTTGGTATCTGCCGGGGAGAGGTTGATAGTTGTACGGCTGGATAAGAATTTATACCCACTATTTTTAATGGCGGTGCGTACGCGTTCTTTACTTTCTTTAATGGCGTTATCTGGCAAGCCAACAATATTTGTTGCTGGAAGGCCTCGTGATACATCTACTTCAATGGTAACGGGATAGGCGTCTAAACCATTAAGGCCATAACTATAAACTTTTGCGAGCATATGTTTTCTCCTTACTTATTATTAGCATTAGAATCCTATTCGACCTTTAGGTTTTTCTGGTGGATCGATTAATTTTTTGATTGTTTCAAAAACAATTTGAAATTGATGGTCATACTTTTTTTCCATGGATTCAATTTTACGCTTTAAGTCTTTGTGTGTTGAAAGCATTTCACGGAGTTTTGTAAAGGTGCGCATGATTTGGATATTTACTTGAATAGCACGTTTACTATTAAGCACACTTGAAAGCATGAGAATTCCGTGTTCTGTGAAGGCAAATGGTAGTTTTCTGATTCCGCCCCAACTTGAAGTGCCAATTTGGCACTTCAAGATTGTAACTTCTTTTTGTGTAAGGGTTAATAGAAAGTCTGAAGGGAATCTGTCTATATTACGACGAACTTGTCGGGTGAGCTGTTTTGTTTCTACCCCATAGAGTTCTGCCAAATTTCGATCCAACATGACTTTCTGTCCTTTTATCAGTAATATTTTATTTTCAATCATTTCAGGAGCTATGATATCGGTTTGTTTGGGCTGCTTTATAGGCATGATTTTTCCTTTTTTGGATTGTGTATTTAGTGGGAAAATTGTGGGGGTTTTAGGGGAAATTAAGGGTAACATTATTTTGATCATTCGTCAATTATTTTGTTGTATGAAGTGGATATCAAGAAGAAAAGAGGCTTGCTTTTTTAGTCTGGCTAATTATAATAGGCCTAACTAATTATGAGTTCTATTTTTTCGAATAAAATTTTTATGACTACGCTAAGCGCATGGGCTATTGCACAGACGATTAAAGTAGTCTTAGGTGTTATTCGTGAGAAAAAGTTTAATTTTAAATGGTTTATCGGAACGGGTGGAATGCCTTCGAGTCATGCAGCAGGAGCATCTGCGTTAGCTATTTCTTGTGGTTTATACGAGGGTTTTGATTCGGTTTTTTTTGCGTTGGCTGCTGTATTTGCTATTGTAACGATGTTTGATGCTCAAGGTGTTCGCCGAGCCGCAGGGCAACAGGCAACGATTTTAAATCAGATTTTAGATGATATGTACTGGAAAGGAAAGCTTGAAGCGGATCGACTATTTGAATTAATCGGCCATACACCGCTACAGGTTATTACTGGTGCCGTTTTGGGAGGTGTTTTAGCCTATGGATTTTATAAAATTTGGTAGTTTAATTTTTTAATGGAGTTAGGTTATGTTTAATAAAAAATTTTTAATTGGTGGTGGTCTATGTTTTTTAGTATTGGTTATTTGGTTGTTCGCATCAAATGCGCCTAAAACTCAAAACTCTTTTGATCAGGATGGTGATGTTAATCAAAATACAGAAGCCCAACAAATTTATGAAAATGCTGTGGGTTTTAAAGAAGATAGAGATCTTGTCAAGGCAAAGGATGCATATCAAAAAATTCTTATAGATCATCCGGATTATGAAAAAGTTGAAGTGGCGCAGACAGAACTAGAAGGCTTAAATATGGAAATTATTTTTTCGAATACACCAACGCCGGATGCTGTGATGCATGAAGTGGTCCGTGGAGATACTTTAGGGAAATTGGCTAAAAAATATGGAACAACGATTGAACTTATTAAACAAAATAATTCTTTAAAAGATAATATTATTCGTGTTGGACAGAAGTTACGTGTATGGAATACGCCTCTTAATATTTATGTTGATAAGTCGCAGAATATTTTAATTTTAAAAAAGAATGAAGAGGTTTTAAAAGTGTACACTATTTCTACAGGTAAAGATAATAGTACGCCTGTCGGAACTTTTAAAATAATAACAAAGCTGGTCGATCCTGTATGGTTTAATCGGGGGGTTGTGGTTCCACCAGAGAGTCCTGCTAATGCATTGGGGTCGCGTTGGTTGGGTTTTGATCTTCCGGGTTATGGTATTCATGGAACTATTGAACCGGAGACCATTGGTCAGCAAGTGACGGCAGGGTGTGTGCGTATGCGTAATGAAGAAGTTGAAGAGCTTTATATGATCATTCCTATGGGGACTAAAGTGGTGGTGGTGGACTAATGAGTGTACTTGATTTTGAAAAACCAATTTATGAGCTGGATTCTAAAATTCGTGAGTTAAAGAGTTTTGAGACAGATAAAAATGTTGAACTTGATCCGGAAATTTGTAAGCTGGAAGAAAAGTTACAGAAAATACGTGAAGAGATTTATGGCAAACTTTCTCCTTGGCAGCGTGTTCAGATCGCACGCCATCCGGATCGGGCGTATACGATGGATTATATTCGTATGATGACAACGGATTTTGTTGAATTACATGGAGACCGACAGTTTGCTGATGATTTAGCTCTTGTGGCAGGTTTGGCAAAAATTGACGGACAAAAAGTGATGGTGATGGGACATCAAAAGGGGCGTGATACCAAAGAAAATATTATGCGTAATTTTGGGTGTGCTCATCCGGAGGGATATCGCAAAGCCATGAGATTGATGAAGATGGCGGAAAAGTTTAATTTGCCGATTATTGTTTTTATAGATACTCCAGGGGCTTATCCTGGTGTGGGTGCAGAGGAACGAGGACAAGCACACGCTATTGCTGAAAACTTGAGAGATATGGCGCAATTAAAGATACCTATTATTGCTACGATCATCGGTGAAGGGGGAAGTGGTGGTGCGCTTGGAATTGGTATTGCCGATAGAGTTTGTATTTTAGAACACGCGTATTATTCCGTTATTTCACCGGAAGGCTGTGCTTCTATTTTATGGCGTAACAGCGTCAAGGCCCCATTGGCTGCTGAAGCATTGAAGATTAATGGAGAGCATTTATTGAAATTTGGTATTGTGGAAGAAGTTATTCCAGAGCCTTTGGGAGGAGTTCATCACGATCCTGAATCCGTTGCAATGGTTTTACAAGAGACTATTGTTAAATATATAAAAGAGCTTTCCATGCTTTCTAAAGATGAATTGATCGAAGCACGTTATAATAAATTTCGCAAGATTGGTGAATACACCGAAGGTTAGTCTTTAATTAAACATATGCCCGCCACTGACATCAGGAACTTTACCCACCTAGAGTTAACTAATTATTTTATTTCTATAAATGAAAAATCATTTCGTGCGCAACAAGTTTTTGAATGGATTTATCAAAAGGGTATCAATTCTTTTGATGCCATGAAAAACCTGCCCCAGCTTTTACGCGATTCTTTAAAGAAAGATTTTATTTTTAAATCCAATCATGTGGATAAGAAAGAAATCTCTAAAGATGGGACGACAAAATTTTTGTTTGATTTAGAAGATCATCAGAAAATTGAAACCGTTTTAATTCCAACCGCCACACGATCAACCGTATGTGTTTCAACACAGGCAGGGTGTAAATTTGGGTGTAAGTTTTGTGCGAGTGGACTTGATGGGTGGAAGCGTAATTTGACGAGTAGTGAAATTATTGACCAGATTTTACAGGCGAAAGAAGAATCAAAAAAACATAAGAAGCCCTTATCACATGTCGTATACATGGGAACAGGTGAATCATTTGATAATTTTGATAATGTAATGAAATCCATCCGTATTTTGAATGATAAACAGGGGTTAAATATTGGGGCGCGAAGGATAACAGTATCTACGTGTGGTGTTATTCCTAAACTTAAACAGTTTGCCAAAGAGGGCTTGCAGATTGAATTGGCTATTTCATTGCATGGATATGACAATGCGTCACGTAATGTTCTTATGCCTGTGAATAAAAAATATCCTTTTGATGAGCTTATGGTTGCATGCAGGGAATATGTTCAGCAGACTAAAAGGCAGATTACGTTTGAATATATTTTGATTAAAGATGTGACATGTACACAGAATGCTGTGCAAAGTTTGAAAAAAGCTTTTAAAGGGATTATTTGTAAGATGAATCTTATTCCTTATAATTTTGTAAAAGAGTTTGATTATCAATCGCCAACGCACAAGGAAGTTTTTTTATTTAAAAAACAGTTGGATGAGATTGGTATTCATGCAACGATTCGCCGTCCTCGAGGAAAGGATATCAATGGGGCTTGCGGGCAGTTGAGGCATTTGCAGGAAATGGATTTATTGTAAGAGTGCCAGAGCAGAAAAATATGCGTAGTATTTTTTTTTAGTCCAAAAGTGGCAAAGTCCTTCTTAATATAGTAAACTTAATAAGTCTTTATTAATCATTATAAATAACATGCAAAAGTCCATATTTAAAATCCTATCCAGTTTTATTCTGTTGGTGTTTATTATCAATACAATCCTACCAGTGCCAATCTATGCGCAAACGTTGAATTTGCCTCCAGTTGGTCAAATGGTATTAACCAGCCCTGCGTATTCCCCTGCTATTGTTAAAGGCATAAAGATTTTTCCAGATAATCCATTAAGGTTTGATTTTATTGTGGATACAGGTGATTCGAAATTAGAAGGGGAGCAATTAAAAAAAGAGTCAGAAAAGCTGATTAAATATTTTTTAGCATCACTAACCACTCCAGAAGAAGACATTTGGGTAAATTTAAGCCCCTATGAAAAAGATAGAATCATCCCTAATTTATTTGGCCAAACAGAAATGGGCAGAGATTTATTAAGTCAAGATTATATCCTTAAACAATTAACAGCTTCTTTAATGTATCCGGAAGATGAGTTAGGTGAGGCTTTTTGGGATCAGATATTTGAAAAAGTATATGAAAAATATGGTACTACAGAAATTCCAATTAATACATTTAACAAAGTTTGGATTATGCCAAGTGAGGCTCATGTATATGAAAGTGAAGATACAGTATATATTTTTAATAGTAGATTAAAGGTGATGTTAGAAAAGGACTATTTGGCGCTTGAAAAAAACTCATATAGTGAAAAATTTGAAACAAATCAATTAGATTCTAATAATATTAAAAAGTTAAATGATCTTTCTTCAGCTGTTGTTCGGAATGTAATTTTACCAGCTATTGAAAAAGAAGTAAATGAAGGAGAACATTTTGCCTCATTGCGTCAGATTTATTCAGCTCTTATTTTAGCAACTTGGTATAAACAAAATTTAAAAAAAAGTTTATTAGGACAGGTTTATTCTGGAAAAAATAAGATCAAAGGAATTGATATTGAGGATAAACAGGTAAAAGAAAAAATTTATCAGCAGTATTTAGATGCTTTTAAAGAGGGGGTTTATGATTATATTCGAGATGATTTTGAACCATCTACTCAAAGAATTATTTCAAGAAAATATTTTTCTGGAGGATTTGGAGGGGCCGTAAAAATTGTCAGTAGTCCAATGAGTCAGTTTTCTAAAAGTTCAACTATGGGAGAAAGCCTTGTTCTTGTAGGAGGAATGCTAGATGCTATTGGAGGAAACTTTGGTAGCTCTCCGATTGAAGTGAATCTTGATGTTCCTTTGCAACTAGATGTTGAAAGTTTGGTGAAAAATAGTTTTCCTAAAAGTCGATATTTGAAAATGGCAGATGGAAATGAATATATTTTGGATTCTTCAGGTCAAACAATATTGCTTTTTAAAAATAGAACAGGAGAAGGTTTTCGTTCAATTTTTTCTCCAAGATCAGTTAATGAATTAAGAGCAATGTTTCCAATAGAGTTAAAAGGTGAGTTAAAGAATGTTTCAAAGATTTTATCTCTTCCAGCAGAAAGGAATGAAGATGTTATAAATACAAATTCTATGCCGAGTATACTTGATAGATTTACTAACCTCTCAAGAAGTGGGAAGGTTAAAGGTGCTGGTAGCATAAGTCAAGAATGGGACGAGAGTACTGTAAAAGAGGCTCCTGAAGATTTATCGAAAGATCATTTTATTGAGTTATCTAAAAAAGAAATTGAAGAAAAGAAAAGAGATTATTGGGAATCAGTTGAAAATTTAGATGAGAATGATGTTCAAAAAATTTTATATTTTCGAAGGTTTCCTGCTGAATACATATCGAGAGTTGCATTAAGCTCTGATTTAAAAAGTTCATTGCAGGGTGAGTCGGGATATAAATATTATGAGGTCGATACACAGAAATTAAAACAGTTAGACTCTGTTGCTTCATATGAATTTAATTTAGATATGCCGGAAGGAAAAAAATTAGGAATTGTGGTGGGGTATCATCACTTAGAAAAACCATGGGGAAGACTATTAAATGAAATGTTCCAGCAGCAGGTTCAATTTGAAGCAGGCTCGGTAGAGTTTCTTTTTGTTGAAAATCGAGATATACCAACAGGAGAGCGGTCAATAGAGTCAGAAAAGGAAATTAGACAATTTGTACGAGATAAAGGGATTACACATGTTATTGACGCACATGAGCAATTTTCATTTTTAAATCATTATATGGATTCGCATGGCATCATAAAACCTAATTTTAGAAGTGGCAGAAAAAATTCTCAAGAGTATACATTAGATCCATTTGTTCCTTTATGGGCCATAGATCAGTATTACCAAGGGAACATTTATCCCCAATTGCAATATGCTGTGAATGAGCAATTAAAAGTTATAGAGAATTTAGTTAATAATATAGCAAGTAGTTCAGTTTCGACACAAGCGTTTACACAGCGTAAGGAAGATATATTTAGTGGTAATATAGATCAATGGCTGGAGACACATCGAGCGCATATAAAAAATCGGACGGAGCAAAAAAAGGCGGTTGTTAATGAATTAATAAGTCAGGAAGAATTTATTTCTTTACTATATGAAATACCAGAAGATGATCTTCCTCTGGAAATTGTACGTTATGTTGTTAAAAAGGATATGCATTTATTAACGTCAAGTTTATATCCTTTTTTTAAGATATTAAGACAAAAATTGCCTGAGAATTTGAGAAAAAAAGTAGGGAGTGTGAATTTACCAATTGAATCAATGGTGTTTTTTATTACAGCTCTTAATATGCCATCTATACAAGAATATTTAAATACAAATTATTTTAGACGTTTACAAAGAGAAGATAAATTTATTGCGCTTATAGATAAAATGGAAAGTTTGTTTGATTTAGAATTAAAAAATGTTGGGCAGTTGTATTCTGTGCTGCCTTCAGAGTTAAGTGATAAGGTTTTAAAGGAAGACTTCAAGGGAGGGCACTTACCTATAAGTTTAATTCGAGAAATTAGAAAAACTATCAAGAGTTCTGAAATTCAAAATTTTTTAGAGTCATCTTATTTTAAAAATATACGAAAACGAAAGAAATTAAATGTATTAAGAGAGAAATTATTGGGTATGGGGTTAAATATGACGAGTCAAGAACTTTACATGGCATTGCCTTTTCAATTAAGTAAAAATATCACCATTTTAAATTTTTCTTCTCAAGATAATGGTTCGCAAATAGAAGAAGAGAAACTCAGTGATATAATTTTTACACATCGTCAAAGTAATATGTTAAATATTAGAAAATCAATATTTGGAATAAATGTAGAGTCATGGCTAGAGAAACATACAGATATTAAAGATCAATCTGTTGAGGATAGTGTCGATAGATTATTGAAAGATACACGTTTTTTATCCTACATGAGTAATGTTGATTCAGATGATGCAGGATTAGCTATAATAAAATTTGCTATTGATAATCAAATTTATTTAGGAACATTTTCATATGAGGTTTTTTTAAAGGAATTAAAAAAAAGTCTTCCAAAAGGATTAAAGAAAAAAGTTAAAATTAATAGAGTTCTTATCCATGATTACGTTACCATAATAAGTTTTTTAGGAAGTCCTGGGATGCAAAATTATTTAAATGATGGGGATTTTAAAGGGTTGTCTCAATATGATAAACTATATAGTTTAACAAAAAAACTAGAAGATTTGGGTGTTGTGGCAGGAAACATACATCTTGGGAAAATTTATTCTATTTTACCTTTTAAATTAAGTAATAAAGTTTTAAAAGAAGATGTTTCATTTTTGGATATTTCTAAAGAAGAATTTGAACGAATTAGGAAATCTATTGATAGTGAAGATATTCAAGGGTTTTTGCGGTCGGAAGAGTTTTTAGACATGAATAAAGAAGATAGTTTAGTTGAGTTAACGATTAGAATATTAGATCATGGAGAATTTTCTATTGGCAAAAAAAAACTTGATCGTATTTATGAAGCTTTGCCGGAAAAACTGGTAGATGATGAAATTTTAATTTTAAAAAGAGATTTTCAAAAAATTAACCTTTCTTTATATCTATTACGGCAGGTTCGGGGGGTGCTAAAATCTTCTAAAATTCGTAATTATTTAAAGTCAGAAAAATTTTTAATTTTAAATAGAGAGGATAAATTAGCCGAGTTAGTTAGAGAGTTGAATATAAAAGGCTTAATTGATACTGATGATTTAGGAAGGGTTTTTACTGCTTTACCAAAGAGTTTGGGTGATCAGGTTTGGAAAAAAGACTTTCAATTGGTGGAGGTTTCATTGGACGATTATGATGCCATTAGAGATTATATTAATAGAGAAGATATACAGATTTATTTGAAATCTAACGAGTTTTTAGAGCTTTCGTATGATAAGAGAGTTATGGGTATAGCAAATAAAATGATTTCTAATGGTTTGCAAATTAAGACAACAAATGTGGCTAAGTTTTTTACGGCTTTGTCTAATAAGCTAAGTGATACATTATATAAATCCGAAATGATTTCTCCAAAAAGTGAACCAATTCAAATGGCATCTTCATCTATAAAAGGTGGTATCGATTTTAATCCTAACAACCTCAACATAGAAACCCAAGGCAAAGGGATTGAGTATAATGCTCCAATAGACCTTCAATTATTGGAAAGTTTAATATCTAGCCCCATTGAAGGATTTTCGCCGGTTATTTTTAACATTACCCCTATCCTCAACCTTCCCCAGCTCTTGGGATTAAATGAACAAGATGAGCCTTTTGAACAAAGTAAATTTCCTGCAGAAGAAATTAACCTTGAAAAATACTGGAAAGAAGAAATAGAAGTTTAGCCTGCCTATTTATTTTTTAAATTTCTCCAGTGAATCTTAAATTATTTGATATAATCTTTTAATTATCTAAATAAGGATTGATTTCATGTTTTTAAATAAAATTAAAAAATTAACACAAAGCTTTACGTATACACAGATATTTTTTTGGATTATTGGTGTTGTGAGTTTGCGTGTGGGGGCGGAATGGCTTTTGTTGGATTTTCCTATTGAATTAGATGTGTTTCAAGATTATGTGAGGTTTTATTTAGAGAATATTTATTATTTTCTCATCATTTTTATTGTTGGGGCTGTTTTTATTTCCAAAATCGTTGGCAAACAACTCTTGGATGTTATGCGTTTTGGTGTAAGGTTTTATCCTATTATTTTGCTTCCACCATTGATTGATCGTTTAATTTTAGGACAAACAACAGCGTATAAGTATGCCACTATTCCGAACCTTGGAGGGAATTTTTGGACACTTTCATTTCTATGGGGAGATGCTTCTGTAGGGGTTTCAATTGAAATCTTACTCGCTCTATGTGGGGTTCTGTGGTATGTCTATCGGAATACCAAAAGTTTTTGGAAATCTCTGGGCACTTTTTTATTTATGGATGTGCTGCTGGTTCTGATCTCCACACCAGATTTGTTTTTTGGGGAAGGGTTTGGTGACTATTATTACGATATTTTTATTCCTTTTTATTATTGTATTCCTTTTTTATTTTTACTTTTAGGTGTTATGGCTTTATATCGTAATGATAAGATGCAAGCAATGATTATAAATTTGCGTCCGATACGATCATTAATTTTTGTTATGGCCGTTGGTACCGGAGGGTGGGTGCGCAGTTTAAGCTCAAACGATCTCTATGAAGGATATCTTTTTTTTAATGCCTTTGCTATTTTTTTAGTTTGGCAAGTTTCCGTTTTTATTAATGATATTTTCGATATGGATATTGATCGCTTGACTAATCCAGAGCGCCCTTTAATAAAAGGAATTGTTACACCAGATGAATATAAATTGGCAGGTATTTTATTGAGCTTTATTGCGATGTCTTTGACTATTGTCATCAAACCTGTCGTGTTTCTTATGATTGTTGTAAGCATATTTTTAGCCTATAGTTACTCTGCACCTCCTTTACGTTTACGTAAAACATTGTTGGGAAATCTTGTTATCGGTCTAAGCTTGGCCATTTCATTTTGGGCAGGCCTTTTTTCTTCAGATGATCCTTATGTTTTTCATAAAAGACATGTCTTTTTAGGTGTTTTACTATTTATTATTGGAACAGTTATTTCTCTATCAAAAGATATTAAAGATGTCGAAGGGGATAAGCAATGTGGTATTGATAATTTATTTACCTCGTATGGAAAGGCAAAGGGAAAATTAATAACCAGTTTTTGTATTTTTGCCGCGTTAAGCATTCCAGCCGTACTTTTTGTAAGTTTAGCAATTTTTATATTAAGTCTTATCGCTGTTTTTCTTTATTATAAGTTTGAAACCATCCAAGGCGTTTATCTTTGCAGCCTTGCTGTTATCCTTATTGTTATTTTAAATCTATATTATGCCCCCAACCCTATGTTTTAATGAACTTATCTTTTATTATTTACCCTATCACATTTATCTTGGCCCTTTGTAGTATTGTGTATGAACTCATTCTTGCACAAAGTTTGGCTGCTTTTTTAGAAAACACAGTTTTGCGTTATAGTATTACCATTGGACTTTACATGTGTTCCATGGGTTTTGGAGCTCTTGCGGCGGAGCGTTTTACTAAAAATCCAATTATTACTCTTTTGAGGATAGAGATATTATTGGTCCTTACCGGAGGTTTTTCACTTATCTTTTTGCATATGGTCGATTATTTTTCAAGCGAAAGGATTGTATTAAGCCTATGTGCGCATATGCTTATTTTAGGAGTTGGATTTTTGACCGGCTTCGAAATTCCTTTATTAATGGCTATTAAGGGAAAGGATGCAGAGCATAGCTTACTTGGCATTAATTATTTTGGTGCTTTTTGTGGTACGATTATTTTTGCTTTTATATTTTATCCTCGACTAGGATTAATGGCATCAGCATTTTTAACAGGGGCTATGAATGGGGCGGCAGGAATTTTGCTGGCAACGCAACATAAACAAGTAGAAGATCAGGAAAAGAGTCAATACTATAATCTTTTGTCTGTGCAGACAATTTTATTTGTCGGCATCGTAATTTGTTTTATGTACGCCAAGCCCATTGGGCAATTTTTTATTGATCAGTATATGAGGTAAGAGCAACCAAGTTCAACCCCGGGGGTTGTACTTGGTTTTCTGAAATAAGGGAGTTTTTATGGATGAGATGAAAAAAAAATTTGGACAACAGTATCTAGTTGAACTTATCGGCTGTCAGGCTAAAAAGCTTGAACAGGTTGAAGACGTTCGTAAGGTTTTGATGGAAGCGGCAAAAAAAAGTAAGGCAAAAGTTATTAAAGAATTTTTTCATCAATTTGAACCAAGGGGTGTGACAGGAATTATCCTTATCGCAGAATCGCATTTTTCGATTCACACATGGCCTGAGGATTCTTATGCAGCTTTTGATGTATTGACATGTGGAGAAATGGATGCTCAGGCAGCGATTGAAGTTTTAAAGAAAAACTTTCAAGCGCAACGCATTAACGTGAGAGTTATGGATAGAGGGATTATTCAGGAGGAAAATGAAGGGTCAAAATAAGAGTATTCAGGTTTATAGTATTGCTTTTATTTTAGCTGCGTGTAGCCTTTTTTATGAATTGCTTCTGGCGCAGGCAGCTTCTTTTTTTTATGCCAATACCGTTGTGTGTTACAGTTTGACCATTGGTGTCTATCTTGCCGCTATGGGTATCGGTGCGATGTTATGTAAAAAATTTAATGCAAAAAAGTCTTGGCAGTCATTATTTCGCATTGAAATTTTTTTGAGTGTCATGGGGGCAATTTCCGTCATTTGGGTTTCGATGGCCTATTCTGTTTCAATGTATGCTTGGTATCAAGATATTTCAGGGGCATTTTTAATATTTTTTGGAAGCTATTTTTTTCTTGTTATCAGTATCGGAATTTTAACTGGATGGGAACTCCCCTTACTTATTCAAATAGGGCATGATTCATCAGGCAACAAAAATTTAACGAATAGAATATTGTCAGCAGATTATTTTGGATCTTTTATCGCCGGAGTGACCTTTCCGCTTGTGTTGCTGCCTTACTTTGAGTTAATGACCATAAGTTTTGTGGTGGCTTTTTTAAATTTAATCATTGCTGTTTTTATATTATTTTTCTTTTTATCAAAAAAGGAAAGAAAGAAATCGCATGTTGTATTAGTAAGTGTCCTGACCCTTTTACTTATTTTTGGCTTTGTCCGTTCCGATAAAATTCAACAGTACTTTTTAAAGAAATACTATTATCACATGTTGAGTTTGAGTGATTTTAAAGGGCTTTTTTCTTTGGGTCATGATTTGCCAGACATACAAAGGGAAAGCACGCCATATCAAAAAATTGATATCGTTTCCATTCCTCCCTACGCGAAGTCATTTACCCCACCACTTTTGAATGCCTATACACAAAAATATTATAAAGATCCAACTTATCCAAAAAATTGGCGTTTATTTATGAATGGAGACTTTCAATGGTCGGCGCGTTATGAAGATATTTATCATGAATACTTTGCGCATATTCCTATTATTTTGAACAAAGCCATTCCTGAGCGTGTATTGATTTTAGGAGGAGGAGATGGTTTATTATTACGGGAACTCGTAAAGTATCCAAAGATCAAAGAAATTACGCAAGTAGAGCTAGATAAAAAAATATTAGATTTAGTTAAGACGCATCCTGTGATGAAGCATATGACTGCAAATGCTTTGAGTGATTCACGTGTAGATATGATTATTTCTGATGCGTATCACTTTATGAAAAATAATACACAAATGTATGACGCAATTTATATCGATTTTCCGGACGCCAATGATTATCATTTAAGTAAACTTTATAGCCGTGAATTTTATCATTTTGTAAAAAAAGGATTGAGCCCGAATGGTTATGCCGTATTGGATGCGACAGGATCCGCACTTTTTACATTTTATGATGAGCAAGGAAAACAAGAAATGCTTTCGGAAAATACGTGGGAAATTTATTATCATACATTAACGGTGGCAGGATTTAATACGATTATTCCTTATGTTTCAAATTTAGAATTAGATAACAAAAAAGCCGTTAATGGAGTGTATCAATTGCTTGAAAAATTTGGGCGGGGTACGGATGGTTTTGATCGAAAGCACGAGGCTGAAGATCTTGTTCGGAGTTATGTTTATCGTCTTCAAGAAGGTTTTATTATGATCAAAGCAGAAAAAGAAAAAATTGCACCCTATTATCATGAGCCAACCGTAGATTTGAATGTATTGAATCGAAAGCGTTTTGATTTAGCGTTTATACTGCCGTATTATTTTCCTTCCCATTTAGATAATTCTAAAGTGAACTCCATTATGCGTCCTGTTTTACCGAAGATAGAGGCATGGGGAAGTATTAAAATTCCTTAACCTTTTATTTTATTGACTAAGCTGGCCACTAAGTTGGTTCATGAGTTTTTGCATATCTGGATTGTTCATGAGTTGTTGAATTTTTGGATTGCTTTCAATTTTTTCAGGATCATAACTCATAACGTCATTAATCAAATTTGGATCGGAAAGAAGCTGCATAATTTCAGGATTTTGCGTCATGTTTGTAATTTCTTTCATGATGGCAGGGTTAGATAAAACATCCCCTTTGATTTGTTGCACTTGTTTTTTGATGTTAGCTTTTTCAGACGTGTCTCCTTGTGCAGCGCTGTTTGATTCGCTGATGCTAATAATTTCATTTTCTGGCAGTGTAATTATGCCTAGATGAGGTGTTTCAATTTTGTAGGTTCCGCCACTCATTTCAATAACTTTTCCTTTTAAAACAGAGCCATCTTTTAAGCGAATAAATTTTGTAGATGCAGCGTAAAGAGGTTGGATGAAGATAAAGGAAAGTGTAAGGGTGAGCATAAGTTTAAGAATTTTTTTAGGCATGATGAATATCTCCTGTTTGGTTTTAATTAATTTTTTTAACTCCTTAAAGTGTACTTTATATTTCTGGTTGCGTCAAATGAGTAATTTTTACTAGCGGGTTATAGAATATGCGTTTAGTCAAGGAGCCACTATGCCAGCCTTCATAAAGGGCTTCACCGATGATTTCGAGTTTGTAATTTTCTTTCATAAATTCAGAGAATTCTTGATTAGGATCGTAGTCATATAGGCCAATAAAAGTTATGTAAATAGGAATGTTATTATTAAGTAGGTGATTAAATCGCAATTTAACTTCTTGGAGTTCTTTTTTTGTAAAATGTGTACTTCTAAGAGGGCGTTTTAATATTTGACGTTGTGTATAATATGTAAAAAATCCATGATCATCCCCTGTGATAATACGGGCATTATGTTCTGTATTTTTTTCAACCCATTTTACGTAATTTGGTAAAAGGGCATATTTATGACGGAAAGCTAGTCGTGGGTAGATATTTCCAAAGGTTGTCAGGATAAGTATTAAATAAACGCTAAGACTTATGAAGCGAAATATTTTATTCAACTGCATAAATTTATTTAAAAGAAACCCCGTAGACATGAGTAGAGGAGGAAGGATGATAACAAAAAATCGGGGAGCTGTTGTTTGGAGTCTGCTGTATAGAAGGAGAGGGATAACTATCCATAAAATAAGGATTAGGGTTGTTTGGGGAGATTTTTTGTATGTATAGAATAGGCCTAATATGGACATAAGAAGACCAATGGGAGAGAGCGTTGCTGCAATAATTTTTATGTTCGTTATAAAAATTTGAGGTGAAATATTGCTGGCAAACGAAGTTTTTTGATAGAGATCTAATTGTTTTAAATACGCTTCACGGGAATTTTCAAGGAAAAAAGGAATATGAAAGAGGGTTGTGGTTAGAAAAATGATAATTCCAAACCATAGTAGGTTGATAACATTTTTTTTTGAAAAGTTTTTTTGAAGAAAAAGGAATAAAACGGGAATAAGTATTAGACATAAGTCTTGAAGTCGTGCAGCCCCGACTAATCCAATAGAAATACTGCTAAGGAAAAAATATTTTGTTTTAAGGTTTTCTTTATATTTTAGGAGGAAAAATATCCCTATGAGAAGAAAGAATAAGCTTGGAGCATGACTCATACCATAAACAGATATTCCTAAAAAAAATGGACATACAGAAAATAGAATAGAGCTAAACAGTGCAGTTGGTGAGTCGAATAATTTTTTAGTGATAAGATAAAAAACGGGAATGCATAAAGAGCTAAAAAGGACGCTCATAAAATTAAGTGCTATTATGGGGTCATTGATGGAAAACAGTTTAAGAAAAAGGATGCAAGCTGATCCTAGGAGAACAGTTAGGGGGTATCCAAACCCAAAGAAATACTGGAGTTGATAAGTTTCAAGTGTTTTTTGCGATATGATAGCAAGGCCTAAGCAATCAATGTTAAAGGGGCCCTTGCTGATGAGTAATAATCTTAAAATAAAACTGAGTAGGAATAAGAGGGATGGGAAAATAAAGGGTTTTATTTTATGCATTTATTTAAGGGAGGATAATTGTAAGAAAAAATGCTGGAGGAGGGAGTCGAACCCTCATGGAGTTGCCCCCGCTGGATTTTGAATCCAGTGCGTCTACCAGTTTCACCACTCCAGCAAATTTTTATTGAAGAAATCTTTTTTTTAGAAAAGCATGGCCTGAGCCTGCTTTTAAATATTTTTCAAAACTTGTAGCTAAATCTTTATTTCTAAAAGTTATATATGTCTCAATTTCCCAAGGGGAATATTTTTTTGTATAATTACATTTGTCCCTATTGTGCTCATTTAAACGTTTTTCTAAATTTTGAGTTAAACCAATATAACATTTAGTAGTGTCTTTTAAACTTTTTAAAATATAAATAATATACATCTTGTAATGGCTCTACTTCGCCAAAAATTTATTGTATTTGGCTACGTAGAAGCATTCTTCTTCGCCATTCTAAGGGGCTTTTTTTAAAATTTTTTTATTGCCTTTTAAGGGCTTGTTTCTTCGAAGCTACTTTAAGCGAAGAAGAATGGAGCCAAGGAGGATCGAACTCCTGACCTCTTGCATGCCATGCAAGCGCTCTCCCAGCTGAGCTATGGCCCCGAAGAATGTTTCCCAATATATCATCGTCTTTTAGCATTGTCAATCACACTATTTTGTAAACCAGTTTATTATTATTGGTTGACAATAAAATAAGTGCAGAGTAATATTTTGTTTTTAAAGAGGGAGGATTATGGAAAAAATTTATTTGGATTATGCTTCAACAACGCCTGTTGATCCTGAGGTGCTTCAGGCGATGGAACCTTATTTTTATGAAAATTTTGGGAATGTTTCGAGCTCTCATTTTTTTGGACGGCAAGCTAGTAAATCTTTAGAGGATGCGCGGGATGTTTTGGCTCAGTTTATTGGGGCGCAGTCTCAAGAGGTTATTTTTACTTCGGGAGCAACAGAGGCGAATAATCAGGCTATTATTGGAGTCGCACGAAGTTTAAAGAGCAAGGGGAAACATATTATTATTTCTAGTATCGAACATCCTTCTGTTTTGGCTCCGGTAGAATATTTAGTGAAAGAAGATGGGTATTCGGTTACGTATTTAAGTGTTGATCAAGAGGGACAAGTTGATCCTGATGAGGTTCGGGATTCTATCACGGAGGAAACGATTTTAATATCGGTTATGGTTGCGAGTAATGAAATCGGTGTGATTCAGCCTGTTGAAGAAATCGGGGCATTGGCTAAAGAAAAAAATATTTATTTTCATGTGGATGCTGTGCAGGCTGTGGGGCATGTTCCTGTCAATGTTGAAGATATTCATTGTGATGTGTTGTCTTTGTCAGCACATAAGTTTTATGGTCCGAAGGGTGTCGGAGCGCTTTATATAAGGAAGGGGACGAAAGTTTTGCCTTTTTTGCTTGGGGGAGATCAGGAATATGGGTTGCGAGCCTCAACGCAGAATGTTGCCGGTGCGGTTGGGTTGGTTAAGGCGATTGGGATTTGTCAGGAAAAAATGGCTGGGGAAATGAAACAGCAGTCTGCATGGCGGGATAAATTATTTACTGAGGTTTCTCGACGGATTGATAGGGTTGTTATTAATGGGCATCGAACACGACGTTTGCCGAATAATGTACATTTTTCATTTGAGAAGGTTCAAGGAGAATCTTTATTGATGAGTTTGGATATGGTAGGGTTTGCGGCTTCTATGGGGTCGGCTTGTCATTCAGGGGCTATGGAACCTTCGCATGTGCTTCGTGCTATTGGGTTATCGGATGATTTGGCTTTTGGGGCTTTGCGCGTTACGCTGGGACGCTGGACAACCGAGGATCATATTAATCGTTTATTAGATGAATTGCCGAATATGATAACGGGTTTACGCATATGAAGGAAGATATTATTCGATATCTTAAGGTTAATGAAGGTTATATCTCCGGTGAAGAGTTTAGTCGTCGATTGAATATTACGCGTGCCGCGATTTGGAAAAATATTGAGGAATTACGCAGAGAAGGGTATGTGATTGCAGCGACGAAGCAGGGGTATAAGTTAGCTTCTGTACCAGACAAACTATTTCCAGTGGAAATTCAGTTGGGATTAAAGACAAAGGTTCTGGGAAAAAAAATTTATTATTATGACGTTATTGATTCAACGATGCAAGAGGCTTTTCGGTTGGGATTGGAAAATACTCCGGAGGGTACGGTGGTTATTGCAGAGTCACAGACAAGGGGAAAAGGGCGTTTAGGGCGGGTGTGGAATTCCCCAAGGGGTAAGGGTATTTATATGTCGCTTATTTTACGCCCGGAATTTGGTTTGATGGATGTTCCTAAGGTGACGTTATTATCTGCTGTGGCTGTGTGTGAAGCTATTCGTCATGTTACGGATGTGGATGTACAGATTAAATGGCCTAATGATTTGCTTATTGAAGGAAAAAAAGTGGCAGGAATTTTAACAGAGTTGAATGCTCAAATGGATCAAGTGCAATTTGTTGTGGTAGGGTTAGGGGTGAATGTTAATGCGCCCTTAAGTGTTTTACCGGAACATGCCGTTTCATTAAAGAAAGTGATTGGTAAAAAAATTTTACGGTTAGTATTGTTACAGGAGATATTGCGGTTTTTAGAAAAATGGTATGAAGATGTTAATCAGAACGGATTTAAACCAATGATGCAGAGATGGAAAGAGTTAAGCTGTACACTTGGGAAGCGGGTAAACGTCGATGGTATCGAGGGAGAGGCTGTTGATATTGATGAATATGGAGCATTGGTCATCCGAAATGAACAGCAGGAGCTTGTTAAGAGAATGTCGGGAGATGTGGCACTGATATGAAAATGTATTTTGACAAAGAATTGGGTGACTTGGGACAAAAAGATTTAAAACGTATTTTGCGCCCACAAGAGGGGTCGCAAGGGCGGACCATTTTTATTGAGGGGAAAGAGGTTCTTAATTTTTGTTCTAATAATTATTTAGGGTTAGCCAGTGATAAGCGTTTATGTGACGCGGCGAAAGCGGTTATGGAGGAACAGGGTTTTGGAGCGGGGGCGTCCCGTTTAGTCTGCGGCAATATGCCTGCGCATCAGCAATTGGAACACGCCATCGCTAATTTTAAGGGAGCAGAGGCCTGTTTACTCTTTAGTAGTGGATACATGGCCAACGTCGGGATTATATCTTCTTTGTTTGGACGCGGCGATATTATTTTTTCTGATAAATTTAATCATGCTTCTATCATCGACGGCATTTTATTAAGTCGTGCTGTATTTAAGCGTTATCCTCATCGGAATATGGGTGTATTAGAAAAGATGCTCAAAGCTTCAAAAGGGCATCAAAGAAAGGTCATTATTACGGATAGTGTTTTTAGTATGGATGGCGATATTGCTCCATTAGATCAGATTGTGGCATTGGCACAAGAGTATGATTGTTTAGTGATGATCGATGAGGCCCATGCTTTAGGTATGATGGGAAAAAAGGGGAAGGGTTTAGCAGAGCATTTTAACGTCGAGGATAAAATTGATATTCAAATGGGAACATTATCAAAGGCGGCGGGTTCATTTGGGGCGTATTGTTGTGGTTCTAAGGCGTTGATAGAAATTTTAATCAATAAAGCACGGAGTTTTATTTATACAACGGGGCTGCCACCATCTGTTGCTGCAGCTTCACAAAAGGCAATTGAAATTATACGGCAAGAGGATCATTTGCGTACACAATTATGGGAAAAGACATGTTACGTTCAAGCGGCTTTAAAACAAATGGGGTTCAATACAATGGATTCGCAAACGCCCATTATTCCTATTTTAGTGGGAGAAGCAAAGACATCTGTACAATTTTCGAAACGTTTATTAGAAGAAGGTTTTTTTATTAGTGCTATTCGGCCTCCGACGGTGCCACGGGACACAGCGCGCTTACGTTTGACGATCATGGTAATGCATACGCAAGAAGATTTAGATTATTTATTGGGAAAATTTCAAAAAATTGGAAAAGAGCTATGCCTTATTTAAAAACAAATACAGGAATTAATTGGCATTACACCATATCGGGAGAAGGTCAGTGTCTTTTATTTATTCATGGCTGGAGTGTGGATCACCGCATTTGGCGTCAGCAGATTAAAAATTTTCAGAAAGAGTTTAAAGTGATGGCGGTTGACCTTCCTGGTCATGGGCAAACCACATGGAAAAATGTTGCGTTTGAAGATATGGCCAAAGATATAAAACAAATTTTTAAACAGGAAGGTTTTAATGAGGTGATTATTGTAGGGAGCTCATTGGGAGGGTTAATGTCCCTTAAGCTTTATGCTATTGCTGCCGAGAGAATCGCAAAAATGATATTTGTTGGATCGCTGCCTAAGTTTGCAAAATCAGAAACACAGCCCTTTGGGTTAGATATTATACAGATCCGTAAACTTTCAGGGCAGCTTGAGACTGACTATGCCTCCATTGTAAATATTTTTTTTCGTTCCCTTTTTACAAAAGAAGAGCGAGAGACACGACGGTTTAAATGGATACAGAAGTTTCGCAAAGAAGAAGACCCTCCTATGAAGGATGCCTTGGCTGAGTATTTAAATATTTTAGAATGTGAGGATTTAACGGATGTTTTAAAAAATGTAAAAGTTTCGATGCAATTTATTAATGGAACAGGTGATGACATTTGTAATGCAAAAGCTGTTGATTTTTTAAAGCAAATTGTTCCACAGGCACGTTTTGACTGGATGCAGCAGTGTGGACATTTTTCATTTTTGAGTACACCGGAGGGGTTTAATAAAATTTTAGAGGTATTTGTTAAAAGTGTTTAAATTGATTGATAAAAAAATACGTGAAGCTTTTTCTGATGCAGCGATGCAATATGATGTGTTGGCGAGTTTGCATCGGGAAATTGGGCGTGAATTGGTTAAGAAAATTATGACTGTGGAACATTGCCATGAGGCGTTGGATGTGGGAATGGGGACGGGATGGTTGGCGAATCGATTAACCCATGTGTTTCCTGATGCTAAAGTTGTTGGCGTAGATTTTGCGCAAGGGATGATTGAGGCTGCCAAAAAACGGGAAGGTACTTTTGAGATTGTACAAGCAGATGCACGGTGTTTGCCGTTTGAAGAAAATACATTTGATATCGTTGCATCTAACCTAGCCTATCAATGGATGAGTGATTTAGAAAAATCATTTAATGAATGTTATAGGGTGCTAAAGGATAAAGGCTATTTATATTTCACCTTATTTGGAGCCAATACATTTAATGAACTTTTTGATTCATTAGAGTTTGCATTTGATGGAGATACGTTACCCATTAAACGTTTAGCTGATAAGGAGCAAGTTTTGATTGCTTTAGAATCATCGGGATTTAAAAATATTCAAATTAACGTCGAGCGAATTAATACGCATTTTCCGAATATGATGGTGCTTATTAAGTGGGTAAAGGATATTGGGGCGAATGCATTGGCAAAGGATTTTTTTGTTGGAAAAGATTTATTACAACGCGCTGACCATTATTATGAAAAAAATTTTAGAGAACATTTAGGCATTTTAGCAACATTAGAAGTGATATGGGTTGAGGGGAGCAAAGGTGTCTAAAGGGATTTTTATTACAGGAACAGATACGAATGTCGGTAAGACAATAGTCACTTGGGCTCTTGGTGTTGTGTTGCAGGAAAAAAAAATTGATGTTGGTGTGATGAAGCCAGTGCAGTGTGCAGGGGATGATGCCAGGTTCCTAAAGAAGAATTTAAATTTACAAGATGATATTAAAGACATTAATCCTTATTACGCCGCAGAACCGTTATCTCCGCATTTAGCTTTTTCTCGTCAGAAACAAAAAATTAGCATTAAGAAAATTGAATCTATTTATAAAAAATTAAGTCAACGGCATGATTTTATGTTGGTGGAAGGCGCTGGTGGTTTGATGGTGCCGATTACACCAAAATATTTGATGGTGGATTTGATTAAAGATTTGGAATTGGATGTTATTATTGTTACACGTTTGGGGTTAGGGACGATTAATCATACTTTGTTAACGATTAAGCAGGCACAAGATTTTGGTTTGACGGTATGCGGTGTTATATTTAATCAAGTTGAAAATAAAAAATTAGGATTAGTTGAACAGGATAATCCAAAAATTATTGAAAAAATTAGTGGAGTTCCAGTCTTAGGAATTATTCCATATTTAAAAAACCACCCAAACACCAATACCCGGTGTTTGGGTGGTTTTTTGGATGGTTTGAATTTGGATGGGATTTTAGGGGTGGAATTTGTAGAAAAAAATAGAGAACGTCTAGTGTCTGATGATAAAAAATATCTTTGGCATCCGTTTACACAAATGAAGGATTGGGTGCAAGAAAATCCATTGGTTATTGATCGTGCGCGGGGAAGTTATTTGGTTGATGTAGACGGGAATAAATATTTAGACGGGGTTTCTAGTTTGTGGGTGAATGTTCATGGGCATAATCATCCGGTGATTAATAAGGCTATTAAGGAACAATTAAATAAATTAGAACATTCTACTTTATTGGGTCTGTCAAACACACCATCGATTGAGTTAGCAAAGGCTTTAGTGAAGATAACGCCGAAGGGTTTGGAAAAGGTTTTTTATTCGGACAGTGGGTCGACGTCAGTAGAGATCGCAATTAAAATGGCTTACCAATATTGGCAGAATGTAGGGCAGACAAAAAAAATTAATATTGTTCATTTAGATAATTCTTACCATGGAGATACTTTAGGAAGTGTGAGTATTGGCGGAATTGATTTGTTTCACAAGGTTTATCGGAATTTGATTTTTAAGACGATTAAATTAGATTTTCCAGATAGTTTAGATAAATTTGAGGCGATGCTTAAAAAAAAGTGTAAAACGATTGCTGCGTTGGTTGTAGAGCCGATGGTGCAGGGAGCGGCGGGGATGATTGTGTGGCCAAAGGGTATTCTTAAGCGTATGGCGCAATTGTGTAAACAATATGATGTATTTTTAATTTGTGATGAGGTGGCGACGGGATTTGGTAGGACGGGAAAAATGTTTGCTTGTGAACATGAGAATGTTAAACCGGATATTTTATGTTTAGCCAAAGGTATTACCGGAGGGTATTTACCGTTGGCGGCAACATTAACAACAAAGAAAATATTCGATGGGTTTTGTTTTGAGTATGCTGATCAGAAAACATTTTTTCATGGACACACTTATACGGGGAATCCGTTAGCCTGTGTGGCGGCATTAGCAAATTTAGAGATTTTTCGACAAGAAAAGACATTAATGAAATTGCAACCCAAGATTAAATTTTTAAAAAGGCAGCTTAAACGATTTTATGATTTACCATGTGTTGGTGATGTTCGACAGAAAGGGTTTATGATTGGGATTGAGTTGCAAAAAGAAATTGGTGTGCAGGTCTGTCAAAAAACACGTGAACGCGGCGTTATATTGCGCCCATTAGGAAATGTCATTGTCCTGATGCCACCGTTGTCGATAAGCCAGAAAGAATTAAAAAAATTGTTGGATGTGACGTATTGGGCAATTGAGGAGATTGTAAGTAAAAATGAGCAATAAAAATAAAAAAGTATGTGTCGCGATGAGCGGGGGGGTGGACTCCTCGGTGGTAGCGGCTTTGATGAAGGATCAGGGGTATGATGTGTTTGGGGTGACGATGTGTTTTAGTATTGTACATCCTGAGAGTAAAAAACCATCGTGCTGTGGTGTGGAGGGGATTGCGGATGCTAAGCGTGTGGCGCAGATTTTGGATATTCCGCATTATGTTTTAGATTTTGCCGGAGATATTCAGGAATATATTATTGATAATTTTGTTAGTGAATACATTAATGGACGCACGCCAAATCCTTGTGTGCGGTGTAATCAGTTTTTAAAATTTGGCACACTTTACGAAAAGGTAAGGAGTTTGGGGGCAGATTATTTGGCAACGGGGCATTACGCACGAATTGAATCTTGCCCGGAAGGCCATACATATTTAATGAAAAAAGCAGTGGATATAAAAAAAGATCAATCTTATTTTCTTTACAGCATTCCGAAGGAGACATTGCCTCATTTATTATTTCCGTTGGGAGGCATGACTAAAGATGAGGTGCGTGGCTTGGCTGAAAAATATCAATTGAATACAGCGAATAAACCGGAGAGTCAGGATATTTGTTTTGTGCCAGATACGGGGTATAAAAAGTTTATTAAAGACCGTGTAGGAGAGGGCGTTTTTATTCCCGGTGATTTTATTGATCATGAGGGGAAGGTTGTTGGACAGCATCAGGGAATCATGAATTATACGATCGGTCAGCGTGATAAGTTGGGAATCGCGTTGGGGGTTCCGGTGTATGTTTATAAAATTGATAAAGAAAATAATATTGTTTATGTGGGGCCAAGGGAGTATTTGTTTTCTCAAGGCTTGATAGCCAAAGACTTTAATGCTTTAAAAATTATTAAGGAAAAAATGGAAGTTCGTGCGCGTATTCGTTATAATGCGCCGGAAATTAAAGGGAACCTAGTTTGTTTAGAAAATAAAGAAATTCAAATTAATTTTACCGAGCCACAAATGTCCGTGACCCCAGGGCAATCCGTGGTGCTGTATGATGGGGATGTTGTTCTTGGTGGGGGAATCATAAAAGAGAGGATATAAAATGGATATTAAATTAGACAGAGATTATTTAAAAGGATTTATTGATCAAAAAGATTACGATGATTTATTGCCGGCCATTCAAAAAGCGCATGACGATTTACATAATCGGACAGGTGCCGGGGCTGAATTTACGGGATGGTTGGACTTGCCGGAAAGAACAGAGGATCATTTTTTAGATGAGATTGAAAAGTTAGGCGAAGAGGTTCGTCAAAATTCGGATTGCTTATTAAGCATTGGTATTGGAGGGTCTTATGTTGGCATTCATGCCACATTAGAGTTTTTAATAAGTGATCAAAAACTTCCTGTCCATTACGCGGGACATAATTTAAGTGCAGGGTATCTTTTTCATCTTTTAGCGCAATTAAAAGATAAGCGTGTGACCGTTGTTATTATTTCTAAATCCGGAACAACGACAGAACCAGCGCTAGCATTTCGGATTATTAAAAAGTTTATGCAGGAAAAATATTCAACTGAAGAACTTAAACAAAGAATTATTTGTATTACGGATGCGAATAAAGGCGCATTGAGGACGATTGCTACGCGTGAAGGATATCGAACATTTTCCATTGCTGATGATGTAGGTGGAAGGTTTTCTGTATTAACACCGGCGGGATTGGTTCCTCTGGCAATTGCTGGTATTGATGTAAAGGCATTAATTAATGGTGCGCGTAAGGCCCAAAAATATTGTTCTGTGAAGAATTTAGATGAAAATATTGCCTACCAGTATGCGGCAGCTCGATTTATTTTGCATAATAAAGGTAAGGATATTGAGGTACTATCTACTTTTAATCAGCGCTTGACATTGGTTGAGGAGTGGTGGAAACAGCTTTTTGGAGAGAGTGAAGGGAAGGATGGAAAAGGTCTTTTTCCAACATCATTAAATTTTACGATGGATTTACATTCTATGGGGCAGTTAATTCAGGAGGGACCGCGTAGTATGTTTGAAACTTTTATGATTGTTGATGAGTCAGGGCATGAGATGACTATTCCAGAAGATTCGGATGATTTAGATAATTTTAATTGTGTTGCAGGGCAAGATTTAGATTTTGTTAACAAAAAGGCTTATCAAGCAACAGCCGCGGCCCATTTTGAAGGGGGTGTTCCGAATATGACCATTACTTTGCCGCGTTGTGATGCGAGTGCTTTAGGTCAATTATATTACTTCTTTGAAAAAGCCGTTGCTATTAAGGGATATCTTTTAGGCGTTAATCCATTTAATCAACCCGGTGTTGAGGCATATAAGAAAAAAATGTTTGAATTATTGGGTAGAAAATAAAAAAATATCTAAATATTTCCTAACATGTTGACAATACATAAGGTTATGTGTTAAAAAAAGGTAATGGAAAAACAAAATTATAAAAAAATTATTATCGGTTTTGTTTTGATTCTTTTTGGGATTGTTTTTACTTCTGTGGCAGTGTTTTATTATTTTGTGGTGACACCGGAACTTGCCAAAAGGGAAGAAGTAGCGCCTGAAAATTTAAATATTCAAGAACAAAAAGTTCAGCAGCGAGTTTCTATAATTAAAGAGGAATCTAAAAATGTACAAAATTTGCAGAAAATTAACCTTAATAGTCTTGTAGCAAAAGCAGAAAAGGTTTATGGTCCTGCAGAAAAGAGCCGTAAAAATGGATTTTTGTGGATTGATCATAGCGTTCAACAGTATGTTATTACTTTAGGGGCTATTAACGGGGTTTTGCCTGGAGACTATTTAATGGTTTATGAGGGGGATAAAAAAATAGGTCAGGTTAAGGTTAGTAATTCTTTTGATGTTATTTCCTATGTTCAGCCATTACAGAAATCTGCCAATATTTTTAAAAATGATTATTATCGTGTTATAATTGAATAAAAAGGTTTAAGAGGAGCGTTATTATGTGGAATATGGGAATGCCGGAAATTATTATTATTGCTCTTGTAGTGATTATATTTTTTGGTGCAAAAAAACTTCCGGAAATAGGCGGAGCTATTGGCAAAGCTATTCGGGAGTTTAAAAAAGCTGGACGTGAAATTCAAGATGATGTGAAGGATTCTATCGAAAATAAGGACAATGAAAAAAAGTCCTAATGAATTTTCCTTTATCGAGCACTTGGATGATCTGCGTGGTAGATTAATTAAAATTATTTTAGCCATGATTATTGCTTCGTGTTTGGTTTATGGCGTTATTGATTATATTTTAGCCTTCCTTATTCAGCCTGTTGGACAGCTTGTCTTTACCTCACCGGCAGATGCTTTTTTAGCCAGGATAACATTAGCATTGTTTGTCGGGTTTTTTCTTTCCTTTCCTGTTATTCTTTATCAAATTTGGTCATTTGTCAGCGAAGGGCTTAGGCCAGAAGAGAAAAAATTCGTATATTTTTTTGCACCATGTTCATTTTTTCTTTTTTTACTAGGCGTAGGGTTTGCTTATTTTGTGACCATTCCCATTGCTATCCGGTTTCTTCTTAGTTTTTCAACAGATGCGATTATTCCCATGATTACAATTAGAAACTATATTTCATTTTTAGGTACAATGCTGTTGGCCTTTGGTGTTGTTTTTGAGTTACCTTTAGTATTATTGTTTTTAACAAAAATTGGTGTTGCCACACCTGCTTTTTTTAGTGAAAAAAGACGGTATGCTATTGTATGTATTTTGATCGTGAGTGCAGTTATTACACCTCCGGATATTATTACACAGCTTATTATGGCCGGACCTCTTATTATTTTATATGAAATTGGTATTATCGTTTCGAAAATGACGTACAAAGGAAAAAGAGATGAATAGAAGCGTAGTGCTCGTGTTGATCAGTTTTCTTTTTGTGACTCATGATGCTTTTGCCGGAGGTGCTACTAAGTTATTATCTCGCCAAGAGGCTCTTGAAATTGCACAAATGGAACCCGAGGTTAAGGGATTATATGCTTTAAATAATGGAGAATTTGCGGAGTGTATTGAAAAAGAAGTTTTAAAGCCTTGCGAAAGCGATTGGGTAACTTGCGTTGATGATGCATGGGTTGTGAGGTTTAAGGTAGGTGAAAAATGTTTTGTTACACATGATGGACGTTTAGATGTAATATTATTAATAGATGCTATAAGTGGAAAAGTTATTTCTCGCTTTCCCGAAAGTGAATATTTTTTAGATAGGAATTATTGTAAAGAAGACTATGATTGTTTATCCTTACAAAAGGAAGGAAAACGGGCTTGTTTGAATTTTATTTATGGACAATTATTAGAGGGGTACCAAGATGAAGGGTGTTGGTGTGAAAATAATGTGTGTCAAATAAAAGATTAAAGGAGGGGTTATGAATATTTCAGAGTTGAAAGATTTATTAAAAGATAAAAGAGTTATTGAAGCCATTAATAAGCACCTTTGGATTGAGAGTCAAAAGGCGGGATATAGCATTGGGATTGAGAGTGCAACGGAGGAATGGCTTAGGTTGTATGCTTTGGAGTGGATGAAATATAATATGGCAGATCGCTATGCGCAATTTACTAAGAAATCTAAGAAGCGAAAATGATTGTCATAAACAATAAAAAACCCTCAAGGTTATCGAGGGTTTTTTATTGTGAAATGCTTATGAAGATATTTATCTTTTTTTAGTTACTTTTTTTTCGTAGCTTTTTTCACGACCTTCTTTTTAGTCGCTTTCTTGACGACTTTTTTCTTCACAACTTTCTTAGTTGCCTTTTTTACGACTTTTTTAGTTGCTTTTTTTACTACTTTCTTAGTCGCTTTTTTGACGACCTTTTTCTTCACAACCTTTTTGGTTGCTTTTTTTACTACCTTTTTCTTTTTGATAGCCATATGTCTCCTCCTTTGTCGAGAGATTATTTTGCTCAACAACTGAATTAATGATAGCATAGGGTTTTTGTGATGCAAAAATTAATTCAGTTATTTTTCGTTTAATTAAAAAAGATTTTTATAACATTCTCTAATTTCTCGACGAGAATATTTTTATTAAAAGTATTTTATTAAAAGTATTTTTTAAAGAGAAAATTTTTTATAAAAATAAGAAAAAAAATTTAAAAAAATGCATTCTTTATATATTCACATCCCTTTTTGTAAACGTAAGTGTTTTTACTGTTCTTTCTCTATTTCCGTCGGGCAAGAAGCAAAAATAGATCTCTATTTGGACTGTTTGGAAAGAGAAGCGATTTTGTATAAGGGTAAAAAAATTAAGACTATTTATTTTGGTGGAGGAACGCCATCATTATTAACAATTAACCAATTGAAAAAATTATGTAAAATTGTTAAGAAAAATTTTATTTTTAAAAGGGGGGCGGAATGGACAATTGAGATTAATCCCGACGGGATTGATGAAAATAAAGTAGATGTTTTAAAATTTTTTGGAGTGAATCGTTTTAGTTTAGGCGCACAATCTTTAAATGATGAATATTTAAAATATTTAGGCCGAACGCATACGGCTGCATTAGTTAAAGAAAAATTTTTGTTATTAAAAAATAAAAATATTCAAAATGTTAGTTTAGATTTAATGTATGGATTTCCTAATCAGACAATGGAGGAGTTAAAAAAAGATGTAGAGGCGATTGTAAAATTAGGGGCCGATCATTTGTCGTTATATAGTCTTGATCTTGAAAAAGGAAGTCGTTTTTATGCAAAGGAAATTCCCATGCTTGATGAACAAAAGCAAGTGAAACAATATACAAGTGTTTTAAAACAGCTTCAACACGCAGGATTTATGCAATATGAGATTAGTAATTTCTCTAGAGCTAAGAAAGAGTCGCAACATAATATATGTTATTGGAACGGTGGAAACTACATAGGTCTTGGTGTGAGTGCGCATTCGCATATTGATGGACGACGATTTTGGAATGTTTCCAAAATGGCAGAATATATTAAGAGAAGTCAAAGCATAAAGTGTTTGGTGGAAGGGGAAGAGATTTTATCAGTACAACAACAACTTGTTGAGGTAATTCTTTTTGGTTTACGCATGAATAGGGGCGTGTGCATTTCTAAAGAAGAAAAACGATTTGGATGTTTATTAAATGAACAGCAAAAAGAGTTGATTGAGGAAGCTATTAAAAAGGGGTTGTTTAGTCAGGAAGAAGGCGTTCTAAAAACAGGTCTTCAAGGGCGATTAGTTCTAGATGAGTTTTCGGCGCGTTTTGTTTAACCCCTAACCGTAACTACTTATATTTTAAATTTGTCATCCTGAAAGAGTGTTTTTTGCGACGAAGGATCTTTTTAACGATATGAGATCCTTCACTCTGCTACGCTTCGTTCAGGATGACGGTGCGAGCGATAAGAAATGCTTGTTTTTTCTTGTGAAAATAAGATTAAAAAGTAAGATATGATATATGCAATATATTAATAAAAAGATATTAATAGTAGACGATGATCCTGTTCAAACAAAATTGTTGGAGCATTGTATTGGAAAAGAGGGGTATGAGGTCCTTTTTACTAATGAAGCTGCTGATGGACTGCAGATGGCTATGGATGAGAATATTGACGTGCTCATTTTGGATGTCATGATGCCGATCATCAATGGCTATAATTTTTGTAAATTATTAAAGTCAGAAGAAAACCATTTAGATATTCCTGTCATTTTTTTAACATCGCGTGATGAAAAAGACGATATTGCCATCGGGCATGAAATGGGAGCAAGTGCGTATATGACAAAGCCAGTAGACATTAAAATTTTAATAAAAAAAATACAGGAGCTACTTGAAAATTAATTTTTTATGTTAATTTTTTTTGAAAATATTGGCCGTACCATTACATATTGGATAAAAATATGCTTTGAATTTTTCAGCCTTTTATTTGAAACGATCTATTGGATTATAGCCAGCCCTTTTAACAAAAAACCTATTTGTGCAAAGTCAGTTTTTGAGCAAATGGTTTTTATGGGGGTTCAATCTATAATCATTGTATTTTTTGTTGTATTTTTTACAGGTGTCGTTTTAGCTATGCAGTCAGCTCCTCAGCTTCGTCAAATGGGAGCTGTTTTTTATGTGGCAGGACTTGTTTCTGTTTCTATTTGTCGAGAGTTAGGTCCAGTATTAACAGCCTTGGTTATAGCCGGAAGAGTGGGCGCGGCGATTACAGCAGAAATTGGTTCGATGAAAGTTAATGAACAGATAGAGGCTTTAGATACGATGGCGATTAATCCTGTGCGTTATTTAGTCGTGCCTAAATTTTTAGCATTATTAATCATGCTGCCCTGCTTAACAATTATTGGAGATGCCGCAGGAATTTTGGGAGGGTATCTCATAGGTGTAGGTAATTTAAAAATTAATTCAGGACTATATATTCAAACCGCTGTTAAATTTTTGACTATGAAAGATATTTATACAGGCGTATCTAAGGCATTTATTTTTGCCATGATTATTTCGATAGTCGGGGCCTATCAAGGATTCAAGACTCGTGGCGGTGCTGTTGGTGTTGGAAAAGCAACCACCGTAAGCGTTGTCAGTAGTTTTATTTTAATTATTATCGCGGATTGTATTTTGACAGCCATATACTTTTTTGTGGATTATTAATATGACATCTTCTCAAATAGCCATTTCTGTTAAAAATATTCACAAGATTTTTGGTGAACGAACGGTTTTAGATGATGTTTCTTTAGAGATTAATCGGGGAGAGACGTTTGTTATTATGGGAGGATCCGGAAGTGGTAAAAGTACATTGTTGCGGATTATGACAGGGGGCATTATTCCAAATTCTGGAGAGGTATTTTTTGGTGAGCAGGATATGGGCGGGTTAAGTGGGAGCGCAAAGGAAAAGGTTAAGCGGCGTTTTGGTATGAGCTTTCAATCGGCAGCTTTGTTAGATTTTTTAACGGTTGAACAAAATGTCAGTCTTCCGTTAAAAGAACATACGAAACTATCGAAAAAAATTATTAGTATGATTGCACGGATGAAATTAAATCTTGTTGGTTTGCAGGGGTTTGAAAATTATTTTCCAAGCATGCTTTCCGGCGGGATGAAAAAACGTGTAGGCTTGGCAAGGGCTATTGCCATGGATCCGGAAATTGTTTTTTATGATGAGCCAACCGCAGGGTTGGATCCTGTGGTGTGTTCAGTGGTTGATCAGTTAATATTGGATTTAACTAAAAAATTAAAGTTAACTTCTATTGTTGTAACACACAATATGAAAAGTGTTTTTTATATTGCGGATCGTGTGGCAATGCTTTATCAAGGAAGGCTTCTTGAAGTAGGGACACCGGATCAAATAAGAAATTCTTCCAATGCCATTGTACAGCAGTTTATTAATGGAACTATTGAAGGTCCGATTCAATTAGGCTAGAGAATTAGGAGAACGGGTATGAAAATAAATAATGAAATAAAAATTGGTTTGATGGTTGTTGTGTCTTTGATTCTTTTAGTGGTTATGACATTTACGGCAGAAAAATTTAGTTTTTCTAAGAAAGGTTATACCATTAAAGTACAATTTAAAGATATTAGTGGTCTTACGTTAAGTTCACCGGTTATGTTTAATGGGTATGAAATGGGCGTTGTAGAAAATATTGCGATTAAGGAGGGTAAAGAGGAGGTTAAAATAGAGCTTACGTTATGGTTAAATCAAAAAGCCAGATTACGTAAAGGGGATAAAGTATATGTAAAAAATTTAGGGTTAATGGGTGAAAAATATGTTGGGATTGTTTCAAAAAGCAACAATGCGCCATACTTACAAGAAGGTGCATTTCTTATTGGTGAGGATCCGGTTGATTTTGAAAAACTTATGGAGGATGGTCAGGGAATTGCCAAACAACTCAATGAAGTTTCACAAAATATTAATGAACTTTTAGAAAAGAATAAAGAAACTATTGATGAAATTTTAGTGGGGGTTAATGAAACCCTAAAGAATGCACACTCAATTTCAGATGATCTTGATGATCTTATGGACGTGAACAAGGGGAAAGTTGATCGTATGGTAGCTAATCTGGAAGCTACATCTAAAAATTTAGAAGAAATGAGTTTAGATCTGAAACTTCATCCATGGAAAATTATGTATAAGGGGAAGGATAAATAATAGGAAATTAAATTTTTTCTTTTAAAAGTTTTTTAATTTTTTGGAAAATTTGTTCAGGAAGTTTTTCGTTCAAGGTCAAATTTTCTTCCGCATTAAAAGAATTTTTTAAAATATTCTGAATATCTTTAATTTGTTTTTCTACCTGTATACAGGTTTTACATATTATCATATGCATTTTTAGCAGTATACGTTCAGAAAAAGAAAGGGAATGTTCCATTTTTTCTGAAGCTAAACGAGAGGCTTTTTTGCAGCTGATCATCCAATTCATTTTCATAATATTTAAGTCGTTACGTCGTGTGAAGACCTTACAAATTTTCTTGGTCTTTAAACCAATTTAACTCCAGGCATTGACGTAGCTGCAATCTTGCGCGATGTAATAATACCCAAAAGTTTGATGGTGTGATATTTAGTATGGCACAAATTTCTTTACCGCTAATTTTCTCAATTTCTCTTAATGTAAAGGCATCGCGTGCAGACTGGGGGAGTTTTTCCTGACATTTTTTAAATGTATCCCAAAATTCTTTATTTTCTAGAATTTCTTTTGGGTTGAGTCGCCAAGCGGAAGGCATATTTTTAGCCATATGTGTTTTTCGATCAAAAAATTGATCAATAGCTTCTTCATCACTTTTAACATCAGTGATGGGTTTTTCACGATAACTTTTACGCATGGCATCAATGATTTTGTGTTTTAGAATACCTATAAGCCATGTGCGTTCCGTTGATTTTCCAGAGAAATTTTTTCTGGCGCTAAGGGCTGCCAAAAAGGTTTCCTGAACAACATTTTGGGCGTTTTCTCTATTGCGTAAACGTCCTAAAGCAAAATTATAAAGGTAGTTCCCATAGTTATCAACCCAGGTTTCAGGGTCAAGAATAGGAGGATTAGATATTGAGGCCTCTTTTGACATGGCCAAACCTTATCAAAGAACTATCTTTTAGGCAATTAATTTTCAATAAAACATTGTAACTTTTTAATTTTTTTGTATCCTTATAAAGAATATAAAAGAAAGGAATTTTAATATGACAAAGAAAATTTTGGTTGTTGATGATGACCCTACGACTAATAAATTAGTTTCAGCACTTTTAAAAGCAGAAGGATACATGATTGATTCGGCTATTGATGGGTTAGATGCCTTGGCTCAAATTCAAAAGGAATGTCCGGACTTAGTGGTGCTGGATGTTATGATGCCGGAAGTTGATGGTTATGATGTATGTTATCAACTACGGTTTAATGAGCAATTTCAAAAAACGCCCATCGTCCTTCTGACAGTGCGAGAGCAAGAATTGGATGATTCTATTAGTAGTCGGGTGAATATCGAGTATGTTCCCAAGCCAGTGGATTCTGATCTTTTACTTGAGAAAATTAGATACCTTTTAAATAAAGTAATAGAAAAATGATTCTTATTAAAGATGTTGTAAAAATTTTTGGTAAACAGCAGATTCTGAAAAACATTTCATTTGAAATTAAGCAAGGTGAAATTGTTGGTTTTCTAGGCCAGAATGGTGCAGGAAAGACAACCCTTATGCGGATTATTACTTCTTATCTGTCAGCCACCTCTGGTGAGGTTTTTATTGCTGGAAAAAATGTTGCGCATAATACATTAGTTATTCGTCAAAAGATTGGTTACCTTCCTGAAACGCCCCCTCTCTACGATAATATGATAGTGCATGATTATTTAAAGTTTGCCGCGAAGTTAAAAGATGTTCCTGTTAAGCAACAATCTGTACAAGTCGAACGTGTTTTATCACAATGCCATCTGCAAGAGGTTAGGCATGAGATGATAGGTATTCTTTCTAAAGGGTATCGGCAACGCATTGGCATAGCACAAGCCATCATTCATAATCCTGCTATTTTAATTTTAGATGAACCGACCAATGGTCTGGATCCTGTTCAGATTTTGCAAGTACGTAAATTGATTAAAAGTTTGGAATCTCAGTGTACCGTTCTTATTAGCACACATATTCTTTCAGAGATTGAGCAATTAGCGCAGAGAGTTTTGATGATCAAATCCGGGAAAATTATTGCGGATGATACGTTGGATAATCTTCTGCAGGGTAAATCTTTAGAAAAAGTATTTTTTCAATTAAATGGTTTAAGTTATGACTAAAATTATCGCGATCGCACAAAAAGAATTAATGTCTTATTTCCGTTCACCCATAGCCTATATTTTATTGGTCATGATGATGACGGTCTTTAATATCTTCTTTTTTATTATTATTGATCAGAATCAAGAGGCTTCATTACGTGATATTTTTAAGGTCATGGAGTTTATGTTTGTATTTTTGATTCCTTTATTAACGATGAAAGTCTTTGCAGAAGAAAAATTTACAGGAACCATGGAGTTTCTTCTTACTACGCCTACCCAATATTCCACCATTGTCTTAGGGAAATATCTAGGTAGTTTAATTTTTTTCACGTTGATTGTTTTTTTAACTGGAAGTTATTATTTTATTATTGAAATTTTTGGAACACCGGATCGTATGGCAGTCTTTAGTGGTTATGCAGGTATTTGGTTAGAGGGAGCTTTATTCTTGGCGATTGGATTATTGGCATCTTCATGGACTCGTCACCAAATTATAGCCGCTATAAGCTCTTACCTCATTTTATTTATGTTATATTTCGCATTTAGTTTTATAGCGTATACAGATGGGATATTTGAAGGTGTAGTGCGGTATATCAGCACAATGAGTCATATGGAAAATTTTATTTCCGGAATTCTTATGAGTGTGGATGTTATTTATTATTTAAGCGGAACTATTTTTTGTCTTTTTATAGCTATTTTTTGTATTAAACCTGAGAAGCAGCTTCTTGATTTTTTAAAAATAGTTTTAGCTGTTATTTTATTATGTGTCGTCAGTTATTTTTCAGCGCAGGATACGAGGCGTTTGGATCTAACTAAGAGCAAGCATCATACTTTATCAGAGCGGACACAGCATGTTCTAAAGAATTTAAAACAAGATGTTAAGTTAACAACATTTTATAATGGGTTAGCGCCAAAATATTTAGAAGATTTATTAAAAGAGTATCAAAGGTTGTCTGATGGACGGATTGCGACGGAAATCATAGATCCTGTCGTTAATATCGGTTACGCGGCGCAGTTTGGAAAAGTAATTAATAGCGGTGAAAATAAAGTGATTGTGCAGGCAGGACAGAAGCGCAAGGATATTGATTTTACAGAAAATCCTTTATCTGAAGAAAAATTAACAAATGAAATTTTGCGTACGACACAGGGGGAACGAACGATTTATTTTTTGACAGGGCATGGGGAATATACAATTGATGAAGGGAAAAAAGATAAAGGATTAGCCACGTTTAAAAAACTTCTAGCCGAGAATAATATTATTAGTAAATCTTTAATGTTAGGCACGCAATCAGAGATTCCTGAAGATTGTGATGTGTTGGTCATTGCCGGAGCTCAAAATCATTTATTGCCTAAAGAGGTTGAGGTTATTAAAAAATATTTAGCCAGGGGTGGGGATGCTCTTTTTTTAGTGGAGCATGTGATTGTCACGACACCGGATAAACCGCTTACGAAAGAGGAAGAAAATAAGAACCCTTCCTTAAATGTTATCCTTTCAGATTGGGGTGTTAAGGTTGCCAATGATGTTGTGGTTGATTTATCCAGTCATGCCAGCGGCGATGTAGGGAGTCCTGCCACACGAAATTATATGGCGCATAAGGCCATTATGCAAAATTTAGATTATACATTTTATGTTCGTCCGCGTTCGATATCTTTGATGCCTAACCGTAGTCCAAAGTTAAAAATAGTTCCTTTTGTATTAACGGCATCAGAAAAAGATAGTTGGGGAGAGACTGATCGAACTTTAGCGGTGAAGTTTAATGAAGGGGTTGATCGTGCGGGACCTGTGCCGATTGCCTTTGTTATTTGGGAGCCTCAGGATGTTGAAAATGACAAACCTTCAGATACACGCTTAATGGTTTTTACGGACGCTGATTTTATTTCGAATGCGTATATTGGACATTATAGTAATGCAGAGATGGGATTGAATGTGATTAATTGGCTTTCGGAATTAGATTATGAAGTGTTTATCAATAAAAAAGATGTTAGCATTGAGCGGTTGGATTTGACGAGTAGGCAGAAAAAACAGGTGTTATGGTTTTTAATAGCCATGCCGATTTTGATTGTGTTGGTTGGGTTTGGAGTTAATTATCGACGATGATACAGCCATTCCCGCTAGGTTTGTTGCAAATTTGGGCTCATATCGACGAGAGGCATCTGATAATAGGGTAAAATCTTTACGAAAAGTTTTCAACTTGTCTCGTCGATAAAAATTGCCAGCGGGAATGGCTGACGATGATATAGGATATTATTTTTTTGTAGAGACGTGCCATCGGTGCGTCTTATTGAAAAGGATTAATGAGCAAAACCCCAGTAGGTTCAAAGTGGGAAGTGTTCCGTGTCATTAAGTGAAGGCCGTGGCGCAGGGCGGTTGAAGCAATGAGGCCGTCAATGGCAGGAATAGCTTTTCCTAATTTTTGAGCTTTAGCTGTAACTTCACCCCAAATACGTGCGGTTTCAAGGTCAATAGGGATAATGTGGTCCGCATAATATTGTTCGAGTCCTAAGATCCAAGAGTTTAAATCATGCTTTCGTTTTCCATCCTCTAAAAGAGCAACGCCTTTTGTGATTTCACCAATAGAAAGAGTGCTGATAAAAAGGTTATTTTTGTCTATTTCTTGAATGGATTGAATAACGATTGAGTTAGGAATTGGGCATTTTAGCTCAGATAGTATGCAGGTATCTAACAGGACTCTCAAAAATCAACCTCCCGTATAGAGGATGTATCACGTTGAAGGTCAATGTTTTCAAAGTGAGGGCCATTTATCAGATAACTTTTAAAGTCTTCCTGTTTTCCAATAAATTTTTCATAATCCTCTTCACGTAATACAATAACAGTATCATTGCGTCGTGTAATGCGTTGCGGCCCTTCAGAAATAGCAAGGTTCACAACTTCACTAAATCGATTTTTAGCATCAGCAAGTTTCCAATTCATAATATCCTCCTAAATAATCTAGCTTATCTAGCTAAAGTATAGTATGAATGCTTGGGAGTGTCAATTAAACTAAAGTTAGTTTATATTGTGAGTTGTTAAATTTGTTTTTTGGTATTATATAGTATATATAATTATAAAGGGCTATCCGGTTGACTGAACCTACCCCAAGATGTAGTATGTGTGGGCATGGAAAATTACCCACGAACGTTTATAGAATTTGAACAACAGTTTTCTTCGGAAGAGGCCTGCCGCGAGTATTTGTTTCAAATACGTTGGCCTGATGGCTTTCAATGCCCACGATGTCAAAATAAAGAGGCATGGAAAACTAAACGGAATTTGTATTGTTGTACAAAGTGCAGACATAAAATTTTGGTAACAGCGGGGACAATCTTTCAAGATACAAGGTATCCTCTTAAAATATGGTTTGCAGCTATGGTATGTCATTGGACAAAAGAATGGTGTTAGTGCTCTTGGGCTTCAAAATATCTTGGGTCTTTCCAGATATGAAACGGCATGGATGTGGCTTCATAGGTTGCGAATTGCCATGATACGCCCCGGGCGTGATCGTCTTTCTGGAGTTGTCGAAATTGACGAAGCTTACATCGGCGGTAAACGAAAAGGTAAATCAAAGGAGAACACTAGATATAGTATCAGGTTCAGTCAACCGGATAGCCCGTATTATTAATATAACGCCCGTGTCGAATTTGTATCCTTTGTTAGGGCTTAGTGCAGTTTGTCCGGATGACGGATCTGCTGATAAGGGTTGTATGGATGGAGTTATGCCAGTGGCAAGGTTAGAAAAGATTTTATTGGATACATATATTTGATCTTCAGTCTATTTCACAGGAAATTTCTTTAACCCCGCCCGTTTTTGCATATCTGAAAGGAAGGTGTTATAAGCTTCATCTTTCCTTTCCTTAGTGATTTGTTCAGCAAATTCTAATTTTTTTTCGTCAAAAAGATTCATATCCGCAGGCTCTAGGTTATCTAAATGCATAAGGATGTATCCAGTAGATGTTGCCGATGGCGCGCTTAGGGGTTTTTTGGCCGTAAGCATAAAGAGATTTTCCCAGGATTCTTTACGAAGATTAAGCGTAAATAAGAGATGTTTTAGGGGGAGAAGTTCGGTTGTTGAGGTTTCTAAATTTAGTGATGTTGTAACTTTTGTGAAGCCTTCTGTTTCTAGGGGAGAGTCGCTGCTGGCTTTGATTTGATTTAGGTATTCTTGCGTTTTTTCTTTAGCTAACCCTTTTGTTTTTTCTTTTATAAGTTTTTCTTTGATTTTTTCTTTGGCTTCCTCAAAATTTTTTAAATAAGAAGCGCGTTTTTCTTTAAGTTTTATAACTAAATACCCTTTTTCCCATTCAATAGGTTCTAACACCTGTCCTGGTTCCATAGTAAAGATATCTTTGAGTAATTTATGGGTTTGATCCATTTTTAACATATCACCTTCTTTGTTTTGTCCAAATGGAAAGGTGAGTTGCTGTTGATTAAAGTAGTCACTTTCATGAAGGGTATATTTAAATTTTTCTGTTAATGTTTCGAAGTTTTCACCATCTTCATGTTCTTTACGAATAGCACGGGCTTTAAATTTTGTTTCGACTCTTTTCTGTACGCCAGCTTCAGGTGGATAGTCCGCGCGGATGTAGTCTACTTTAATGGTTGGAGGGACAAAGAAGTCATGTTTATGTTTTTGATAGTAGCTTTGTATTTTTTGATCATTTAGAGTGACTTGATCTTTGAAATCATCGGAAGCAATAAGGGTGTGTGTGATTTTGGCTTTAGTATGGTGACGTTTGAATTCATCTTTGAGTTGGTCGACGGAAAAGGTGATGGAGGCTGTCGCCTCATTGCGGAGTTTTTCTTTAATAATTGATTCACGGATCGCTTCTTCAAAATCTTTGATGGTTGATTTTAGAGAGATACGAATGATTTGTTTATAGAGAAGCTCATCAAATTTTTTATTACGAAAAAATACTTTGTATTTTGCAATCGCATCAACAACCTCTTTATCTGTAACTTTAATTTTACGGTTTTTAGCCTCTTGCATAAGGGTGAGCTGATCCCAAGTATCATCTTCTAAATCTAATAGAGGTTCAATTTTTTCAAACATTTGGCCATATTGGAATTTGGTAATGGTTAGGTTATGCCGATAAACATTATCAAATTGTTCTTGGGTGATTTTTTTACCAAATATTTCTCCGACGTATATTTTTGGCGTAAGAAGTTTGGGGAGTTGTGTTATGACTGTTAAGAACGCAGCGATAAGGACAACAGCGCCAATAATTAAACATAGTTTTTCAGTTGGTTTTTTTTCACGAAATTGGTCGAACATAGAAGCTCCTTTTAAATTGATTCTTTTGTCCAGTTCTGGAGTTTAAGTCCTTTTATATTTTTATAATGTTTTTCATTGTTGGTCACAAGGGTGTAATTAAGATACATGGCTGTAGCCGCGTTAAGAAGATCAAAATCATCAATACGTGTTCTTTTTTTTTGTAAATCTGCTTTTAGTTCGCCAAAAATATCCATAATTCCGGCATTAAGGCCAATAATAGAAAATAGTTCAGCAATACGTTTGACTATCGCAAGGCTTTTAGTTTTTTGTTTGGATTTTGCCGCGCCGAAGCGGAGTTCACCATAGGTAATAACAGAAATTGCTTTAGGTGCTTGTGCAGTTGCGGCCATATTTTTTTGCACAGAGGACATGCTTTTGAGGTTGTAGATGATAATATCAGTATCAATTAAAAACATTATCAAAATCGGGTGTTTTACGTTTTTGTTTGCGGTTAGAGTAAATGTCCTTAATGATTTCTTCGGCTGTCTCATTTCCGGGCCAAGAGCCTGATAGTTTTAAAAATTCATAAGTGGCATTTTCATTTTTTTTTGTAGGTTGAGATAAAAAAGTCTGGATGATAGAAATGACCTCTTGACTGATTGAACGGTGATCTAATTCAGCACGTCGTTTTAAGCTGTCATACAGTTGATTGTCCATTCCTTTAACTTGTAGTGTAGCCATGAGAGTCTCCTTTTAGAATAAGTATGCCATATGTTCATGAAAAAGCAATCAATTTTCATGAAAGGCTAAAAACTTCTTTGATAATAAGCCCTAAAAATATGTTGCGTATCAAGGCTTAACATAGCGCCGCCAAAGGGGTCGAAGGTTGAGGAGGATAGGACTGGGGAAGGGCCAACGCCATATTGGAATGTGAAGTGTTCATCTTTGGCCATTTTGTAACGCAATTCACTAAAAAAATTATGATGTGTTTCAAAGGAGAGCCTTTGGTCGTTAACGAGAGTGAAAAGGTCATAGGATTGTGACCGGGTATATTTAAAAAATATGCCTAATTTAGAAGTAGGCAAATAGGTTGCCTCAAAACCAATTTGGTTCATGCTGTCATCTATTTGTCCGGCAAATTTATTTGGATTGCGTGTGTAATTAAGATAAATGTCTACCTTCTCTATGGGACGAACATTGAGGCCTGTTTTGAAAATGTTAAGATATTCATAAGGGGGTAAATCAAAAGATCCTTGGCCGTAAAGAAAGTTAACGTCTCGACGAAAGGTTAAGGCATTTTCTTCAAAGGTTTCAAAGCTGGAACTATTGAGCAGACCTCGCGGAAAGTTATCGGTTGCAGCCGTAAGATCATTAGTGTATTCCCAAATACCATTCCAAGTAATTTTATCTGTAATATCATATTGTGTTCCGAGAGAAACAGTATTAACGCTGGGGTCTTTTCCATCTTCGATAGCTGTATTAATTAAAAATTTTCCATTAGGATCGGTAATAAAAGGATCTATGCCTGCTTTGGTATTAGGTAGTTTGTGATTTATTAAAAGGAGTTTCGTATCAAGTTTATCGGTTGTTTTGTGCGTCCATTCAGTACGGGCGACATTTTCAATGAATTTATTCTCATTTGAGTGAACATTACGGATGTCTGTTTGTCCTTTGAGTCGTCCAGCCCATAAAGAAATTTCTGAGTTCCATCCGAATACGAAGCGGTTGATATCAATTCCATTTCCGACGGCAAAGGGTTTAATGTCGTACCAGGTCATTCCTCCACCACCGCCAAAAAATTCATTCATGGGGCGGCGAAAGTGAAGATGACGCCCCCAATAAGAATCGTCACGCGTTTCACGATAGTTAGATAAAGAAGATTCAAACCCGTCATCCATACGCGCATAAAAAAGTTGGTTTTTATGGTAGTTGACTTTTTGATTAAATGGGGCTATTTCACCAAAGTTTTTTCCGATCATGCCATCGGTAAGAGAAGTGGTTGTTAAGCTGAAAAAATAAGCGTTGCCACGTTTTTTTGTGGCATATATGCTGTTGGTGATATCCTGCTTGCTAAACGAAGTGCTCAATTGTGCATCAAGTTTAAGATTTTTATAGAGTTTGATGCCACCATCTAGTCCGGTTACGTAATTATAAGCATCTCTTTTATTGTCATTAAATCCTAGGTGTAAGTTAGATATTCCTCCTAAATAAAAGTCATCACTAAGAAAGTGTTTGACACGGATACTTGAAGGTAGTGAACGTATGGTTTGATAATCCTGCCAAAGATCTTTAGGGGTAGCAACGGTTGCCTTGATGGATGTATTTACTGAAGGGTCCATTTCAAGGGAAATGCCACGCAATGCGGTTAAGCGTGTTCCATCGCTGTCACGTGTAAAAAAAGCTAAATTATCATCCCACTTACCTTTAGTAAAGTCTCCGGCACCAGCACTGTTAAAATTTCCTGGTTTCCAACTCGCTAACCAAGGGCTTTCTTCCCAAAATATTTGATTATTAGAAAGGCGTAAAGGATCATCAGATGTTAGGGCTGCAGTTTGAAAAGCCATGGGAAATACACGGAGTTTGAAGTTATCGCTTGGGGTATAATCTAGCCAAAGTTCACGAATAGGTTGAAATTGGCGTTTAAGTTTAAGTTCAGGAATGGTAAAAACATTAGTAAAGGTGCTGGTGATGGTTGTTGGTATGGTACGAATACCATCGACTTTCATTTCTGATAAAGCAAAGCCATCTCCGTTGTCAAGGGTGTTAACAATCTGATTAACAGTATATCCTGTATTAGACCAATAGAGGAGTTCGATTTCCGCGCGATCGCCTCCAGCGCCGGTAATTATGGTCTTTTCACTTTTGGCTGTAAAGCTCCAGGGATCAATAGATATAAGAGAATGAAATTTAAGTGGAGAGTCGTTTTGATCAATATCAACGTTTAATTTTAGACGGCTATAGAGCCCTGGATCAAAGGTGTTTTCTTTATTATTTAGCTGGTCATCTGATATGATACGAAAGTTACGCTCATTAAGGTCAAAGTTTGCACGTTTCCAGTAGAAGCCATCAGAGTCAACGCCAACACCCATTTTGATTTCTCCTTTAATATTAGAAGAGTAGGTGGTGGTAGGTTCTGTTAAATCTTTCAAAAATTCATTTTCTTCATGTACCGGATAAGGATCAGGAAGGGTTTGTAGTGTTTCGACTTCAGAAATAATTTCTGCAATAATTTTTTTTGGAGGAAATTCAGGTTTAGCATAAACTTCAATGGGAGCTGTCTCATAAGAAATAGGAGCATTTTTTTGTTTTATGTTCGGCTTTTTATTATTTAAGACAGGCTTTTCAATAGGTTTCGGGAGCGGTGTTTCGGAATTATTTTGAGCGAGAGTATCAATCTCAGTTGGATTATTTTCCAACATAGATTCAATGCGGTCAAGATCAAATAGGATAGTATCTGCTTTATCCATAATAGCACGGTAAGGAGAGTCTGCCAGATAATCATAAGAGTTCGCATGGCATAATCCCGTAGTGAATAATATTCCCAGAGTGATTGTTAAAGAAAACGTTTTCATGATTCTTTAAGAATACACGGAAAAATTAAGGAATGCAAATTTTTATAATATTTTTGTTAAATAAACAAATTTTTGTATTACAAAATATGATGCATTTTTTTTAAAGTTTTTTTATCAATACTCTTGTTTTTTGACCTCTATATAAGGTATACTTAGCATTGTATGAAAATTATCAGAAGTTTCACACCGTTAGCGTTAAAATCAATTAATTTGGAGATAAAAAATGAAGAAACAAAATTTTAGTTATCGTATTTTATCAGCCTTTGTGGCTGTTATATTCACAATCAGCCTGATTCCCCCGTCGGCTCAGGCACAGCAAACTATTCTTAATTTACCATTTCCCGGAACCATGATTCCATTGAGTGATGCATATATGCCGACACTTGTGCGTGGGATGACGCTTTATCCGGAGAATCCTTTGCAATTTGATTTTCTCATTGATCATGGTGATGCAGGGTTAGAAGGGGAGGCCTTTAAAGAAGAGTCTCGAAAGTTGATTAAATATTTTTTGGCAACACTGACAACACCAGAAGATGAATTATGGGTTAATCTTTCTCCCTATGAACAAGATCGTATTATTCCGCAAGGATTAGATGAAACAGAGTTAGGTCGAGATATGTTAGCACAGGATTATATTTTGAAACAATTGACATCGTCTTTAATGTACCCAGAAGATGAGCTGGGCGGGGAATTTTGGGATCGTGTTTATGCTAAGGCTCAGGAGAAATTTGGAACAACAGAAATTCCTTTAAATACGTTTAATAAAATTTGGATTGTTCCAAACAACGCCGTGGTTTATGAACATAAACAAACTGTTTATATTTTAGAAAACCATTTAAAAGTAGTGTTGGAAGAAGATTATGTGGCCTTGCAAAATAATATGGGTATTGAAAAATATGGATTAGATTCTTTTTCTCAAAGTGAGACAAAAGTTATTAGTGGGATCACATCAGATGTTGTTCGAGAAGTGTTGATTCCGGCCATTGAAAAAGAAGTGAATGAAGGGAAAAATTTTGCTAATTTACGTCAGATTTATAATTCAATGCTTTTAGCGACATGGTACAAACGCAATTTACAGGAAAGCTTGTTGGGACAGGTTTATGTAGATAAGAAGAAAACTAAGGGAGTAGATGTTCAGGACAAAGAAATTAAGCAGAAAATTTTTGATCAATATGTTAAAGCGTTTAAGAAAGGTGTTTATGACTATATTCGAGATGACTTTGATCCGGCAACACAGCAAATTATTCCAAGGAAGTATTTTTCGGGGGGAATACCTGGGTATTTAGGAGTTTCTGTTGAAAGTCGAAAAACTGGGGATGGTGTTGCCAATAGTCCAGTTGTAAATGATCGAATTAAAGAAGTGGGGATAAATCTTTTAGAAAATTTTAATAGAAAAGATAATCGAGAAGCTATGGTTGCAGGCTCGTCTGTTTTATCTGTAGTATATAGTCAAAATCAGCTTAGAAAAAAAGCAACTGATCTTTTGGGTTTTTTGACTTCAGAACAAGGTTTTATGATATATAATGAAGAAACCAGTCATTTTATTAGTAATCTTTATACTATTATTGATAGAAATGAGTACGATACGCTTAACCCTCTTCCTGTTAAAGTTATTGATGAAATGATAACTTTTGTTGAAAAAAAGCTTGAAGATAGTAAATTTATGGATACACAGCCGCGCGATGCAGAGAAATATATAAAAAACTTTATGTTTGATTTACAAAATATACGATCTTTGCCGACGGTTCATTCATTTATAGAAGATGCGGATTTTAATACTATAAAAGCGCTGCATTCTTTATTTGTAGATAGTATTTTTAGATATGGGAAAAGTAGTAAGATTAAGGAGAGCTTAAAGGGCTTTATTGATCAATTGAATAGACGTACGCATATGAGCTTTGATTTGAATAGGTTAAGTTTTGTCTTGAAGGCTGAAGGAGTTCGTGCGCATCTTCTTAAAAGATATAATGTGTTGCAATTACAGCCATCAGCTATAATAGAGAAGAAAGAAATTAATTTAAATTCAGATGATGCAATTGTAGAAGAATTTCGAAATAATAATTATTTTGGGATTTTAGATCTTCCAATAATCAAACCTCAAAGTATAAACTTTATAGGTAAACAAAAATTAGAAGAAGCTATTACGCAAATAAGTAAACTGGGTGATGGCCTTTTGCCGAAAGAAATTAGTGAGATTATTAAAAAGGCTTTGGATACTTTTTATAAAAATAATGATAAGTTAGGATTAGCCACAGTTGTTGCTTTTGAGGTTATTGCAGATGTCGCAAGGATGATGAAAATAGAGAAAGCAAGTGGTAAAATATCACCAACATATTTCGATAATTCTGAATTACTAATATCTTTGTCAGATCAACTGGAACTTGAACTTTATGAAAGACAACTAGCGATCGAAAAATTGGTTGGTCGTGTAGGAGGGCAAGCTTCTTCCACATTGGATAAATGGGTTCAAGGGGGTGTTAATTTTAATCCCGCAACATTAGACCTTCAAATTAAACGTGATGCCAACTGGGTTCCCCTGCCAATGGACCAGCAACCTATTTTTGATATGAAAATTGATGGGTTTTCTCCGGTGATTATTCATGTGACTCCAGTGAATATTCCTCTTCTTTTGGGTTTGCAAACGAATGTTTGTCCGGATGATGAATCTGGGGATGTAAATTGTGTTGAGGGGGTTTGGCCTGTGGTGAGATTGGATGAGGAAGTGGTTTTATGATTAAATAAAATCTGGAATGTAGCAAAAGGCGGCTTTTTTATTAAGGTTGTCTTTTTTTGATATTTATATTTGTTGAATAATAAAACAATTAGTTAAATTAATAAAATTTTAATATGATGGTATTTTGGTATTAAAAAATGTAATGTCTTATGGGATTTTTTAACCGTACAGTGGGAGAGTTATGAGTGTAAAAAAAGATTTAGAAAAATCTTTAATTATTCAAGAACAGGTGGAGCAGAAGATATTTGTTATTCGGGGGAAGAAGGTAATGTTGGATCGAGATTTAGCTCAATTATATGGAGTTCAGACGTTTCGATTAAATGAACAAGTGAAACGTAATATTAAGAGATTTCCAGAAGATTTTATGTTTCAGTTGAATAATAAAGAAAAATTAGAGGTTATCGCAAATTGCGATAACCTTAAATCTCTTAAGTATTCACCAGTAAATCCAACTGTTTTTACTGAGCAAGGCGTCGCAATGCTTTCGAGTATTCTTAAAAGCGACCGGGCGATTGAGGTGAATATTCAGATTATGTGCACGTTTACAAAACTGCGTGAAATGATGCTTGCACATACAGATATTCGACGTAAGATTGAATCCATGGAAAATAAGTATGATCATCAGTTTAAAGTTGTTTTTGACGCTATCCGGAGGTTGATAGATCCTCCCTTAAAATCAAAAGAGCCTATGGGTTTTCGTCCAAGGAAAAAATAATGTCTGATCATTTTTCATCTCCAGAAGTACGTGTGGTCGAAGCGTCCGCTGGTTCGGGTAAAACATATGCCTTAGCTAAACGCTATGTACAGTTAGTTTTAAATCCGGAACAATCTTCCCAAAACATGCCTATCCGGCAGATTTTAGCATTGACATTTACTAATAAAGCGGCCTTTGAAATGAAGGTACGTATTTTGGAGTTTCTTAAACGTATTGTTTTTAAGGATCTTTCTGCTGTAGAGGTCAAAGATATTCTGGAACCGTTAGGTCTTGATGCTAATCGGGGCAGCCGGAGTGCGTTTGGTGTTATGGAAGATGTGATTCATCATTATAATTTTTTTCAAGTCCAGACCATTGATAAATTTATCAACTCACTTCTTTCCGGTTGTGCTTTTAAGATTGGACTTACGGCTAATTTTAAAATTAAGACGAATGTTAATGAATATTTACAATACAGCTTGGATAAATTGATTGACCGTGCGCCTTATGAAAAAGGTATATTTAAGGTTTTTGAGGATTTTTTGCATAATTATCTTTATTTGGAAAATCGAACAGGATGGTTTCCTAAGGATGATATTTTGGGGATTGTCGGGGCATTGTTTCATCAAAATAATGCTTATGGGCAAGGCTTTGCGGTAAGCGCGTTTAGTGCTGAGGATGTGATTAAACGGAAAAAATTGATTTTAGTTCAGATGAAGGAATTGGAATTATGTTTACCGGAACAAACATACTCGCAATTTCGGCGTGGGTTAACAAAATTTTTAACAGAACATTCAGATGGTTTTGATATTGATAGTGTCTCTGATTATTTTGCAAGAGAGGAACTTCCAGTGCGTAAGGGTGGTATGGTTTCCAGAGAAGCAGAGCAATTATGGGGTGAGATCACGACGCATTTGAGGAAATTATGTGAGCAGGAGGCTGTGTCATTATTTAATCCGTACGTACATATTTTTGATCATGTTTTGCAGGAGTTTTATGCTGCCTCAGCTAAAGATGATTGTTTGTTTTTAAGTGAATTGAATAAACGGGCTAGTGCGCTTTTTGACGAAGACCGCGTGACGGTCGAGGAGCTTTATTATCGTTTGGCAACACGGTTTCATCATTATTTGATTGATGAGTTTCAGGATACCAGTCGTTTGCAGTGGCGTAATTTGGATAAGATGGCTGAGGAGGCATTATCGACGGGAGGCACGTTGTTTTATGTTGGGGATCGTAAGCAAGCAATTTATGGATTTCGTGGGGGAGATGCTTCGTTGTTTGATGATGTCAAACAAGAGTTTCACCCCTTCAATGTGAAGGTGGATTGTTTGACGCAGAATTGGCGGAGTCAAAAGGCTATTGTTGAGTTTAATAATTCTATTTTTTCGATGGATAATTTGCGTCGGTTTATAGAGAAAAAGCAAGGGCATGAACAGGAAAAGAAAAAAAAGAATCCGGTTGTTTTTAATGATAAGGATATGCGTAAAATCGAGAATGTTTTTGGTTCGGCTCAACAGGTTTATCAGTCTAAAAATCAGAGTGGATATGTCGAGGTTGAATATATTGATATTGCGGTTAAAGAGGAACGTGATGAGGTAATCCGTCACAAAGTTTTTGAAGTAATCGAAGATGTACGCAAGCGTTTTGACTTGAAGGATATTGCGATTCTTACGCGGAGTAATACGGAAGTGGAGTTGTTGACAAATTGGCTTTTAGAAGAAAATATTCTTGTGGAATCAGAGCGGACTTCAAATGTTCAAGAAAATTTTCTCATTCAAGAGCTTATTGCCTTTTTAAAGTTTTTAGATTCTCCTATCGATAATTTGTCTTTCACAATATTTATCCTTGGCGAAATATTTTCCAAAGCCACCAAAATTCCGTCGGAAGAATTGCATAAATTTGTATTTAGTTTACGGGAAAAGTTAAGGAAGCAAACGGACGTGTATGTATATATGGAGTTTCGATCAGCGTATGGAAAAATTTGGGATAATTTTGTGGATGAATTTTTTAAGAATGTCGGGCTTTATCCATTATATGAATTGATGATCACGATTTACAGCAAGTTTCAGTGTTTACAAAATTTTCAGGAGTATCAGGGGTTCTTGATGCATTTTTTAGAGTTGATCAAGAAGCAGGAAGAAGAGCATTCGGACATTATTTCATTCCTTAATTATTTTGAAGATTTAAAAGGAGAAGGGTTGTATGTGCATGTGACCGATAGTGATGCGATTAAAATTTTAACGATTCATAAATCCAAAGGGCTTGAATTTCCCGTGGTGATTATTCCATTTTTGGGTATGGATGTTCAGGTTGGTTCAAGTGGAGCGGATCAACAGCAGTCTTATATTATGCAAATGCAAGAAGGGTCGATTGAGCTTTTACGTCTTAAGAGTAAATATTTACGTTTTTCCGACGATCTTTATCAAATTTACGCAAAGCAATATAAAGAGGCTCTTATTTCAGAACTTAATAATGTCTATGTAGCTTTAACGCGTCCTGAAAAAGAATTATATGTATATATTCCAAAACGGACAGGCAATAGTTTTAATCCAGCGAGGTTTCTTATTTCGGAGGAATATTATGAGAGTGGTGTTCGGAGTGAAGGGAAAAAAGAACAGGAAAAGTTAGTGTCTTCAGTCGCTGTATTACCTTGTTCAGAATATCATGATTGGATTGGATATTTAAAAGAAGAGTTTTGTCGGTATGATCAATTTCGAAATCGTCAAGAGCGTTTTAGAGGTGAAGTGATGCATTTTATTTTGTCGCAGATGGGGGATTTGAGTCAGAAGGATAAGCAGGTTGTGCAAGAAGCCGTTAGTTCTGCACGGCAACAATTCGCAGAAGTTGACGATTGGGATAAATATCAGAAGGATATTTTACAATTTTTAGAACAAGAAGATGTAACGAAATTTTTTGATTGTCCAGATGCAAAGGTGTTTACAGAAAAAGAGGTGATTAACGCGGCAGGGCATACCAAGCGGATTGATAGGTTGATTGTTAAACAGGATGAGGTGTGGATTGTGGATTATAAAACAGGGCAGGACGATGAGGCGCGTAATGTAAAGCAGTTGCAGGAATATGAAGAAATATTAAAGGAATTATATTTAGATAAGGCTGTTAAAGGATTTTTGGTGTATTTATGAGTCAAATCATAACAACAAGTTTTTGCGACAATTTTATCGATAAATTAGCGGATTACATCGAGGAGCATTATTTAAAAACAGGTAAGGATTTGAGCCGTTTAGCGATTATGTTCGGAGGGCGGCGTCCACCATTATTCTTAAAGCGTGAATTGGCAAAACGGATAGGTAGAAGTTTTTATCCTCCAGCATTTTTTACAATTGACGAATTCATACATTATGTTATACGTAAAAAAGAAATTTTTCATGACGCCGTTGATCTTAATAGTTGTTTTTTACTGTATCAACTCGCCAAGAAAGTTGCTCCTGAAATTTTAAAGGGACGAGAGACGTTCGCTCAATTTTTACCGTGGACACGGGAGATTTTGTCATTTATTGATCAGTTAGATTTAGAGCGAATTGATGATAAAACCTTACTTAATATTCAATCCAACGCGCAGATTGGCTATGATGTTCCACAGGATATTAACGCGTTGCTTGTGCATATTGTTAAATTGCGCCAAGCCTATCATCAAGAGCTAAAATCAAAACAAGTATATTCTCGAGGATTACAATATTTTCGTGCATCGGAATTAATCAAGGACGTCACATTTGAAGAGTTTGATCAAATTATATTTGGCAACTTTTTTTATTTAAACCGTTGTGAACAAACCATAGCAGATGATTTATATAAGAGAGGAAAAGCTGTGTTCATGTTTCAAGGAGATGAACGCAAATGGCCTGTGTTCCGACGATTTTCTAAACGATTTGATTGTGTGATTAGAGAGGGTGAGCAGCCGAAAACACCACAATTTTCTTTAAAACAGCATGTAGGATTTGACGCCCATTCGCAGGTAGGATTGGTGCGAAGTATTTTAAAGGATATTAAGGATTTGAGTAATACCGTCATTGTGTTGCCAAATCCGGATAATATTATTCCTCTCTTATCGGAGATCAGCGCGGATGTAGATAATTTTAATATTTCGATGGGTTATCCTTTGAAACGTAGTAGTTTGTATTCATTGTTTGAGTTTGTTTTTAAGGCGCAGTTGTCACGTAAAAAAGAACGTTATTACGCAAAGGATTATTTGAAAGTTTTACGGCATCCTTTTATTAAAAATTTAAACTTAGGATCAAATCCGACGGTAACGCGTATTCTTGTGCATAAAATTGAGGAGATTTTAACGGGGAAAGAAAAGACGGAAATGTCAGGAAGTTTATTTTTTGTACTAAAAGATATTGAGGCGCTCCAAGAGGTTTACACGTTAACGATCGAGATTCTCACACGTTTACGGATTGAGACGACGCAAGAAGAGCTTAAAGAAATTTTAAAGGGGGTTCATCATTATTTTTTTAAGGCATGGGAGGATGTTGAAAATTTTTCAAATTTTGCACAGGTTTTAGAAGAGTCTTTAGATGTTTTGGTGCATGAAAGTTTTCTAAAAAATTATCCGTTGAATTTAAATATTGCGACAAAGATGATTGCGATTAAAGAAGAGTTTCAGCTATCTGATTTTAAGGAAGAGGTTTTTCTACAGGAAGAAATATTTCGTATTTTTGAAAGTAAAATAAGTCGAGAGATTGTTGCCTTTGTTGGTTCTCCATTAAAGGGTTTACAGATTTTAGGGTTATTTGAAACGCGTTCCTTAAATTTTGAGAATGTGATTGTACTGGATGTTAATGAAGGTGTGTTGCCGCGTTTAAGTATTTATGAGCCGCTGATTCCTCGTGAAGTCATGTTAAGTTTGAATTTAGATCGTTTGGAGCTGGAAGAAGAGATTCAGCGGTATCAATTTATGCGTTTGATTTCTTCGGCGAAGAATGTGCATTTAGTTTATCAGGAAAGTAAAGATAAAGAAAAGAGTCGTTTTGTTGAGGAATTAATTTGGGAAGAACAGAAGAAAAATAAAAAGGTTGATGTGTTGCCGGTTGAACGTGCCGGATTTCAAGTCAAGGTAGCGCCGCGCAAGAATGTGATTGTAAAAACGCCGGAGATGGTTGCATTTTTGCGTAATCATACCTATTCAGCATCGAGTATAAACACATACCTACGTAATCCCATTGATTTTTATTATAGTTATGTTTTAGGTCTACGTGAGCAGGAAGATATGTTGGCGGAACCAGAGGCACGGCATGTGGGTACGTTTATTCATGAATTGTTGGAAGAAGCCTTTAAGCCGTTTATAAATAAAGTTCCTGTGATTGATGCAGCTTTTCGCAATCGTTTTGTCCGTATGTTTGAAGAGCGTTTTAATGATACTTTTGGTCGAAGCATGAAGTCGGACGCATTTTTATTGCGTTCAGTTATTGTCGAGCGTTTAAATAGATTTTTGGATAATGAACAGACAGGGATTGAGCGGAATGTCGAGGAGATACTCTATCTGGAGAATCGTTTTGCGGATACTATTGCATTGCCCTGTGGAGATATTAAGTTTGGGTATATTGTTGATCGTGTGGATAAAATGAAAGACGGGACAATTATGATTGTCGACTATAAAACCGGCGGTATCGATCAAATGCCTAAAGCCATTGATCGCATTGAGCGTATGGAATTTTCACGAGAGTCTATTTTTGAGAATGTTCAATCTTTCCAAATCCCTCTTTATTTTCATTATCTTGATAAACAATTTCCTGATACCCCTATCAATGCTGCGCTTTATAACCTTCGTACACTTAAATTTAATAAGTTTATCGATACAAAAATGAAATTTTCACGTGAACAGATTAACGCTGTTTTTTTAAAGGCATTAGATTTTATTTTGACTGAAATTTTGGACCCAAAGATAGGGTTTGAGGATGTATCTTAAAAGTGCTATTATTTAATTAGAAGAAGAAATAATAAGAGATGCTAAAAAGTAGGGGGCATTATGTGGTTGAAATGGTTCCCATGGCGTTTTATCTTATGTAGAGCTGCAAAGAAGAGCGGTTTCCTTGATCCTCTTACATTATTTTCCCGTCTGCAAAAATTTTCCCAACCTTCTGAAGTCGCCGCCCCTGTTGAATTGTTACGTTCCGGTGCTGTAATGCATGCTCGTGGGCTGGTTAATAGTCAAGCAATTCAGCATAATCTTGATTGGGTTTGGCCTTTTTGGGTTGAACGTCAATTTGATCCGCATGATATCGCGTTTATTCCACGCGCGTTTTCCATAACACATATTAACTTAACGCACCGCAATTGGACAGCTGTTGGTTTACCAGGGATGTCTCAATATCCGATTGTTGATCCCCGTGGTTTGGTGACCCCTTTTTTTGACGGATGGTCCATTGATGCCTGGATTATTCCAGAACACGGCGAGCCGCTTATTCCTTCAAGACTTTCTGAAGTTAAACAAGAACTTATATTTGAACGCAATTTAGAAATCACAACAATATCTGTATTAGATCGGATGAAGTTGGAAGAATGCGTTTATGTTCAGGATCATGATGGAGAGTTGGTATGTCATATTCAGTTAAAAGGATATTCTCATATTAAGGGAAGACTGGTTATTTCATTGCGTCCTTACAATCCAGAGGGCATAAGCTTTATTCATGATATTGAATTGTTACCGGAAAAAGATGGGTGGAAAGTTAATAAAGAAAAAAAAATATATTTTGACACCTCGGCAGATTTTCATATTTTTTCTTCGTATCATGATGGAGATGTATATTCAAAAATCAACCAAGTACAACCCCGGGGGTTGAATTTGGTTGTGTGTGATGTGGGGATGGGGACGGGGGCGGTGGTTTTTGAGTTGTCGCCGTCTAAGCTTAGGGAAATAAATATACGGGTTCCTTTGTTGAAAAAGTTATCTAAATCGGTTTCATGGGTGAGCAGTTTAACAGAGGTTGCGCGGCTTAAGGTTCCGGATAAGAAGTTTCAATTTTTGTATGATGCTGCGGTGCGGACGTTGATTTTACATTCTCCCGAAGAGGTGTATCCGGGGCCGTATACGTATCGACGATTTTGGTTTCGTGATGCCGCGTTTATTCTTAATGCTATGCTTTGTGTTGGACTTAAAAATCAGGTTAAGAAATGTATTGACCAATTTCCTTCACGGCAAACACCATTGGGATATTTTTTGTCTCAGGAAGGGGAGTGGGATTCTAATGGTGAGGCGCTATGGGCTATTCGGCGTTATTGTGAATTAACACAAAGTGTCCCTGATAAAGCTTGGCATCATGCGATTCATTCCGGAGGTTTATGGATTTGTCGTAAACGTCTTTCCGATAAAATAAACGCACCGCACGCGGGGCTTCTTCCTGCTGGATTTAGCGCTGAGCATTTAGGCCCGAATAACTATTATTATTGGGATGATTTTTGGGGTGTTGCCGGTTTAGAGTCAGCCGCATTTTTGGCTAAGGAGATTGGGCGGTATAGTGAGGCTAAACGTTTTCAAAAAGAAGCAAAGGCCTTTCGTAATGCTATTGAGAAGAGTTTAAAAAATATTGAGGCACAGATAGGATCTAAGGCCTTGCCCTCGTCTCCTTATCGTCGTCTCGATGCCGGTTCCATAGGATCTTTAGCGGCGGGATATCCGTTGCAGCTTTGGGCTGCAGATGATCAGAGGCTTAAAGAAACGGTTGAGTTTTTAATGAATAATTGTTTGGTGCAGGGGTGTTTTTTTCAGGAAATGACACATTCCGGGATGAATCCATATTTAACTTTGCATATGGCGCAAGTGCTTTTGCGTGCAGGGGATAAGCGATTTTTTGACTTAATGCAGGCTGTTGCACATTTAGCATCACCGACAGGCCAATGGCCTGAGGCCATACATCCGCAGACATTAGGAGGATGTATGGGAGATGGTCAGCATGTGTGGGCTGCCGCGGAGTGGGTGATGATGATAAAAAATTGTTTTGTACATGAGGAAGAGGATAAATTAATTTTATGTTCCGGAATTCCAGAACAATGGATGCAAAAGGGTGAAGATATGTCCTTAGGAGCGATTTTGACAAAATTTGGAAAAATAAGCATTTTTATGCACCCAAAAAAAGAAAACAAAGTAAGTTGGAAAGGCGAATGGTTTGATGGTGAACCGGAAATAAAAATCAGCACCGGGTGCTGATTTTTTTGGAGTATGTTATGAAAATTCTTCAGTTGACAAATACTTATACTCCGATTGTCGGAGGGGTTGAGCGGTCGATTCGTTCGTTTACGACGGAGTTTCAGAAGAAGGGGCATGAGGTGATTATTGTGGCTCCGTCTTTTGAAGGGATGCCTAAAAAAGAAGAAGGGGTGGTACGGCTCGCGGCGATTCAAAATTTTAATCATACGGACTTTTCTGTAAATCTTCCGGTTCCGGGGATTGTTACAAAATTGATGCATGATTTTAAACCTGATGTGGTGCATAGTCATCATCCTTTTTTGATCGGAGATATTGCTCTGCGTCTCTGTGGACAATATGATATTCCTCTTGTGTTTACATACCATACGATGTTTGAAGAATATATCCATTACCTTCCCTTTCATAATGAGCTTGTTCGGCGTTTTGTGGTGGAGCTCTCAGCAGGATATGCCAATCTTGCTGATCAGGTGGTTGTCCCAACGGAAAGTGTGCGTAGTATCTTGGAAGGAAGAGGGGTTGAATCTCCTATGGCTGTTATTCCGACGGGGATTGATGTTGAACGATTTTCCAGAGGAGACCGACAAAAGATACGAAAGGCGTTAAGTATTCCTCCGGAGGTTTTTGTTGTGGGGCATATCGGGCGATTAGCTCCGGAGAAGAATTTAGCATTTTTGGCAGAGGCTATTGTCTGTTTTTTAAAGAAGGCCAAGAGTGCGCATTTTCTCATTGGTGGACAGGGGCCTATGGAAAGTGTCATGCGTAAAATTTTTCATGATCAAGGAGTTTCTCGACGTGTTCACTTTGTGGGATTATTGCATAATCAAAGATTAGTGGATGCGTATCATGCGATGGATATTTTTGCGTTTGCTTCAACCACAGAAACGCAAGGCGTTGTTTTAACTGAGGCTATGGCCGCTGGAGTTCCAGTAGTGGCTGTTGATGCGCTGGGATCTAGAGATATTATTAAGGATGGGGAAAATGGATGTTTGGTTCTTCGCCAAGACAATGATGATTTTGTCAAGGCATTGTGTTGGTGCGCGAATCGACGTTTTAATGATTTTTTACGTATGAAACAATTGAGTTTAAAAGTGGCTGAAAGGTTTTCAGCTAAACAGTCGGCTAGGGAAGTTTTATCGATTTATCAGAACGTGAAGGTTGTTCAAGATAAATCAGAGCAAACAAAGCATACTGTATGGTCGACGGTATTGCATCGAATAAAGACAGAATGGGAGATGGCTAAAAATTTTGCCGAAGCCGGAGGCGCCGCTTTGCGTTCGTCTCGGAAACATTCTCATCACCCTGTGGAACATTGGATTCTAAAGGGACGTCGTTTTTTACGAAAGAGCGCATGGGCATCACGGTTTTTAAAATTATCACAGCATAAGGGATCGCAAACGTATCCTGGTTTGGTGCTTATCCAGATTGATGGTCTTTCTAAAAAACAATTGGAACGGGCGATGAAAGAAGGGAGCGTGCCGTTTCTTAAAAGATTGATAAAGCGCGAACATTATCGATTGCATCCCTTTTATTCCGGAATGCCTTCCAGTACCCCTTCGGTTCAGGGAGAATTATTTTATGGTGTTAAGCAGGCTGTTCCGGCCTTTGCTTTTTTTGATCATAAGGTTAAGAGAATATTTCGTATGTATGATGGCGATGCTGCTGTTGTCGTTGAGCAGCGTCTTGCAGATGGGCCTCATCAAAATCTTTTAGATGAAGGGAGTTCTTATTCGAATGTTTTTTCCGGAGGAGCCAAAGAAATGCATTTTTGCGCGGTCTCTTTAGGATTACATAGGTTATGGAAAAATGTGAATATAGTTGGGGCGCTTTGGTTTATGTTTACACATGCATGGACTCTTATATGGACGACGATATGTGTTGTTTTGGAGTTTGTATTGGCTTTGTTAGATTGTATTTATGGAATACTGAAAGGTTACAATTGGCGCAAGGAATTGAAGTTTGTTTTAACACGTCCTGCAATCTGCATTCTTTTGCGTAACTTAATTACACTAGGGGCGATTATTGATGTTGAACGAGGCCTTCCGATTATTCATATGAACTTTTTAGGCTTTGATGAACAGGCGCATCGGAGAGGACCATCGTCAAGGTTTGCACATCATGCTTTGCCGGGAATTGACCGTGTTATTGCAAAAATTTATTATCATGCCTTACATTCCTCACGGCGAAATTATGATGTGTGGATTTATTCTGATCATGGTCAGGAGGACGTTATTTCTTATTGGAAAAAATATGGGAAATCGGTGCGTCAAAAAGTAGCTGAAGTTTTTACTGAGTTTGAATCAATGGCAGAGCATCGTGCTGAGCATAATGGTATGACAGCACAGCGTTTTCGGTATTTTGGAAAAGGGTTTTTGCAGCGTTTATTTTTGGGTGCAGATTTTGACGAAAAATTTATTAAAGGTAAGTTGGTTGTGACAGCCATAGGGCCAACTGCAAATGTTTATTTTCCTCGAAAATTAAGTTGCCAGGAAAAAGAAAGCTTCGCCAAGAGGCTCGTTGCCGAAGCGCATATCCCTTTGGTTTTAGTTCCAGCAGAAGGTAAGCATGTTGACGCTTTTAATAGACAGGGAAAATTTAGTCTTCCTGAAGATGCGCGAACAGTTTTAGGAGACCACCCTTATTTGGAAAAGGTTACAAAGGATTTGATACAAGTTTGTCATCATCCTGATGCAGGAAGTTTTACGCTGTGCGGATGGCGTCCGGATGCAAAGTCATACAGTTTTCCTATTGAAAATGGATCACATGCTGGGCCAGGAATAGAAGAGACCAATGCCTTTGCGTTGGTTCCAGCAGATATTCATTTAAACCATAGTGAGCAAGAGTGTGTTTTGACGAAAGATATACGTCGGGCTGCTTTGCGGCATTTGGGGCGAATGTCTAAAAATAAAATTGTAGTGGATCCCTTACAAAAAAATATCATTCGCATCATGACATATAACGTTCATAGCTGCGTTGGCATGGATGGTAAAATTATTCCGGAACGTATTGCCCGGGTTATTGGGCGTTATGAACCGGATATTGTCGCGTTGCAGGAATTGGATGTCAGTCGTAAACGGACAGGTGGGGTTGATCAAGCATACATCATAGCTAAGCATTTAGAAATGATGTATCATTTTCATCCATCGATTTGTTTGGAAGAAGAACAGTATGGTGATGCTATTTTGAGTCGCTATCCGATGCAGCTTATTAAGGCTGGAGAGCTTCCTGGTCAGGAGATGAATGCGAAGTGGGAGCCACGAGGAGCTATATGGGCCGTGATTCATATTGATGAAAAACGGCATATTAATATTATTAATACACATTTAGGATTACGTACGCAAGAACGTTTAAAACAAGTGAAATTTTTAATAGGATCACAGTGGCTAGGGCATAAAGATTGCCAAGGCCCTACTGTTTTTTGTGGCGATTTTAACGCGATGCCAAATTCGCTGTTATGTCGTAATATTAAAAAAGAGGGATTTCGTGATATTCAGGAAGATTTAGACGGACATAAAGCACATTCAACATGGTTTAGTCAATGTCCAATAGGACGTATTGATCATATTTTTGTTGGTCCGGGTATAAAAGTAGCTAAGGTTGAAATAGCTAAAACCAAGCTTGATCGTTTAGCTTCAGATCATTTGCCTTTGGTGGCAGAAATTTATGTATAAAAAATACTGGCTTGACAAATAAAGGTTTTCATTTTATGCTTACATCAACTTAAGGAAGTTTGTAATCATTATTTGTTTAGCGAGGACGTTGACAGATAAGATTTTCATAGATAGAAAAAAATAAATTTTGGCAATGAAGCCTGATTCTTTTCAAAAAATTTGGAAGGAGTTGGGCTTTTTGCTTTAGTGAAGGAGAAATAAATAATGAAAAAAAAATTAGTAGTTATTGGAAATGGAATGGCAGGAGCGCGCGTTGTGGAAGAAATTTTGAAACGTGATGCCGATAAATTTGACATTGTTATGTTTGGGGCAGAGCCCTATGGAAATTATAATCGTATTCTTTTAAGTAATGTCCTTAATCAGACGCAGGATCCGCAAGAGATTTTCATTAATTCCCTTCCTTGGTATACAGAAAACAACATCACCCTTCATGCTGGTGTTAAAGTTTTTGAAATTGATCGAACAAAAAAAATCATTAAAGCAAAAGAGCTTAATAAGGAAGAAGCAGCCTATAGCTTACCATGTCCAACTCCCGATGTCGGACAAGGTGAGGTGGTTGAGGAGGGGTATGATTATTTGATTTTGGCTACAGGGTCGCGGCCTTTTGTTCCGCCGATTGAGGGGTTTGGTGGGGAGGGGTCGTTTGCTTTTAGGACGTTGGATGATTGTGCCAAAATTGCAACATGTGCAAAAAAATCGACGCGGGCTGCGGTTATTGGTGGGGGGCTTTTAGGGCTTGAGGCGGCGCGTGGTTTGATGACGCATGATGTGGAGGTGACGGTTATTGAGGCGGTTGATCAATTGATGATTGCTCAGTTAGACACGGAAGCGGGCGATATGCTTAAAGGGATGATGGAGGCGATGGGGGTGAGTGTTAAAACGATGGCGTTAACTTCTAAGGTTGTGACGGATGATGGGGGGAAGGTGACAGGGCTTGAGTTTAAAGATGGGAGTGTATTAGATGTTGATATGGTGATTATGAGTGTGGGCATTCGGCCTATTACGGAATTAGCTTCTCAAGCAGGCTTGACGGTTAATAAGGGAATTGTTTGTGATGATCAGATGCGTACGAGTGATAAGGATATTTTTTCTGTTGGGGAATGTATTGAACATCGGGAAAAGCTGTATGGTTTGGTTGAACCAATTTGGGCACAGGCGCGGGTGTTGGCAGATGTGATTACAGAGATGAATACAGCGTCAGAGTATTTAGGTTCTAAGATTGGAACGAAGTTAAAGGTTATGGGGGTTGATGTTGTTGCACTTGGATTAAAGGATAAGGAAAAAGAGGATGATGAGGTTATTGTTTATCGTGAACCAAACCGTGGGATTTATAAAAAGTTGGTTGTCCGAGGGAATAAGCTTGTTGGGGCAACGTTGTTAGGGGAGTCAGAAGAAGGCGATACTCTTATGCACTTGTTTATGCAAGAGGAGGATGTTCCAGAAAATCGGTCGGAATTGCTTTTTGGAGGTGGTGTTACAGGGGCGTCATTGATGAATGCGGCAGATTTGCCAGATCACGCGCAGATTTGTAATTGTAATGGGGTGAGTAAAAAAGATATTGTGGATGCTATTTGTGAAGGGGGATGTACGTCGGTTTCTGCGGTTGGAGCATCTACAAAGGCGGGGAAAGGGTGTGGTTCTTGTCGAGGAGCTATTGCTCAATTGATAGAAGCGAATGTTGGAGAATTAAAGTTTGATGCCAGTGAACATTATTATGTTCAGGGCGTTTCGTTAGAAAAATCACATTTAGTTGCAGAAATTCGAGCCAAAAAGTTAAAATCTGTAAGTGCTGTTTTTGAGGCGTTAGCTGATGGTAAAGAAGATCCCGATAGTAAAGTTGGTTTGGCTTCTTTATTAAAGACCATTTGGCCAGGGGAGTATGATGATGAGCGTGACGCGCGTTTTATTAATGATCGCGTGCATGGAAATATTCAGAAGGATGGAACTTTTTCGGTTGTTCCACGTATTTATGGGGGTGTAACAACACCGGATGAATTAATGCGGATTGCGCAAGCAGCGATTAAGTATGATGCCAAAATGGTAAAGTTTACCGGAGGACAGCGGATTGATTTATTAGGAATTAAAAAAGAAGATTTGCCGGCGATTTGGAAGGATTTGGATATGCCGAGTGGTCATGCGTATAGTAAATCTTTTCGTACGTGTAAGAGTTGCGTGGGAACAACGTTTTGTCGTTATGGTTTAGGTGATTCTATTAAGTTAGCACAGGAAGTCGAACATCATTTTCAAGGGTTAGAAACGCCGCATAAAGTGAAGATGGCGGTCACTGGTTGTCCAAGAAATTGTTCGGAAGCATACATTAAGGACATTGGAGTTGTGGCCATTGGAGAAGATAAGTGGGAGGTTTATATTGGAGGAGCTGCTGGAAGTGCAATACGTAAAGGAGATTTATTATGTATTGTGGATAGTCACGAAGAAGTGATTAAAATTTCAGGACGATTTTTTGAATATTATCGTGAGCATGCAAAATATTTAGAACGTACACATGGTTTTGTTGAACGTATAGGGGCAGATGTTCTTAAAGGTATTTTACTAGAGGATTCGTTAGGAATTTGTGCGCAGCTTGATGAAAGAATGCAGGTGGCTGTGGATGCTTATAAAGATCCTTGGAAAGAGGCCGAGGATCCCATTTATCCATTTCAGTTTGAAGGGCCGAAGTTAGTTGAGATATTGGAAAAGGCGGAAAATAATGGATAAGGGAAAAGGAGGAAAATATATGAATACACAACAAGTAAATTTAGGATCGATTGATCAGATTGGTTTGGGGCATGGGCATTGTTTTATTGTGGAAGGAAAAAAAATTGCTGTTTTTCGTCTACGCGGTGGAGAGTTAAAGGCTATTGAACATCTTTGTCCGCATGATCAAGGTCCGCTAGCTGATGGCATGATTGGTGATGGAAAAGTGGTATGTCCTTTGCATGGGCATAAGTTTGATTTGAGTACAGGTGAGGGGAGTGAGGGGCGGGAATGTGTAAAAGTTTTTAAAATAGAAGAGAAGGATGGACAAATTTTTGTGGAGGTATTTTAAATTCAACTCCAGGGGTTGAGTTTGGTTGTTATGGATACTATTAATCAATATTTAAAAAATCAAGCAGATATGACGGCTGTTGAAAAGTTTTCGCACGAGCATGATACGTTATTGCAAGATGATACACAGCGTCGGTATTCAGAGTTGATTCCAAAAAAATCACCGGGGCAAGGGCAGCAGTATGCTTTTGAGGTTGACTTGGATAAGTGTACAGGATGTAAAGGGTGTGTGACGGCATGTCATAATGAAAATGGTTTAGAAGAAGATGAAATATGGCGTACGGTTGGGCTTTTGCAGGGGGGAAGTAGTCAGGAACCTGCCATTCAACATGTGACAGGAGCTTGTCATCATTGTATAGAACCGGCTTGTATGCAAGGTTGCCCTGTTAAGGCGTATGAAAAATTGCCGGAAAGTGGCGTGGTTAAGCATCTCGATGATCAATGTATTGGTTGCCAGTATTGTATTTTAAAATGTCCGTATGATGTGCCGAAGTATAATAAGAAAAAGGGAATTGTACATAAATGTGATATGTGTATTGGGCGTTTAGAAGTTGGTGAAGCTCCGGCATGTGTGCGGGGGTGTCCTAATGAGGCGATTAAAATTACGATTATTAGTACAGAGAATGCGATAGCATCTTCTAAAGATTATGTGATGAATTTGCCTGATGCGCCGGATTCAGAATATACTTTTCCAACGACAAAATATAAAACGAATAAAAAGATGCCATGGAATATGGCTTCGGCTGATTATTTTTCTGTTCAGCCAGAGCACTCGCATATGCCGTTGGTTGTTATGCTTGTTTTAACGCAGCTTTCTGTAGGGGCTTTTGGTGCGATTCTTCTTTTGCAAAAAACTATCGATGTGACATTAGGGGATTTGCTATTACCTTTTCATGCGCTGATCGCATTGGGGACGGGGATGTTGGCGTTAAATGCGAGTATTTTTCACTTGGGGCGCCCACAGTATGCTTTTCGTGCCATTATTGGATTGATGACTTCATGGTTGAGTCGAGAAATTTTGGCCTTTGGTGCTTTTTCAATGTTGGCAACAATTTATGCATTGTGTGTGTGGCCAAATCCTATCGGAAGTATTTTGACAAATATTTTAAATAATATGCTCCCCTTTGGAAGGGCTCTTAATTTTATTGAGGAGGCCGTTGTTATTAGTGGTGTGTTTGGAATTTTTTGTTCCGTGATGGTTTATAAAGATACGCGGCGCCCATTTTGGAATCACCCGGCGACAACGGTTAAATTTTTATTAACAGCCGGCATTACAGGATTCGCAACGATTTTATTAGCATCAGTTCTTTTTGCTTTAGTGCACGCAGAGGTAAGTTTACCTTATGTTATGAAATCTTTTGGACAAACGTTTTGTATGATTATAAGTATAATGGCTTCGATTAAATTAGTTATCGAGGGTTCTATATTCTTTCATCTTAATGATCAGGATTTCACATTATTTAAGAAGACAGCAATTTTAATGACGCAGCCATTAAAAAAAGCAACCATTTGGCGTTTTATCTGTGGATTTATCGGAGGAGTTATTTTTCCTTTAATATTGATGAAAACATATATGCATATTGGAGTGGGTGAAATGGTGCTGCTTTCTGGATTTATTTTTATTTTGACTCTTATTGGAGAGTTTTTAGAGAGATATTTATTTTTTAAAGCCGTAGTTCCGTTGAAATAATTATGAAAAACATATTACAAAATTTAATCTACCAACGTGATGGAAAGTTAACACAGGAATTAGCTTTGGCTTCGTCGGAATGTGACCTTGGGAAATTGCCGAAGCGGCTTTTGCCGGAAACAACGGCGAATATTGTGTGTGGGTATTGTGCGACGGGATGTGGCTTGAAGGTTCACTTAAAAGATAATAAACCTGTTAATTTAACACCGAATACAAATTATCCAGTCAACCTTGGGGAGGCTTGCCCTAAAGGGTGGGAGGCCCTTGCACCTCTTAAGGCTAAAGACCGTGCGACAACGCCGTATTTACGTAATTCAAGTGGTAAGTTGGAGGCTGTGAGTTGGGATGAAGCTTTAAAAGAATTTGTTAATCGGTTTAAAGCCATTCAACAAAAAAATGGCAATGAAAGTGTGGCGTTTATTAGTACCGGGCAAATTCCGACGGAAGAAATGGCTCTTTTGGGGGCGTTGACAAAATTTGGCATGGGATGGATTCATGGGGATGGGAATACTCGGCAATGTATGGCGAGTGCTGTTGTCGCATATAAACAGTCTTTTGGTTTTGACGCACCTCCATATACTTATAAAGATTTTGAAGAATCAGATGTCCTTGTTTTTGTTGGGGCTAATCCATGTATTGCGCATCCGATTATGTGGGAGCGTGTGTGCCGCAATCAAAATGATCCAAAAATTATTGTGGTGGATCCACGTAAAACAGAAACAGCGATGGCTGCAACGCACCACTATGCCCTTACGCCTAAAGCAGATTTAGCTTTATTTTACGGATTAGCCAATATTTTAATTAGTAATGATTGGATTGATCAAAAATATATCAAAGCGCATACAACAGAATTTGAGTTTTTTAAAAAACATGTGCAGGAGTTTGCACCAGAATATGTAAGTCAGCTCAGCGGATTGACGGTCAAGCAAATTCAAGAGTTTGCTAAAATTATTGGTGAAGGGAAGCGTGTTTCATTTTGGTGGACGATGGGTGTTAATCAAAGTTATGAGGGTGTGCGTGTGGCACAGGCGATTATTAATTTAGCTTTAATGACGGGAAATATGGGACGTCCTGGCAAGGGGGCGAATTCGATTACAGGGCAATGCAATGCGATGGGATCACGTTTGTTTAGTAATACAACCGGATTGCTTGGTGGATATGATTTTCTTAATGAAAAACATCGTTCGAAAGTTGCCAAGATTTTGAATATTGATTCTGGTCTTATTCCGTTTAAAAACAGTTTGCCTTATGATAAAATTATGGAAGGTGTTGCTAGTCGAAAAATTAAAGGATTATGGGTTATTGCGACGAATCCAGCACACTCGTGGATTAATCAAAGTGAATATTGTGAGGTTTTAGGTAATCTGGATTTTTTAGTCGTACAGGATATGTATTATTCAACAGAAACGGCGCAAATGGCGGATATGGTTTTACCAGCAGCGGGATGGGGAGAAAAAGAAGGGACATTTATTAATTCAGAGCGACGTGTTGGGTTATTACAAAAGGTCGCTAAGGCTCCGGGTGAGGCTTTAGCAGATTTTTATATTTTTAAATTGATTGCGAAATATTGGGGTTGTGAAGATGTTTTGAAGGGCTGGGATTCTCCGGAAGATGTTTTTCATATTTTAAAAAATCTTTCTAAAGGACAGCCCTGTGATATGTCTGGAATACGTGATTATAAAATGATTAATGATTTAGGTGGTATCCAATGGCCGTTCACAAAAGAGGACAGCGACTTTTTTTTAAGTAGAAAAAAAGTCGCTGTCCCCTTTTGTGAAAGACGGCTTTTTGAAGATGGGAAGTATTATCATCCTGATGGTAAGGCAAAATTTATTTTTGATAAAGTTAAGCCTATTCCAGAAGTTACTAGTGAAAAATATCCATTTATTTTATTAACAGGTCGTGGAACTTCATCGCAGTGGCATACACAAACACGAACGGGAAAGTCTAAAGTTCTTAAACGTATGTATCCTCAAGAAGTTTATGTTGAGGTAAATATCGATGATGCGCGGCGCATGGATATTAATCCTGGGCAATGGATTTTAGTTAAAACTCAGCGAGGACGTATTAAAGCGCGTGCCAATATTGTTCCAACAGTAAAGCCGGGACAGATTTTTATGCCCATGCATTATGTCGAAACAAACAAGTTAACATTCCCCGCCTTTGACACTTTTTCCCGCCAACCTTCCTATAAAATATGTGCAGCAAAATTATCTTCTGTTCCATATTATGAGTAAAAAATAGCTGGGTTATTTTTTCAATTTGACAGAAAGGTATCTTTGCTTATACTAACTTTTTTAATTTTATTTATGAGGAGCGATTATGAGTAAACAAATTACAATTATTCCTGGTGACGGGATTGGGCCTAGTATTGTTGAAGCAACATTAAAAGTTTTAGATAAGTTGGGTTGTGGTTTTGAATATGAATGTGTTGATGCTGGTGTTACAGCGCTTGAGCAAGGTAAAGAATTGATTCCACAAGAAACGATTGATTCTATTAAGCGAAATGGCATTGCACTTAAAGGACCTGTGACGACACCGGTTGGGGAGGGATTCACATCTATTAATGTGGCTTTACGTAAAATGTTTCATCTTTATGCCAATGTGCGTCCAGTGGTGTCCTTTCCAGGGACACAGGCGCGTTATGAGAATATTGATATTTTAACAATTCGTGAAAATACAGAAGGTATGTATTCCGGATTGAAACAAACAGTCAGTGAAGATGGGGAATATGCTGAGGCGATGAGTGTTGTTACACGTGAAGGAAGTGAGCGTGTTGTTCGGTTTGCTTATGAGTTAGCGCGTAAAAAAGGGCGTAAAAAGATTGCGATTGTTCATAAGGCTAATATTATGAAATCAACGTCAGGTCTTTTTTTGAAAACGGCACGTGAAATCAGTAAAAATTTTACAGATATTGAAACAGTGGAGTATATTGTTGATAACTGTTGTATGCAGCTTGTGATGAATCCTCAGCAATTTGATATGATTGTAACAACGAATCTTTTTGGTGATATTGTTTCTGATTTATGTGCAGGTCTTGTTGGTGGTTTAGGTATGGCTCCAGGCGCTAATATTGGTCAGGATACAGCTATTTTTGAAGCGGTTCATGGGAGTGCCCCAGATATTGCTGGTAAAAATTTTGCTAACCCAACTTCTCTTATGTTAGCATCAGCTCTTATGCTGGACTATTGCGATATGAAGGATAAAGCCAACACTCTTCGCAAGGCTCTTGGTGATGTGATTGCCTCTAAAGACCGCTGTACGGGTGATCTTGGGGGAAAATCAGGGACTACAGATTTTACGCAGGCGGTGTTGGAACGAGTCTAGAGAAATATCATGACTCCCCTTCCAAAATATTTTCCTCTTGTTCATATAAACATTGAGGAGTAGAATGCTCAAAAAAACTACATTTTTTATATTATGCGTATTTTAGTTATCGAAGACGAAAAAAAAATTTCCAGTTTTGTTGAACGTGGATTGAAAGAACAACATTATGCTGTTGATGTTGCGTTTGATGGAGAAGAGGGCCTTTATATGGTAGATATTAATCCTTATGATTTAATTCTTATGGATATTATGCTGCCTAAAAAAAGTGGAATTGAAATCTGTAAGGAATTAAGGGAGAAAAAAAATAACACGCCAATTTTAATGCTGACAGCAAAAGGTTCGGTGAATGATAAGGTTTTAGGATTAAATGCTGGCGCGGATGATTATTTAAGTAAACCGTTTTCGTTTAGTGAATTATTAGCGCGAATTCGTGCGTTATTGCGCCGGCAAAGAGAAGAGAAGGTAGATTATTTACGTGTAGCAGATTTAGAATTGAATATGCTGAATCATAATGTGCAGCGAGGTGGTAAAGCAATAATGTTAACTAATAAAGAATATGGTCTTTTACAATATTTAATGCTAAATACAAATCAGGTTGTAACACGAACGATGATTTCGGAACATGTATGGAAAGAATCTTTTGACAGCTTTACAAATGTAATAGATGTTCATATAAAATATTTACGTGATAAAATTGATAAAGGTGTAGATAAAAAACTTCTTCATACTGTGCGTGGGGCAGGGTATATGATTAAAGAATAATATTTTGCGTGATGCGTCTACACAAAACATTAATTGATTTATCCTGTTTCATTTATTTCACTGCTCTAACAGTTTTTATTTGGTTTTATAACCAGATAATTAAAATATGGTACACCTTATCCGTATGGAGTCCAAGTTCGGTAGTTTTACTAGGAAATTTTTTCTGCTGTTTATCGCGCGTTTTACATTTCATCCAGCGATTATTTAAAAAAATCTTTTCATTTTTATTTATTCCTTCCATATATTTTGAAATCAGAGTTCTCTATACCTCAATTTTAGGCATTATTCTCATTATTTTTAGTGGTGTCATGTATCTCATGCTGTTTCGTATGGTGTATAGTGAATTAGACCAAGAATTGAATCTCACAGCGATGAATGTGAAAAAATCTATCGTGTCTTATGTGAGTGTTCGTGGAGAGGATAAAAAATATTTAATATTTGCTGTGGAAAAAACTATTGCCAGCGAAGGTGAACGTTTGACTAGATGGTGGATTACAGGATTTCAAAAACAATGGTTACAAAAAAATGACCAGCTGGATTTAAGTAAAAATTTCATTAATTTTGTTTCTTCTGAGGGGAAATCATTAATTACATCCAAAAATTTATCTAAAGAACTAATCCCTTTGTTTCTTGAAAAATATAGCGTATCGGATGTTGAAGGAGTTAATTATCAAAATATTCTATTTCAAGGACGGCAAATTCGCATTATCAACTATCCATTTATATTTACTGATGAAGATGTTTATACAATACAAGTAGGCATTTACCGTCAAAGAATTGTTGATTTTATATTTAATTGGTTAAATTCAATTATTTACAGTATTCCAAGTATTCTTATCCTGACTAGCTTTATTGGACGCATCCTTGTTAAAAGGATTTTAAAACCGGTTGAAGAAATTTCATCCACGGCGAGCCGTATATCGCGAGAAGATCTGCGGTCTCGAGTGCAGATTAAAAAACCTTATGTAGAAATGACGCATTTGGTTGATAATTTTAATAATATGATTACTCGACTAGAAAAATCATTTACACATATCGAAGAATTTAGTTCCCATGTGGCTCATGAAATCAAGACGCCTTTAACGATTTTGAAAGGGGAAACAGAACTCGCCTTATTGGGGGAGCGTACGACGGATGAATACAAACGTGTATTGTTATCAAATATGGAAGAAACAGATCGAATTTTTAAAATTGTTGAAGATTTACTCCTTTTAACTAAATTAAATTATGAATCTGAAAATTTTAAGTTTGAAAAAATTGATTTTAATGCTTATATTCAAAATATTTATGATCAAACATTAATTTTGGCTAAACCTAAAAAAATTAAGTTTGAGCTTTTTTTACCTCAAAATCCAATCACCATGCAAATGGATAAAACACATTTAAGGAGGTTGTTTTTCAATATAATTGATAACGCGTTGAAATTTACACCTATAAATGGAAAAATAACCATTACGGTGCGTTCGATTAAACACAGCGTCATTGTCTCTATTGCTGATACAGGGGGAGGTATCGCAAAAGAGGATATTCCGAAAATTTTTGAACGTTTTTATAGACGGAATAGAGAAAAATCGGGATGTGGGTTAGGTTTGAGTATTGTTCAATCGATTATCAAACTCCACCAAGGTACTATAGATGTGACAAGCCAATTACATCGAGGGACTACATTTATTATCTCCTTTCCAGCCACAGTTTCTTCTTAGATTTAATTAAAAAGTTTAATATTGATTTAATCTTCTCTTAATATTTATTTTGTTAAAGTGCGCTTAAATTTAATAACAACAAACAAAGGAGAAGAAAATGAAAAAACTTAATTTTAAGCTGTTCGTTATGGGGTTGTCTTTACTCTGTGTACCTGTAAATAGTTTTGCAGAAATAGGAAAAACAGATGAGACGATAGTGGAGCAAATGGATAAAGTTGTGCAAGGAAAAATTGTAGCTATTTCTTCTGAAGTAATTACTGTTTTAGAAAAGTTAGATGAAGAGTTGACTATTAGTGAAGTGGAAATTTCTTTAAGTCCCGAAACAGTATTTATGGGAGTTGAATCTTTATCTGAGTTAAAAGCAGAAGATAGGGTTGCTGTAACATACAGAGAAGATGAAGGAAATAAAGAAAAGATTGCAATTTTGATTACAAAAATTGTGACATCTTCTGGTCTAGATTCTTTATTGAAGTAAAACAATTTTTTATTAAAAAAGAAGGAGTTTCTATTTTTTAAAGAGACTCCTTCTTTTTTAAAAATATAGTTAACGCTTATAATATAAATTTTTCCCAATTTGAGTGAGAATAAATCGGAATTGAAAACAGTAGAAAAAAATTTTTCATATTTTCAATTTGGGGATAACGGGCAGTTTGAACTCAGCATTGCAAATGATCGACAAAGTAGAGAACAGGCATACCGCCTTTTGTATAGGAGTTATCTTGATAAAGGCTTTGCTGATGAATATGGCTCAAAAATGTGGTGCTCTCCCTATGATGCCCATCCAGATACAGTAACCCTGGTTGTCAAATTAGATGGTCTAGTTGTGGGCGCAATGACGATTGTTTATAATTCTCTGTTAGGTTTTCCCTGCGAAGACCTTTATCGTAATGAAATAGAAACCTTGCAGGCAAATAACCGCTACCCTGCTGAAATCATTTCTTTGGGTATAGAAAAAAATATCCGGGGAACTTCAGAAATTCTTTTAAAGCTCTTTAATATTTCCTACATTTTTTCAAAAAAAATACGTGGTGCTACAGATTTTGTTATCACTGTAAACCCTAAACATACTTTATTTTATAAACGTAAGCTTCTCTTTGAAGAAATTGGTGAAGAAAAAGTTTACTCTAAAGTTAAAAATGCTCCCGCTGTGCTTTTAAAATTAGACTTGAATATTCCAGAAATTGAAATCCAGGATTTGAGTAGTACCAAAAAGTATGGTTTTAAAAAATTAAGAACGCTATATAAAAATTGTATACCGAAAGAGAAAGAGGATGCCCTTATGCCTGATTTAATAATACAAAATAAAGGTTTTTCAGAAGAAGACTTTAACTATTTTTTTGTTGAAAAAAATGATATATCCTTAAAAATTGGAAATAAAAAATTTAAATATTTGTATTCTAAATACTTAGAAGCACAAAATCTTCCTTCCGTCCCTGTTTTTCTTTAATACAATATTTTTATAATACCATTTTTTTGATATTTATAAGGCAGAGTTTGTATAAGTGGAATTTTGTCATAAATTCGTATGTTCAAACCATTCCTTTTTTTCTTTTTTGTTATAATAATACCTATTTGGAATAAAGGATTGTTAATAAAAATATATTTTTAGGATAATAAGAGAGGAAACCAATCATGAGAGAAAATAAAATTTTGATTGTTGATGATAATCCGATTAACGTGGAGGTTATGGAAGAAAATTTATCTGAAGAATATTCTTTAGAAGTCGCTGTTTCCGGGGAAGAAACGTTGGAAAAAATTGTTTTTTTTAAACCGGAAATTGTTCTTTTAGATATTATGATGCCAGGGATGAATGGCTATGAAGTTTGTCGACGTATTCGAAAACTTCCAGAATTACGTTTTACTAAAATTATTATGGTTTCTGCTAAGGCGTTAGATTCTGAGCGCATCGAAGGATATGACGCCGGGGCAGATGACTATATGGTTAAGCCATTTAATCGACAGGAATTGCAGGCAAAGATTAGAGTATATTTAAATCTTAAGTCAGAAGAAGAAATGAATGAAATAAAGGGGGATTTATTATTGTTGATTTCGCATGAAACAAATACCCCCTTAAATAGTATTAAAGGGTTTGCAGAGCTTTTGTTACACACAGATTTGGATGAAAAACAAAAAATATTTGTTTCAACGATTGTCAAGTCAGGAGATTCTTTAGAGAAATTTATTAAGAAAGCTTTGTTGCTGAGTGGATTGCGAGGGGGTGATATGAAGATGGCGTTTAAGCTTGAACCGTTAGGTTTAATGATTGATGAATCTATTAAAAGGCTAGGTGATTTGGCTAAAGAAAAAAATATAACATTCTCTGTTACGGAAGGTACGGGAAAAAATATTGTATGTCAAAGAGATTTAATGGAAAGCGCGTTTAAAGCAGTAATAGAAAATGCTATCAAATTTTCACCGGAAGGAGAGCTTGTTTTAATTGAAGCTGGAGGAGAAAATGGATGGTGTACGATTAAAGTAACGGATCATGGCAAGGGGATTGAAGCGGATAATTTGGAAAATATTTTTGATTTATTCAGTGTTCAAGATTTAGAGCATCATCATAGCGGACATGGTTTAAGTTTAGCGATTGCCCGTAATATTATGGTGCGCCATGGCGGAAGTCTTACCGCAGAAAATGTATCAGGTGGTGGTGCCGCTTTTACGTTTAGTCTGCCTATTAAATTTTAATTATTGATGATCGCTTGTAAAATCAGTGAGATAAATAAAATTAAATTAAGAATTAATTAGTGGAATTGGCATTAAGTGTTATTATTTTTAAATGAACACCTCTATTTACACCATCCCTACTCTTAATCTCCTTTTAATTATTCTTCCCGTGTTCGTAGTTATATTTTTTTATATGCGTTGGGCATTATCTGTGGGGACGGTGGTGTATGCCATAGCGCGTATGACAGGGCAATTGCTTCTTATTGGATATGTATTAGTTTTTGTTTTTCAACAGAAATCAGTATTAATCTCAACAGGCATTTTATTTTTTATGCTGTTTGTTGCCAGTTGGATTTCCTTGCGGCCACTTAAGCAATTACGTGTGCAGTATTATTATAAAGCTCTGCTATCCATTGCCATTGGGGCTTTTCCTGTTTTGATATTGGTTGTGTTTGGGGTTATTCGTCTTAATCCGTGGTATTTGCCCAAATACCTCATTCCTTTAGCAGGCATGATTTTTGCCAATAGTATGAATAGTGTGAGTTTATGCGCGGACCGTTTTCACGCGGAAATACAGGATGGTAAAAGTTTTGAACAGGCACGGAATCACGCTTATCGTACATCCTTGTTACCGTTGATTAATTCTTTTTTTGCCGTTGGTCTTGTTTCTCTTCCCGGCATGATGACCGGTCAAATCTTGGCAGGAGTATCGCCACTTATTGCCGTGCGTTATCA